>Ga0265342_10000612_pt1 | contig 37671 bp, 40 predicted proteins | sample 4CB327metaG_FD_203125 | JGI IMG/M metagenome (GOLD analysis project Ga0265342, IMG submission 203125) | Rhizosphere microbial communities from Carex aquatilis grown in University of Washington, Seatle, WA, United States - 4-CB3-27 metaG | ecosystem: Host-associated > Plants > Roots >... | reverse complement strand
CACGGCAAGCGACACGGCCATCAGCGCCGGCTGCGCATTCTGGGTCAGGGTCAGAGTGTCCTGAGGCCCTTCGAAGATCGTCTGGCTCAGCTTCTCGCCGAGCGCCTCGTCGACCTCGGCAAATACCTGCCTGGCCGGCGCGAAACCCTCGGCCAGCGCCTTGCCCATGCCGGCCGTCTGGCTACCCTGCCCCGGAAATACGAACGCGACCGCCATGCGTGCCTTTCGCGACTCTCGACGATTTAAGAAGTTACTGGCGGCGAATGACATTCCGCTCCCGCCGCTGTCAAGCCGGCAAGGGTATCTGGTAACCAGACGACAACACTCATCCGCTTAATGTTCTGGTGGAAGTTCAGAGGACGACAACCATGGCGACCCTGGTGACCGAGGCGGATCTCGTGCGCGCGCGCACCGATCCTGCTTTTCGCCACCAGTTGATGGCACAGAGCCTGGAAGCCTTGATTGCTGCGCTGCATCAGGCCCGCCGGGGTGAATTCCGCCCCGAAACGCTGCGCCAAATCAAGGAAGGCACTGACCTCGCCGTGACGCTGGCCGACCGGATTCAGCGGATCAAGAGCAGCCACGCGGGCGGCGGCCAGAGCCCAAAGGCCGTCTGAGGCCCCCCTGCGCGCCTTGCATTCGCCCGAAAAACCCCTATAACGCGCGCAATCCGTCGATCCTGGTTGGGAGCTGAACGGACGGCTGGAAACCTGCCCCTCGGTCATGAATCCATGACGTCGGGACAAGGAGCCAGTAGGGCCTGAAAAGCCCGGCGTCCCGTGTTTCCGCCTTCAGAGCGTTCGAGCCTTTCCCGAAGGGGCTCGAGGGGCTAGGCGCCAGGGTCGAGGACATGGGCTTTAACCAGGGAAAGGCATTCCATGCCCCTCTACGAACACGTCTATCTGACGCGCCAGGACCTGAGCGCGCAGCAGGTCGAAGACCTGACCAAGCAATTCTCCGACGTCATCGCCGGGCTCGGCGGCAAGGTCACCAAGAACGAGTATTGGGGCCTCAAGTCCCTCTCCTACCGCATCAACAAGAACCGCAAGGCGCACATGACGCTTCTCAACGTCGATGCGCCGCCCGCAGCCATCACCGAGATCGAGCGCCAGGAGCGCCTCTCCGAAGACGTGCTGCGCTACCTGACCATTCGCGTCGAAGAGCTCGAGGAAGGCCCCTCGGCGATGATGCGCAAATCGGATCGCGACCGCGACGAGCGCGGTGAGCGCGGCGGTCGCTTCGGCGACCGCGACCGCGGCTTCGGAGGCGATCGTGACCGTGGCGAGCGCCGGCCGCGTCGCGACGACGAAGCCACCGCCGTTTCGGAGGATTAATCCATGGCATTCGCAGCTCAGGGCGGCGCGCGCCGTCCCTTCTTTCGCCGCCGCAAGACCTGCCCGTTCTCGGGCGCCAACGCGCCGAAGATCGACTACAAGGACGTGAAGCTCCTGCAGCGTTACGTCTCCGAGCGCGGCAAGATCGTGCCGAGCCGCATCACCGCGGTCTCGGCCAAGAAGCAGCGCGAACTCGCCCAGGCGATCAAGCGCAGCCGCTTCCTCGGCCTGCTGCCCTACGTGATCAGCTAAGCGATCGCGCGGCTTTCTCCTCGGCCTCACTGAGGAGCAGACAACGAGGCTTCCGGGCTTGTCCCGGGAGCCGATGGTTGGGGCGGACAAATCGATCCGTCTCTAACCGCTACTCGACATGAGTAACGGGACAGCTCGTGATGATGCAGTTCGGATTGATCGGGATCGGTGCGGGCGCCGCGGCAGCGTTGCTGTTCGCGTCGCTGACGTCTGGCTCGATGCTGTCCATCATTCTGTTCTATCTGGCGCCGCTGCCGGTGATGATCGCCGGGCTCGGCTGGAGCCATTGGGCGGCGCTCGTCGCCGCCACCGCCGGCTCCCTTGCCATTGCCGCGGCGTTCGGCGGCGTTCTGTTTCTCACCTTCCTCGTCGGCATCGGCGCGCCGGCCTGGTGGCTCTGCTACCTGAGCGCGCTGGGGCGCCCCTTCCCGGCAGCCCCCGGCGGTACGCCGGAATTCGAATGGTATCCGCCCGGCCGGCTGGTGCTGTGGGCGGCGATCCTCGGCGCTGTCTTTGCTTTGCTCGTCAGCCTGAGCATGGCGAATTTCTCGCTCGACGCCGACAGCTTCCGTAGCGAATTGGGCGCCGCTTTTTCGCAACTGTTCGGGCTGAAGACCGGCGCGGACGGCGCCGCCAGCTTCCCCGGCATCCGCAATCCAGTGCGCTTCATCGAAATCATGGTGACGGTCGTGCCGCCGGCCGCTGCGGTGGCCGCGACCGTCACGAATGTGGTCAACCTCTGGCTCGCCGGTCGCGTGGCGAAATTCTCCGGCCGCCTCATCCGCCCGTGGCCGGACATCGCGGCGCTGACCCTGCCGCCGCTGACGGCGGCCGCGCTCGCCGCCGCGGTGGCGCTGACCTTCACCGGCGGCATGGTCGCGATCATCGCCTCGGTCGCCGCCGCGAGCCTGATCATGGCCTTCGCCGTCATCGGCTTCGCCGTGCTGCACACAGTCACGCGAGGCCAGACGAGCCGCCCGCTGCTCATCGGCAGCGCCTACGCCTCCGTCATGGTCTTCGGCTGGCCGGTGCTGCTGATCGCGCTGCTTGGCCTTGCCGACACGTTTCTTCACCTGCGCGCGCGGTTCGCGTCGCGCAAGTCCGTCTCGAAAGTCTGACAATCACACCTACACCAACACGTCGATGAAGGAGTAACGACAATGGAAGTGATCCTGCTGCAACGCGTCGGCAAGCTCGGCCAGATGGGCGAGACGGTCCGCGTCAAGGACGGCTTTGCCCGCAATTTCCTCTTGCCGCGCGGCCAGGCTCTGCGCGCGACGGCCGAGAACAAGAAGAAGTTCGAAGGCATGCGCTCCGACCTCGAGAAGCGCAATCTCGAGGCCAAGGGCGAGGCCGGCAAGCTCGCCTCGAAGATCGACGGCAAGAGCTTCGTCGTGCTGCGGCAGGCGAGCGAGACCGGCCAGCTGTTCGGCTCGGTCACGACCCGCGACATCGCCCGCCTCATCGCCGATGAAGGTACTGAGATCGCCAAGGGTCAGGTCGCGATCAACGCGCCGATCAAGTCGATCGGCCAGTACAAGGTGCCGCTCGCCCTGCATCCGGAGATCGAGGTGTCGGTGACCGTCATCGTCGCCCGCAGCGCGGACGAAGCCGAGCGCATCAAGCGCGGCGAGAACGTCACCGTGCGCCGCACCGATGAGGAAGAGGAGCGGGCCGAGGCTGCCGCCAAGGCCGAGACCTTCTTCGAGAAGCCGGAAGAGGTCGAGGGCGAGGGCGAAGCAGCCGAAGGCGAAGCTTCCGAAAAGTAATCGCGATACGAGGCATGCCGGACCGGTGGCAGCCGGTCCGGCGGCCTCGAGCGTCGCCGGTCAGCCGCGCAGCGGCACGCCGGCCAGACGGGCGGCTTTGCCGCCCTCTTTTTTGCCGGGCTTGTTCTGCGACGGCTTCTCGCCGGGCTTCTCCGCCGGCTTCTTTTCGTCGGACTTCTTCTCCTCCGGCTTGGCTTCCGCCGGCTTGCCGTCTTTGGCGTCGGGCTTCGTCTCGGGCTTGGCCTCTTTCTTCTTGCCGGCCTTCTTCCTGACCGGATGCGCCTGGGCGGGGCCGCCGCCCACTGTATTCAGATAGGCCGAGATCGCCGCCGCCGACTCCCGGCTGGACGTGTAGTGCTCGCGCAGGAAGCTCTCGAGCCCGAACAGCCCGCCCCCGCTCTTGTCGAGCGCCTGTGCCGATTTGTGACAAATCGCGCAATTGGACTGGTAAAGCTGGGCGCCCGACTTGCCGGCGTCGAGGTTTTCCTGCGCCGAGGCGGCGCCGGCCGCCGCCAGCAAGCCCGCACCCACGACGCCCACGACTATCCACGATCTCATCGCCATCATCCCCTTGCTCCAAGCCGTACCGCCGGCGCGGGTCAGCTCACGTCATTCACCCTGCCGCCCCCGACAATGCAAGGCGGCCAATCGTCCGAACCCATTGAAGATCGGCCGGAACTTTGTTCAAATAACACGGTTCGAACGAAATTATGGCCACGGCGTTAGCCAGTTGGGGACGGTGTCTTCCGTATAGCGCCCAGTGCGAGAGTGATGGAGGCGGCCGATGGACCGGTTGCTTCGATTCCTGTTGAGAACCTATTTGCGACGGGGCGATTTCACCCTGACCACGTCGCGCGGCAACACTTTCACCTTCGGCGACGGAACCGGCACTCCGGTCCGAGTGCGCTTGACGACACCCGGCGCCGGATGGGGACTGATGATCGATCCCGAGCTCAAGCTCGGCGAGTCCTACATGGACGGCACCTTCGTCGTGGAACAGGGAACGATCGCCGACGTCCTTGAGATCGCGCTGGGGCAATCATCCGACGTCCCGCAATGGTCGCGGCCGCAGTGGCTCATCCGATATCTCGGCCGCCGCCTCGCCCAGTTCAATCCGCGCAAGCGCTCGCGCAAGAACGTCGCGCATCACTACGATCTCGACGGACGGCTCTACTCGCTCTTCCTCGACGCCGACCGGCAATATAGCTGCGCCTATTTCGAGACCCCCGAGGCCTCACTCGACGACGCCCAGCTTGCCAAGAAGCGCCATCTTGCCGCCAAGCTGCTCATCGACCCGGGCCAGCGCGTGCTCGACATTGGCTGCGGCTGGGGCGGCCTCGGCCTCTACCTCGCCGAGTTCACCGGCGCGGACGTGACCGGGGTGACGCTCTCGCAGGAACAGCACGGCATCGCCAACTCCCGGGCCGCCGAAAAGGGCCTCGCGGACCACGCCCGCTTCAACCTCCAGGACTATCGCGACCTCAAGGGTCCCTTCGACCGCATCGTCTCGGTCGGCATGTTCGAGCATGTCGGCGTCGGCCACTATCCCGAATTCTTCCGCAAGGCGGCCGAGTTGCTCGCAGACGACGGCGTGATGGTGCTGCATTCGATCTGCCGCTCGGAAGGTCCCGGCATCACCAATCCCTGGGTGGCCAAGTACATCTTCCCCGGCGGCTACATCCCTGCTTTGTCCGAGGTGGTGCCGCAGATCGAGAAGGCCGGCCTCCTCGTCACCGACATCGAGATCCTGCGCCTCCACTATGCCGAGACGCTCAAGGCCTGGCGCGAGCGGTTCCTCGCGCATCGCGAGGACGTCGAGCGCATCTACGACCGCCGCTTCGTGAGGATGTGGGAGTTCTATCTGGCCGCGTCGGAGATGTCGTTTCGCAAGCAGAACATGATGAACTTCCAGATCCAGATAACCAAACGCCAGCAAGTCACGCCGATGACACGCGATTACATCGGCCGTGAGGAGCAGCGCCTGCGCGCGGTCGAGGGCCGCAGCCAGGCCCCGCTGCGGCTGGCCGGGGAGTAACCTCTCCCATCGCGCGGCACGCGCGGGCCTCGAAGGACCTGTGACTCGAGATTAGGTCCGCACTCTAACTTCTTGAACTCAGAGACCCTTCGAGGCTCGCGCGCCATTGCGCGCGAGCACCTCAGGGTGACGGGGAGCGTGGTGGTCGCGCGCGCCAGCTTGCGCTGGTGACGCGCATCCTGCGTCGGCGTCAAGCGCAGTCTTTCTTCGGCCGGTGACTTACGTGGAAAAGACTCGCGGACTGCCTTATGCAATGGCGGAGCCCAAGCGCTGGCACTAGTTGTTAACGCCTCCGCGGGGCCGTCGTGCTTCCACGGACCATCTTTCAGTAGCCGCCGCGTTCAGTCGATCGCGTGTTCAAACGCAGTATCGAACCACCACCATTTTGCCTTCGAAAGCTCGTACCTGTTCCCATGGCTCCCATCGAATCAGTCGCCCGCAAGCCCGTCGAGGCGGCTCCGCCCGCCTACCGCTCCGCCCCGCACAATATCGAGGCGGAACAGGCGCTCCTCGGTGCGATCCTCGTCAACAACGAGGCGCTCTACAGGGTCTCGGACTTCCTGGAGCCGGAGCATTTCTTCGAGCCGATCCACCGCGGCATCTTCCAGATCTCGCGCGACCTGATCCGAGCCGGAAAGATCGCCACCCCGGTCACGCTCAAGACCTTCGTCGATGCCTCGATCGACATTGGCGGCATGACCGTCGGCCAGTACCTCGCCCGGCTCGCCGCCGAGGCCACGACCATCATCAACGCCGAGGACTACGGCCGCACGGTCTACGACCTGCACATCCGCCGCTCGCTGATCCAGGTCGGCGAGGACATGGTCAACGTCGCCTATGACGCGCCGGTCGACTTCTCACCCAAGCTTCAGATCGAGGACGCCGAGCGGCGGCTGTACGATCTCGCCGAGTCCGGCCGCTACGACGGCGGCTTCCAGCGCTTCGCCAATGCGCTGACCACCGCCATCGACATGGCGGCCCACGCCTTCCAGCGCGACGGCAAGCTCTCCGGCATTGCCACCGGGCTCGACGACCTCGACCGCATGATGGGCGGCCTGCAGCCATCCGACCTGATCGTGCTCGCCGGCCGCCCGGGCATGGGCAAGACCTCGCTCGCCACCAACATCGCTTACAACGTCGCCAAGGCCTGGCAGGGCGAGGTGAAAGCCGATGGTCACCAGACCACCGTCAATGGCGGCATTGTCGGCTTCTTCTCGCTGGAAATGTCGGCGGAACAGCTCGCCACCCGTATCATCTCCGAGCAGACGGAAATCCCGTCGAACCAGATCAGGCGCGGCAACATCAGCGAGAGCGACTTCGAGAAGATCAAGGACTACTCGATCGAATTGCAGAACCTGCCGCTCTTCGTCGACGAGACCGGCGGCATCTCGGTCGCGCAGCTCGCCGCGCGCGCCCGCCGCCTCAAGCGCCAGCGCGGCCTCGACCTGATCGTCATCGACTACCTCCAGCTCCTGTCCGGCTCGACCAAGCGCTCGAACGAGAACCGCGTGCAGGAGATCACCGAGATCACCACCAAGCTCAAGGCGCTGGCGAAGGAACTCAACACGCCGGTCATCGCGCTGTCGCAGCTCTCGCGTCAGGTGGAAAGCCGCGACGACAAGCATCCGCAGCTCTCGGACCTGCGTGAATCCGGCTCGATCGAGCAGGACGCCGACGTGGTGCTCTTCGTCTATCGCGAGGAGTACTACCACGTGATGCGCAAGCCCTTGGAAAGCGACCGTGAGAAGTTCGCGCAATGGCTCGCCGACGCCGACAAGGTCTCCGGCAAGGCCGAGGTGATCATCGCCAAGCAGCGCCACGGGCCGACGGGAACCGTCGAGCTGCAGTTCGACGGCGCGATCACCAAGTTCTCCAACCTCGCGGCGAGCGACCACCTGCCCCAGCGCTTCGGGGAGTGAGTTGCACTGCGCATAGACGCGCGCACCTGACGCATGCAAGCTGACCGCGGCCGCAGGGTTGCGGCCGCGCGGGATTGGAATGGATACGTTCGATTACGTGATCGTCGGCGCCGGCTCGGCCGGCAGCGTGCTCGCCAACCGGCTGAGCGAAGACCAAGGCACCACAGTCTGCGTGCTGGAAGCGGGACCGGCCGACTGGCATCCGTACATCCACCTGCCCGCCGGCTTCATCAAGACCTTCTACGATACGCGCATCAACTGGTGCTATTCGCAGGAGCCCGGCGAAGGCACGGCCGGGCGACGCATCTTCTCGCCGCGCGGCAAGACGCTCGGCGGCTCCTCCTCGATCAACGGTCACATCTATAATCGCGGCCAGCGCAGCGACTTCGACACCTGGGCCCAATACGGCAACCGCGGCTGGGGCTATGCCGACGTGCTGCCCTACTTCCGGCGCATGGAGCGGCGCATCGGCGGCGGCGAGGACACCTATCGCGGCCGCGACGGCGCGCTCACCGTCACCGACATCAACTGGCGCGATCCGCTGTGCGAGGCCTTCATCGCCGGCGCGCTGAGCCTCGGCATTCCGCGCAACCCGGATTATAACGGCCGCACGCAGGAAGGCGTCTCCTACGCGCAGCGGACGATCTTGAACGGCCGCCGCGTCAGCGCCTCGACCGCGTTCCTCAAGCCGGCGATGAAGCGGGGCAACGTCACCGTGCGCACGCATGCGCATGCGCTCAATATTGTGTTCGAGGGCAAGCGCGCCGTCGGCGTGCGCTACGCCAAGGGCGGGCGCAGCGGCGACGAAACGGAAGTGCGCGCGCGGCGCGAGGTGATCCTGTCCGGCGGCACGTATAATTCGCCGCAGCTGCTGCAATTGTCCGGCGTCGGTTCGCCCGACTTGTTGCAAGCGCACGGCATCGCGGTTCGCCACGCGCTTCCCGCCGTCGGTGAAGGCTTGCAGGACCATTACGCGCCGCGCTCGGTCGCGCGCGTCAAGAACATCAAGACCATTAACGAACGCGCGCGGGGCTTGAACCTGGCCGTCGAAGCCGCGAAATGGGCCTTCGCGCGGCGCGGCATCCTGGGTCTGTCGCCGACGCTCGTCTATTGCTTCTGGCATTCCGGCGAGACGGCGGAATCCTCCGACCTCCAGCTCACCTTCACGCCGGCGAGCTACAAGGAAGGCGAACAGGGCCAGCTCGAGGACGAGCCCGGCATGACCGTCGCCTCGTGGCAGCAGCGGCCGGAGAGTCGCGGCTATGTGCGCATCCGCTCGGCCGATCCGTTCGAGGCGCCGGCGATCCAGACGAACTATCTCAAGGCCGAGCTCGACAAGCGCGTCGTCGTCGCCGGCATGAAGCTCGCGCGGCGGCTCCTCGCCTCCGCCCCGCTCGCGCCCTACACTGCCTATGAAGACTATCCGGGTCCCAACGTGCAGAGCGACGACGAATTCCTCGCCGCCGCCGCGGCGCGCGGCCAGACCACCTTCCATCCCGGCTGCACCTGCCGCATGGGGCCGGCGACCGCTCCCAATGCGGTGGTCGATGACCGGTTGCGCGTGCACGGGCTCGAGGCCCTGCGCGTCGTCGACGCCTCGATCATGCCGCGCATGATCTCCGCCAATCTCAACGCGTCCACGCTGATGATCGCCGACAAGGCCTCCGACTTCATCCGCGGCCGCGCCGGCCCGGAGCCCGCGGCGGTATAGGGTGCGGATGGACGCAAGCGTCCCGTCCCGGTAAACCGGGGCGGTCATGAACCAGCCCGTCGTCTTCACCGAGGCTCAGGCCGCTCCCGCAGCCGAACCGGTCACCGCCGGACCGGCGGCGGCCGAGGCCGGCGGCGTCCTGACGATCGACCTCGCCGCCATCGAGGCCAACTGGCGCGCGCTCGGACGCCGCGCCATGCCGGCCGAATGCGCCGCAGTGGTGAAGGCCGACGGCTACGGCCTCGGGCTCGAGCCGGTCGCGAAGCGCCTCGCCAAGGCCGGCTGCAAGAGCTTCTTCGTCGCCGATCTCGGCGAAGCGCGCCGCCTGCGCGCGGCCCTGCCCGACCAGGCGATCTACGTGCTCGACGGTTTGTTGCCCAGCACGGCCGCGGCCTTCGCCGAGATCAATGCGCGGCCGGTCATCGGCTCGTTGGTCGAGCTCGCCGAATGGGACGCGTTCTGCTCTGCGCAGAAATGGACCGGCGGCGCGGCGCTGCACGTCGACACCGGCATGAACCGGCTCGGCATTTCGGCGAACGATGCGGCCGCGCTCGCGCCGCGCATCCGCGCCGAGAACCACGGCATCACGCTTTTGATGAGTCACCTCGCCTGCGCCGATCAGCCGGACAATCCGCTCAATCAGAAACAGATGGCGCTGTTCCGCGAGGTGCGGCTGCTCTATCGCGGCATCCCCTCCTCGATCGCCGCCTCGTCCGGAATCTTCCTCGGCAATCCGGCGCATTGCGACATGGTGCGGCCGGGCGCGGCGCTCTATGGCGTCAATCCGACGCCCGGCAAGTCGAACCCGATGCAGCCGGTCGTCGAACTCAAGGTGCGCGTGCTCACGGTGCGCAACGTTGGCAAGGGCGAGACCGTCGGCTATGGCGGCGTCTGGACGGCGCGGCACGCGAGCCGCCTCGCCATCCTCGCCGCCGGCTATGCCGACGGCTACCTGCGCTCGGCCAGCGCGACCGATGAAGCGCCGGGATCGGATGTGATGATCGCGGGGAAACGCTGCCCGGTCGTCGGCCGCATCTCGATGGATTTGATGGCGGTGGACATCTCTGCGCTACCCGACAAGGCCATGCGCCGTGGCGATCTGGTGACGCTTATCGGCGATGACGTCACGCTCGACGATGTTGGCAACAAGGCCGGCACCATTGGCTATGAGATTTTGACGAGCTTGGGCCGCCGGTATCACCGGGTTTATCGGGGCTGAGCCCACGTTCCCTTAACGAATGTTCTTGTAATGTTCTCGCCTTCGCCCTACGCTCCCAGGGCGCATTTCAAGGCGATTCCCATGTCCAAGCGCTCCCTGACCTTCGTCTGCCAGAATTGCGGCGCGGCGTATAACCGCTGGCAGGGCAAGTGCGAGGCCTGCGGCGAGTGGAATTCGCTGGCCGAGGAAGGCGCCGAGCGCCCCGCTGGTCCCGGCCGCAAGCCCGGCAAGGGCCGCCTGTTTCAACTTCAGGACCTCGCCGGCGAGGCGACCGACGCGCCGCGCACCGCCTCCGGCATTGCCGAGCTCGACCGCGTCACCGGCGGCGGCTTCGTCAAGGGCTCGGTCCTCCTGCTCGGCGGCGATCCCGGCATCGGCAAGTCGACGCTGCTGATCCAGGCAACGGCCGCGCTCGCCCGCCTTGGCCAGCGCGCCGTGTACATCTCCGGCGAAGAAGCGGTGGCGCAGGTGCGCCTGCGCGCCGAGCGCTTGGGGCTCAGCGAAGCGGCGGTCGAGCTCGCCTCCGAGACTTCGGTCGAGGACATCATCGCCACGCTGTCCGAAGGCAAGACGCCGCGGCTCATCGTTATCGACTCGATCCAGACCATGTGGACCGACACGGTCGAATCCGCGCCCGGCACGGTCACGCAGGTGCGCGGCGCGGCTCAGGCGCTCATCCGCTTCGCCAAACGCTCGGGCGCCGCGATCATCCTCGTCGGCCATGTCACCAAGGACGGCCAGATCGCGGGCCCGCGCGTCGTCGAGCACATGGTCGACGCCGTCATGTCGTTCGAGGGCGAAGGCTCGCACCAGTTCCGCATCCTGCGCGCCGTGAAGAACCGTTTCGGCCCGACCGACGAGATCGGCGTGTTCGAGATGACCGGCGAGGGCTTGCGCGAAGTCACCAATCCCTCTGAGCTATTCCTCTCCGAGCGCGATCTCGGCACGCCAGGCACCGCCGTCTTCGCGGGCATGGAAGGGACGCGGCCGCTGCTGGTCGAGATCCAGGCCCTCGTCGCCCCCTCCTCGCTCGGCACGCCGCGCCGCTCGGTGGTCGGCTGGGATTCGAGCCGCCTGTCCATGGTGCTCGCGGTGCTGGAAGCGCATTGCGGCGTCCGCCTCGGCGGCCACGACGTCTATCTCAACGTCGCCGGCGGCATGCGCATCCAGGAGCCTGCGGCGGACGTCGCCGCCGCCGCCGCGCTCGTCTCGTCGCTGTGCGACGCGCCGCTGCCGGCGCAGGCGGTCTATTTCGGCGAGGTGTCGCTCTCCGGGGCAATCCGCCCGGTGGCGCAGGCGGGAAGCCGGCTCAAGGAAGCCGCCAAGCTCGGCTTCACCGGTGCGATCGTGCCCGAATCCGGACGCGAGTCCGGCGATCAGGCGCTCAAGACGCAGGAGATCGGCAGCCTGACGACCCTCGTGGCCGAGATCGCCGCCAACGGACGGCGAAAACCCGCCAAATCCGGTGGACAAGACGGGTGACGGCCCGGTGACGTCCCGCTATATAGCGGGCGTCAAAACCGGCCCGCGACGGGCTTACCGCCATGCCCGGCGCCGGTGCGGATATGGTCCACAGGATAAGCACTTAGGGTCGCGTTCGCCGCCGAGTTCCTCCTGCCCGCCCTAGGCTGGAGGCCCCGACTCGTTTCTGATGGCAGCCGCCCACGGAGCGCACGCGCCGATGCCGATCACGCTGCTCGACGTCCTGCTCTTGGTGGTCATGTTGATCTCCGGCCTCCTGGCCATGATCCGCGGCTTCATGCGCGAGGTCCTGTCGATCGCCGCGTGGGGCATCGCCGCCGCCGTCACCCTGTGGGCCTTTCCGCGCGTGACACCGCTGGCGCAGACCTATTTCTCCAGCGACACGGTGGCCAAGGGCGTGTCCATCGCCGTGGTCTTCCTCGTCACGCTGCTTGTCGTTTCGATCGTCACCGTGCGCATCTCCGACATGGTGCTCGACAGCAAGGTCGGCGCGCTCGACCGCTCGCTCGGCTTCCTGTTCGGGCTCGGCCGCGGACTGATCATCGTCGTGGTCGCCTTCCTGTTCTTCGCTTGGCTGGTTCCGGACCGCAGCCAGCCGGACTGGGTGCGCGGGGCCAAGTCGAAGGTCGTCCTCCAGAGCACGGGACAATGGCTGATGGGGATGTTGCCGGACGACCCTGAAAGCACCATCTTGAAGAGGTTGAAGAAACCGAAGCCCGAGGATCAGGACGCGCCGGACGGGCCGCCTGACAATCGTTCGGAACTCACCGGCCGTATGACGGCGAGCAACACGGGAACGCATTAGCGATGCAGAAAAGCCCGCAGACGCACGAGCCGGCCCTCGATCTGGAGGCGGACCGGCTGCGCGAGGAATGCGGCGTCTTCGGCATCTTCGGCCATCCCGACGCGGCCGCCATCACCGCGCTCGGCCTGCATGCGCTTCAGCACCGCGGCCAGGAGGCCGCCGGCATCGTCTCCTTCGACGGCCAGCGCTTCCACTCCGAGCGCCGCCTCGGACTCGTCGGCGACACCTTCTCGCGCCGCGAGGTCATCGACCGCCTGCCCGGCACCGCCTCGATCGGGCACGTGCGCTATTCGACCACGGGCGAGACCATCCTGCGCAACGTGCAGCCCCTGTTCGCCGAACTCGAGGGCGGCGGCTTTGCGGTCGCGCACAACGGCAACCTCACCAACGGCATCTCCTTGCGCAAGGCGCTGGTCCACGACGGCGCCATGATGCAGTCGACCAGCGACACCGAGGTGATCCTGCATCTCGTGGCGCGGGCGCGGCGCAATCGCTTCGTCGATCGCTTCATCGAGGGCCTGCGCCAGCTCGAGGGCGCCTATGCCTTCGTCGGCCTGACCAACAAGAAGCTCGTCGGCGCCCGCGACCCGCTCGGCATCCGCCCGCTGGTCATCGGCAAGCTCGACGGCTGCCCGATCCTGGCGTCCGAGACCTGCGCGCTCGACATCATCGGCGCGACCTACGTCCGCGACGTCGAAAACGGCGAGGTCGTGATCTTCGACGAGGACGGCTTCCAGTCGCACAAGCCGTTTCCGCCGCAGACGGCGCGGCCGTGCATCTTCGAGTACATCTATTTTGCGCGTCCCGACTCCGTCGTCGGCGGCCGCAACGTCTACGACGTGCGCAAGGCGATGGGCGCCGAGCTCGCGCGCGAGGCGCTGCCCCAGGCCGACGTTATCGTACCCGTGCCGGACTCCGGCGTTCCCGCGGCGCTCGGCTTCGCGCAAGCCGCCGGCATTCCATTCGAGCACGGCATCATCCGCAACCACTATGTCGGCCGCACCTTCATCCAGCCGACACAGGCGATCCGCGACCAGGGCGTGCGCATGAAGCACTCGGCCAACCGCGCCGTCGTCGCGGGAAAGCGCATCGTGCTGGTCGACGACTCGATCGTGCGCGGTACTACCTCGCGCAAGATCGTGCAGATGATGCGCGAAGCGGGTGCGACCGAAGTGCATTTCCGCATCTCCTCGCCGCCGATCAAGCACCCCGACTATTACGGCATCGACACGCCGGACGCCGAGAAGCTGCTCGCCGCCACCTACGATCTCGAAGGTATGCGCCAGTTCATCGGCGCCGACAGTCTCGCCTTCCTGTCGGTCGACGGCATCTACCGCGCCATGGGCTTCCCCGGCCGCGACAATGCCCGGCCGCAGTTCACCGATCACTGCTTCACCGGCGACTATCCGACGCCGCTCTCCGACCTCACCGCGCAGCAGGCGAGCCCGCGGCAATTGTCGCTGCTGGCCGAAGCGATCTGACAATCTTTCAACGCCGTCATGGCCGGGCTTGTCCCGGCCATCCACGGCTTTAAAAGACAGTCAGTAAGGAAAGGCGTCGATGTCCGGCACAAGGCCGGGCATGACGACGAGCATCATGACCGACAACAACAAACCCCTCACCGATCGGATCGCGCTGGTCACCGGCGCCTCGCGCGGCATCGGCGCCGAGATCGCGGTGCTGCTGGCGCAGGCAGGCGCGCATGTCGTCGCCGTGGCGCGCACGAGCGGCGGCCTCGAAGAGCTCGACGACCGCATCAAGGCCGCCGGCGGCTCCTCCACCCTGGTGCCGGTCGACATGAAGGATTCGGACGGCATTGCCCGCCTCGCTCTCACGCTCAACGAGCGCTACGGCAAGCTCGACGTCATGGTCGGCAATGCCGGCGTGCTCGGCCCGCTGTCGCCGCTCGACCATGTCGAGCGCAAGGATTTCGAGAGCAACATCGCCGTCAACCTCACCGCGAACTGGTGGCTGATCCGCACCATGGACGCGCTGCTCAAGCGTTCGGACGCCGGCCGCGCCGTGTTCATCACCTCGTCGCTCGGCTGGCGTGGCAAGGCCTATGTCGGGCCTTACGCCGCCTCGAAAGCCGCCCTCAACATGCTGGTGCAGACCTACGCCGCCGAGAGCGCCAATACGAACGTCAAGGTCAACGCGTTCAGTCCAGGACCGACACGCACGCGCATGTATGCCGGCGGCTGGCCGGGCGTCGATCCGGCGACACTGACGCCGGCGGAAGACGTCGCGAAGGCGATCGTGCCCTTGTGCCTGCTGTCGTGCACCGAGAGCGGCAAGGTCTGGAATTACAAGGACGGAAAGTTTTTGAGCTTCCGCATGCCGGAATAGCGCGCAGGCGCGGCCCGGCGTCATCGTCGCGCCCGGCGGGCGGACGGCGCCTCCAGCGTCGTACCGAAGACGTGATCCCACAGGCTCGTGGTCACGCCGAAATTGCCCTGCTCCGACTGGTGGTGATGTTGCGCGTGCCGCATGCGCGTCCGGTAAAGATATGAGCCCGGCCGCGGCTGCCAGTGGTGCGCCGCATAGTGGACGAGCACGTACCAGAGATAGCCGCAGACGAGACCCGCCGTCGCAGCCGTGCCGAAGTCGAACCCCAGCATCGCCCAGGCCGGGCTCGCGACCGCGATGACGGCGATCAGCACGCTCGCCCAGGCCGGCGTGCCGATCAGGTCGTTCGGTGACTCGTGGTGTCGCGCATGGATCGCCGAGAGGATCGGCGCGTGGTGAAACAGGCCGCGATGCAGCAGATATTCGAGCAAAGTCCACGCCACGAGACCGGCGACGAACACAGCCACACAGGCGAGCGGCGGCGGCGACATCGGCCGGTGAAGTCCAATCAGCGTGGCGAGGATGACAAGCGGCGGAAAAAGGACGAATTCGGCGAAATAGCCGAACTTGCTCATCTTCATGGGCCGACCCCGAAGGCGTTCGATCGTGCAGGAGATTGCCGCTCCGGCACAGCCGTCACCCCCGGCTGCATGAGCGAAAGGTAGCAGCCAAACCGGCTTCTGCAATAGGTGCGGAAGCGGCCGGCGCGCAGGACGACGCTAGTGCTTCCGCTTCGCCCGGCCTTCGAACGGATTGGCCTTCTCGCGCAGCATCAGGCGGATCGGCGTGCCCGGCAGTTCGAACACCTCGCGCAATGAATTGACGAGATAGCGCTTGTAGGAATCGGGCAGCGCGTCGGCGCGCGTGCAGAATAGCGCGAAGCTCGGCGGCCGCGCCTTCACCTGCGTGATGTAGTTGAGCCTGAGCCTGCGGCCCGACACCGCCGGCGGCGGGTTGGCGGAGACCGCTTCCTCGAACCAGCGGTTCAGCGCGCTGGTCGAGACGCGCCGGTTCCAGACCTCATAGGCGTCCATGATCGCCTGCATCAGCCGGTCGAGCCCCTCGCCGGTCAGGCCCGAGACCGCGACCACCGGCACGCCCTTCAACTGCATCAGCTTCTCTTCCGCCTGCGTGCGCAGCCTGCCAATGGCGCCGGGCGTGTGCTCCTTCAGATCCCACTTGTTGACGGCGATGACGACGGCGCGGCCCTCGCGCTCGGCGAGATCGGCGATGCGCTGATCCTGCTCCTCGAAAGCGTTGTCGACGTCGAGCAGGACCACCACGACCTCGGCGAAGCGGATGGCGTTGAGCGCGTCCGCGACCGACAGCTTCTCCAGTTTCTCGTCGATGCGGGATTTCCGCCGCATGCCGGCGGTGTCGTAGAGCCTGAACGGCCGGCCCTGCCAGTCGAGATCGACGGAAATGGAATCGCGGGTGATGCCGGCCTCGGGGCCGGTCAGGAGCCGCTCCTCGCCGATCAGGCGATTGATCAGCGTCGACTTGCCGGCGTTTGGCCGGCCGACGATGGCGACGCGGATCGGATGCGGGCCTTCGCGCTCGCGCGCGGCCTCCTCTCGTTCCGCCGCCGTCTTCTCCGGCAGCGCCGCGACCAGCGCGTCATAGAGATCGACCATGCCCTCGTCGTGCTCGGCCGAGATGCCGATCGGCTCGCCAAGACCGAGCGTATAGGCCTCCATGCGGCCCGCTTCGCCGGACCGGCCTTCGCACTTGTTGGCGACGAGCACCACTGGCTTGCCGGATTTGCGCGCGACCTCGGCGAAGGCGCGATCGGCGGGGATGGCGCCGGCGCGCGCGTCGATCATGAAGAAGATGGCGTCGGCCTGCCCGATCGCCGTTTCCGTCTGGGCGCGCATGCGGCCGAAGAGCGATTCCGGCGCGGCCTCCTCGAGCCCGGCAGTGTCGATGACGGTGAAGGTGAGGTCGCCGAGATGTGCCTCGCCCTCGCGGCGGTCGCGCGTCACGCCGGGCCGGTCGTCGACCAGCGCGAGGCGTCGGCCGACGAGGCGGTTGAACAGAGTGGACTTGCCGACGTTCGGCCGTCCGACGATGGCGACGGTGAAGCTCATGCGGGCCTATCTAGCTGCTGCGCGGCGAAAACGCACCGTATTCCGGCGACGCGCCTGCCGGGCCCGCTGATGCGCCTGCCGCTGGAAGCGCCTATTGCTTGCTGAAGGTGCCCGGCGGCGGCGCCGACGGCCACGGCGCGGGCGCCGGCTGCTGCTGATCGGGCCAAGGCGAGCCGGCTTGCTGCGGCGGCTGCTGTGCAGGCTGCGGCGCAGGCGCCGATGACGGCCAGGGCGCAGCGCCCTGAGCCGGCTGCTGTGCAGGCTGCTGCGACGGCTTCTGCGAGACGTTGACGCGCGTCGGCTTCGGCTTGGCGGCGACGCGCTTCTTCGGTTTCGGCTTCGGCTTTTCCTCGGCCGCCTTTTCCGCGGTCTGGGCCGGCTGCACCTCTTCCGGCTTCAAGGGCTCGATCGGCACGGCCGCGCCGGTTTGCAGGGCGACGTTGCCCTTCAAGTATTCCGGCGGAACGCCCTGCTGCACGCCCGGCACGCCCTCCGGAAACAGCGCATGACGCTCGCCCGGCAGCGGCTTCTTCTTGTTGAGGTTGAACACGTCGAGCTTGTCCATGTCGAAGCCGTCGGCGCAGCCGGCGACCACCGGGCCGATGCCGATGAGGAGCGCGACAAGGACGACGCGATGGATACGCATGGACGGTCCCTCAGCTCTTGCCGTTGCCGGCCATCAGCGCGGCCAGCACATCGGCGCGCGAGCGGATACCCGGCGGCGTCTCGGCGTCGCCGGAGATCATACCGAGATATTTCTTGGCGGCGGCGGCGTCCTTGACGCGCCAGGCCGACAGCGCCAGCAGGTCGCGCGCACTGTGACGATAGACGCGGCCGCTGTCGGCGAGCGGCTCGAGCCGCTTCTGCATCTCGGCAAGCGGCGCAGTGTCGACCAGCAGCAGACCGGCCCGGATGGACGCGAGATCCTGCCACAACGCGCCGAGCGAGCCGTCGGACGCGAGCGCGTCGTAGGCCTTCACCGCCTCGTCCTTCTTTGTCTTGGCGAGTTCGGCGGCGGCGCGGAAACGCGCCAGCGTCCGATAGCCGCCCGGGGCCTCGGCGGCGACCTTGTCGAATGCGGTCTGCGCCTCGGCGGACTTGTTGGCCTCGGCCAGCGTCACCGCGGCCTCGAACTGGCTGCCGGCGATGGCCGCCTGCCGCGCCACGTACCATTCGTAACCGCGCCAGCCGCCGACGGCCGCGACAAGCAGCACGCAAGCCGCGATAATCAGCCCGCTGTAACGCTCCCAGATCTTGGCCAGCCGCTCGCGGCGGACTTCCTCGTCGACTTCATGAAAGATGTCGGCCACGCCGCTCTCCCCTTACGCGCGTCGCCGATCTCGGCCCCCCGCGCCGGCTCCCCGTAGGGCAGCCATGTGGCACAGGCAAGGCAGGGGCCGCAAGTCTTTGATTCTGAAGGGCTGAGAAGGCGCTAACGGCGAGCCGGGGCGCGGCCCGAGGGATCGCGCCCCGCCCCGGCTTTGGCCGGTCTCCAGCCGTCACCGCATCATCACGAAGGACGCCATCTCCTGATTGCCGCCGAGGTACTGGCCGGCCGGCAGGACGAAGGCGCCGATGATCAGCGGGTTCCCCGCCTGCGACGTCATCGTGTAGGTGAGGTTCGAGTTGGAGTTGAAGCTCACCGAGTTGGTGTAGGTGCTCGAGCCGGAGCCCCAGTAGAAAGGCCAGAAGCCGTAGCTCGAGTTCTGCGTGATCTGCGTCTGCTGCGAGGAGGAATAGCTCGCATAGGACGTGATCGTGGCGCTGATCCCGTCCGCCACCACGAGCGAGGCCAGGAAGTAGCGCATGTTGCCGTTCGGTCCGAAGGTGCTCTGCCAGCTCGGCATGGCGCCCGCGCGCCACGGCGCACCGCCGGTATTGGCCGCATTCGCCTGGCCGAGCGCGCTCGAGGAATACCAGCCGTTCGGCGGTCCCGGCGGATCGGCGACGAAGGTGATGAGCTTCTGGAACGAGATCGTCGCGGTCACCCGGTCGGACGCGAACACCTGAGTGAGTTGCGACGTCGTCTGGTCGCCCTGGCCGAAGATGCCGAAGAAGATGCCGCTATTGCCTTGCGCCCAGGTGTTGGTGACGTTGGAGCTGGCGGTCGAGCTGTCGAAATTGATTGCCGGCACCGAGCCGCCATTGGCGACCTGCTGGAGCAGCGCCGACACGCCCTGCGTGAAGTTCGGCGTGTTGTTGACAAAGCTGCCGGTGTTGAGCGCCATCGTCTGCGCGGCGAAGATCGGGTCGAGCAGCGCCGCGGCGAGCGAGGACCGTCCCGGCCCCGCCACGGTCGGCGCGTTGACCATCGCCCAGGTGTAGAAGACGTTGGGCAACTGGTTGAGCGGCGGCAGCGGACTGACGCTCGCGAGATAGCGCTGCCACAGCGGATAGTAACTGCCGAGCACGCTCTGAAAGTTCGTCAGGGCGTTTGACACGAGCTGCGACAGCACGCCGGTACAGTTGGCGAAGAACTGGTTGCCGCCAGACAGCGTCAGATTGTTGTTCAGGGAAGCAGGCGGCAGGTTGTTGAAATACTGCCAGACCTGGTCGTCCGTCGACATGCCCGAGACGGGATTGTTCGGCTGAACGATCTGGAAGTTCGCATTGCCGCCGACTGCGGCCGCAAGCGTGTTGTACCACTGGTTCTGAAGATTGGTGACGGCGGTCGGTGCAGCCATTTCGTCCTCCTCGTTGTGCAGGGCCGAGCGCGATCGCGCGCGCCGGTGACGCCGGCGGGACCTGCTGGTTCGCTGGTTGAGCAGTCGCGTGGGGATCAGAAGAGTCGCTCGGCTGCGGCTGGCGCGAGACCCCGCGGGAGCCGGTCGGTCGATGCAACCATTCAGAGCATGATGTATTTAGAACAACTTATACAGGTGTGCAATGGTCCTGCAACCGGGCCTCGGAAACGACTGCGGCCCGCGCGTCGCCGGCGAGCCGCAGCAGATCGAAGACGTGGCGTCAGCGGTTGACGGTCAGCTCGGCTTCTTCATCGGATAGACGTGGTCCGGACCCGGGAAGGCCCGGGAACGCACCTCGGCTGCATAGTCGCCGATCGCCTTCTCGATGCCGGGGCCGAGATCGCCGTAACGCTTGACGAATTTCGGCACGCGCGGCGACAGGCCGAGCATGTCCTCCATGACCAGCACCTGCCCGTCGCAGGCATTGCTGGCGCCGATGCCGATGGTCGGGATCGGCACCGCCGTGGTGATCTTGCGCGCAAGCGGCTCGGCTACCGCCTCGATCACCACCGAGAAGGCGCCGGCCTCCGACACCGCGAGCGCGTCCTGCTCGATCGGCCCCCAGTCGGCTTCGCTGCGCCCTTGAGCGCGGAACGATCCGATCGTGTTGATGGACTGCGGCGTCAGTCCGACATGCGCCATCACCGGCACGCCGCGCTCGACGAGGAAGCGGATGGTCTCGGCCATGCGCTTGCCGCCTTCCAGCTTGATCGCGCCGCAGCCGGTCTCCTTCAGGACGCGCGCCGCGCTCATGAAGGCCTGCTCCTTCGACGCCTCGTAGGAGCCGAACGGCATGTCGACGACGACGAGCGCGCGGCGCGAGCCGCGCATTACCGCGTGGCCTTGCAGTATCATCATGTCGAGCGTCACCGGCACGGTCGACTCGAAGCCGTGCATCACCATGCCGAGCGAGTCGCCGACGAGGATAACGTCGCAATGCTTGTCGGCGATGGCCGCCGTGTGCGCGTGATAGGACGTCAGCATCACGATCGGCTCGCCGTCCTTGCGCGCGCGGATGTCGGGTGCGGTCAGACGGCGGATGTCGCTCTGCACGGACATGACTTACCTCGTGAACACGGGCACGCCGATGACGTGCGGATGGAACCAGTAGCCGAGCGCGAGGAAGATGGCGATGCCGGCGATCAGCACCGCGACGTCGTTCTTCCATCCGCGCGGCGCGACCGGCAGTGAGGCGTCGGTGCGATGCTTCGCCGTGACGAAGGCGTAGACGGCCCAGACGAGCAGCGCGCCGAACAGGATGATGCCGCCGAGGTCACCGTTCGAGAGAAGATGCGCAAAGGCCCACACCTTCACCGCGGCGAGCAGCGGATGCTTGGCGCGTGCCTTGATGTGGCTCGGGATGAGATAGGCCGCGATCAGGATCGAGGCGATCAGCATCAGGCCGATGGTGACGTGCCGCATGAAGGCCGGCGGCGTCCACAACTGTACCCACCCGGTGACCCGGTACAGCGCGAAGCCCCACACGATCAGCGCCAGGCCGATCAGCGATACGAGGCCGAACAGGGAGTGATAGAGCGGCTTGCCGAGGCGGCGAATGGCGGCCGCCCGCGCCTCACGGAACGTCACGAACAGATGGTTGGCGACGAAGATCGCCAGCCCGAGGACGAGGATGCTCAATCCCATGTCGCGCCTTCCGGCTTGCCGCGCGATTGCCCAAACGTTGTGCGCCGCAGTAAAGGATAGACGCGGCCAATGCAAGCCGCGGTGACTGCATGGGACATGTGCCAATGGCCACAGGCGCGAATGCCGCATTCCTCGTTGAGCCCGCACGCGAAACGCCGGTCGGCGGCGAATACGAAGTGGTCGTGCTCGGCGGCGGGCCGGCCGGCATCGCCGCCGCGGCAGCCGCCGCCAAGCAGGGGCGCCGGACGCTGCTGATCGAGCGCTACGGCTTCCTGGGCGGCATGGGCACCGCCGCCGGCGTCACCAATTTCTGCGGGCTGCATGCAAACATTTACGGCGACATCCGCCAGGTCGTGCACGGCGTCGCCGACGACCTGCTCGGCCGTATCGACCGGCTCGGCGGCCTCAACACGCCACACATGATCTTCGGCAAGTCGCACGCGCAGGCCTACGACACCGCCGCCTACAAGATCGCCGCCGACGATCTCCTGCTCTCGGCAGGCGTCGACATTCTGTTTCACGCGCTCGCCGTCGGCGTCGTCATGGACGGCGAGGCGCGCCTCCGCGCGTTGATGGTCGAAACCAAGTCCGGTCGCATGGCGATGCTGGGACAGGTGTTCATCGATTGCTCCGGCGACGGCGATCTCGCGGCGTTTGCCGGCGCGCGCTTCGAGAAGGGTGACATGCTCTATCCGAGCATGATGTTCCGGCTCAATAACGTCGATCCTGTCAAAGCCGGCGAAGCGTGGAAGACCATCCCCGCGCTGATGCAGGCGGCGGAGGCGCGCGGCGAACGGTTTCCGCGCAAGGGCGCGATCATCAGGCCGCAGAAGCACACGAGCGAATGGCGCGTGAACGTCACGCAGGTGAAGGATGCCGACGGCCACGCCATCGACGGCACCGATGCGCACGCCTTGAGCGCCGGCGAGATCGACGGCCGCAGGCAGGCCCGCGGCTTCTTCGAATTCCTCAAGCGCGAGGCGCCCGGCTTCTCGAACGCCTACATCGTCGACATTCCGCCGCAACTCGGCATCCGCGAGACGCGGCGCATCGTCGGACTGTCGACCATGACGGCCGACGATGTCACCTCATGCGCCGATTTCGATGACACGATCGGCGTCAATGGCTGGCCGCTCGAGATGCACGTCGCCGGCGACGTGGTCTGGCGCTGGCCGGACATCCCGGGCTCGCGCGGCTATAACCACCTGCCCTATCGCATGCTGGTACCGACGACCGCAGCCGGTCGCGCGTTCGACAATCTCCTGGTCGCCGGCCGCTGCGCCTCGATGACGCACGAGGGACAGTCGGCCGCGCGCGTCTCCGGCGCATGCTTCGTCATGGGCGAGGCCGCGGGCACCGCGGCGCATCTTTCGCTTGCCGGCAACACGGGCTGCGCCGATATTGCGGTCCCTAAACTACAGCAAACATTGGAACGCGGCGGCGTCTTTCTCGGCCGAACCGCCACCTGAAGGGGAGGATTTAAGATATGTTGAAACGTCTCACGCTCGCGGCCTCGTTCGTAATCGCCGCCGCTGCGCCGTCGATGGCGCAGACCTGGCCGGCCAAGGCCGTGCACATCATGGTGCCGTTCGGCGCCGGCTCGACGCCTGACATCGTCGCCCGCATCATCGCCGACGGCCTGAAGAAGCAGTATCCGGACTCGGCTTTCATCGTCGAGAACAAGCCGGGAGCATCGGGCAATATCGGGACCGACGCGGTCGCCAAGGCTGCGCCCGACGGCGGCACGATCGGCGTCTCGATCGGCGGCCCGCTCGCCATCAACACGCTCCTCTTCTCCAAGCTGCCCTACGATCCGAAGAAGGACATCACTGCGGTCACCCAGCTCATCACCCAGCCGAGCGCGCTCGCGGTCAACAACGATCTCAAGGTCGGCTCGGTCAAGGATCTCGTCGCGCTGATCAAGGCCAACCCGGGCAAGTACAATTTTGCTTCGATCGGCAACGGATCGCTGTCGCATCTCGCCATGGAAGCGATCGCACTGAAGGCCGGCACCAAGCTGGTGCACGTGCCCTATCCGTCCTCGCCGCAAGCGATGACCGCGATCATCCGCGGCGACGCGCAGATGGGCTGCCTGCCGGCGATCTCGGTCGTGCCACTCGCCAAGGACGGCAAGGTGAAGATCATCGCCGTGTCGACGGCCAAGCGCTCGCCCTACCTGCCCGACGTGCCGACGCTTAAGGAGAGCGGCATCGACGTCGAGGCCGACGCCTGGATGGGACTGATCGCGCCCGGCGGCATGCCAAAGGCGATGGTCGACAAGATCAATCACGACGTCGTCGCTATCATCAAGCAGCCGGACGTGAAGGAAAAGCTCGGCAAGACCTTGATGGAGCCGGTCGGCTCGTCGCCGGAGGACTTCCGCGCGGTGATCAACCGCGAGGTCGACCGCTGGGGACCGGTGATCAAGGCGGCGGACGTGAAGGTGAATTGAAGGCTTCAATTGTCCCGGGCGCGGGGCAGCACATCAGTGTTGTGTCGCAGACCCGGGACCACGCTCAACCGAGGCCCCGGATCAGCAGTGCAGCACTTCGCTACGCTGCGTGCCGCACAGCATCCGGGCACGATCGCCTTACACCGCGCTGTGACTCGACCTCACCAAATCCCTGAGCGCGAAAAAGAAGCTGACCAGGAACGCGCCGGCGAAGATCCAGGCGCCGGCTTCCGCCACGTAGGTGGCGGCGCCGCCGTCGGGCTGTCCGTAGCGGACGATGGCGACCAGCCCGCCGACGATCGCGACGGCGAAGCCGATTGCCATGATGCCGGCTAGCGCGAGATTGATCTTCTCGCGCGACGTAAATGTTTCTGCCAAAGCGCCCTCCCCCACGAGCTTGCACGGTCGAGGCTAGCACGTGTTGGCGGTAATTAGGTCAGGATGGCTTACGTACAAACCGTCATTCCGGACGCGCGGAAAGGCGCGAGCCGGACGACTCGAAGCGCATCATCGCGGGCACTGGAGTGTGGGCGCGCCGCTTGCGCGGCGAATGACCGCTACGCCTTCTTCACGTCCTTGATGTCCGTGAAGGTGATCCCCGGCGCGCGCTCGCGCGTATAATCGAGGGTGAATTGGTTGCGCGCCATGAACACCTTGTCGCCGTCGAGGTCCTCCGCGACGGACGAGTAGTTGGCCGAGACGAACTCGTCCAGCGTCTTGCGATCCTCCGCCGCCATCCAGCGCGCCAGCTGGAATTCCGGCTGCTCGAAGCCGATGTCGAGGCCATACTCTTCGGCGAGTCGCACTTTCAGCACGTCGAGCTGCAGCGGGCCGACGACGCCGACCAGCGCCGGCGCGCCGTCGAGCGGGCGAAACACCTGCACCACGCCCTCCTCGGCCATCTGCTGCAGCGCCTCTTTCAATTTCTTGGCCTTCATCGGGTCGCCGAGCTTCACGCGGCGCAGGATCTCCGGCGCGAAGTTCGGCACGCCGAGGAACGACAGATCCTCGCCTTCGGTGAAGGTGTCGCCAATGCGCAAGGTGCCGTGGTTGGGAATGCCGACGACGTCGCCGGCATAGGCCTCGTCCGCGACCGAGCGATCCTGCGCGAAGAAGAACTGCGGCGCCGACAAGGTCACCGGCTTGCCGGTGCGCGTCAGCTTCGCCTTCATGCCGCGGCGCAGCTTGCCGGAGCACAGCCGCGCGAAGGCGATGCGGTCGCGATGGTTCGGATCCATGTTCGCCTGGATCTTGAACACGAAGGCGGTCATCGCGTTCTCGTGCGCATCGATCTTGCGTGTATTGGCGACTTGCGCACGCGGCGCCGGAGCGAGCGAGCCGAGCGCGTCGAGCAGATCCTTGACACCGAAATTCTTCAGCGCCGAGCCGAAGAATACCGGCGTCAAATGGCCTTCGCGGAAAGCCTGGAGGTCGAACGGCCGGCAGGCCTCCTTGACCAGCGCCAGCTCTTCCTTGATTGCCGCGGCGTTGAGCATCGGGTTCTTCGCCGCGAGCGCGTCGACGTCGAGCGGCTGGCGGTCGACGGTCTTGCCGTCGTCGCTGATCAGCCGCATCTCGCCGGTCGCAATGTCATAGGTGCCGGCGAAGTCGCGGCCCTGCCCGATCGGCCAGGTCATCGGCGTCGTGTCGAGCGCCAGCGTCTTCTCGATCTCGTCGAGGATCTCGAACGGATCGCGGGCCTCGCGATCCATCTTGTTGATGAATGTGATGATCGGGATGTCGCGCAGCCGGCACACTTCGAACAGCTTGCGCGTGCGCGCCTCGATGCCCTTGGCGGCGTCGATCACCATCACCGCGGAGTCGACCGCCGTCAGCGTGCGATAGGTGTCCTCGGAGAAGTCCTCGTGGCCCGGCGTGTCCAGCAGGTTGAAGACGCGGCCGTCATAATCGAAAGTCATCACCGAGGTGACGACCGAGATGCCGCGCTCGCGCTCGATCGCCATCCAGTCCGAACGGGTCGAGCGGCGATCGCGCTTGGCCTTGACCTGGCCGGCAAGATTGATGGCGCCCCCGAACAAGAGGAGCTTTTCGGTCAGCGTCGTCTTGCCCGCGTCCGGGTGCGAGATGATCGCGAAGGTGCGCCGGCGCTCGACCTCGGCGGCGAGCGGCGTCTGGGCGACGGAATCGGCGGGCAGCGGCCTATGCATGGGCCGCATGTGGCAAAGAAAGCCTTCAGGATCAAGGGGCAGTGCCGGTTCCTACGCCGGAATGCTCGGCGTGGCGGCTCCGCCAAGCGGCGCCGGAGGCTTGATCTTACGCAAGGCTCCCGGATGCGATCCCGGGCATTTCATCGGCATGCAAATCCGCACCGTCCTCCATCCGACCGACTTCTCCGACGCCAGCGCCGAGGCCTTCGTCCACGCGCTGCGGATCGCGCTCGCCGCCAAGGCGAAGCTCTATCTCCTGCATGTCGCCTCCGGCAAGGAGAATGACGTTATGGATTTCCCGCACGTGCGCGAGACGCTCGCGCGGTGGGGCCTGATGAGCGCCAACGAGCCGCTGCGGGCGGTCGAGGCCAAGCTCGGCATCAGCATCGCCAAGATCGATCTCGAGCCGCAGGCGCCGGCTGAAGGCGTGCGCCGCTTCCTTGCCGACCACGAACCCGACCTGATGGTGCTCGCCACCGAAGCGCGGCACGGCGCATCGCGCTGGCTGCACGGCTCGGTCGCCGAGAAGCTCGCGCGCGAGACCACCGCCCCGACCCTGTTCGTGCCGGCCAAGGCGCGCGGCTTCGTCGATCAGGCCCGCGGCGAGGTGCACCTGCGGCACGTCGTCATTCCGATCGACCATAAGCCCAAGCCCGCCGCGGCGGTCGGCATCATCATGGGGCTGGCCCACCTGCTCGCCGGCATGGACGCGGAAGAGCACTTTCTGCACATCGGCAAGGCGGCGCCGCGCGTCGCGCGTCACGACGCTCCCGACCGCGTGCTGCCGGTGGCGCTACGCCAGGGCGACGTCGTCGAGGCGATCATCGCCGCGGCCAACGACTGGCCGGCGGACCTGATCGGGATGGCGACCGCGGGACACCGCAACGTGCTCGATATGATGCGCGGCTCGACCACCGAGCGCGTGCTGCGCCAGGCGCCCTGCCCCGTGCTCGCAGTGCCGGCCTAAGTCGCTGGACCCATCCGCGCCTCGACCTTAAATGTTGACCGGCGACGCAACTGCGGAACGTTCATGCGAATCCACTGTCTCGGGCTCGGCATCCTGCTGACGCTGTCGGTGTCGTGCGCGGCCGCCGAGCGCGACGGCAAGTCGGACCGGGCGATCGACCGTATCGACGGCGCCTTGGACACCATCACGAAGACCGTCCGCCCTGGCCGTGTCGGCTATGCGACCGTCTATGACGGCAGCAAATACATCCAATGTCGACGCCTGCCGGACAATGCGATGCGCTGCGAAGCCGCAGGCAGCGTGATGCAGCCCTCGCTCGGCGCCGTGCTCACCCGCGAGCGGACCGACGCACTCGCGACGCTCGGCTGGCGGCTCAATCCGGCTTTCGGCAATTACGTCCGCATCTTCCCGGCCGATGTACCGACAAAAGAGATCGCCGCGCAGATCGTGCGCACGCTTGATGAGGTCTACGGTTCCAACCCGACCGATCTCGAGCGCGCGACAGCCTTCGTCGAGGACGTGCCCTGCCCGCCGCGCAACACGCGAGCGCAGAGCCTCGGCGGCCTCGTCAACGACGACCCGTCGATGCGGCGGATCCGCACCTGCGCCTACGATGCCGCCCCCGCAGAGCCGGACAAGATCGAGAGTGCAGCGGCGCTCGTCGCCAACTCCGGCGCGACCATCGCGGCAGAGATCGCGCGGCTTCGCGCCAATGCCAAGCGGCACGTCTTCGTCATCGTCGACACCGGCACCGGCTACGTCCAGTGCGGACCGGAGTCGCCGCAGGCGCTCTATTGCGAAGCGCAGTCGCCGCAAAGCTCGGCCGCGCTCGCCTCCGTCATCACGCCGGCGCGGCTCGAACGGCTGCATGCGCTGGGTTACGCCGATCCCGGCCGCGCGACCAACTACTGGAAGCGCTATCCCTTCGACCGATACAGCGACGCCGCGATCGCCGCCGAGATCCTGACTCTGCTCTACGACGTCTACGACTACGTCGGCGCCGCGCCGCTCGACATCAAGACCGAATAGCCTCTAGCCGAGCGCCGCCTTGTATTCCTCCGGATTGAAACCGACGAGCAGCCTGCCGCGCGGCAATTCCAGCACCGGTCGCTTGATCATCGAGGGCTGCGCCAGCATGAGCGCGATCGCCTTCTTCTCGGTCAGGCCCTCCTTGTCCTTGTCGGGCAATTTCTTGAACGTCGTGCCGGCCTTGTTGAGCAGCATCTCCCAGCCGGCCTTCTTCGCCCAGCCCTCGAGCCTGTCCCTGTCGATGCCGGCGCTCTTGTAGTCGTGGAAGGCGTAGTCGACCTTGTTCTTCTCGAGGAAGGCGCGCGCCTTCTTCATCGTGTCGCAGTTCTTTATGCCGTAGATGGTGATGGACATGACGGGGCCTTCCGACGGACCGCTCAAGACAAGCAGACACGCGGCGGCCGGGACAAGCCCGACGGTCTGCTTGCGCACAAGTCTCTGCCGATGGTTCAGGACCGGCCCGCGATCAGCCGCAGCCACGGCGCGGCGTGGAACGTGCTCATCAGCAGATACATCGTCGTCATGCCGGTGAGCGGCCAAGCGTGCGGGACACAGAACACGTCCGGCGGACCGCCCGACAGCGCGCTCCACAGCGCCATCAGCGCGAAGGTCGGCGCTGCGGCGAGCCCGAGCCAGCCGGCGACGCCGGGAGCAGAACCGCTCCCGGCCGAGGCGTCGGCGTTGTGACGAAGCATCGACGCGTCGGTCATGGCCGCCTCCTTCAGGCGCGCGAAGCACAGCAGGAGGCTGCCTTCGCCGACTGCGGCTCGTAACTGTCGTGATACCGCACCCAGGCCATTGGATGGCCGCCGGCCTCGTCGCGGCCCTTCGGCGTCAGGTCGAGCATGCGATACGTGCCCATCATCACTTCGACGCCGCGGCCGTAGGTCGAGTAGGTGTGAAACACCTGCCCCAATTCGTCCTTGGCGAACACGCTGACGCCCGGCAGTTCGTCCCTAAACGCGGGCTTGCCGAAATTGTACTTCGGCTCGCCGGCCGCGACCTGCTCCGGCGTGAACGAGACGCCGTAGTCGAAATTGAAGTCGTTGCCGTAGGACGACACCCACGGAAACGCCCAGCCCATGCGGCGGTGGAAGCGCGTGATCTCGGCGAGCGGCGCGCGCGAGATCGCCACCATCGCGGTGTCGCGCGCCGCGAGATGCGCGAGCATGCCGTCGGTATGGTCGGCCATGTACGAACAGCTCTTACAGCCCGCTTCCCAGTCCGGCGCCAGCATGAACTGCTGCACGATGAGCTGCGAGCGGCCGCCGAACAGGTCGGCGAGCGAGACCGCGCCGTCGGGGCCTTCGAAGACGTAATCCTTCTCGACGCGGACCCAGGGCAGTTGCCGGCGCAGCCGCGCGATCTCGTCGGCGCGCCGCGTTAGGTCCTTCTCGGCGGCGAGCAGGTCGCGCCGCGCGTCGAGCCAGTGTTCGCGCGAGGTGGTGGTATGCGGTGTCATATTGTTTCTCCCTTGCCGGGCCCGGCGGCTTGCCGGACCTTCGTCGTGGGATAGATTTAGGCCAGGCCATCGAACGGCCGGGAGTGACAAGTGTGGCGGGATTTCAATGGACTCGGTAATCACCGCCGCCGCCCGCGGCCTTGCCGCCGGCGATCCGCTCGGCGCGCTTAATTATATCGCGTTGCGCGACGACGCGCCGGCGCTGGCTCTGCGCGGCATCGCCATGGCGCAACTCGGCGATTTGCCCCGCGCCAAATTGCTGCTCAAGCGCGCGGCGAAGGCGTTCGGCCCGAAGGAGGCGGTGGCGCGGGCGCGCTGCGCCGTTGCCGAGGCAGAGATCGCGCTGGTCTCGCGCGACCTGTCCTGGCCGGTGAAGGCGCTGGAGGCGGCGCGCGCGACGCTCGTCGCACGCGGCGATGCCGTCAACGCCGCGCATGCGCGGCATCTCGTCATCCGCCGCCTGATCCTGATCGGCCGTCTCGCCGAGGCCGAGCAACTCATGGACGGCTTCGATCCTTCTCCTCTTCCGCCGGCGCTGCGCGCCGCGCATGAGCTCGTCGTCGCCGGCATTGCGCTGCGGCGGTTGCGCACGCGGCCGGCGCGCGAAGCGCTGACGCGCGCGGCGGATGCTGCCCGCGCGGCCCGGATTGCGCCGCTCCTTGCCGAAGTCGAGAGCACAACACTGGCGCTGACGACGCCGGCGGCGCGGCTCGTCGCGCAGGGCGAGGACAGGCTGCTGAAGCTCGACGAGGTCGAAGCCGTGCTCGCCTCGAAGGCGCTCGTCGTCGACGCCTGCCGCGCCGCCATCCGCACCGGCGCCGCGGTCGTGGCGCTCGACAGCCGTCCCGTCCTGTTCGCGCTCGCCCGTACGCTGGCCGAAGCGTGGCCGGCCGATGCCTGGCGCGAGACGTTGCTCAAACGCGCGTTCGGCGCCAAACACGCCGACGACTCGCACCGCGCGCGGCTGCGCGTCGAGATCGGCCGTCTGCGCAAGGCGCTGCGAGGCGTCGCGACCATCGACGCCACGCCGGACGGCTTTGCGCTGACGCCGCTCAAGGCGCGCGGCGTCGTCGTCCTCACGCATCCCGTCGAGGAAGAGCACGCCGCATTGCTGGCGCTGCTCGCCGACGGCGAAGCCTGGTCGAGCTCGGCCCTGGCGCTCGCTCTGGCCTCGAGCCAGCGCTCGGTGCAGCGCGCGCTCGACGCGCTTGCCGCGGCAGGCAAGGTGCAATCGGTCGGCCGCGCCCGCGCGCGCCGCTGGATGACGCCGCCGGTCGTCGGTTTCCCGACAAGCTTGTTACTCACGAGCGCACTGCCCGGCGACTAGGGTCCGCTCATCAGGCATTCGAACAAGAGGATGAGCAAGATGAAACGTTCGGCAGCAAATATCGTCCGCGAATACGGCCCCTTCCCCGACGTCACAAACGTCGCCGGGGTCTCCTATGACGGCAGCAAGGTCTGGTTCGCCTCCGGCGACAAGCTCAACGCCATGGATCCCAAAAGCGGCGCAATGCTGCGTTCGCTCGACCTGCCCGCGCATGCCGGCACCGCCTTCGACGGCAGCCACCTGTTCCAGATTTCCGGCGACAAGATCCAGAAGGTCGATCCCGACAATGGTCGCGTCATCGCCACCGTCCCGGCGCCGGAAGGCGGCTGCTCCGGCATGGCCTGGGCGGAAGGCGCGCTCTGGGTCGCGCAACATCGCAAGCGCAAGATCCACCAGGTCGATCCCGCCACCGGCGCCATCCTGCGCACGATCGACAGCAACCGCCATGTCACCGGCGTCACCTGGGTCGATGGCGAACTCTGGCACGGCACCTGGGAGAACGAGCAGAGCGACATACGCCGCGTCGATCCCGAGACCGGCGACGTGCTCGAACAGCTCGACATGCCGCCCGGCCTGATCGTGTCCGGACTGGAAACGAACGGGACCGACACGTTCTTCTGCGGCGGTGGCACTAGCGGCAAGGTCCGCGCCGTGAAGCGGCCGACGTGAAGTGACACGCGCCGGCGTCAGCGCACCGGATTGCGCAACTCGCCGGCGTCGTTCCACACGTCCTGACGCTCGATCAGGCTGCCGCGGATCTCGAAGCGGTCGATGAAGCGGATGCCGTCGAACGACGAGCCATCGAGCCAGCGGCCATGCAGCGTGCCGCGCACATAGACACTGACGAGACCGTCGGCCGCTTCGGCCGCTTCGTAGCCTTCGACGTGCTTGCCGACGAACTGATAACGCGTGGCCGAACCGGCGACGATTGCCGCCAGGTCCTGCCGCTCAACTCCGCCGGGAAACACGAACACCGCGCGTGGTGACACGAACGTCTGGGCGCGGGCGAGATCGCGCGCCTCCATCGCCTCGAGATAGTTCCTCGCTATGGCGATCGCAGCCTCGATCGGTTCGACGGCGGAGGCGGCCGGGCGCGGCATGCTCATCGTTCGGACTCCTCATGACGGGAGACCAGTGTAGCGCGACACGCCGCATCATATACTTAGGTATTGACCTAAGTAATGGACACCGCTACGGTCCGCATAGGCAAACCCGAGGGCGGCCGCCAATGCTTGCGCACGCGTCTCACTCCCGCACCGGCTCTCCGCCGCCCGCCGCCGTCATCGACGGCATCTTCCGCGCGCTGTCGGACCCGACGCGCCGCGACGTCGTCGCGCGGCTCTCGGCGAAGCCCGCCTCGGTCAGCGAACTCGCCGCGCCCTACAAGATGGCAATGCCCTCCTTCCTCGAGCATCTGAAGGTGCTGGAAGCGAGCGGCCTCGTTTCCTCCGAAAAGAAGGGCCGCGTCCGGACGTACCAGCTCGCCTCGGAGCGCCTCAAGGTCGCGGAGGACTGGCTGTCCAGGCAGCGACGCTTGTGGGAGCAGCGGCTCGACCAACTCGACGCTTATCTGTTGAAATTGAATAAGGACGGTGTGACATGAAGTCCGTTGTGGCCAAGCACGACCCGAAGCTCGATCTGGTGCTCGAGCGCGAGATCGACGTTCCCGTCTCGCTGGTCTGGAAGGTGTGGACGACACCGGAGCACTTGAAGCACTGGTTCTGCCCAAAACCATGGCAAACCACGCAATGCGCCATCGACCTCAGGCCCGGCGGCCTCTTCACCAGCGTCATGCGCGGGCCCGAGGGCCAGGAGTTCACCAACTCAGGCTGCTATCTCGAGATCGTCGAGAACGAGCGCCTAGTCTTCACCGACACGCTGCTCGCGGGCTTCCGCCCCTCGCCCGATCCGTTTTTCACGGCGGTGCTCGATCTGGCGCCGCTAGGACCTGAGCGCACCCGCTACGTCGCGACCGCCATTCACGGCAACGAGGACGCGCGCAAGAAGCACGAAGAGATGGGCTTCTACGACGGCTGGGGCACGGTGGTGACGCAGATGGTCGCCTACATCAAGGCGGGGATGAAGCCGCCGGTGTGAGGCGCCCTACTCCCACTCAATCGTCCCGGGCGGCTTCGACGTCACGTCGTACACGACGCGGTTGACGCCCTTGACCTCGTTGATGATGCGCGTCGCGACGTGGCCGAGGAACTTCATATCGAAGGCATAGAAGTCGGCGGTCATGCCGTCAGTCGACGTCACGGCACGCAGGCCCACGACATATTCATACGTTCGGTAGTCGCCCATCACGCCGACGGTCTTCACCGGCAACAAGACGGCGAAGGCCTGCCAGATGTCGTCGTACAAGCCGGCGCGGCGGATCTCCTCGATGTAGATCTCGTCGGCGAGCCGCAAGATGTCGAGCTTCTCTTTCGTGATCGCGCCCGGTACGCGTATCGCGAGCCCCGGCCCCGGGAACGGATGGCGGCCGACGAAAGCTTCCGGCAAGCCGAGCTCGCGGCCGAGCGCGCGCACCTCGTCCTTGAACAATTCGCGCAACGGCTCGACGAGCTTCATGTTCATGCGCTCTGGCAGGCCGCCGACATTGTGGTGCGATTTGATCGTCACCGACGGGCCGCCGGTGAACGACACGCTCTCGATCACGTCCGGATAGAGCGTGCCCTGCGCGAGGAATTGGGCGCCGCCGATCTTTTTCGCTTCCTGCTCGAACACGTCGATGAACAATTTGCCGATGGTCTTGCGCTTGATCTCCGGATCGTCGACGCCTTCGAGCGCCTTGAGGAAGGTTTCGCTCGCGTCGACGTGGACCAGCGGGATGTTGTAGCTGTCGCGGAACATGGTGATGACCTTCGACGCTTCCGCGAGCCGCATCAGGCCGTGGTCGACGAGCACGCAAGTGAGCTGCTCGCCGATCGCCTCGTGGATCAGCACCGCCGCGACCGCCGAGTCGACGCCGCCAGACAGGCCGCAGATCACCCTGCCCTTTCCGACCTGCGCGCGGATCTTCTCGATAGCTTCCTCCTTGAAGGCGCGCATCGTCCAGTCGCCGGTCAGCCCGGCGATCTTGCGCACGAAATTGCGCAGGATCGCCGCGCCGTGCGGCGTATGGACGACCTCGAGGTGGAATTGCGTCGCATAGAACTTGCGCTTGTCGTCGCCGATCATGGCGATCGGCGCGTTCGGCGAGGTGCCGAGGATGCGGAAGCCCGGCGGCAATTCGGTGACGCGGTCGCCGTGGCTCATCCACACCGGATATTTCTGCCCCTTCTCCCACACGCCCTCGAACAGCGGTGAATCGGAGGCGATCTCGACCTCGGCGCGGCCGAACTCGCGGTGGTGGCCGCCCTCGACCTTGCCGCCGAGCTGCTGCGCCATCGCCTGCTCGCCGTAGCAGATGCCGAGCACCGGCACGCCGGCCTCGTAGATCGCCTTTGGCGCGAGCGGCGCGTCCTTTGCGTGCACGGAGGCCGGTCCACCGGAGAGGATCACTGCCTTCGGCTTCATCTCCTTGAAGGCTTGCTCCGCCTTCTGGTACGGCACGATCTCGGAATAGACCTTCTCCTCCCGCACCCGCCGCGCGATGAGCTGGGTGACTTGGGAGCCGAAATCGACGATCAGGACTTTGTCGTGGGACTTTTCGGTCATTCGCGGCCCGCCGTTCGCTGTGATCCGACGGCCCCGTCGCGAACGACATGGAATCGACCGAAACGGCCGTTGGGAGGCACCCGTATTTGCGGTGCAAAAACAGCGCGGTCAAGTGCGCCCCGGTGGCCTGTGGGAACCCGCGCGAAAGGCTGGTTTCCGCCCGATTTAACGAGGCGTTCATGACGATTGGCCCGCCCGGCTAACCGGCCGTTAGCCGCGGCCGTGCCACAAAGGCCGCGCAGTCTTTACCGCTTGGACAGACCCGTGACCTTTCACGCCGAACGCATCTCCTTCGTGCCGCACGGCGGCGACCGCCGCGAGGCCATGTTCCGCGAGAGCGCGTTCGAGCGCGTCGAGCGCTGGGCGCTGTCGCTCGCCTGGGCGACGAGTCCGAAGCGCGTCGCCGGTCTGCCCGGCCTCCTGCGCATGGTCGCGCGCGAGACGCTTGCGCCCGACTACGCATTGCCCGATGCGGAGCGCGCGCTCGCTTCGCCGCCGGGCCTCGCGGGCATCGCCCACGACCTGTCGCTGCCAAAGCTGATGGAGGCCTATCGCCGCGGCCTTTACCCTCTGTCGCATGCCGGCCCGATGAAGTGGTGGTCGCCGCCACAGCGCTCGGTGCTGTTCTTCGACGAATTCCACATGTCGAACAACCTCCGCCGGCTGATGCGCCAGGACCGCTACAGCGTCACCTTCGACCGCGATTTCGAGGCCGTCATCAAGGCCTGCGCCGGACGCCGCGCCGGACGCTGGCATCTCACCTGGATCACGCCGCGCATCATGCGCGCCTACGCGGAAGCCTTCGACGCCGGGCACGCGCATTCCTTCGAGGTCTGGAACAAGGACGGCGAGATTGTCGCCGGCGGCTACGGCCTCGGCACCGGCGGCGCATTCTCGTTCGAATCCCAATTCTCGCACGAAGCCAATGCCTCAAAGGTGGGCATGTCGGTGCTCAACTGGCACCTCGCGCATTGGGGCTATCGCTTCAACGACGGCAAGCTGATCGGGCCGTTGTGGAAGAGCGTCGGCTTCCGCGAGATCGCGCGCAGCGAATTCCTCGCCCGCCTGGCGGACGCGGTGCGCCTGCCCGGCAAGACGGGCCGCTGGCAGATGGAAGCCGATCTCGCCGCGATCTCGCAGTGGCAGCCGGGCGCCGAGCGTCGCTGATGTGTTCGCCTCGTTCCTAGGCCGGATGAGTGCTGCGCAATCCGGCAGCAAAGCGCTCCAAAGCCTCCGGGCGATGGCAGGGCTCACGCGCAGGCACTCGGACCTGCCTAGAAGAAATCACCCCACCTCGACCCTCCAGTGGAAGGGGCCGGTCAATGCAGGACGAACTCGCCGTCCACCGGCGTGAGCTCCGCCGGCTTGATCAGCTTGCAGTGCGCGACCTGCACGGAGTGCAGGGGGCCTTCGAGCTTCTCCTGCCAGAACTGGAGGAACCGATGCAGCTCGGGGAATTTCGGGAAGAGGTCGTAGGCTTGCCAGACATAGGTCTGCAGCAGCCAATTGTGGTCGGGACGCCGGTACAGAATCTGCGCGGTGGTCAGGCCGTAGCCCTCGAGCTGCTTCTTGAAGTCCTGCGTAACCATTCCCGTTCTCCCGATCGATTCAACGCTCCAAGTTTCGAATTGCCACCCGGTCCATTTCAAGCCGAAACGTTGAACAAACTGTTTAAAATCAAGGCGCTAGCAGCAGAGCTCGGCCCCTGCTAACAGCCTGCCCCGCGCCTGTTGCGGCCCGGGTCCGATGAACCTCGGCGCCAATGTTCCGGTTCCGCGGTTGGGCCTTTAACCCTCTGCCGGGCACGAGTTTTTGATTTTTGTTGGCACTCAGCCGAGATGAGTGCTAAAAATTTTTCCGACACCCCTTGCGCTTCACCAACGGATGCCCATCTCGGCGCGCAGGAGCTGGCAGGGGGACCACGTCAGCGACCGAAAACCAAGCTTTTACAATATTCTAGGAGGACTGCCATGAAGTTCCGCCCGCTTCACGACCGTGTCGTCGTCAAGCGCATCGACGCCGACCAGAAGACTGCCGGCGGCATCATCATCCCCGACACCGCGCAGGAAAAGCCGAGCCAGGGCGAGATCATCGCTGTCGGCCCGGGCGGCCGCGACGAGAGCGGCAAGCTCACCCCCATCGATGTGAAGGTCGGCGACGTCGTGCTGTTCGGCAAGTGGTCGGGCACCGAGGTCAAGATCGACGGCCAGGATCTTCTGATCATGAAGGAGTCCGACATCATGGGCGTGCTCGAAGGCTTCACCGCCTCGAAAAAGAAGGCCGCCTAAGGCGTCCTATCGGAAACAGAATTCAAGAGGACAACCAACATGGCTGCTAAGGACGTCAAATTCTCCATCGACGCCCGCGACCGTATGCTGCGCGGCGTCGACACCCTCGCCAATGCGGTGAAGGTGACTCTCGGCCCGAAGGGCCGCAACGTCGTGCTCGACAAGTCGTTCGGCGCACCGCGCATCACCAAGGACGGTGTGACGGTGGCGAAGGAGATCGAACTCGAGGACAAGTTCGAGAACATGGGCGCGCAGATGGTGCGCGAAGTCGCCTCGAAGTCGTCCGACTTCGCCGGTGACGGCACCACCACGGCGACCGTGCTCGCGCAGGCGATCGTCAAGGAAGGTTCGAAGGCGGTTGCCGCCGGCATGAACCCGATGGATCTCAAGCGCGGCATCGACATCGCGGTCGAGGCCATCGTCGAGGATCTCAAGAAGAACTCGAAGAAGGTCACCTCGAACGACGAGATCGCCCAGGTCGGCACCATCTCGGCCAACGGCGACAAGGAGATCGGTCAGTTCCTCGCCGAAGCCATGAAGAAGGTCGGCAACGAGGGCGTGATCACGGTCGAAGAGGCCAAGAGCCTCGAGACCGAACTCGACGTCGTCGAGGGCATGCAGTTCGACCGCGGCTACATCTCCCCCTACTTCGTGACCAACGCCGACAAGATGCGCACGGAGATGGAAGACCCCTACATTCTCATCTACGAGAAGAAGCTGTCGGGTCTGCAGGAGCTGCTGCCGCTGCTCGAGTCGGTCGTGCAGACCGGCAAGCCGCTGCTCATCGTGGCCGAGGACGTGGAAGGTGAGGCTCTCGCCACCCTCGTCGTCAACAAGCTGCGCGGCGGCCTCAAGGTCGCGGCCGTCAAGGCGCCGGGCTTCGGCGATCGCCGCAAGGCCATGCTGCAGGACATCGCGATCCTGACCGGCGGCCAGGCGATCTCGGAAGATCTCGGCATCAAGCTCGA
>Ga0265342_10000610_pt1 | contig 37712 bp, 33 predicted proteins | sample 4CB327metaG_FD_203125 | JGI IMG/M metagenome (GOLD analysis project Ga0265342, IMG submission 203125) | Rhizosphere microbial communities from Carex aquatilis grown in University of Washington, Seatle, WA, United States - 4-CB3-27 metaG | ecosystem: Host-associated > Plants > Roots >... | reverse complement strand
TAGTGTCTTGCCTGACGATCCAGGCCGGCCGCTGCCTTGCTCCTCCTCACCGTACGTGCGGGTAAGCATCGTCGTCGCGCCTTGCGGCCAGTCCGACTTGTCGACGACTTGTGCAACGCATTTCTCAGACAGGACACTAGAGCAGGGTTCCGCGATCGCCGCGGGCCGCGCTGACCAGGCAGAGTCCGTGGATGAACAGCCCTGGCAGGAAGAAGCAGGCGTAGCCCATCAGCGTGGTGGCCATCCAGGCGACCCCTGGTCCGGGGCGCCCGGAGTAGATGTGGCCCGCCCCCGGGATGAGCATGGACAGCAGCACCGAGGTGACGGGGCTCGGGCGATGCCGAGGCGCCAGCAGCGGCTCGCCGATCGAGATGGAAGGCGGCCCCGTCCAGGTTCCGTCCCGACCCGACTCGGGCGGCGGATTCTTCTTGGGAACCAGGAGCTTACGGTGGGGGTGATCGTACTCGAGCATCTCGCCCGCATCGGAGGTGCGGACCAGCAGGGTCCCTTGTTCCACCATCCGGGCCAGGTGGCGCTCCGCCACCCTGACCGAGGTTCGACCGAGGTACGCGGCGTGGGCCGCCGTCACTGGAAAATCGGTCTCGAAGAGCAACCGGAGGACCAGTTGCTCGAACTCCTCGAAGTCCATTACCCATCTAGGTTAGCACCAGAATCGCGGGCCGTGCGTCAGGCAGCGGGGGGGCGCGGTGTTGACGCAATTTCGCCGGCGGTGCACTGGTCCCCTGGAACAGTGAATTCCTGAAAGAGTCGCTGGTCCTCTTCGTCCGTGGCTCCGTTGCTCCTCGGTTGAATACGTCGGGTATTCGCCCTCGTCGCGCCTCGCCAGGAACGAAGATGCCTCGGCGACTTTTTCAACCCTTCACTGTTCCAGGGGACTAGACTGCAGCACTTGCCGCGGGGCGCTCGGCCGCGGAGCGCGGGAGCGACACGACCAACCGAGAGGAGGAGCAACGTGCGGAGCCACGCCAGCCATCGTCTTTCCCGTGGTGCGCCGTTGGTCGTATCGGTGCTGGCTGCCTGCGCGTCGGGCCAGCGCGCCTCGACCAGCCTGACCGGGGACGCGGGGCTCGAGGCGCCATCCGCCGCGGCCGAAGGCGGCTGGCCCGCGCCCGCCCCGGACGCGGGGGGTGGCGCAGGCGCGGGGGGTGGCGCAGGTGCCGCATCGGGCTCGGACGAGCTTCCCCGGCAGGCGGCCGATCCGGCCCTGACCCATCGACTGGTGGCAGGACTGGCGGCGCTGGTGGGGGACACCTACGACAGCTGCAGCAACGGCCAGCAACTCGGCAACCAGCCCGGCCATCCGGATCGCTGGTGCGCCTTCAGCCGCATCGGGTCCGACCTGCGCACCGAGCTCTGGGTCCTCGATTTCACCAAGGCGGTCGCGCAGGGCGGTCCGGTGGCGTGCGACGGGACCGATCCGGCCTGTCTGCTCTTGACCCGTGATCTGTGGGTGGACTTCCAGATCTGGGGGGATTTTCAGCCGGTCGTTCAGCGGTTCGACGGCGACACCTTGATCTTCCACTCCGGGCCGGCGCCCGGGAAGCGGGATCCCTACGACGGTGGCATCTGGGCCTGGCGTCCGGGCTGGCCGCAGGCACGCTTGCTGACGGCGCACGGCGTGTTCTGCTTCGGCAACGCGCTGTCTTCCTCCGTCGCGTGTGTCGCCAACGCCTTCATCGACAAGGATTTCAGCGATCTGTTCGCCACCCCGTACTATCGGGAGTTCGACCTCGTCGGGGCGATCCTGACCGACGACGTCGGCGGCGCGGCCGGCGGCCCGCTTCCCACGATCGCCCACGTGGTGCACGCGCCCGACGACCTGGGATGGCGCGTGCGATTCTCTCCGGATGGCCAGTACCTGGCGTATTCGCACGTCGCGGTGGCCGGGGCGCCGGGGACCCTGGAGGTGGTTCCGATGAGCCAGGCGGGCTCGGCGGCCCCGAGCACCATCCTGAACGACGCCTCCGAGTGGGAGATCGCCCACGATGGCAAGAGCATCTATTTCCTGTCGGGCTACGACCCCGCCCAGGGCTACGTGCCGACCGGCGCGCTGCAGGTCGCCGATTTTCCAGGTGGGGGCCACCCCGAGGAGCTGGCGCCGGTCGTGCGGTCGTTCGAGCTGGTCGGCGCGTCCGATCGGGTCTTCCGGCCCGAGGATCGCGGGGTGGTCGCGTTCACCCGCGTCGTCGGGGGGCTCTCGCCGATCCTGCTGCGGCAGGCACGCGGAATGGCGGATCCGTTCGCGCTCGACAGCTCGGCCGTGACCATCGACGTCTCGAGCGATCTGCGGCACTCGCTGTACTTCAAGCCGATCCTCGACAACCCCGTGGCCATGGTGGCGCACAACGACGGCTCGGGGAGCTGCATGCTGACGGCGGACACCAGGGCCGAGAGCTACGCGGGGGAGTTCACGGCCAGCGGGTCCGCGGTGATCTGGATCGAGCGGCTGCGGCGGGGGACCCGCTCCGCGCAGGGCTGGCAGGCCAGCCCCGAGGACTGTGGCTCCCGGATCCAGTTCGGTGACTACGTCCTCGACTACCAGCTCGTGGGCGATGACTTCGTGGTGTTCCAGGGCTCGGACCAGACCTCGTCGAGCTGGTGGCTCGAGTACGCGCGGCTGCACGGGGGCCCGGCTGGCGAATCGCTGCTCCCGCGGGTGATCAAGGAGCACCCCGAGGTCAACGTGCACACCATCCGGGACGCGGCCGGAACCTGGATCGTCTTCTCGGTCGCCCCCCAGGCGACGGAGCCCGCGCCCGGTCTCTACGTGCACGGACCCCTCGTGCCCTGACCTCTAGACTATAGACGAGCAGCTAGGGCGACCGACGGCGCGGCTCAAGGTCGAGCGCGATCCTCCGAGGAGGTCTGGATCAACTCGTCCAGAGGGGGTCGATTCCGCATGCTGAACAGAGTGACTTGGAAATCGGTGCGCGTCTCTTCGGTGTGTGCTTCGGTGGTCGCGTCGGCGTCCGTGTCGGCGTCGACAATCGTCTGGCTGTGCGCCCTCGGGGCTGTGGGGACGACCGGCTGTCGCGGGTCCTCGGCCGATGAGGAGACGGGGCAGATCGGCGCCGAGATCGGCGAGGTCATGTCGAGCGTGGACGAGTCGGCCCAGGGTGGCGCGACGACCGCCCTCATGTGGCCCACCCCGCTCGAGTTACGTGGACCGCGCTGGCGGGGCGTGCTCTCCGCGCTGCTGCCCTCGGCCAACGCCGCGACCTGCGGCGACACCGCGTTCGGGGCGTGCACCGCGGGCGTGCGGACCCGCAGCTTCGACGACTGCTCGATCGGTCTCGCCAGGCTGGCTGGCTCGGCGACCCTCTCGTTCAGCAAGAACCCGCTGTGCGTGATGGCCGCGGACGGCGACACGGTGACCCGAACGGCGAACTTCACCTTGACCGGCCTCTACGGCGGCACGCTCGCGGTGACCTCGCCGGGTGGCGGGCAGACCCTCGGCAAGACCGCGACCGGGTTCGCGTACACGGTCGGCGGGCTCGAGCGCGTGCTCACGGGTCCGGGCGGCCACCAGCTCTTCGACGTCTCCACCCGGACCACCACCCCCCTCGAGATCACGGGCACCTCGCGCGCGGATCGCGTGATCGTGTCGGGCGCTCTCGAGATCACCCATCACCTGGCGGGCTACAAGGTCACGCTGGTCCCGGATCACCTGACCTGGGCCAGCACCTGCACCTGCGCGGTGTCCGGCAGCCTGACCGGCACGCTGTCGGGGGGCAAGCACGACGGCAAGTCGGCCACCGTCACGCTGACCGGGTGCGGTGAGGCCAGCATCGCCATCGACGGTCAGACCGACAGCATCACGCTCGATCGCTGCATGGCCATCTAGCAGGGGCGTCACGGCTGGCGGTCGGTGTGGCGGAGGGCTGCCAGATCGACCGTGCCCAGCTTCTCCATCGAACGATACAGGCGGCCGCGGCTGATCCCGAGCGGTGGGAGCTGGGCCTGCCCGACGATGGGTCACGTCGGTGCAGCGCCGACTTCACGATCGACGACCTCGAGCTGGCCGCGGCGCCGTGAGCGGAATCGCGCCGCGGGCCGGAAGGCGCGACAGGGCGAGACTGGGAAGGAGAATGGCAGTCTGACCCGACCGCCGGTCGAGGAGTTGGCTCGGGTCAGGTTCGTCTCACGGCGACGTCCACGAGGTCGGCGGACAGGACGCGCGCGGCCTCGTGTGGATCCATCGACACCAAGAAGCCGCGCGCGCCACCGTTGATGTAGAGGACGGGAAGATCCAGGATCGTCCTCTGCATGTAGATGGGCATGGGGCGACGCAACCCGAAGGGTGAAGTGCCTCCGACCTGATAGCCCGAGTGCCGGTCCGCCACCTCGGGGGAGCAGGGCCCGACGGTCTTGACCCCCACGTGACGGGCCAGCTGCTTGCTCGAGACCTCGTGATCGCCGTGCATCAGCACGCACAGGGGCGCCCGCGCGTCGTCCTCGAAGATCAGCGTCTTCACGACCCGATGCTCGTCCACCCCGAGCGCCTCCGCCGAAGCGCGCGTTCCCCCGCGCGGCTCCCACGGATACAGGTGCGGCTCGAACGAGATCGCGGCCGCGCGCAACGCGCGCACCGCCAAGGTCACGGGATATCTGGCCATTCCGCGACCAAAGTTGACATGAGGCGCTCGCTGACTCAACGCGCGGCATATTCCCGGCGACGGGGCTAAGTTGACATAATACTTATTATCGGCGATTTCACTGTAGCGGCAAAGTAGAAATGTCCGCTTTCGCCAGCGAGCTGCTGTGGGCTGAGTACACGCCAATCCATTCACCAGGCGCGCCTCGGCGACACCTGGGCCGGCATCTACGAGTTCACCGGCGAGGAGATGCCGCCCATCGACCGAGAGGTCGAAACTGGTACACGAGCGCCCATCCGCGATCACATTTCCGAAACCTCCTCATAGTGGCGCGCGCAACCCCTGACGGCGGCCGCGTCAGCATGCACGATGGCGTCCTCAAGCGACGCGGCCGCGAGCGACGCGGCGCCAGGGAGATCCATGCCTCCGAAGCGAGTGCCCGATGGGAAACGCGAGATGGAAGTCGGCCCTCGGCCGATTCGATCGCCCGCGTCTCTGCATGGCCGTCGCGGCCCGGGTGAGTTCCGTTTCCTACTTCGCTCCGACGCCGCCTCTGTCGAAAGCAGGTGCATGAAGGCCGCGCTTTGCTACGGTGACGAGGACTTGCTGCCAGAGTAAACTGGGCCCATGCGGAGCTCGACCGAGATCGCGGCGCAGAACTACGTCGCCGCATGGCAGGAGCCGGAACCCGCGGCCCGCGCCCGCATGATCGACGAGTGCTTCGCGGCCGAAGGGCGTATCGTGTCGCGCGGCACCGTCATACGTGGCCGCGCAGCACTGGCCGCGTCGATCGACGACTTCTTTACTGATCCGCGCGGGCTCTCGGCGCGACTGGTGAGCGCGATCGACGTCCAAGGCCCGATTTTCCGATTTCGCGCGGTGGTCGAGGACCGTGACGGCCGCATCGTGTTCGACGGCTTCGACGCCGCCGAGGTCGACGCCGACGGGCACATCACGGTCCTGCTCACGTTCGGCGGAGGGTCGGCACCGCCGTCCCCCTGAGCCATCCTCGTGTTGGAATTGCGGTGAAGAGCATGGCCCATTACGCTCGGAACCACGCCGCTGAACGGCGGATTGTCAGACGACTTCTGGAGGTCCCGACGTCCAGTGGCCTGCCACGCCGCCGCCCGCCCGCAGCACGCGCCTCGCGGATGGGTTACCCATGTTCATGCAGGCTCGACCGCGACACCGAGACGTGCCGCAGCTTGGCGCACGCGCTCATCGAGGCTCAGCAGCCTGAGGCCGACGACCGCGGAACGCCCGACAAGAAGCGATGCGAGGTGAATGGCATCCAGCGTCCGGATCGGGTCGCCGGGAAACGGCTGACGCGCGCGATCGACGATCTCCCCCGCGATTCGCAGGACCTGCCAATGAGCAGCAGCGCCGATGAGGTGCGCTCGACGGTCGGCGGCTTCGGCCTCCGTCAGTTCCTTCAGCGCCACCGCCCGCAGCAATACGCGACCACACTCGATCAGGGTCAGGTCCGACGCGACGATGACTTCGGCCTCGCCGAGGAGCCGGCGCACGGCCGGTGCGGTCGGCTCGTCAAGGAGCCATGCCAGCACTGCGCTCGACTCGGCGTAAAGATTCACCGAGGGCCGCGCTCCTCGTCGAGCAACTGGGCGACGCTCCGCCCACGTTCCCCTTGCTGGCGCGTCAGCGCGGGATATAGGTCCGTTCCAGCCGGAGCACCCAGGGTCAGGAGGCCCCGCTTGGCCAGCGACTGAAGTTCCGCCGGGATCGACGGATCACCCTGCCCTTTTCCGGGTGGCAGGAGCTCAGCCACGACCTCCCCCCGATCGGTGACCAAGATGCTCTCGCCCAGCCGCACGCGGCGCAGATATTCGCTGAGCCTGTTCTTGAGCTCACGGATGCCGACGGTCTTCATGCAGACGATTGTAGCCACAGGTAGCTACATGGTCAAAGGAATGGCCCCCTTGCAGCAGAGACGCTTGAGACGATCTTCGAAGCACCACGGAAGCGCGCGCCACGACGCCGCGTCGCGGCCTGGCCGATCGTTCGACCTCCAACTATGGACCTCCCGTGGGCGCCGGACGATCGCCGAACAGCTGAAGGGTGGCCCGCGCGCGCTGTCTCGATCCTGGGCACCTGTCCTGCTGCGCTACGGTCGCCGAGGTCTGATCCTGCGCGATCTCGCGCACGGGGCTTGGTGCACATCTTGCTCGTCCCAGACGGGAGATGGGAGTGGCATGACTCACGACCTCGGAATCGAAGCCTTGGCGACACTGGGCGTCGTCGCGTGGCTCGCGTCCGTCGGCTGTGCCAGGCACCATGTGTACGACTTTCACCTGACCGGTCCGGGCATTCATCCGGCGGTGACCCTCGGTGGAGCGGAGATGGTGGAGGACAGGGACGTCAGGCTGGAGATCCTCGTCGACGTGGCCGCTGCCGCGGTCCTGCTGGACATCACCAACAAGACAGACGAGGTGCTCCAGGTCGAATGGGCGGCGATCACGCTCACCCGCAGCGACGGAAGAGTGACGAGCCTGCGGCCGGACGTGGACCTCGGCTGGATCCAGCCCCATGAGACGATCGCTGCGCGGCTGTTCGCGATTGCGCTCCCCAGCTCCGGCAGCGAAGCTGCCGCTCATGAGGGCCAAATCTTCCAGCTGAACCTTCCCGCCGTCGTCCGTCGTGAGCCAAGGCTCTATCACCACGCGCTCCGCGCCCACGTGCACTGAGTTACCCCGAGTACCCCCCATGCGTCTGTCACTCATTGCGGCGTCGATCGTGGTTGGGATGGTGCCCGCATGCGCGCCTCGGCTTCCGCTGCCCATGACCGCCGCGGAGCTGGTGCGGCATGACTCGGGTCCAGCACTGGTCGTTTATCTCGGCCAGCCCGACGCCAGTCCGACGGTCTGCGATCTGCGGGCGCCGGGCCCCCACGTGTCGGCGTTCACGCCCGAGATTCGCGGCCGGCTGATCGACGGGTTCGTCGATGGGAGGATCGATACCGCCCCGTGGCGGCGCTGCATCGAGGTCGCGCTCGATGGACTTCCCGCCGCCCAGGTTCCGTCGGTATTCGACGACCTGATGCTGGCGTACCGCAAGCTCCTGAAGGATTCCGCCATCGAGACCGATCCCGCGCGCGCGGAGCGTGTCGCGACCATTCAGCGCCTGTACCTCGATCGCCGCCCCGGCCTCGATGGGCACCCGGAGGTCCTCGCGGCCATCTTCGACGATCTGCGCACGTTGCTGGCCAAGGACGCGCTCGGGGCGGTGGCGAGGACCTTCGCCGCGGAGGTCCTCGCCACGGTCGACGTCGAGCACGGAACCTGGCAGGGACGTCGGGTGGACCTGGCGATGATGGACGCTCTCGCCGCCACAGGCAACGAGATGACGCTGACCCGGTTCGCCGAGCGCCTGCCCGAGCCCGACCTGCGTGAGCAAGCGAAACGGCGCATCGTCCGCCTCCACATCGCGCTGTCTGCGTTCGATGAGGTGCGGACCGCCGCGGCCGCCGTCGAGGAAGCGGTGATGCGGGAGGGAAACAATCCGGTGGTCCTCGCCGATCACCGCCTCGTTCGCGCCTGGTTCGACGACAGCAAGGAGACCATCCGGTCCGTGCGCGTGCGCCAGCGCGTCTGGCAACATGCGGCCACGCTGCTCGGCTACACGCAGCAGCGCCCGACGCTGTCGGTGCTCCCGGAACTGGCGTTTCGAGGCAGACTTTGGGCGGAGCTGCAATCCATCTCGCACCCGGTGACACTGTGCGGGTCCAGGCGGGCGCTCGACCCGACCCCATGCATCGCGATCTCCAGCGTCTCTCTCGACAATCCGTTCACGTACCTCGACGAGGCCGGCCGGTTTCACTTCCGGGACGACGTGGGCGAGAAGGAGGTCGTCCCGTTGGCTGCTCGCGACGCCTTCACGCTGCCGGTGGCGATCGACGGCCAGCCGGCCGCTTCTCTACGGTGGGGGCTCTCCTACGAACGGCCCGAGGATCTGGAGCTCCGCGGTCCAGGCGAGGGTGGTCGCGGTCCCGACCTCGACGTTCGGGTCGATCACCCGAACCCGAGTCGATACGTCTTCACCGTGCACAGTCCCCTCGGAGAGCACGTCGCCGTGGTCGAGGCCGCGGACCTCGCGGCCTTTCACGTCGCGAGCCGCGGCACGAACGGGGCGACTGGCTGGGCTGGGAGCGCTGGCTCGACGGGGACGAGCGGCTCGGCATGCAGCAACGGCGGCCCGGGCGGCAATGGCGGCGACGGCAACAACGGTGGCGACGGCGGCCACGGCGGCGACGCCAAGGTCGTCATCGTCTGCGGCCTCGGTCCTTGCGACGTCGACCTGCTCGAGCGGATCATCTTCAGCGCGGGCGGGGACGGGGGCCAAGGCGGCCCGGGCGGCCCTGGGGGGCCTGGTGGATCCGGGGGAGACGGTCGTCCCGCTTCGACCCACACCGACGGTGATGGCAACCCAATCGTGGACGACCCGGGTTGTGCCCCTGGATCCCCCGGATTCGCGGGCTCGAGCGGGGTGGACGGCTGGCCCGGTCATGCAGGCAGTCCCGGCCGCGTCACCTTCGAGGTCGTTCGCTGAGGGCCTCGAGGGCTGGTTCTCACTGGACGTCGGCGTGCGAGATTTCGGAGCCCGCGCTCGCGGTCGCGACGGTCCCGCTCCCGGCGTCAGTGACCGACGGAGCCGGCTGATCGTCCGAGCGATACCTCGAGGCCTGCGAAGACCGTGCGGCCCTGCAGGACCGGGACGGTATCCACGCTGCTGAACCCACTCGGCAGCCAGATGGCCTGGTTGGCCAGGTTGTTCGCGTGTCCGAAGACCCCGAGGCCGAGGCTCTTGCTCAACCCGAGGAGCTTCGAGACGTCGAGCCGGACATGGACGGTGATGATGTGGCGCCAGCCGGGGATGGGGTTCACCGCCGCGTAGTGGTCGAAGGGACCATCGGACACGTCGAACACACTCGCGGTCCACCGACGGCTCTGGTAGCTCGCCCCCGTCTTGAAGCCTACCCTCGGGATGGGCGAGACATTTGCGGTCCCCTGCCCGTCCACGTTCACCTGGTAAAGAGCCGACCCCTGCAGGAACAGCTCCCTCGATAGGTAGTACTTGCACTCCGCCTCGACCCCGTCGAAGATCACCTCACCGAGGTTGAAGTAGACGGCGCGGGTCGGGCCAGGGAGATTCACGATGTTGTTGGTGATCTTGCTGTGGAAGTAGTCGATCCCGAGCTGCGCGCGGTCGCTCTCGAACGAGGCGCCGAGATCCAAGGTCGCGACCTTCTCTGGCTTGAGGTTCGGATTGCCGGCGAGTCCCGGGTTGTCGAGCAGGTTCTCGTCGAGGCTGGGTGCCCGGAAGGCTTGGCTGTAGAGGGCCTTGAGGCTGGCCCGTGTGGTCGGGGTCCACACCGCGCCGGCCCTCGGCACGGTGTCGAGCGGGATGCTGCCGATCTTGTTGGTTTGGAAGCCGCCGATGAGCTTGAGACTGGTGAACAGGCGATGTTCGACCTGGGCATAGAGCGCCCCGCCGAAGCGGCCGCCCCGAGCGGTCACCGTCGCCGGCACGGTCGCCGTGTAGAGCTCGGTCCCGTCGAGGTGGTTGGCGAGCACGCCGACCGACAGGCGATCCCGTGCGCCGAGCTCGACCAGGTTGGTCCACTCGAGGATGGCCTCGTTCGAGTCTCGGCTCACGTTGGGGAACGGGCCTTCGTCGAAGGTCGTGCGGGTGATGGTCGCATCGAAGCTCATGCCCCAGCTCGGGCTGACCGCGAGGGAATACCCGAGGTCGCCGAACTGGCGCGTGAGGCGGGTCGCGCTCACCGTCCCCTCGATGAACCCGGTGGAATGCCACTCCGTGAGGGAGGACATGAGTCTCAGGCCCCCGTAGCTGAGGCCGAGGTAGGCCCCGGCTCCACGGTTGGCGACGCTCACGTTCTCCACCGGGGGGACGTGGGGCGCGAAAGAGAGGTTCTGCTGGGAGGGCGGGACCAGATAGGTGACCGGCCAGTCCGGAAGCTGGTGCAGTTGCGCCGCACCCACCGCTCCGAAGTTGCCATGCTTGTAGGCGAAGCTGGCGGAGGTGTCGACGGCTCCGCCGGGGGCGATGGACCCCCTCACCGCCGCGAAGGTCCGATCGGCGCTCCGGGTGACCAGGTTCACCACCGCGGAGAAGGCGTTCGATCCGTAGAGGACCGAGCCCGGCCCCTTGATGATCTCGATGCGCTCGAGGATGTCCACCGGGAAGGCTTCGAGGAGATCGGAGATCACCCCTCCTTCCATCACCTCCCGGGTGGGGCGCCCGTTGACCAGGAAGAGGATGTGCCCCCCGTTGGTCTTCGTCTGATCGCCGCGCGCCGCCACCAGGCTGCGGTCGACGAAGTACTGGGTCGATCCGGTGAGCCCCGGGACCCGCTGCAAGATCTCGTTGAGGGTGAGACCGCCGAAGCGCCGAAGCTCGTCGCGGGTCACCACCGACATGATGCTCGGAGCGTCGGGCAATCGATCGGAGAACCGCGAGGCGGTCGTCACCCGCAGGCTCATCAGGGCGTCGAGATCGAGCGGCGTCAGATCCTCTGCGGAGGGTGCCTGCCCCTGACCATCCGCTGAGACGGGGGCGCCAGGCGCGGGGAGCGCCAGGGCGGGTGATACCGACACGGGCGGCGGCCCGGAAGCCGATGGTGGAACTGCGCCGACCGGCGCAGCGACGGGTACAGGAGTTGCTGCCGGTGGCTCAGCGGCGGATTGCCCCGAGGCCGCCCCGCCGGTTCCGAAGGTCAGCACCGCCGACACCAGCCACCCCGAGCTCAGGATCGCTCCGCGGGACGATCCCATCACCACTCGCAGCCGGTCGGGAGCGCGCCGCAGGGGAATGCCCCGCACAAACGCCACCCCCACGCCGCCACGACGACCACCACCACCACCACCGGAGCCATGCAGCATTCTCGGACCTTCGGCGATATTCCTTGAGCTGGTCCCCGTGACGCGGGGACGCGAGGTCCGCAAACGCGCGTCTAGGAGGCCGCGCGCCAGCCCGAGCCATCGCCACTGTCGCCGCGGCGGCCGGATCCATTGCCGGATGACCGGCCATTGACCACGCTCAGTCCACGGCGGGGGGAGCCCGCGCCACGCGACGGGCCGCCGTCCTCGTAGCGAAAGGCGGTGACCAGGCGCTGCAGGCTGGCCGCCATGCGGGCCAGCTCCGCCGCCGCCGTCTCGGTCTCGGCCGTTCCGGTGGAGGTGTTCTGGGCCGTCTCCGCGACCTTGGTGATGTTGCCCGCGATCTCGCCGCTCGCGCTCGCGAGGTGGTTGATGTTCTTGCCGATCTCCGAGGCCGTGGCGGCCTGCTCCTCGACCGCGTTGGCCACCGACGTCTGGATCTCCTTGATGCGCCCGATGATCTCGCCGATCCGGGCGATGGCCTCCACCGCCCCGGTCGAGCTGCCCTGGATCATCTTGATCTTGTTACTGATGTCCTCGGTGGCGCGGGCGGTCTGCTTGGCCAGCTCCTTGACCTCGTTGGCCACCACCGCGAAGCCCTTGCCGGCCTCGCCCGCCCGCGCCGCCTCGATGGTGGCGTTGAGGGCGAGCAGGTTGGTCTGCTCGGCGATGGAGGTGATCACCTTGACCACGATGCCGATCTCCGCGCTGCTCTCGCCCAGACGTCCTACGGCGGCGTTGGTGCTCTCGGTGATCTCGACGGCGGCCGCGGCGACCCGCTCGGCGTCGGCGGTGTTCTTGGCGATCTCCTTGATGCTGACCGACATCTGCTCGGCCGCCGCGGCCACCGCCTGGACGTTGGAGCTGATCTGGACGCTCGCGCCCGACACCGAGGTGGCCTGCTCGGAGGTCGCCGACGCGTTCCCGGCCAGCTGGCGGCTGAGGGCGGTGAACTCCTCGGCCGACGCGGCCAGGGTCTGGGAGGTGTCGCCGATCTGTCGGACAGTGTCGCGGATCTTGCTCACGAACCGGTTGAAGTAGCGGGCCAGCTCGCCGAGCTCGTCCCGGGCGCCGTCGTCGATGGTCTGGGTCAGGTCCCCTTCGCCCTCCGAGATGTCGCGCAGGCGCTCCACCACCACACCGATCGGGCGGGTGATGCTGCGTGCGATCAGCCACGAGACGATCGAGGTGAGGAGCAGGGCCATCACGGTGGCGAGGATCATCCTCCAGGTGGAGTGTGCGATGGTGATGGCGACCACCTTCTCGGCAGCCTCCGACCTCTGGTTCGACATCTCGGCCACCTCATCAGAGACCTTGCGGTGCTGGTAGTACTTGGGCTGGATCGTCCCATCCAGCAACGACCGCGCCGCCGTCAGGTCGCCCTTCATCACCATCGGGACCAGCTGGTCGAGGATCAGCCCCGTGACCTCCTCGTAGCTCGGGACCAGGCGGCGCTCGACCGCATCCTTGATCGCGAGGTCCGAGATGTTCTTGCGCCAGTACTCGACCCGGCCGTGGAACTCGTCCACCAGCTTCCTCATGTGGAGCACGATATCGTCGCGCTTTTCCGGTGCTGCCACCATGATGAGCTGCGCATTCAGGAACACCCGGATGGCGGTCAGGGGCGGCGGCGTGACGTCGGCTCGGATGTCCTTGGCCTCCACCACCTGGGCGTAGACCGGGCCCCCCACCCGCGCGTTCGCCAGCGTCTGACCCGCGTCGATCGATACGGCCATGAGGCTCCCGATGGACACCGCGAGAAGCAGCCACAGACGGGCACCGATCTTCACATTCTGAAGGACACTCACGACGATTCGACCCCCGGCTCTTGTTTGGGCGCGCGGGCCTCGCTCCATGGCAGTCCAACTCTCGCTCCGAGACCAGCCCCGGGGGTTCGTCCGTTTCAGCGGTTTGCTTGAGACGGGGATCCCCCCGAGCGTGGGCCGGGCTTGCGCCTCGGCGCCAGACTAAGGCGACCGTCACGACCCGTCATCTCGGCCTGGTGCCTGCCAGGCGCCGGCCTCGGGGGCGGTGAGCGCCAGCACCACGCCTGCGATCTGCGAGGGATCGACTGGCTTGGCCAGGAAGAGCTGGAACCCTGCCTCGAGGATCCGCCGCTGGTCCTCGGGCTTCGCGTGGGCCGTGAGGGCGGCGACCGGGATGGCTCGCTCCGGACCGGGGAGGCACCGCAGCTCGGCGATGAGATCGAACCCGTCCCGGATCGGCATGGCGATGTCGCACAGGATGGCGTCGGGATGGAACGTCGATACCTGCTCCAGGCCCGCCGCCACCGACTCCGCGGTGGACACCTCGGCGCCGGCCTGTCGCAGGACCGTCGACGCGTAGTCGAGGGCATCGCGCTCGTCGTCAATCACCAGCACGCGCCGAGGGCCCAACCACGGAAGGTCGACCGGAGGGAGAGCCACGGGAACCACCGGAGGGACGGGAGGCGCCTCTGCCCCGGCCCGGTCGGCGGTCACCGGGCTCGGCGTCACGACCGGCGGCAAGCTCACGATGAAGGTCGAGCCCCGGTCCACGCCCCCGCTCTCGACCTTGACCTTGCCGCCGTGCAGCTCGACCAGCTGGCGAGCGATGGTCAGCCCGAGGCCGATCCCACCCTGCGCCCGCCGGGAGTTGCTCTCGGCTTGCCGGAACGGCTCGAACACGTGAGGCAGGAACTCGGGGAGGATGCCGCGACCGTTGTCGCGCACCCGGAGCTCGGTCCCTCCCCCGACGCGGGCCAGGCTCACCTCGATCTCCCCCGCGTGCGGCGTGAACTTGATCGCGTTCGAGAGCAGGTTCCACACCACCTGCTTGAGGCGGGGGGCATCGCCCTGGACCAGGCCGGCCGCCGGCGCGATGAGGGTGCGGATCGAGATGGCCTTGACGTCGGCCGCGATCCGGAAGGCGTCCACCGATTCGTGGACGATGGGCTTCAGGTCGACCTCACGAAACTCGATGGCCATCTTCTCGGACATGATCCGCGACATGTCGAGCAAGTCCTCGATCAGGGCGGACTGCGCCCGGGCATTGCGCTCGACGATCTCGAGCGCGCGCTGTCCGGCGGCGGGGTCGAGCCGGCCGGTCCGCAACAGCTGCACCCAGCCGAGGATGGCGTTGAGCGGCGTCCGCAGCTCGTGTGAGATGGTGGCGAGGAACTGGTCCTTGAGACGGTTGGCGCGATCCGCCTCCTGGCGCGCGGCCTGCTCGCGCGCGAAGAGCTCCGAACGCTCCTGCTCGGCGCGCCGGATGCGAAGCAGCGCGCGGACCGTGGCGGTGAGCTCCTGCGCCTCGATGGGATGGGTCAGGTAGGCGTCCGCGCCGCTGTCCAGCCCGGCGACGATGTCGGGGCTCGAGGCGAACGAAGACGAGACCTGGAGCACGAGGATCGAGGCGGTGTCGGCCCCAGATTTGAGCTGCCGGCAGACGTCGTGACCGCTCCCGTCGGGCAGCTTGACGTCGAGGACCAAGAGGTCCGGATTGTTCTTTGCCAGCGCCAGCGCCGAGCTCGCGTCCTCGGCCTCGATGACCTCGAAGCCGGCGCTGCGCAAGATGCGGCTCAACACGTAGCGCTTTCCGGGATCGTCGTCCACGACCAGGATCGACCCCTGGGTCTGGCCCATTCGCCTGGCGGCCCCGCCCGAGCTCATGGCTCGCTTCCATGCTGCCCACGCTGCCAGCGCTGCTCACCCTCCCCGCCTTGCCCGCCTTGGCCGGTGATGCCAGCCTGTTCGAGGGCGGCGAGCAGGGTCGTATCCCGCTCCTCGGCGATCTGCGCCTTGTCGAGGATCGCGCGCGCCGGGGCCAATCGCTCGCGCTCGGAGTCCGAGAGCGGCTGGGACGTCATGACGATGACCGGGACTTCCGCGAGCTCCGTCTCCGCCCCCATGGCCGCGAGGACGTCGAAGCCCGACACGCCTGGCATGCGCAGATCGAGGAAGACGACGTCGGGGCGCATGGCGCGGATGGCCTCGATCCCGGTCCGTCCGCTCGACACCTCGACGGCGCTGAACCCTTGCCCGAGGCGCCGGCGCAGCACGTACCGCGCGGCCTCGTCGTCGTCGACGATGACGGCGCGGAAGACCGCCAGCGGCGAGGCCTTCGCGGCGGGGGAGGCCTCGTCGAGCGCGGGCTCGCTCTCGACCACGCCGGAGAAGACCCGCGGGATCTTGGCGGTGAAGGTGGATCCCTTTCCGATGGTGCTCTGCACGGTGACCTCCCCACCGAGCAGGGAGGTCAGCCGCCGGGCGAGAGGGAGGCCGAGGCCCGTGCCCTTGCTGGCCCGCTGCATGGGGCCGTCAATCTGGGTGAACTCCTCGAAGATGTAGTCCAGGTGGTGCGGGGCGACACCGATCCCGGTGTCCGAGACCGAGAAGATGACCGCGTCTCCGGGCCCGGTGGTCGCAGACACCCGCACCTCGCCCTCCCGGGTGAACTTCAGCGCGTTGGCCACGAAGTTGCGCAGGATCTGCGACAGCTTGGACTCGTCCGTCACCAGGCTCGGCATCTCGGGGGGCTCGTCGAAGACCAGCTGCACGCTGCCGTCCTGGGCCCGGGGCCTGAAGATCCCGCGCAGGGTGTTGAACAGCTGCCCCACCGCAAAGGCCGCGGGCCGCACCGGCACCTTCCCCGCCTGTGCCTTGGCGAGATCCAGCAGGTCGTCGATGAACTGCGAGAGATCGCGCGCGGTGTTTCGAATGATCCGCACCTGCTTGTCCTGCTCGTCGCTCAGGTCTCCGTCCAGGCGCTGCAGCAGGAACTGCGCGATCGTGAGGATCGAATGGATGGGCGTCCGCAGCTCGTGGCCCATGTCCGACAAGATCCTGGTCTTGAGGTCGGCGGCCCTCCGCAGGTACTCGGCGCGCTCGTCGAGCTCGGCATAGAGCGACAGGACACCCCGATTGGTGTCTTCGAGCTCCCCGCGGAGCGCCCGGATCATCTCGTCGCGCTCGCCGAGCTCCCCCCGGAGGCGCTCGAGCTGCGCGCTCTCGGCGGCCGGATCCGCAGGCGGTTGGAGCGCGAGCGCGTCGGCCACGTCACGCATGCGCTCCGGGGTCACCGCCATCGCCGTCGTGCGCTCGAGCCCGATCCGCATCACCACCGCCTCGCCGGCCCCGTCGGCCCGGAACAGCAACTGGTCGACCAGGCGACGTGCGGCGACGATCCCCGACGGCGCCCCGAGCGAGCCTTGGGCCAGCGCCTGGCGGAGCCGAACGCCGACGGGCCCGGAGACCGTGAGTGAGACCTCGAGGCCGGAGGCCTGGCCATCCGCCCCGAGCACCACCGCGAGCGCGAGCGCGAGCGGGCTCGCCGCCGGGACCCCCACCTCACGCACCAGCTCCGCGGTGGCCGTGCCGAGTCGGGTCTGCTCGTAGCTCTCGACCTCGAGCCGCGCGGTGGCGTCGCGCAAGCTCTGCTGGGCGGCCAGCCAATCCTCGGTTGTCCGGATCGGGCGCACCAGGATGGGCATCCTGGGCCGTTCCTCCCCTGCCGCCGTCACGATCGCTCCCGGGCGCTGACGACGGTCAGGTCGTCTCGTCCGCGCGAAAAGTCACGACCCAGCAGGCCCGAGACCAGGGCCGGGTGGCTCCCGGTCACCCCGGGGTACCGGCCGAGATCCCAGTGCGTGCCGAGCCCATCCGACGCCATGATCAGCCAGGCGCCGGGCGGAAAGGGATAGGTGAGCTCGCGCGGCGTGCTCGCGGTCGCACCGGCCGTTCCGTTGTGGGACACCAACCCGCGCCGAGACGTACCGGCAATCACCGTGGCCGCCACGTTCCCGAGCCCGGAGAACCGGATGGTCGACGCCGAGCAGGAGATCTCGGCGACCGCCACCGCGGCGCCGCGGGTGCTGCGCAGCCGGCGGTGCACCTCGCCGAGGATCTCCGCGGGGCCGTGCCCGAGCGGGACCTGCTCGTGAAACGCCGCGATGGCGGTCGAGCTCGCCTCGGCGGCGAACGGCCCGTGACCCAGCCCATCCGCGACCACCACCATGGTTCTCCCGTCCGGCGTGGAGGCCACGGCCCAGGCGTCGCCGCAGATCGTCTCGCCCCTCATGGCCACACAAACCGCCCCGAGCTCCATGGTGAGCGCAGGCACCGCCCGCGTCGTAGAGGCCGGGCCGCGCGCCATGATCCGGGCCGCCGCGACCGAGCCCGACGGGAGCGAGTAGAGCTCGAAGAGATCGGACATGCGGCGAGCCGCCCCGAGGCCGGTCCCCGGAGTTCCGGCGGTGGAGTACCCGTCGACGAGGCACCGCTCCACGTCCATGCCTGGTCCGCGGTCGATGGCCAGCAATTCGAGCCCGGCCCCCTCCGCGGGCTGGAGCAACCGGGCATGGAAGACCCCTTCGCGCGCGTGCTTCACGAGGTTGCCCGCGAGCTCGGTGGCGACGATCTGGGCGCGCCCGGCGTCGGCCTCGGGCAGAGCCCCGCCCGCAGCCAGGGCGGCGACGGCGCGGCGCGCCTCGCCCACCCGGCTCGTGTCGAGCATCGGCAAGACCACGCCCTCGAGGGAGGTGCCCACTACTTCCACCGCCCGATCGAGACCCGCGTCCCCCGGCCGGGCTCGGACCATATGTCGAAATCATTCACCAGCCGCTTGGCGCCGGACAGGCCCAGGCCGAGCCCGTTCCCGGTGGTGAACCCGTCCTTGAGGGCCTGGCCGATGTCGGGGATCCCCGGGCCTTGATCCTCGAAGATCAGACGCAACGCGCGCCGATGACCCTCCTCCACCTTCTCGAAGCGAACGGTGCCGCCGCCGCCATAGATCACCGTGTTGCGGGCGAGCTCGCTGGCGGCGGTGACCATCTTGGTCACGTCCACCAGCGAGAACCCGAGCTCGACCGACCAGTTGCGCGTGGCCCGTCGAACGTGGACCACGTCATCGTTGGTGCGCACCGGGAGGGTCTCGGCCTTGATCAGCACGCGCCGTCGTCTCGCGCGTGCCTACTGAGAGCACGACAGCTCATGGAGGAGCTCCATTCCCGTCTCGACGTCGAGCGCCGTTCGGATTCCATTCAGCGTCATTCCGAGCTCGACCAAGGTGATGGCCACCGCCGGCTGCATCCCCACCAGGACCGTGGCGGCGTCGAGGATGCGCGACATCGCGGCGATGTTCCCCAGCATCCGGCCGATGAAGGAATCGACCATGTCGAGCGCGGAGATGTCGATCAGCACCCCCCGCGCGCTGGTCGCGACGATCTTGTTGGTCAAGTCCTCCTGCAGCCTGAGCGCCAGCTGATCGTGCATGTCGACCTGGATGGTGACCAGCAGGACGCTGCCCATCCGCAGGATGGGGATCCGCTCCGTGCTCATGGCCTCACCAGGGATCGCCCTCGCGCCGCTCCGGGGGCGCCGGGGAGTCTCGAGCCAGGGGCTTGACCTCTCGCTTGATGCTCATGCCGAGTCGGCGCAGGGCGAGCCCGAAGGCATCCGCCAGCGAAGCCTTGGTCACCACGTTCCCCAGCTCCACCCCGAGGTGGACGATGGTCTAGGCGATCTGGGGCCGCATGCCACTGATGATGCAATCGGCGCCCATGAGGCGGGCAGCGGTGATGGTCTTGAGCAGGTGCTGGGCGACCAGGGTATCGACGGTCGGAACCCCGGTGATGTCGATGATCGACATGGGCGCCCCCGTCTCGCTGATGCGCTGGAGGAGCGACTCCATGACCACCTGGGTCCGGGCCGAGTCGAGGGTGCCGATCAAGGGCAAGGCCAGGATGCCCTCCCAGAGGTTCACGACCGGGGTCGACAGCTCGAGGAGCTCGATCTGCTGTCGAGAGATCATCTCCTCGCGCGCCTTCTGGTGGATCTCCGTGGTGTAGAGGCCCAGGGAATCGAGCGCGCGGTCGAGCGCCAGCAGATCGTGAATCAAGCCTTGCGCGTCGCCGCCGTGGAGCGATTGCAGCCGGGACAGCAGCGGCGCCTTGAGCGCGAACACGAAGGAGGCGGTCTGGGTCGGACTGAATCCCTTCATGCCCCAGGCGCGAGACAGCTCCGCCAGGAGGTCGCGCACGGGTTCCCAGGCTGGTCCCGTCGGCTCCTTCGCCACCCCACCCGCGACGGCCGGGCGGAAGAGCCGAAGGAACTGGCCGCACTGCTCGCGCAGCTCGCTCCCCTTGACCATGGTGCCGCTGCGCGCCCCGAGCTCGGAGAACTCTCGCAGCCACTCATCGATGAGCTGGCTCTCTTCGCCGTCGACAGCCTGGGATAGTTTCGTCTTGGAGCTCACTTGTCCTCCACGCCAGGCAAGCCTGGAAGGGGAAGGGGGAACGGGGACGCAGGCGAGACGCTCGCGGACGAGAGCGCCTCGACCTCCCGCAAATTGCTCCGTAGGTAATGTCTCGGATCCTTTGACGCAAGCCCTGACCCGAGAGAAAAGCAGCCCGCTGTCCGAAAGGCGTCGGGCTCGGGACTCACTTCGGCAGAAGGACGGTGTCGATGACGTGAATGACCCCGTTGGTCGCGAGCACGTCCGCCGTGATGACCTTCGCGTCGTTGATGGTGACGCCGCCGTTGACGACGGCGATGGTCAGGTCCTGGCCCTCGAGGGTGGTCGCGTGGGTGAGCTTCACCACGTCGGCCGCCAGCACCTTCCCCGCCACGTCGTGGTACTCGAGGATGGATTGAAGCATCGCCTTGTTCTCGGGCTTGAGCAGGGTGTCCAGCGTTCCAGCGGGCAGCTTGGCGAACGCCGCGTCCGTCGGAGCGAAGACCGTGAACGGGCCGGGCCCCTTCAGCGTCGTGACGAGATCGGCCGCCGTCAGCGCTGCCGCCAGGGTCTTGAACGAGCCCGCGGCGACCGCCGTGTCGACGATGTCCTTCAAGGCCGCCTGTCCACCCGCTCCCCCCGCCCCCGACCCCGCCGCGCCGCCCGCGGAGCCCGACGCCCCCGCCATTCCCCCGACCCCGGACGCGCCTCCGCCTGCCCCGGCCGCCGCGAGGCTGGGAGGCAACAGGACCGAGTCGATGACGTGAATGACGCCGTTCGAGGCGCGGACATCCACCGCGGTGACATTCGCCTGGTTCACCTTGACGCTGGTGCCGCTCACGGTGATCGTGACGTCTTCTCCCTCCACGGTGGTCGCGTGGTCGAGCTTCACCACGTCCGCCGCCAGGACCTTCCCCGAGACGACGTGGTACGTGAGGATGGCCTGCAGCGTCTTCTTGTTCTCCGGCTTCAGAAGAGTGTCGACCGTCCCGGCCGGCAGCTTCGCGAAGGCCGCGTCGGTGGGAGCGAAGACCGTGAACGGCCCAGCGCCCTTCAAGGTGGTCACGAGATCGGCAGCGGTCAAGGCCGCCGCCAGGGTCTTGAACGAGCCCGCGGCGACCGCCGTGTCGACGATGTCCGCGAGCGCCGCAGCGTCCCCGGCCCCGCCGCCAGCCTGGCCCCCGGCGGCCGCCCGTCCACCCGAGCCGCCGGATGCACCGGCGCCGGTCTTGCCGCCGACCCCTGCCGAGGTGCCTCCCGTGCCGGCGACCGTCCCGGACGAGGACGAGCTGCAACTCCACTGGGCCAGGGCCCCCCCGCAGACGGCCATCACCAGGGCCGCCAGATGAAGCCCTCGGCCACGGACAAACAGTCTTCCGACCATGCGTATTCTCCTCGCCAAGAAAGGGGTGTCGCCGAATGTCCGCCCGCTCCCGACGCGCCGAGCTCAGGCTCCGCGCCTCGGGTCATGCAGGACCGGCCTCGCGACACAAGCACGCCCGTCCCTCGCTCGACCTCGAGCTCGAGAGACCGTCAGCTCCCCTTCAACGCGGACGCCGATGAATCGGTTACAGGGCGACGAGCCGCCGGCCGGCTCGTCGCCCGGAACAAGGAGGATCTCAGTCGCCGCCACCAGCGTCGGGGCGAGGCGCCCGCCGGGTCCGGTCGTTCCACGCACGGTCCTCCGCGGGATCGGGCGCGGACACCTTCAGCTGAATCTCGAACATCGCCTCGAACTGGCCACGGCTCCGGATGAAGCCGCGTCGCTCCTCGGCCGAGCGCCCCACGACGAGGGTTCCCCTGACGACCGCGATCGAGCCTTCGGGCTCGGAGACACCTTGACAGACGACCTTGGTGATGCGGGCGGCCTTCACGGCGGCCTTGCCAGCAGGGGTCTGGCACGCGTACCACAGGTAGCGGAGCGGTTCGTTGCACTCCGCCTCACCGCCGCTCTGGTCGAGGCGGATGTCGAGGTTGTTGCGGCGCAAGGACTCCACGTCGTAGGTCATCGTTAGGGGACGGCCACAAGCCAGGGCGACCTTCGGCACGAGATCACGGCGGGCGCGCGCCTGCGCGCGCTCGAGGGCGTGGCCCTCACCGCCCACGGCCGGCGCGCCGACGACGAAGAGGACGCCGCACCCGACGACCACCCGAGGGGCCAGGCGGAGGGCGACGGCGGCCCGAGCGCAAAGCCCACCGCGTGCACGTGGAGTCCGAGCCAGAGAAGCAGCCATCCCGCGATGATAGCGCCAATCGCCTCGGGCTCAGAGGGTGGTGGCCACCAGCCGCGACAGGTCGATCATGCGGTTCGAGAACCCCCACGCGTTGTCGCACCAGGAGAGGACCTTGGCGAACCGGTCGCCCATGACCTGGGTGATCGTTGCGTCGAAGATCGACGAGCGCGGATCGCCGATGTCATCGCTCGAGACCAGCGGCTCTTCGGCGTAGCCGAGGATCCCCTTCATCGGCCCCTCGCTCGCGCTCCGCATGGCCGCGTGGATCGCCTAGTCGATCATTTGGTCGACGTCGCCCTGCCCGCCCCGCTCCTCCTCCGAGCCGGTCCCTTCGACCTCAGCCAGCCGCCGCTGCAGGAACCTCCGCTCCGCCGCGCAGCCCACCAGGGCCAGCGCTGCGTGGTAGGCCGCGGCGGCTTCCCCACGCCGGCCGAGCCGGCGCAGCATGTCGCCCCGAGCGGCCGGCAGCAGGTGGTAGTCGCCGAGCAGCCCGCTCACCGCCAGCTGGTCGAGCAGCCGCAAGCCCTCGGCCGGTCCGTCCACCATGGCCACCGCGACCGCGTGGTTGAGCATGAGGATGGGCGACGGACCGAGCACGAACAGCCGGGCGTAGAGCGCCGCGATCTGCCGCCAGTCGGTGTCGGCGGGCCGCTCGGCCTGCGCGTGGATCGCCGCGATCGCCGCCTGGATCGCGTAGCCGTCCGGCGCCTCCACGCCGAGCGCGCGGTCGAGCAGCCCGAGCCCTTCTCGAATCTGGCCCCGATCCCACAGCGTGCGATCCTGCTCCTCGAGCACCACCAGATCGCCCGCGGCGGTGACCCGAGCGGCCCGCCGGGCGTCGTGCAGCAGCAGCAGGGCCAAGAGCCCGGTCGGACCGGGCTGGCCCGGCAGGAGCTCGCAGAGCAGGCGCCCGAGCCGGATCGCCTCGGACGCCAGCGTCTCGCGCAGGAGCTCCTCTCCGGAGCTGGCGGAGTACCCCTCGTTGAAGATGAGGTAGATGACTGCCATCACCGCCGCCAGGCGCTCGGGAAGATCCGCCTCCTCCGGGACCCGATACGGGATGCCCGCGCTCCGGATCTTCTGCTTGGACCGGACGAGCCGCTGGGCCATGACCACCGGGGACACCAGGAAGGCCCGCCCGATCTGTTCGGTGGACAGACCACCCAGGGTCCGCAGGGTCAGGGCCACCTGTGCCTCGATCCCCAGCGCCGGATGGCAGCAGGTGAAGATCAGCCGCAGCAGATCGTCACCCACCGACGGCTCGTCGGTGTCATCCGGCGGCGGGAGAATCGAAGCCTCGGGCGCGATCGTGGATTGCAGCTCCTGCTGCTTGCGGTGGGCCATGGCACCCCGCCGGAGCTCGTCGATCCCCCGGTTGCGCGCGGTCCGGACCAACCACGCCTGCGGGTTGGCCGGGCGGCCCTCGACCGGCCACTGCCGAAGCGCCGCCTCCCATGCGGCGGCCAGGGCGTCTTCGGCCAGGTCGAAGTCCCCGAGGGCACGGATGAGCGTCGCCAGGATGCGCCCGCGATCGCGCTCCAAGATCCGCTGGAAGATCCGCTCGATGGTCTCGTCGTCCCTCGGGGTCATGAAGCCGCCCAGCACCCCCCGCAGTCTAGACCAGCTCCGGTCAGGCGCGGGCCGCGGGTGGGCGCGGGTAGTCGGGCGGCAGGGCCATCACCGGGCGCACCTCGATGGAGCCGAACTGGGCGCCCGGGACGCGCGCCGCCAGCTTGATGGCCTCGTCGAGGTCCTTGGCCTCCACCAGGTAATAGCCGCCGAGCTGTTCCTTGGTCTCGGCGAAGGGCCCGTCGGTGCTCAAGGTTCGCCCCTCGCGCACCCGGACGGTGGTGGCGGTCGACGAGGGCTGCAGCGCGTCGCCTGCCCGCATGTGCCCGCTCTTGATGATGTTGGCCGTGAACTCGCCGTAGGCCTTGAACATGGCGTTGCGGTCGGCCTCGGTGGCGGACTTCATTCCGGCTTCGTTCCCGTAGATGAGCAGCAGATATTGCATGGTCGGTCTCCTGTTTCGTTCGTTTCGCTGGTTCGCTGGTTGGCTGGTCTGGTTGTGGACGGGGGTGATCACGTCTCCCCCCATCCCCTTGTCGTTTGGCGAGGGCCGGGATCGACAGGGGTCCCGCAGATTGATCCGACGAAGGCGTCATCGAGCGGGGGGCCCGGGCACGTGGCCCAGGCGTGATAGCGCGCGGGACGAGCCTGGGGCGGACCCCGCGGGCGCTCTTGCCTTTGCGGGTATCCGCGGGCAAAGTGGTCCGCGTCTTGGAAGCCCAGCGACGCCACGGAGGCCCCGTCGTCGAGCCGCGCCGTCGGCGCCGTGGGTCGGGTCGCGCGCTGGCGCTGGCGGTGGGGCTGGCGGGCTCGCTGGTGATCGCCGCGCTCTTCGCCTGGGAGGTCCACGTGGCCCTTCCGGCGACGATCGACGACGCCTACATCACGTTCTCGTACTCCAGGAACGTCGCGCTCGGCCACGGGCCGGTGTACGGCCACCGGGAGATCGTCGAGGGCTATTCCAACTTCCTGTGGATGATGGTGATGGCCGGCGGGCTGGCGGTCCGCCCGGCGGCCGATCCCGCCGTGCTGGCGCGCTGGCTGGCCCTGCCCTTCGTGGCCCTGCTGGTGCTGTCGACCTACCGGCTCGCCCGGGAGAAGGTGGGGATGGTCTCGGCGCTCGCCGCGGCGGCCCTGACCATCGTCAACGCCGACGCGGTGATGGCCTTTCAGATCGGGCTCGAGACCCTGCCGCACACGGCCCTGCTGACGCTGGGGTTCTGGCTCTACGCACGGTCGTCTTCGCGGCCGGAGCTCGCACCCCTGGTGGTCCCGGCGTTCGTCGCGGTCGGGCTCATGCGGATCGACGGGTGCGTCCCGCTGGTCTTCATCCTGGGCTTCGAGGCCGCGCGCCGCGCGTGGCGCGCGCGCCACGGCAAGCCGAGCTGGTCAGGGCTGCGGTCGTACGCGCTCTGGGCCGGGCCGGGGGTGCTCGTCTACCTGCTGTGGTTCGCGTGGCGCTGGCACACCTATGGTCTGCCGCTGCCATCCACCTACTACGCGAAGGCGCTGCTGCCGAAGGTGATGCCCGGGCGCGGCTGGCAGTACGTGCGCGACGAGATGCAGGCGAGCGGCGCGTACCTGGCGCTGCCCTTCGCCGCCATCCTCCTGGCGCGTCGAAAGGCCCCGGGGGTGGCGATGGTCCTGTTCGTCCTCGGCCAGATCCTCTACGTGATCAAGGTCGGCGGGGACTGGATGCCCTACGGCCGGTTCCTGCTGCCGGTCTTCCCGCTGCTGCTGGTCATCGCGCTCTGGGGCGGCGCCGAGCTGACGGAGATGCTCGCGGGCCGCCCAAGGTGGGTGGCCTCCCTGGTGGGGACGGGCGCCCCGCTCATCCTGCTCGGGTTCCTCGCGCTGCGAACGGAGTCTCACCTGGTCGGGAGCCCCCTGCAGCGGCAGAAGGTGGCGATTGCGCGCGAGCAGCTCGTCCACGTTCAGCGGCTCAAGGAGGCGGCGGCCATGCTCGCGCCGGTGCTTCCTCCCGGCGCACGGCTGGTCACCGACTACGGCGGCGTGCTGGCGTACTACACCGACGCGGCGCCCATCGAGATGTGGGGCCTCTGCAACGCCACCATCGCCACCCGCGGCGGCCTCGAAGGGGTACAACCCATCTACGGGCGGACCTGCCCGGCTTGCTACCCCGAGCTCGATCCGGAGTTCTTCCACGTCATGGTGCCGCTCGTCCGTCCCCTCGATGCCTTTCGCACCCACGACGAGGTCGTGCGCCAGGTCTGGCAGACCGACACCATCGGGAGGTACATGAACTTCGCCACCGACTTCGTCGCGGGGCGGATCATGGACCCCGCGCGCAACCAGGCCCTCTACTTCCTCCAGCGCCGCCGGCCGAGCTCGGTCTTTCGCGCCCACGCCGTGAGCGCGACCCTCACGGTCGACTACCCCTTCGAGCCGGGCGGCCGGGCCCCCGGCGTCTGAGGCCGACCGACGAACGCCCGTGCCGCGGTCAGGGCGCCGGGGTCTCGGATCGCAGGAAGGCCCGGGCCGCCGCCTGCCACTCGGGGAACAGGTCGAGGCCGCGCAGCCGGAGCATCCGGTTGTCGAGGATTGCGCGGCGCGGGCGCGGGGCCTTCATCATCGGCAGCTCGTGGGTCGCCTGACCGACCACCCGCTCGGCGGGCAAGCCGAGCTCGGCGGCCAGGAAGCGCGCGTAGTCGGCCCAGCTGGTCTCGCCCTGGGAGGTGCCGTGGTACAGCCCGAAGTGCCCGGTGACCGCCAGCGCCGCCGACACCCGCGCCACGTCCATCACCCAGGTGGGCGAGCCCACCCGCTCGCGATCGGCGCGGATGGTCTCACCCGCCCGCAACCGCCGCAGGATGGTCGACGGGAAGTTCTTGCCGTTGCGGCCGTAGAGGCACCCCACCCGCATCACGAACAGCCTGCGGGTAGCCGCCGCCGCCAGCTGCTCGCCGGCGACCTTGGAGCGGGCGTAGAGCCCCTGAGGAGTCGGCGGATCGAACTCGTCGTAGGCGCGCGGCCGCTCGCCGTCGAACACGAAGTCGGTCGAGTAGTGCAGGAGCTTGGCGCCGTGACGCTCGACGGCCTCCGCCAGGATCTCGGGCGCGAGCGCGTTGGCCCGAAATGCGCCCTCGGGATCGTCCTCGGCCCGATCGACGTTGGTGAAGGCCGCGGTGTTGAAGACCACCTCCGCCCGCGATTCGGTGAGCGCCCGCTCGACCTCGGCGGGGTTCGCGATGTCACAGCCGCCGCGGTCCCGGGCTTCCACCTGCCAGCTCCCGGCCTCGGCGGTCGGCAGGTAGGCGCACAGCGCCTGACCGAGCGTGCCGTTCGCTCCCAGCACGAGCGCTCTCTTCATGGACATGGTCGGGGACATGGTCGTGGACATGGACGTTCACCTCGACAAGGCTAGGAGGAGGGCGGGCGGCCTGCCAGCGCCGACCGGACATCTTCCTCGTCGGCCTTGACCATCATCTCGACGAGCTGCCGGAAGGTGACCCGCGGCGACCAACCGAGCGCCCGGCGCGCCTTGGCCGCGTTGCCGCGCAGGTGGTCGACCTCGGTCGGTCGAAAGTAGCGCGGATCGATCTCGACGTAGGGCCGCCAGTCGAGCCCGAGGGTCGAGAACGCCACATCGAGCAGATCGCGGATGCTGTACGACTCGCCGGTCGCGACCACGTAGTCGTCGGGCTTGTCCTGCTGGAGCATGAGCCACATGGCCTCGACGTAGTCCCCCGCGAAGCCCCAGTCCCGCCGCGCGTCCAGGTTGCCGAGGTAGAGCTTGCGATCGAGCCCATGGCGGATGCGGGCCGCGGCGCGCGTGACCTTGCGGGTGACGAACGGGATCCCGCGTCGAGGAGACTCGTGGTTGAAGAGGATGCCACAGCTGATGAACATCCCGTAGGCCTCGCGGTAGTTCTGGCAGATCTGGTGGGCGAAGACCTTGGCGCAGGCGTAGGGGCTGCGCGGCAGGAACGGCGTGCTCTCGTCCTGAGGCGGAGCCGCCCCGCCGAACATCTCGCTCGAGGAGGCCTGATAGAAGCGGGTCTTCTGCTTGAGCCCGGTCTCGCGCAGCGCCTCGAGCAAGCGCAAGGTTCCCATCCCCACCGTCGAAGCCGTGTACTCGGGCACGTCGAAGCTGACCCGCACGTGACTCTGGGCCCCGAGGTTGTAGACCTCGTCGGGCTGGAGCTGCTCGACCACCCGCGCGAGCGCGCTCCCGTCGTCGAGATCGCCGTAGACCAGCTTCAGCCGGTAGCCCGGCGCGTGGGGATCCTGGTAGATGGGATCGAGGCGCTCGGTGTTGAACGAGCTCGAGCGCCGGATGATCCCGGTGACCTCGTAGCCTTTGGACAGGAGCAGCTCGGCCAGGTACGAGCCGTCCTGGCCGGTGACGCCGGTGATGAGGGCTTTCTTCATGTGGGTCGACTCTCTCGGGTGGTGGGCGGGTTCGGCGGGATGACTCCGGAGCCGGCCCCGGCCTCGATGGCCGGGCGATTCGCCTCGTAGTAGGCGACGGTGCGCGCGATGCCCTCGGAGAACGCGGTGGCCGCCCGGAACCCGAAGCGCTCGCGGGCCCGCGAGACGTCGAGCTGGCGGCGGGGCTGACCGCTCGGCTGGCTCGGATCCCACACGAAGTGCCCGGTGTACCCGGTGGCCCGGGCTATCACCTCGGCCAGCGCCCGGATCGAGATCTCCTCTCCGCTCCCGAGGTTGACGGGATCGCTCGAGTCGAACTTCTCGGCGGCCGCCAGGATTCCCTCGGCGGCGTCCTCGACGTACAGGAACTCGCGGGTAGGCGTGCCGTCGCCCCACAGCGAGACCTCGGAGCGGCCCTCGATGCGGGCGGTCACGCACTTGCGGATGAGGGCCGGGATGACGTGCGACGAGCGCAGATCGAAGTTGTCGCGCGGACCGTAGAGGTTGACCGGATACAGCACGCAGCTGTTCATCCCGTACTGGGTCCGGTACGCCTCGGACATCACGCTCATGACCTTCTTGGCGATCCCGTAGGGGGCGTTGGTCTCCTCGGGGTAGCCGTTCCACAGGTCGGACTCCCTGAAGGGAATCGGCGCGAACTTGGGATAGGCGCAGATGGTCCCGGTGGCGACCAGCTTGGGGACCCCGGCGAGCCGGCACTCCTCGAACAGGTTGGCCCCCATCATGAGGTTCTCGAAGAGGAAGCGCCCGGGATTGTCGAGGTTGGCCCCGATTCCGCCCACCCGGGCCGCGAGGTGAATGACCATCTCGGGGGCCACCCGCGAGATCAGCGCGCGCACGGCGCCGCGGTCCACGAGGTCGGTCTCTGCGCTGCGCGGGACGGTGGTGTGGGCACCGAGGCCCCGCAGACGGTCGACGAGGAAGCTCCCCAGGAAGCCGGCGCCACCGGTCACGATCACGCGCCGGCCCTTCCAGAACGATTCCGTCGACATTGGCGGCGGGCACTCTAGCAACTCAATCGCGCTTCCGCGACGGACGGGCGGTCCAAATAGCCCGCGGAGGCCGCCGACTACAAAGGGGGAGCAGGCGCAGGCGGCGGAGCGGCCGGGGTGGAGGCCCGGTCGGACGGCGAAGAGGCGGCGGAGCCGCCGTTCGGGCGCTCGGCCACGCTGCCCGGCAGCCCGGCCCGAGGCGATCGCCGCCCGGCCGCGACCTCGGCCCCGAGGGCGGCGAGCTCGGCGGTCGATCGCCCGAGGTCCTCGGACCGCGCCGACACCCCGCCTGCCTTGACGGTGGCGCCGTAGGTGGTGGCCACGAAGATGCGATAGACCTCGCTCTTCTCGTCGGGGAGCGCGCCGGCGTAAGCCCCCACCAGATCGACGAGATCGCGGGGCGGACGGCCGGCCAGGATCGCGCGGCCCCAGGCGGTGAGGAGCTTGGCCTGAAAGTTCCGCACGGTCCCGAGCACGGCGGCGGGGCTGACGCCCTCGGGGACGCGGGCGGTCACGAGCGAGCCATAGAACTCCTTCGGCGCGACCCGCCGCCCGATCCCCTTCAGCTGGGCCATGCGGTAGAGGACCGCGGCGATCACCCCGGGCTCGGTGAGCATCTCGCTGCCTGGCCGCAACACCCCCGGCCTCTCCGGATCGAACACGAAGGCGTTCTGTCGCACCGACGCGAAGCGGGTCCGCTGCGAGCCCGTGCCCGCATTCGGTGGCAGGGTGCCGGCGGGCCCCTCCCCCACCCGCCACTCGCGCGCGATGACCTCCATGGCCAGGGCATACCCATCGACCAGCTGGGCGGCGGGATTCGGTGCTCCCGGCGGCAGCGCCGGCGTCTCGGTCGTGCCGGCCCGGGTCAAGCGCTCGGCCACCAGCCGGGCGATGCGCGCCGTGGCGGTCTGCACGAAGGCCGGATCGCTCGGCGGGTCTGCCCCGATCTCGATCCAGGTCGGGTGGGCGTGGGTGACCCGCCGGCCGAGCAGCCCCGGCGTGTCGAAGCCATGGCCGAAGGCGACGCTGTCGGTGTCGGAGGTGCGTGATCCCGCCAGGATCAGCACGGTAGGCTCGGTGGCCTGCGCGCGGGCCAGCGCCGAGAAGGACTTGCCCCCGTACCCGTCGCGAATCAGTTGCTTGGCGAGGTAGTCGGTGCGGAGAATCTCGCCGATGAAGCCCTCGCTCGCCAGGCGGTGCACGGGCAACGCCCGGGGGTCGTCGATGGGAACCTCGCGCAGGAATGGCCGGGCGAGCTGGGCGGAATCGGCTCCGGGAGCCGGCGGCGGGGCTGCGGAAATCGGCCGGGCTGCGGAAATCGGCCGGGCTGCGGAAATCGGATCATACAGAGCGTAGGAATCGGGGGGCCCGAGGCTGGAGTCGGCCCCACCTCCGCCGCGGCAAGAGATCCCCGCGATCGGGTTCGACCAGAGCCACAGGATGGCAAAGAGACGGCGATGCGGCGTCGCTCGCCAGCCTCGCCCCCGGCGGTCAATGTGCAGCATGCCCACGTGGCCTTCGACACCGTTGCCGGAGACTGGTTTCACGAAATCAGCGCGCCACCCTCCCACCGGGCGACGGATCCCCGAGCTGGGAGAGTTGACGGGGTCGCTTGACGCTCAGGGGTCAACCACCCATGATTTTTCGATGAATCATAAAATAGCCCGAACGCGTCCGACTCCTGGCCTCGGCCATGCTGTGGCCTGCATCTCGACCATCGTCTCGTTTTCGTGTGGAAGCGGAAGCACACCGCTCACCGAGACCGACTACTGCACCCAGAGGGCCACGCGAGAGTGCGCGGGGGTTGCCCTTCAGTGTAGCGCCAGCATGACGGCCTGCGTGGCCGCGCGCACGACCGCCTGCTCGACCGCCGTCGCGGTGATTCATCAGTCCGCTCTCGTTCGGCCCTTCCGGCCCGAGAACATCGCGGCGTGCGTGAACAAGGCCCAGGAGGTCTACAGCAAGACCCCCATCACCCCGGCCGACCTCGCGCCGCTCGACGTGCTGTGCAACCGGGTCTTCTCGGGGAGGCTCAAGGCCGGCGACGCCTGCACGTCGAGCGATTACGAGTGCGATGTCGGGCTGATCTGCGATCCCGTGGCGCACGTGTGCGCCAAGCAGGTCACCGTCACCGGCATGTACTGCGGCAATCCCGGCGAGACCTGTCCGACCGGAAAGTTCTGTAGCGCAGCCGCCGGAGGGACGCGGCAGTGCTTGCCGCGCGCCGAGTCCGGTGAGAGCTGCGCCGCCACCCCCTGTGTCGAGACCTTGCGATGCTCGACGGACACCATGAAGTGCGTCGACAAGGCCGGCGTCGCCGAGCCCTGCATGTCGAACGACGACTGCGCGGCGATCGTGCCCTACTGCGACCCGTTCTACAACAACACCTGTGACCGCGGCTTCGAACCCACGCGATCGGCCCCGGAGTGCGCCGACTTTGGTGGGACGCCCCCCGGGGGAACCGGAGGAGCCGGCGGCGCCGGCGGCGCCACCTTGTGAGAGCCGAGCCTCGCGGCCCGGGGACGAGAACCAGCGGCGTCACCGGGCGCGAGACGGGCGCACCGTCATGACCAGGACGGCGCACACGATGAAGGCGGCCCCGACCAGCGCCCGCCCCCCGAGGGTCTCGCCGAGCACCAGCCAGCCGAGCACGACCGCCACCATCGGATTCACGTAGGCGGTGGTCGACAGGCGGGACGGTGTGCTGACCTTGACCAGCCAACCGAAGGCGCTGAACGCCAGCAGCGAGCCGAAGAGCGTCAGGTAGAGAAACGCCCCGAGGCCAGCGGCGGTGAGGCTGGCCCGGCCAAGGGCTGCCGGCTCTCCCCGCAGGAGGGCGAGCCCGAGCAAGCCGGCGCCCCCGGCGATCATCTGCTGGGCCGCCGCCATCACCGGATGGGCGTGCATCGATCCGTACCGCGAGTACAGGCTGCCGGAGGCCCAGCCGAGGCCCGACAGCAGGAGCGCAACGACCCCGACAAAGGCTCCCTCGGCCGACGGTCCGCCCGCGCCGCGTCCCGCGACCAGCAGCACCATGCCGACCGCACCGAGCGCGATGCCAACCAGCACCGCGGCGCGCGGCCGTACCCCACCCGGCCTCCACCAGTCGAGGAGCGCGGTGAAGAGCGGCACCGCGGCGATCATCAGGGCGGCCTGGTTCGACGGAACCCGCTGCTCGGCCCAGGTGACGAGCCCATTGCCGATGACCAGCATCAGCGCCCCCGCCAGCGCCGCACGCCTCCATTCCGCGCCGCTCGGCGCGGACACACCGCGCGCCCGCAGGATGGCGTACAGGGCGCCGCCGGCGAGCAGGAAGCGACAGGCCGCCATCGAGAACGGTGGCAGGGTCCGCACGGCCACGCGAATCCCGAGGTAGGTCGAGCCCCAGATCAGGTAGACGGCCGCGAACGCCAGGACCTGAAGCCAGACGGCGGGGAGCCGCCGGGCAAGCCCAAGCCCAGGCTCGGCAGCGGCGCCGGCGGCGGAGATTGTGTTCGAACGACCTTCTTGCTCTTCGACAGGAGACGCGCGCACGGTCCGTACCTTTCGGGGCCGCGCGGGTGGCCGAGGAGTCCACCCGCGCTGGCCGGGTGGATTCGTTGTCCTCGGTGTTATCCGATGCTCGAACCCGACCCCGTCGCCAGAAGCTGGCTGGCGACGATCGCCCACGCCACGCGCTTGCCCGACTGCCAGAGGCAGCCGGCGGAAGCGCCGTGGGAGAGCATGGTCTGGTGCAGCGACATTGGACCGACCGAGAGTAACCGGCACAGAACGAAAGTCAATCGCCGCCTGCCGCGCCCTCGGACCATATTGAGCGCTGACAGTTTCGCCGAGCCGGACTACAGTCGGAGCCGTGAACGAGATTTGATCTCGAGACCGAGACCCCGTAGCTCAGGTGGATAGAGCGCCGGTTTCCTAAACCGTAGGTCGCCCGTTCGAATCGGGCCGGGGTCACCCTCCGCAGGTGCGGCCCGGGGACAAAGTACGCCCTCTCCCTGACCCTGTCCCCGCTGACGCGGGGCGAGGGGATGGGAACCGGTGGGTGCGGGCCCATCCCTACGGATGAAAGGTCGAGCCCCGCTTCCCCTCAAATCCCCTCGCCCGCGGAGCGGGGGACAGGGTCAGGGACCCCACTTCATTCCGGCCGTCGGCGCGACGTCTTCTTGGAGCCGCGGGCGGAGCTACGGTTGGGTTTTGGGGGTCGGGGACCGGGCGCTGACGGCGGCGGGGGCGGCCGCGGCGCCGACACGGGTGGTCGGGCGGCGGCGGCGGAAGTACATGAACATGGTCTGGATGATCGACGCCATCGGGACCGCGAAGAGCGCGCCCACGAGGCCATAGCTGTGCTCGCCCGCGATCAGCGAGAAGACCACCAGCACGGGGTGAATCTTGGCCGAGCCTCCCATGATCTTGGGGTTGAGCAGGTTCGCCTCGACCTGGTGGATCCCGACGATCCAGGCCAGGACCTTGAGCCCGCGAAAGATGTCGAAGGACCCCGAGGCGAACAGGGCCACGATGACGATCGGCACCGACGACAGGATCGAGCCGAAGATCGGGATCAGGCTCATGGTCGAGGCCAGCCCGGCCAGCAGCAGCGGGTACTTCACCTTGAAGATCAGGAGACCCACGTAGGTGAAGGCGCCGTTGATGAGACAGATCAACAACTGCCCGCGGATCACCCCGGACAGCCCGCGGTCGATCCCCACCATGATGTGGTCGTAGTCGATCTGGTAGGGCTCGGGCACGAGCGAGCGCAGGAAGGCCCGGATCCGCGCCATGTCGACCAGGATGAAGGCCGCCACCATCAGCACCAGCACCAGCCGGGCGATCCCACCGACCACCGCCGTCACGAACCGCTGTCCCCACTCGAGTGCCCGTCGGCTCTCGCCCTCGGTCGACTTGACCCGATCGGCGACCCACTGCTTGAGCGAGCGCTCCCACTTGCCGCCCCCGCCCAGCCGGTCGGCGGGGTCGGGCCGGGTCGGGCCGATGATGTAGCGCCCGCCTGGCATGGGGTGAACCTCGAGCCGCACCGAATCGAGGTCGACCCGCATGCGCCCCCCGGGGAGCGTCTCCACCATGATGTCGTTGGCCCGTTCGCGCCACGCCCCCGGCCCTCGCCGCTGCGCAGGACCGAGCGCCGAGCCAGCGGGGCCCGTGCCACGGACCGGCTCCGCGTCGAGCATGGCGTCCTCGGCGTCCTCGTCCCGGGCGCCCTCCGCTCCGAACTTCTCGTCGATCCACGCCCCTGCCTTGGGCAGCCACTCCCGGTTCAGGCGGCTGATGAGCTGAGGGGCCTCGCGGAACATCCGGGCGAAGTCACTCGACAGCTTGGGGACGAAATACCCAATCGACAGGCTGAGGAACGCGATGATGTTGATGTAGAGGATGACGACCGCGAGCCCCCGCGGAAACGGCTTGCCGCCGATCTGGATGCGCTCGAACCGGTCCACCAGGGGCGACAGGATGTACGCCACCAGGATCGCGAACAGAAACGGGAGCGCCACCTCGCGGAAGGTGTAGACCACGAAGACACAGAACAGCGCGAAGCCCCAGAGCTTCGCGAACCGCCGCATCCAGGCCAGGCTGCGCGAGGCTCGGGGACCCTCCCGGACCGGCGCGGGCGATGGGACCACGGGCGGCGCCGGGCTGGGTGCCGCCGGGAGCGACGACGGCGGGGGTGGCGGTAGCGACGGCGACGGGAGCGACGGCGGCGGCGCCAGCGGAGGAGACGGCTCGACCATGGTCGCTGCAGCCTACGACGCCAATCGCGGTCGCGCCTCCGAAGACCCGCCGGACCGCCCCCGCTTCTCGGCGGAGGACAGCCGGCGCCGCCTTCGGGGGCGACCGACGACGACGGTGGTGGTTACTCTTTCCTGGCCTTGCTCGACAGCGCCGCGAGCTTCTCGCGCATGACGTCGCCGAGGGTCGCGGTGGGAGCCCCACCGCTGAAGCCCTGGGCGTCCGCCATCTCCTCGGCGCGGGTGGCGCCGCGGAACGAAAGGCCGATCTTCCGCTCGGCCGTGTCGATGTTGATGATCTCGGCCTTCAAGATCTGGCCCACCTTCACGAACTGCTTGGGGTCCTCGACTCGGTCCTCCGAGAACTCGGAGACGTGGATCAACCCCTCGACGCCCTTCTCGACCTCGACGAAGGCGCCGAAGTCCAGCACCTTGATCACCTTGCAATCGACGATCTTCCCCACCGGATAATCGTAGGGGATGCGATCCCACGGATCGCTGACCAGCTGCTTGATGCCGAGCGAGACCTTGGGCTTCTCGCCGTCGAAGTCGATGTTGAGCACCACCGACTCGACCTCGTCGCCCTTCTGGTAGAGCTCCGACGGGTGCTTGACCCGCTGGGTCCACGACAGATCCGACACGTGCACCAGGCCGTCGATGCCCTCCTCGATCTCCACGAAGATCCCGAAGTCGGCGATGTTGCGCACGATGCCCTTGACCACGGTCCCGGGCGGATACTTCTCCTTGAGGGACGCGAAGGGGTTCGGCTCGAGCTGCTTCATGCCGAGGCTGATGCGGTTCTGGCGCGGATCGATGTCCAGCACCACCGCCTCGACCACGTCACCGACCGCCACCATCTTCGAGGGGTGCTTGACCCGACGGGTCCACGACATCTCGGAGATGTGCACCAGGCCCTCGATGCCCTGCTCGAGCTCGATGAACGCGCCGTAGTCCTTGAGCGAGACCACCTTGCCGCGCACCACCGTCCCGGGCGGGTACTTCTCGGCGGCGTGGGTCCAGGGATCCTCGCTGATCTGCTTGAGGCCGAGGCTGACCCGCTCGGTCTCGACGTTGAACTTCAGGACCTTGACCCGCACGTGGTCGCCCACCTGGAACAGCTCCGACGGGTGCGTGACCCGGCCCCAGGACATGTCGGTGATGTGCAGGAGGCCGTCGATCCCGCCGAGATCGATGAAGGCGCCGTACTCGGTGAGGTTCTTGACGATGCCCTCGACGATCTGGCCTTCCTTGAGCTTCTCGAGGGTCATGCCCTTGAGCTCGGCGCGCTCCTTCTCGAGCAGCACCCGCCGCGACAGCACGATGTTGCCGCGCTTCTTGTTGAACTTGATGACCTTGAACCGGTGGGCCTTGCCGATGAAGGCGTCGAGGTTGCGCACCGGCCGCAGGTCGACCTGCGAGCCCGGCAAGAAGGCCATCACGCCGCCGCGGATGGTGACCGACAGGCCACCCTTCACGCGGGCGGTGATGGTTCCCTCGATCAGCTCGTCGCGCTCGCAAGCGCCGGAGATCTCGTCCCACACCTTGAGGCGATCGGCCTTCTCCTTGGACAGGACGCACAGACCGTTCTCATCCTCACGGGTCTCGAGGAAGACGTCGATCTCGTCGCCCTCCTTGACCGCCACCGTCCCGTCCGCCTGAGTGAACTCGTAAAGGGGGATGGTCCCCTCGGACTTGTAACCGATGTCGACGACGACATGGTCCTTTCCGACGTGGATGACCTTCCCCCGAACGATGTCACCTTCCTTCATGACGTCGTTCTTGAGCGACTCCTCGAAGAGGGCTGCAAAGTCCTCTTCGCCGGGGTTCACGGGGGTGACGTTGCTGTTGCTGCTGCCTGATGTGAGCATAGAGACCATTCGATCCTTCCTACTGGGGATCCGACCGACCACGGTGGGTCGAGGCGGATCCTGACGCGTGCGGGTCCTCGAGCGCGCGTGCGACGCCCGGGGAGCTGAGGTGACGTTCGCCCACCTCGAACCGCTCGGGGGGGCTCTCTAATCCGAAGGGGAGGTTAGATAGCGCCGCAACTAGGCGAAGTCAAACGGCGCGCGGCGCGTTCCCGGGGCCGGTGTGGGCGGTGCGGGCTGAAAGGTCGAGGCGCGAAATCCGATCGGCCATGGTGGCCACCACCGCCTCCACGCCGACCTGGCTCGAGTCGATCTCTATGGCGTCGGCGGCCTTCTTGAGCGGCGCGACGGTCCGGTTCATGTCGCGGTGATCGCGGGCGAGGATCTCGGCCAGCACCGCCGCCTCGTCCGCCGGACGTCCGGCCAGCCGCAGCTCGAGGGCCCTCCGGCGCGCGCGCTCCTCGGGCGCCGCGGTCAGGAAGAACTTGGCCGCCGCGTCTGGAAACACCACCGTCCCGATGTCTCGGCCCTCGACCACCACCCCCCCCGCTGCCCCGAGCCGCCGCTGCAGCTCGAGGAGGGCATCCCGCACCTCGGGCAGCGCCGACACCTGCGAGGCCCCCTCCGAGATGTCGGGGGTGCGGATGGCCTCGGTCAGCTCCTCGCCGCTCACGAAGACGCGGTTGAGGGCGCCATCCAGGCGAAACCGGATGTCGAGCCCGCGCGCGAGGTCCGCCACACGCGGCCCTTCGCCAAAGGAGATCCCGGCCCGCCGCGCCAGGACGGCGAGGGCCCGGTAGATCGCCCCCGTATCGAGCAAGGAATACCCGAGGTGCGCCGCCAGCAACCGGGCGGTGGTGGACTTGCCCGCCCCCGCAGGTCCGTCGATGGCGACCACGACCCGGGGGCCCGCGGCGGCGGGCAAGTGGCTCGAAGACGAATGCACTCCCACAACGTACCACACGCCCGACCTGGCACAGCTCCCCGCAACCGGAGTCCTAAACCCGTCCTCGTTCTCGTCGCCGTCCTCGTCCCCGCCGCGTCCCGGCGATCCAAGGACACCGGCGTGTTACTCTCGAACTGCGCGTGATCTCACGGTTCGGTCGACTCCAAGTTCCAGCTACGGCGCGAGCCTGCGTGCTGTCCGCGGTCCT
>Ga0265342_10000609_pt1 | contig 37739 bp, 39 predicted proteins | sample 4CB327metaG_FD_203125 | JGI IMG/M metagenome (GOLD analysis project Ga0265342, IMG submission 203125) | Rhizosphere microbial communities from Carex aquatilis grown in University of Washington, Seatle, WA, United States - 4-CB3-27 metaG | ecosystem: Host-associated > Plants > Roots >... | reverse complement strand
CTCGACTACGTCGACGCTCAACTTGGCCGCATGGTTTCTACGATCCACAAGGACGGCCTCGCGGGCTCGACGACGATCATCGTCACGGCAAAGCACGGCCAGTCGCCGCAGGATCCGAACGAACTCATCACCGTCCAGGACGGCCCGATCATCAGCGCGATCAACGCCGCCTGGGCGCAGACGCACCCGAGCAACACGAGCCTGATCGTTGCCGGAACCGACGACGACCTGTGGCAGTCTTACCTGTCGGACAACTCGCAAACCGCTTGCGACTTCGTCAAGAGCTACCTGTGGAACCACACCGCCAATGGTTTCGACGTCAACAAGAACCCCGTCACCGTCGAGCACTCGGGCCTCGCCCAGATCTGGGCCGGCGCTGCCGCCGCCAGCTTCTTCGGCGTCCCGGTCGACAACGGTCACTACCCGGACGTCTTCGGCAAGGTCCAGGTGGGCATCGTCTACGCGAAGCCGACCAAGCTTGCCGAGCACGGTGGTATGAACACCGGCGACACACACGTCCTGATGGTTGTCAGCGGCCCGGGCATACCGGTTCGGGTCGAGTCCACCCCCGTCGAGACCACCCAGGTCGCACCGACGATCCTCGCCCTCCTGGGGCTCAACCCGAACGCGCTGACGGCCGTCCAGATTGAGGGCACGCAGGTCCTTCCGGGCCTCGGTAGACGGCAGGCACGACGCTGACCGTGCGTCGGATGCACGCCGATTAACTGGCAGCATTAAACAGGAGGCCGGGGCGAATCGCCCCGGCCTCTTCTGCGTCGTTGGGCTGGATGGTCGATGTCAACGACCAGACAGACCGTCGCGTTCAGTTCGGGCTAGGTGCCGGGTTCTGACGCGGTGATGGAAACGCCATGAGCTCGAGAATCAGCTCGAAATGTACGCACTGCGGGTGGTGTCGTCCTGTCGCCTTTAGCTGCAAACGACGCGGTTTCTGCGTGGTTTAGCGCCTTGAAGAAACCGGACACTTAGACTACCGCGCCGGTGACCGCGCATCGGAAGCGAACGCCGACGAATGGCTCCAGGGGCTCGCCGAGCTCGCGACGGTGAAGATCAAGGACCGGCCGTTCTTCGCCGTGAAGATTCCCTACGCGCCGGGCGCGCTGCTCGCGGCGATCGACCAGCAGGGGATCGACGCCTTGCTGATCGCGGACGGTTTGGCGGCGGAGTCGGAGACCATCGCCAAGCTGGCCCGCTCCAAGCACGTGCTCACGGCCGCGAACGCCGTCTCTTACGTGGAGAAGGACCTGACCCTGTGCGTGACCGAGCTGGGAGGCGACATCAAGATCATCATCAACCTGAACGCGGCCCACCTCGAGGGGATCCGCTTCAGCAGCCGCCTCTCCACGCCTGGCAACGATCATTCGCTGACCGGTCGCGCAGCGGCGCCATCTTCCCGGAAACACTCGACGTCGCGGAGCCTGCGTGCGAGGGCGATCGCGGCGGCGTCGATCCGGCCGTGCTATGCTCCCGGCGGGCGGACGATCGGCGTGTACGGTGGTTGGACGGAGACTGCGTAGCCCCGGTTCGGTATCGCGAGAAGAACAACCCGAACGGGAGCATCAGTCATGAAACCAGCCACGAAGATCCTCACGAAGACCCGAATGATTCTGGCCTCGCTCGCCTTTGCGACGTTCGCGCTGTCCGCAAGCGCAGCTCGCGCCGACGAAATGAAGGTGCCCACGACCACCGCGGCGCATGAAGCGCTGGCCAAGCAGTACCGGGAAGAGGCGGCGCAGTACAAGAAGGTCGGCGACGAGCACCGGGCGATGGCAGCGGCCTACGGCAAGGAGCACCCGGACTCCAAGGGCGGAGTGAAGAACGCCTGGAACGTGAAGATGCAGAAGCACTGCGAGGCTCTCTCCAAGGACGCCGACAAGCTGTCCGCCGACGCCGAGAAGGCAGCGGAGTTCCACACGGCGCGCGGCAAGGAGCTGGAAGGCAAGTAGGACCTGGCGTGGCCCCCGGTCGGTCATCGGGGGGCTCGACTCGCGCCACTGAAAAGGGCGCACTCCGACCAAGGACCAGGTTCTCGAACGCCGTTCTCGAGCGAACACTCGCGGGTGCTGCAGGACTCGGAGGGCGGTCAAGACGGTGGCGCAACGTCCGTGGCTGCGCGCTGCGCTCGCAGCGGCGCCACCAGCCGTACTGGCGCAAGCAGTTCCAGACTTGCGCCGCCGGATGACCTTCCAGATGGGAAGGTCGGCGGTCGAGAACGAATCGAACGCGATGGGGCTGCTCTGAGTCAGCGCGCGCGCCGGTAGTGCATGGCGACCGCGCCGCTGCGGAGCGGCTTCGCCCAGACCAGCTCGAGCCGTCGCGTGCTGGGCAGCCCGCTCTGGTACAGGGTCGGGCCGTGGCCGGCGATCCGGGGGTGGACGAGGAACGTGTACTCGTCGATCAGATCCAGCCGGTCCAGCTCGGTCGCGAGCTTGCCGCTACCGAGGAGCACGCCCGCCGGGGTCGCGTCCTTGAGCTTCTGCACGCCCATGCGCAGGTCGCCGCCGATGTGGTGGCTGTTGGTCCACGGGAAGTCCTTTCGCGTCGACGACACCACGTACTTCGGTTTGGCCTCCAGCTTGACCGCCCACTCTCGCATCGCCGGCGGCGCCTCCTCGTCGCCGCGGGCGACCGCCGGCCAGTAGCTCTCCATCATCTCGTAGGTGACGCGGCCCCACAGCATCGCCCCGCCCTCGTCCATGAGGCGGGTGAAGAAGGCGTGTGTCTCGTCGTCGGCGATTCCCTCCTGGTGGTCGACGCAGCCGTCCAGGGTGACGTTGATGCTGAAGGTCAAGAGTCCCATGGTGTCCTCCGTTCGAGATACGCGACGAGACGCTCCGCCGTCTGGCTCCAACCGATCGCTGCGAGTTTCCGATGGCGCACGATCGGTGCCGAATCGGCGAGCTCCGGTTCGGCGACCCGCTGCGCCACGGTCATGCGAGTCCCGCGCGCGGTGGCAACCAGCTCCACCGTCATCACGATGTGCGCCCCGACGGGCCACTCGGGCATCATCGCATTGACCGTCGGGCGATCGTTCGAATCGACGAACGTGAACGTGAACGACAGGCGCGTCGGCGCCACGACCTCGTCGAACACGCCGCGGATCGAGACGAGCTGTCCCTCCGGCCAGCGATGCTGGAATCGGATCACGCCACCGGGGCGCGCATCGATCTCGCAGAGCGGCACCTCGACGTTGTCGGGCGCGAACCAGCGCGCGAAGTGCTCGGCCTTGGTCCACGCCTCGAAGACCAGCTCGGGCGGCGCCGCGTACTCGCGGTCGTCGATCAGATCAGCGCTTGCGGCGACGCGCATGGCGCCCTCCGATGGGTTGCTGAAGCTGTTTCAGATACGCACCCAGCCGATCGAAGCTCGCGTCCCAGAACTCGCGGTACGCGTCGGTCCACGCGGCGATCTCCTTGAGCGGCGCGGGATCGAGCTCGCACGGGCGCGACTGCGCTTCTCGACGGCGCCGGACCAGGCCCGCACGCTCGAGGACGCGCAGGTGCTTGCACACCGCCGGGCCGCTCATGTCGAACGGTCGCGACAGCTCCTTCACGTTCACGGGTCCCGCCGCCAGCCGCTTCAAGATCGCGCGGCGGGTCGGATCGGCGAGCGCGGCGAACGTCTGGCTCAACGCATCGGCGTGCATCTCACCAGATGGTTACCTAACCGGATGGTTAGATGCAAGGCGAATAGCAAGCCATCGCCCGAGGCGAGGCCGTCAGTCGATTATGACGGCGTCGTTTACCGGCTTGGGAGGGATGACCTGACCCTCCGGAGAGGGACTGCGCCGCGCCGGTTTGCTCTCCCTCTTGGATCCCGATCGGGTCGCGGTTGCCTTGGAAGGTTTCTTTCCGGGGTTGCCAAAAATCGGGGGGGCGTCCCTGGTCGGATCGGCCGGGGGCACCTGGGTGGCCGCACTATCTTCAGCGGTCGGATGAGGACTCGGCTCCGGCTTGACGACGCGTACCTCGGGCGCGACCGTCTGAGGATCGGGCGCCGAAACGACCGGGAGCGGAGCGACTGGCGGCGGCTGGTCGTCGGTCGCGGAGGTCGGCAGGATGCGCGCGTCTCTCGACGCTGTACCGCGCAGCAATGCCACTGCGCCACCCGCGGCAATCAACGCCAATGACGCGACCAAGAGCAAGGTACGTGACCTCGAGGATCGCGACGGAACTGTGCGCGATGCTCGTTCGCCGTTCGCCGTTCGCATCGTCGTGCTCGCCGGTCGATGAGGCGACGCTAGGTTTCGCGTGCCCCCTGGGGCGGCTTCGGGCGCGATCAATGTGGCGATGCGCGGGCGATCGCTGACGTCCGGGGTCGCAAGGTGCTCGCGAGCGCTGTCCTGGCGCGCAAGGTTCCACGGCGCCAGATCCGTCGGCTGCGACGAGCGGTCTGACGTTGCCGAGGCGCGGACCGCCGCGAAGAATGGCGTCCAGAGCAGACGCGCTTTCTCGCTAGCGAACTCGAGCAATGCAAGGCCGAGATGGCGAACCGAATCGAACCGCCGGGCCGGTTCCAGGCTCATGGCGCGCACGATGATCTCCTCCATCACAACCGGAAGATCCGGGCGTCGTTTCGACGGGGGGGAGAAGCGCCCTTCGGCGATCTTGTTCAGGACGACGTAAAATGTCTCCTCCTCGAAAGCCCGCACGCCTGTCACGCATTCGTACAGGATTGTTCCGAGGGCGTACTGATCGCTTCGCGCGTCGGCTTCGCGCGCGGCGTGCAGCTGTTCCGGGGGCAGGTAGTTTATCGTGCCCATCGTCGCGGCGGTGCCCGTGAGGGCGCGAGAGCGCGAGTCGCCCAGCACCTTCGAGATGCCAAAGTCGAGGACCTTGGGATGGGCGTCGCCGTATTCGTTGCGCACCAGGAAGATGTTCTCGGGCTTGAGATCGCGGTGTATTACGCCTTGCTCGTGCGCCGTCGAGATCGCGGCGGCGACGGGCAGCATGATGTCGACGGACCGAATCAACGAGAGGGCGCCCTGGCGCGCGATGAGCCGCGCAAGGTCCTCCCCCTCCAGGTACTCCATCACCAGGTAAATGACCGACCCTTCTGAGCCCACGTCGGTCACATCGACGACGTGGGGGTGCCGAATACGCGACGCCGCCTCTCCCTCGCGAAGGAAACGTTCGCGGGCGTCCATGTTTGACGCCAGCGCCGGCAAGAGCGTCTTGATGGCGACCCGCTTCTTGAGATCGCGGTGCTGCGCTTCGTAGACACAGCCCATGCCACCCTGTCCCAGCAGCCGCCGGATCTCGTAACGTCCCAGCGTTGTCCCTGGTTTCAGAGCGTCTGAGTTCGCTGCGCCCAACGACCCGTCCATCAAAGTCCCCACAGATTCATACCACTATCCGCCGGCTCCGGGCAGCCACCGGCCTTCGCAACACGGTCGACTTCCGGCGACGGGTTGCTCGACTGTCTTGGGTGCGGGTGAGCTATGATGGCGTTGCCTTTAAATGGGGGGGAGTCATGTTGAATTTCCGTTGCGGGTGCCTGCGAGTGTTCTTGATCATCGGCGTCTTGTTGGTCGCGTCGGCCAGCCACGCGGAAGATGATCCTGAGGCCCTGATCCGTCAGGGCGTCGAGCTGCGCCGTCTCGGGAACGACGTCGCCGCGCACGGCTACTTCGAACGCGCGTACGAGCGCTCGCACACCCCGCGCAGCGCCGCCCAGCTGGGATTGTCGGATCTGGCGCTCAGCAAGTGGCTGTCCGCGGAGCAGCACTTGAGCGAGGCACTGGCCGCCCCGGATCCCTGGGTGGAATCGCACAAGACGGCGCTGGAAAAAGCCCGCAGCTCTGCGCGCACCCACCTGGGAAGGGTCGTTGTGAACGGCGCGCCAGCGAACGCCACCTTCACGACCGGCGACGGCGCGACCGCTTCGCTTCCCAAGGATGGGCTCATCTGGGTGAATCCCGGCTCTGTCGAGATCCGCGTGCAGGCGCCAGGTTTTCGGTCGGCCACAAGCACGGTCTCGGTCGGGGTGGGCGGACGCGCGTCCACCGACGTGGTTCTCGCACGCATCGAGGCCGCGCCTGTCGTCTCTGCTTCTCCTCAGAATGGCCAAAAAGGAAAAGAGGCCGCGGTCCAACCACCTCGGGCGGTCTCGGGCGCGGCGCGCGGCGCGACGGTGGGCATCTCTCAGATCCCGGCAAACGAGCCGAAACCGGCACCTGTCGAGGAAGGGCGCGGGCTCCGCATCGCGAGCATCACTGTGGGTGCCGTCGGGGTCGGCGCCATCGTCGCTGGCCTGATTTTGCGCAACGTGGCAACGACGAAGATGAACGCCATTACAGCCGACGGGAAAGCCATGCGCCCCTACAATCCTGCCAACGGCAACTACCGGGAGTACGAACAGCTTGGTGTCGGCTCGATCATCGGCGGCGGCGTCGCGCTGAGCGCGGGCATCGTCGGTTTTCTCTTGAGCCATGGCCGGTCCTCTGGCGAATCAACCGTCTCGTTCGAGCCGGGCCCGGGTCAGGCCGGCATCAACGTCATCGGAGCTTTCTGAAAAACCAGCTCGAGGCGCGCTCGTCGTCTGATGCGCGTCTCGAGCTGTAGGTCATTGGCGGTTCGTATCCCGCTGCTTGGGGGACCTCTTAGGGGATTTTCGGCTTCGGCCCTACGGCGTTGATGCAGCCTCGAGCCCAGTTATTGAGCACGATCTGCGCATCCTGGCGGTTGACCCAACCGTCGGCGTTGAGGTCGGCGCGAATAGCCAACTGGTTCGGCTGCACGGCGCGCTGGAAATAGATGTCCTTCTGCGTGACGATCTTGAAGTCAGCGTTGTCGACGCATCCGCTGTCATCCACGTCGCCGGCCAAGCGGTGCGTCGTCCCGAACTTGACCGTGGGATCGCGGACGATCGCACGGAATGATGACTGCGGCGTCACGTGTCCGAGCGCGGTGAAGAACGACAGCTCGCCGGGCGCGATCGATGGCGTCAGGACTGGCGCCGCCGCCGCGGCGAGGCTGGCTGTCGCAACCGGAGCTACGACCATGGGCTGGGTGCTGACGCCTTCGAGGGGTCTCGATGGCCCGGTCACGGCCAGCGCAGCAGGCGCGAATGCGGCCGCCGCAGCGGTGGTCACGCATGGCAAAAGGGCGGGGAAGGTCGGGCTGCACAGCGAGAAATGCACGTCAATCCGCCACTTTGTGGCCGCGGGGACGTCATCCGGCGGTGTCGTGATCGGACCTTTCGCGATCGCGTTGAGGTCGTTGGGCCCGTTCGCCGCGATCCCGCCCGTGACGGGCGGGAAGGAGATGAGGCGGGTCAAACGACGCATGTCGCTGACCTGCCAGCTGGCGACCGGAGTCAGGCCCCAATCGGGTTGCGACTTCGGAAACGTGTTCACTCCCGTAGCCAATCCAGCTCCGACCGCACCCGAGCACCCACCGGTGCTGAAATTCTCGCCCCCGTCGGTCTCGAGGATGATGGTTCGGTTCTTGGTCGCGGTGACCAGCTGCAGCCGCTCGACGGCGTCGCAGAGGCTGCTCGCGAGCGGCGTGTTCGGCCCGAGCCCGAAGGCAGGATCGAACTCTGCACCGCCCTTGGGGACGGTCGCCGGAATGGTGATCAGCGAGAGGAGTGATTCCGTGTCACCGCCGATCGTGCCGCCACCCGCCGACGGTTGCAACGGTCGGATCGTATCGAGCGTCGTGCTGAGCGCACCATATGGGGTCAGGCTGCCACCCGCCGCGAACAGGCAATATCCCGTCGCCGCCTCGAACGCCCCGCCGGTCGCTGCCGCGCAGTCCGTTGACGTGACCTTGGGCCAGACCTGGAGTAGCCCTGCCTGCTTGCCGCCGCAGCAATTATCGTCCTTGAACGTCCAGATCGAATAGGCGCGCCGGGTTCCGGCGCTGCCCGCGTCGGTCTGGATCCACGACTGCGCCGCACTGACGGCATTGTCGAAAATCGATCCATGAGGAGTTCCGTCTCCAAGATCGATCCCGGACTGGTTCATGCTACCTGTCTGATCGAGGACGATCATGACGTATTCGTCGGCGGCCTGAGCCCGCGCCGGTTTGGCGTAGGCGGCTGCTGCCAATCCACCCGCGAGTGACACCCACAGAAGCTTCCCCCATTTCATGGCTTGTATCCTTTCGGTTTCATGTTTGCGTGTCGCTGTTCTTACTTCCGAACCAGGCCCGCCCCTTTCAAGGAGCGGGTGGAAATACCTGGACCGCGTCGAGCTTGCCGGGAACGCTGTCGGCGGTACCGCCGACGAAGGTCGCCCCCGGTGCCGTCGACACGAACCCGAGCCCCAGCTGTCCCTGATCGTTTGCCCCCCAACAGCGCACTGCCCCGGTGTCGAGCAGCACACACGTGTGGCGCCCGCCCGCCGCGATCGAGGTCGCGAACGCGGCCCCGCCGGTGGCATTCGTGCCAAGGTCGACGGCCGGCGCCGTCGTGATGATCTCGTTGTCACCCAGGGTCATCGTGTTTGCCAGGCCGAGTTGGCCGGCATCGTTGATCCCCCAGCACCGAAGCTCACGGTTCTGCAGTCGCAGGCAGACGTGATAGCCGCCGGCGGAGATCTCCTGGACCGGCGTGGAGAACGAGAACAGGCCCCAATCGGTGGCCTTGAACAGCGGCTCGGCCATCGCGAAGTCGACACCTAGACCGAAGTCCGCGTTGTCGCCCCACCCTCGGACCGCCGATCCGTCGGTCATCCACGCGAAGGTTCGTGTCGCACCCGCCATGATGGCCCCGAAGGATGTCGCCCCCGGAAACAGGATCGCCGGGACCGCGGTCGGCGCCTGTTTGTCACCAATCTGGGTGGTGCTGCCGATGCCGAGTTGCCCAAGATCGTTCCGTCCCCAGCAGCGCACGAGGTTGCTCGAAAGGACCGCGCAGGTGTGATCGCCGCCGGGGCCCACGGCGCGTACGCTGTCGTCGAGGCTCACGGTCGCGACGGCTGCGCTCGGCACTTCATCGTCACCGATGTTGTTGGTGTGGCCGAGCCCGAGTTGGCCGAAGGTGTTGGCACCCCAACAGCGCAGGGAGCCATCTAGCATGATGGCGCAGGTGACGTCCCCGCCCGCGGCGATGGCGCGCGCGGTGGAGCCGAGAGCCACCGTGGCGTTCTGGGCATTCGGCACCTCGTCGTCGCCGATGGCGCGGGTGTGGCCGAGTCCCAGCTGACCCGCGGCATTGGCGCCCCAGCACCGCACCGAACCGTCCTGCATCAGGGAGCAGGCATGTGCCCGCCCCACCGTGACCGCGAGCGCCGCCGCCCCCAGCTGGACGACGTCGTTCTGATACGGCTTGCTGCTCCGTCGATCAGCGCTGATGCCGAGGCCGAGCTGTCCTTGATCGTTGGCACCCCAGCAACGGACGAGACCCTCTCGGAGAAGCGCGCAGGTGTGGGTGGTCCCGGCCGCGAGCCGCATCACCTTCGAGAGCTTGCAGTCAGGCTCGCAGCCGTCCGCTGCGATGGTGTTACCGTCGTCGCACTCCTCGCCGGCTTCGACACGGTGGTCACCGCAACTGGGCGCCTGGCAACTCCCATTCATGCAAGGGCCGCAGCACTGGAGACTGGCGAGCGTCACCAAGTCCGGCCCGCAGGTCTCGCGCACGCTGCCGGCGCAGAAGCGGTCACCAGGTGAATGTCCTGCGCAGTCGGACACGATGTCCGCGCACACGCCACTCGCCTCATCGCAGTTCTGGTTCACGCCGCATGTGGAGAACGTTCGCCAGCTCCCAGAATCGCAAATTAGTGTGACCTTTTGTGCGGTGCCATTGCAGGCCAGCAGGCCAGACGCGTCGCAGGGCGCGCCAATGGTTGGCGGAGCGCCCGCGTCCGCACCTCCGTCCATTCCTGGCGGGTCGTCGCCGAGTGAGCACGCGCCGTCCGTCGGCTCGAGCCTCGCGTCTGCCGCGTCGGCGTCTCGGCCGCTGTCCATCCCTGTTTCGTGCCCACCGTCGTTGGTTGGGTCGTTGGCAGCGTCGCCTGTCGCCCCGTCGCGGTCTCCACCCGCGCCCGCGCCACCGCCGGACCCAGCGAGCGCACCGCCGTCGCCCGTTGCGGCGCCGCTACCGCCCTGTCCGTTGCCACCTCGGCCCGCGTCGTCGCCGCCGGTGTTCGCGCCACCACTCCCGCCGTCGGCGATCTCACCTTTCTTCAGCCCCGCGTGGTGACAAGCGGCCGGCAGCAGTGTTCCCATGATGCACACCGCGACGAACAGCGTGGACCGCGCCGCACCGACACCCATCGAGCTACCTCCAGCCAATTTGACGTTAAGGAAAGAGCTGGACGGCCGTCACCGCGGTATCCGGCGTGGTCGTTGAGCTGCCGCCGACGAAATCAGTCGGCGCTGACGAGACAAATCCGAGCCCGAGCTGGCCGTTGTTGTTCCAGCCCCAACAATGAAGCGCGCCGTTGCTCAAGATCGCGCACGCATGCTGGAAGCCCAGGTACAAGGTCGTCGCCGTCAACCCGGTACCGAAGTTGATCACCGGCACTGCAGTCGCGTTGCTCGGCAGGTTCTGCGGGGTATTTCCGCGTGCGGTCAGGTCAGGGTATCCGAGCTGGCCCTTGGCGTTGTCGCCCCAGCAGTGCAATCCACCCCCGTTCGCAAACAGCGAGCAGGTGCTTTGGCCGCCCGCGACAAAGATGCTGGTCAGGCCCGCAGCAGGCGCCATCACCAGCCCCGCGGTCGCCGGCGACTCGGTGTCTCCGATGGCGAGAGTGTTGCCGATGCCCAGCTGTCCATCGGTGTTGGCGCCCCAGCACTCGGCCGTGCCATCGTTGAGGCGCGCGCAGCTGAACGCCGAACCGACGGAGATCGACGTCGCGGTCTTGGCGGTGGGGAGTAGCACGGGGCCGTAGGCGCTCGGCACCATCGAAGCGGACCGCGCGGTATGATCGCCGAGGCCGAGCTCGCCAAAAAAGTTGTCACCCCAGCATCGGACGGTTCCCCCGGTGAGCAGGGCGCATGCATTGGAATTGCCGACGGAGACCGCCGTTGCGGTCGTTCCCAGCGACACGAGCGGGATCTGGGCAGCCGGCGTCGTCGCACTCACCGCGTTGGCGTTACCGATGCCGAGCAGGCCGCCCGCGTTAGCGCCCCAGCACCGGACCGTGCCATCGCTGAGCAGGACGCACGCGGTGCTGCCACCAAGAGTGATGGCGGTGGCCATGCCACCGACATTGACGGGGCCCAGAGAATTCGGCGTCGCCGTCAGCTCGGGCGTGGTGTTTCCGAACCCCAGCTGCCCCTGGTCGTTGGCGCCCCAGCACCGCACCGATCGATCGGTGAGGATCGCGCAGGTGAAGTCGGTGCCAGCGGCGATCGCAGTGGCCGAGCCGCCGAGGTCGACCGGACCTGCGGGGATCGGATTGCTGTTGGTGTCGAAGACCGTGAGCTGGAAGGGTTTGAGGTTGCCCTCGAACTCTGCGTGCCCGAGGCCGAGCTGGCCGGCCGTATTGGCGCCCCAGCATCGGACGTATCCGCCCGCGAAGAGCGCGCACGTGTGTCCGAATCCGGGCGCGATGCTCAAGACCCGCGACGTCGTGCAGGGTATACCTACCGACGCCGACGCGGGTTCGCAGCCGTCGATTGGCGTGTCGTTGCCATCATCGCACTGTTCGCCGGTCTCGACCTTGTGGTCGCCGCACCGAGGTGCGACGCAGCCGAGCGTGGGATCGCAGGTCCCGGCGCACGTCATGGTCGTCGCGGTGACGAGATCCGGGCCGCAGGTGTGCCGGATATCGACTCCCTCGCAGTAGCCGAACCCGCTGGCCTGGCCGACACATTGCGGGATGATCGTCTTGCACGAGCCGTCAGTCGAGTCGCAGTTCTGCGTGGCCGTGCACGTGCCGAGCGTCTGCCACGCCAGTCCCGACAAGCCGGACACTGTGCCGCAGATGAGTTGCAGCTTCTGATGCGCGCCGTTGCAGGCGAGCTGGCCGCTCATCGTGCAAGGGCAGTTGAGAGCTGGCGTCGTGCCGCAGCCGGGGTTGGCGACGCAGTTTCCGGTCAGGCACTGTTTCCCGGCGCCGCAGACCGTGCTGTCGGACGCGTTGCCGGTCATGTTGCAAACTTGCGTCCCGGTCGCACACGAGTTCGTCCCCACCTTGCAGACAGTGCCCGGCGGAATGCAGGAGCCCCCGGCGGTGCAACCAAGACACATCCCCGTGTTGCAGACGAGGTTGGTCCCGCAAGGCGTGCCGTTGGTAACGGACGCCAGGGTGTCGCTGCAGATCGGCGCCCCCGTTGAGCAAGATTGCGATCCAACGTGGCAGGGCGCGTTGGATGGAGTGCAGGACCCCGCCATGCAGGCGGCACAAGTACCGTTGCTGCAAACGAGATTGGGGCCGCACGGCGACCCATTGCCGACGTTTCCGGTCATGGGACAGGTCTGCACGCCCGTTGCACACGACGTCACGCCAGTCTGGCAGGTGTTGCTGGCGGGCGTGCACGGATCTCCCGCGCTGCAAGAGACGCACGACCCCAAGTTGCAAACCAGGCGAGTCCCACAGGAGGTCCCGTTCTGGAGCGACGTTCCCAGGTCCATGCACGTCGGCACCCCGCCGGTGCAAACCAACGAGCCAGCGTGGCACGGTGCCGTCGTCGGCGTGCACGAGGTGCCGGCCGCGCATGTGATGCAGGCTCCGGCACTGTTGCAGACCATGTTCGTGCCGCAGGAGGAACCGCTCTGAGCATTGCCGGTGACCATGCACGTCTGCGTTCCCGTGCTGCACGTGGTCTGGCCGACTCTGCAGGTCGTCCCCGACGGCGTGCAACCCTGCCCCGCGATGCAGCTGACGCAAGCTCCCTGGCTACACACTTTGTTGGCGCCACAGGTCGACGGTGACCCATCGCTAAGTGGTACGCCGCTGTCCATGCATGTCGGCGTTCCCCCCGCGCACGAGAGGGTACCTGTGTGGCACGGATTGGTGGGCGTGCAGGCCGCGTTGGCGACACAAGCGATGCAGGCGCCGTTGCTGCAAACCTGTCCCGTTCCGCAGGCCTGTCCGTTGTTGACGTTGCCAGATTCGAGGCAGACCGACTGGCCGGTGTCGCACGACGTCTTCCCCGTTCGACAGGGCTTCCCGGAGACTGGGCAGTCCTGCGCCGCAAGACAGTCGGTGCAGACACCCGTCAAGCAAACCTTGCTGGTTCCGCACGGGCTGCCGTCCTTGAGCGACGTGCCTTTGTCCATGCACACGGGGGCGCCCGCACACACGAGGGCCCCGTCATGGCAGGGATTCGCCGGCGTACAGGTGGCGTTCGTGGCGCACGCCACACACTGACCTGACGCGCACACCAGGTTGGAGCCGCACGAGGCGCCCTCCTGCGCGTTGCCGGACTCCAGGCAGACCGGCACGCCCGTCGAGCAATCGATCATACCGAGCTTGCAGGGCTGGCCAGTCCGGGGACACGCCGTGCCGTCCGCACAGGGACTGCACACGCCGCCCGAACAGACCATGCCGGTACCGCAGGAAATGCCGTCGGATTGCGTCTCGCCGGTATCCTGGCAGGTCGACAGGTTCCCTGCGCAGCTGATGCGACCGACGTGACAGCGGTCGCTTAGTTGGCACCCGGTTCCAGCTCCGTCCACGGCGCAGAACGATCCGTCTGGGGAGACGTCCGGACCGCCACCGATGTCAGTCTGCGCGTCGCTCGCGTCGCGGGCATCGTTTAGAGGGACGTCGAGGTCGGCGCGGTCCAAGGAGGCGTCACGACCCTTGCCCGCATCGCCGGCTGCACACCCGGATCCGTCACACCCGGCATCATCGCCGCCATGGATACCAGGGCCATGGCACCGTTGGTCCTCGGCGCCGCACGTGAAGCCGCTGGGACAGGTCCCAGACGGAGAGCACGGGAATCCCTCGGCATCCACCGACCGGCATCCCACGCCCGTGGTGGCCACCCAGGCGGCCACCACGATCGCGCCCAGAGACCCAACCCACCCGCGCTGCATTGAGACTGTCGTCCGGGGGAACTGCGCCGCGTTGGCCAGCGTCCGGCTCGCCTCGCCGACGGCTAGTTGTTGGCGCGACACCGAAGCGCCCACAGCCCACGGACGACCCACCGTCGAACCCCAGAGTTGGTCTTAAGCCTCGTCATTCTAAACACGCCCCCAGAACTCAACGCTGCCGGAAGGAATTATTCCACCGCAAGAGGATCGTCTACATCCCCTGTGACCCAGGGGGCGACAATAGTCGGGATCAACGACAGAAGGAACAGCCGTTTTATTTTAGGAGTCAGAGTGAGTCGTTGTCGACGATGCCCCGGTCGCTACAGCCCGGATCTGCGATGGAACGCCGGCGTCCGGGCACCAATGTCCCAATCGCCTCGATGTACACGCGGCGGCCCCACCAAACAAGGAGATAGCCCCTCGCTCGTCATGGCACCCACTGCTCCCCCCTCCTGCCGCGTGTGCATCGCTCGTCGAACGATCTTGAAGTGCGGAGCCTTCGGAGCCGCATGGGTGGCGCTCCCCGCCTGTGACCAGCGACCACTGTCCACCGACCTCTCTGGAGAAGGCGGCGCTGGCGGCACCACCCAATCGGGAGCCGGCGGCAGTCCCTCGGTCCCGGGCAGCGGCGGCGCGCCCGGGTCCGGAGGCGGGGCCGGAGGTCGCGATGCGGGAACGGGCGCGGGCGGCGCTCCGGTCACCGGATGCAGCGGCGCGGCCCTCGCGGTCGGAAACGCGGCGGCGATCGCGGTCGGTAACCTGCAGATCGTCGGCGGTCAGATCGTCCTCGGCCGTGACGCTGGCGGCTTGTACGCGATGTCGAACGTCTGCACGCACCAGGGTTGTGCCGTCGGTGTTATCGGCGCCGCCGGACAGGAGACGCTCTCCTGCCCCTGTCACGGTTCCGGCTTCGACGCCAACGGCGCGGTGACCCGCGGCCCGGCGCGCGCGCCGCTGGCGCACTACCAGATCACGTCCGCCGCCGACGGCAGCCTCAGCGTCTGCGTCGGATCAATCGTCGCCGCGTCGACGCGCACCCCGCTGCCCTGATACTCAGGTGGCGTGAGGCGGAGGTCGCCACGATCTGGATCTGCGCCCAATACGAACAGCGCCCAGCCTTCGCATGAGCGCTCACAAGACGAGGAAGGTCCATATGAGCCACCCGAGCCCGAACAGAATGATGGCCAGGATCGCAACCCCATGAGGCCGCTTGAGATGGGAGAGGAGCCCGACTTTCCCGGTCGCGCCCCGGTGATGTGAATCCTTGTGGTGCATGAAGCACCGTACAACGCGAGTTGCACACTGTCCCGCATGAACTCTGATCGAACGCCGGGCCGTCGGTCTTGTCGACGTCGATCGCCACGTCCTGGCCCAGCAGGAACTTCTTGATGAACGCGTCGACCTCGGGCTGCTGCGACGCCTGGAACGCGCAGTGGTCGCCGTGGCTGACCTGCGAGGCGCCCAGGTTGACGGGCACGCCGAGCGATTGGTAGATCATCTGCCCCGCCTGCTCGCCGCCCCAGGAACTGGGCGCGGTGAGCCAGTCGATGCCGGTGTTGTCGATCGCGAGCAAACCGCGCGGCGCCACCATCCCCATCAACATGTGGTGATCGAACGGCAACTTGGTCGCCGCCACGTTGAACTGGGCGAACGAGCCGCTGAACCAGTCGTTCTCGCCGGTGATCTCGCTCAGCGTCTGCACGTTCGTGCCCTGCGACTTCTGGAAGTCGGAGATGCGCCAGGTCGCCGTGCCGCCCGAGCCCGATTCCTCGACATGAGGGTTCCCGTTGGGGACCGGATTCGCCCACTACCGGGTATGTCTTTGATTCCCAGAATCAACGGAGGTGATCACGAGAGACCGATGCCGAATAGCCCCTCGACTTGCTCGGCCGAGTTGGCCAGCTGCCAGGCAGCACCGATGAGCAACGGCAGAAAGCCGACGTGCTCGGATTGATAGGTGCCGAACTGCGTGGCCGGCTTCCCCGGACTGCCTCCGTACTCGTAGCGTGCGCCAAGCCCGAGACGCACGCGGAGATCTCTAACTAGTTCTCGTCCATCGACGGCCCCTGGTTCGTTGTAGAATCAGGTCCTCGTCCAACCAAGGGGTAAACTAATGAAGATTGGGCACGGTCTCGCCGCGTTGCCTGCCATGCCCTTCGGGGCGCCTCACCTGATTCTGGGCCTGTCCTTCGCCATCGGCGCGTGTAGCGGCGTCGCGCTTTCCGCTACCTCCGCTGGCGCCGACAGCGTTGACGCATCAAGTGCCTTCGCGGGCGACGCCGCTACCGAATCGAGCGCTACCGCTCTGGGTATTAAACAGGAGGAGCAGTTCGCCAATCAGATTCCGCAATTGGCCCTCTCCTTAATCGGCCACTAGTTTCCTGCCCCAGTGTTTCGCGACGTAAGTTGAGCAACCTCTGAGGTCCTCTTGTAAAGGTATGCCGGCGCGTTTGCAGAGCAACGCGGCCCGTGTTGACTGGCTGGTATCGCCGCCGGAGGGGTAGGCAAGTCGCCGGAGGGGCAGGCAAGCGGGAAAGGCGCGACCGAAGGTGGCAGGTTCGCCCTTTATCGGCCGCCAACCACGCGCACAGACATTGCGCCCTGAATGTCCTGCTCACTCAGATCAACGACTAGCGGAAAAGCTGGGTGAGTTGTATCACCACCCGCCCGCGGCTCAATCTATTCGCGGATGGCGCGGACGGCTCTCAGCGCGCCGAGGCTTGCCGTTGCGGCGCTGATTGGCTGCGCAATTCTAGCGTGGGCGCCACAAGGAGCTCGAGCAACTGGAGGCAGAACCCATCGTGGCAGATCCTCAGCCGGGGAGGGTCGGCTTCGCCGCGGGCACGGCCACGGTTGAGAACCCCGCACGAGCTTCGTCTTCACGATCGTCGAGTCGGCGTCGTGCAGGTAGTCAGCCGCAGATTCGCCGGGCCCATCGCGTCTCGAAAGCACTAACTTTTCTCCGGGGGGTGCGCGATGGCAAAGATGAAGGCGGTAGTGGTGCCGAAGCCGGGAGCGAACTTCGACCTGGTGGAACGAGCTGTGCCAGAGCCCGGCCCGAGGCAGGTGAGGATTCGCGTTCGCGCGTGTGGCATTTGCCACAGCGACGTGATTACCCAGGACGGGCTCCTTCCCGGGATTGCCTATCCGCGCGTACCCGGGCACGAGATCGCCGGGGTGATCGACGAGGTCGGGGACGGCGTGGAGGGCTGGAGGCGCGGGCAGCGTGTCGGCGTGGGTTGGCGGTAAATCGATGTCGGCCCTGGTCGGCGGGCTCGGCCCGAACGGCACCTTGATGGTGGTCGGAGCTCCGCTCGATCCGATCGAGGTGCTACCGGCGCAGCTGATCTTCGGGAGGAAGCGGATTCACGGATGGTCGGCAGGGATACCCACCGACTCCGAGGAGACGCTGCGCTTCGCGGAGCTGACCGGCGTCCGCCCCATGATCGAGACGTACCCGTTCGCCAAGGCCGGCGAGGGCTACGCCCGGATGCTCAGCGGCAAGGCCGAGTTCCGCGTCGTGCTCACGATGTGAGTGGCTGCTCGCGCAGGGCGACGACATCGCTCCGATCCCCGGCACCAAGCGGGTCGCTCGGGTCGAGGAGAACACCGCCGCCGACAGCATCAAGCTGAGCGCCACGCAGATCGAACGGCTGAACGACCTCACCCCGGCCGCCGGCGAACGGCACGACGAAGGAAACATGGCCGTCATCGACCGCTAACCATCGAAGAGAACCTCAGGGCACCGCAGGCACAAGATCAGGTGTTGGTGTCTTCCGCGGGTACGACCATCGGATCCGGAAGCGTCGCGGCCGGCCGCTTGTCGCGGTCCTTGGGACCGTCGGCGTCGAGGGCGTACGAGGTCATCGACAGCGAACCGTATGTGTATCCGTCCACGAGAACGCGGGCAGGGCAGCTCTCCGCATCGGCCAACCCCGCAATGTAGAGCAGCGGAATGAAGTGGTCGGGTGTGGGAACCGCCCGACTGAAGTCGGGGTGATCCGGGAGGGCGGTCGAATGGCTCGAGAAGGTCACCGACGAGCAGTACCAAGGCCAGGCGTAGCACCTCCCGGCGATCGCCCGGCGGACTGACGATTGAACGACCTCGCGAAGCAGCCGATCAACAGCACGCTCATCAGCAGCGCGAACCACACGACCGGTCCGAACATGAGGCCGATCATCGCGTGCATGCCGAGGCCGACGTAAAGAGCCGGACGGCGGGTCCAGGGCAACACGAACCAGAGCGGCGCGCCCACCTCGAAGACCAGCGTGAGGATCTGGAAACCCTGCCAGGCCCCATGAGGACACATTCGAATCAGAAGCCAAGCCACGCTGGTCTGATAGTCATCGTGAAGGTGACTCCAAAGCACCTCGGAGGAGAGCCATCCTCCTCGGAGCTTTGCGATGCCGGCTCCGGAGTACATCACGACGACCAGCGTCTGAAAAAAACGCATGACGCCGCCGGAGACATGAGTGGGAGGCGAAGTCTCGGGCTGCCGGCGCGATTGGCGCCAGGCATCGATCCCGTAGCGCGCGCCGCTGGGGCTGACCAGCAGAGCCAGGCTCAGCATCGGCGCCAGCTTGCTGACCGTGAAGGCCTCGAGTCGATCGGCGAGCGCGACGTACACGAGCAAGAACGTGAACAACCCCGCTGCGGGGCGGGTGAAGAGCCCCGCGGCGAGACAAGTGCCCGCGAGCACGAGCGCCACGGCAACCGCCCAGGCAACCGGCACGGACACAGCCGGCAAGTACAATGGTTGACGCCAATCGTTCCCGCCGAGGTAGGGCACACGGAAGCCCACCGCGCTCAGCCAGTCGTCCGCGTGGACGAGGCGCGAGGAAAGGAATCCGATGACGATAAGCGGGATCGCGACGCGCAGGAAAGCGAGTCGCGCGATCGGTTGCGGTTCATCGAGCCAGAGCCTCGCCCGTTCCCGCAAACTCAGCTGTACCGGCACTTGCTTCACGGCGACTCCGTGCAACGCCGGTTTCGCTCGTCCCTGCCCGTCGTGTACCAGTAGCTGCGTTCGATCGTCGGAGGGAAGCTGGACAGAGGGAGCCGCTGGTATCGGGCCTCCGCCGAGCCGGGAGCGGGGATCGGAACGCGCAGGCTCAACAGCAGTACGCCTCCGATGCGCCGCTCGGGAGCGGCGCCGTTCTGTTTGCGCACGATGTATTCATCCAAGGCTCGCATCACCTGGCGCTCGCGATGATGAAAGAACATCGCCCGATAAAATCGGCTCTCCTTGTCGTCGCGCCTGATCGGAAAGAACGGGCGCACGTCAATCTCGGCGAAGTGTTGCTCCGTGCACATCCACCCTTCCACGCGCCACTCGACGACCTCGGTGGCCGCGTGCGGAAAGAGGGCAGCCTCCTGCACGAAGAAACGAACAGGGCGCGGGAGCAGGTAGTTGGGAATTCCGGTTCCGATCGCATCCAACCACACCGCGAGCAGGTAGACGATGCCCGCGGCGAGCATCCATTTGCGGAGGAAGGCCGGTCCCCATTGCGGGGCCAGTCTGGTCGTGTCGACCGCCGGGTCCTTCGTCTGTCGAGTCGTCCGCGGACTATACGGCGCGCCCGCGGACGGCGAGTGGGCTTTCCATGGGTGAGTATCGTCTTTCAGCTTGCGATGAGCGCTCGATCACGCCGCGCGCCGAAGCTGCCGCCGGCGCGCCCCCTTGCCCAGGCCGCTGCTCCCGCAGCCGGCCGACACTGCCAGCAGCAACATTCCGAGCGCCCTCTTCCACATGCCTTTAGATCCCATCCGAGGGTCCGGCTCCTCGCAGGGCTTTCGCCCTGTAACGCTCGGCCGTCTTCAGAGGGTCCGCCAGCATCTGAGGATCGCCTCGGCAACTTTGGCGGCCACGACTCTCCACGAGTGCGGCACAGCATCGATGGCCTCGAGCGCCGTGAGCATCGAGGCGGCGTCCGGGAATCGCGAGGCCGCCTTCTTGGCCATTGCCCGATCGACGATGGGCTGCAAGGACGCGGCGATCGAAAGGTCGGGGCGCGCGGCGGCTAGCAACGGGATCGGGGCGACGAGATGCGCCCTCATTTTGTCCTGGAGCGAATCCCCCGCGAATGGAGTGCGTCCGGTCATGAGCTCGAACAGGATGGCGCCCGCCGCGTAGACGTCGCTCCTTGCATCGACCGGCTCGGCCCTCCCTTGCTCGGGGGACATGTAGGACGGCGTCCCAAATATCGTTCCCGTCCGGGTCAGGTTATCGACGAGGCTCCGGGAGCTCGAGCCCTCGAGAAACTTCGCCATCCCGAAGTCCAGAAGCGTCACGTGATCCGCCTGATCGGGAAGCACTTGAAGGAACGCGTTGGCGGGTTTCAGATCCCGGTGAACGATTCCCCCTTTGTGTGCAAAGGCCAACCCGCGCAGCAGCTGGCGCGCAATATCGAGCGCCCTCGGCGCAGGAAGGGGACCTTCGTCGATCAGGTCTGCGAGCGTCTTCCCCTGCAGAAGCTCCATGACCAGATAGGGCAGACCGTTATCGATCCCCGAATCCGTGACCTTGACGATGTTCGGGTGGTCCAGCGCGTACAGGACCTTGGCCTCCCTCTCGAAACGCTGCCGCCACTCCGGCAGGTCAGCGGCATGCTGCTGGAGCACCTTGATCGCGACCAGCCCACCGACCTTCGCATCGTTGGCCCGGTAGACAAGGCCCACCCCACCCTCTCCCAGACGTTCTACGATCTCATAGCGGCCATCGAGCACGCGCCCGACGAACGGATCGGGAATCGATGCAGACGGAAATAGCTCGCCTCCCATATCCATGGATCGGCATTCGCGCCACCGTCCTTGAAGCCCGCGTTATGGAGGTAGCGAATGAGGGGCGGAGGTGAACGAAAGTAGTCCGCAGTCGCGAGGGATTTCGCCGAGTGCTTGCCTGTCGCCCATCCGTGCGTTATACACTGAACCACATGGTTCAGTATGCGAAAGCCCGCCTCGATGCCTCGTTCGCCGCGCTCTCGGACACCACCCGACGCGGCGTGCTGGAGCAGCTCGGACGTGCAGACGCCTCGATCACGGACCTTGCCGCGAAGTTCGCCATGACCCTCACCGGCATGAGGAAGCACGTCGGCGTCTTGGAGCAGGCCGGGCTCGTCACCACGGAGAAGGTCGGGCGCGTGCGGACCTGCAAGCTCGGCTCGCGCCGCCTGGAGGAAGAGACGGCATGGATCGAGAGGTACCACCAGCTCTGGGCTTCACGCTTCGATGAGCTGGACAAGGTTGTCGACGAACTGAAACAGAAGGAGATGATCGATGGACGCAAGAAGAGACAGTGAGCCCGCCCGCATGAAGAACCGCACGACGACGGAACGGAAGTCCGACCGCGAGCTGGTCGTCACGCGAACCTTCAATGGTCCGGCGCGCATCGTGTTCGAGGCGTGGACCAAGCCCGAGCTGTTCAAGCGGTGGTGGGTGCCGAAGTCGTGCGGCCTGACCCTGCTTTCCTGCGAGATGGATATTCGTGCCGGGGGCAAGTACCGACTCGTGTTCGCCCGCGGCAACGATGCCTCGAAGCAGATGGAGTTCTTCGGTAGGTACCTTGAGGTGACACCGCACTCACGCATGGTCTGGACCAATGACGAAGGTGATGAGGGAGGGGCCGTCACCACGGTGACGTTCGAGGAAAAAGCCGGGCAGACGCTGCTGGTCGTGCACGACCTCTATCCCTCGAAGGAAGCTCTCGACGGTGCCCTCGCCTCCGGGAGTACGGATGGGATGCCCGAGACGCTCGACCAACTGGACGAGCTCCTCGCCACCCTGACGCGTGGTTAGCGCTAGATGTGTCCCGGCCCGGCAAAATGCGGCACGCTGTATGGAACCTCGATCGCGGGATAGGCCAGGAGCAGCGAGGTCCGATAGGGCCCCATCGAGGTCAGAGCTTGCAATCGAGAGGGAACGTCGTGATCGTCGTGGAGTTGGTCGCATTCGCGACACAGCCACGACCGAGCGCCGCGGTGCAAGCCGACGTTGTCGAGGTGAGATTGGACGCAACCGGCGCGTACCTGAAGCCCAGGGGCATTGCCGTGAACGGCGTCCTCACGGTACTGAAGTACGTCGCTGGAAGGTTTCTTCGATCGCGGTGTTTGGGGGCAAACGGCATCATGTCGGCAGACCAACGCATCGATCACAGATTCTGATGCCGCCACAACCCGTCCGGACCTCATTGCAGCATCCGGCGTCCATTGTCAGTTCAACGTGAATTGAGTCGCGGTATCCTCGAACAGCGTCTTGCCGTCCTTCTGGGCGCGCAGCACCAGATACGCGGTGGATGCGCTGGCCGGCGTGTGCACCAGGATAGCTTGGCTCACCAGAGCGCCGAGGGGGATGTCGACGTGAATCGTCGCTGAAGAGGCGATGGCACCGTCGGGCGCATCAGCGCGCAGCTCCCAGGCGACGTCGACGCCGGTGTCGGAGAACGTGTCGTTGAACATCACGAGGTTGCGGGTGACGTCGCTGTCCCGGGTCAGGGCCGGGATGTTGACCGGCCAATCCCCTGAGGTATCGGAGAGGTGATTTGCGGCCCAGTAGTCACTGTCGGCAACCAGCAACGGATTGAAGGCGCGCTGGATGCGCATCAAGATCGGGTTGCTCCAGGGATCGGGCAAGTTGTCCTCGCCGAAGAGCGGCGGGTTGATGACGCGCGCCGGGTACGTGGGCTCGAGGAGCATGATGTCGGTGGTGACGCCTGGGATCACGCTGGCCCAGCCCGACAGCAACGTGTAGGGCCGGATGTCGGAGGCGTCCTTGGCCCGCATGGCCATGGTGGAGGTGGCGAACCACATCAGTCCCTGAGGCGTCACGTCGCTCGGCCAGATGAGCTCGCCCTGGCCGAACGGGCGGTCGGATCTGACCTGCACGGTGTCGGTGTAGAGACCCAAGCCCCCCAGGTAGTGAGGGAAGGCCGAGAAGTTCGGGTAGGTCATCGTGTTGTAGACCTCGCTCCCGTCAGTGCTCACCGGCCGCGTCGGATCCAGGGCCACGATCGCGCTGTAAAGGTCGTTCTCGAACGCGATCGAATCAGTCGACGAGAGGCTGGCCTCGTTCGATTGGCTCCAGCGAATCACCGACGGATGGTTGCGGTCGCGCAGCACTAGCGCGCGCGCGTGGTTCACCATGTTGTCGTGGCCGGTCATGAAGTCCTGATCGCTGTTGGAGCCGCGGATGGCGGTCTCGTCGATCAGCATCAGCCCCAGCTCGTCGGCGACGTCGAGCATGTACGGAGCGGCCAGCTCCTGATGGATGCGGATGACGTTGTAGTTCAACTGCTGGTAGTTGCGCACGGCTTGCGGCCAACCCGGGTTCCCGGCGTCGGGCGGCAGAAACCCCGGCCAGGTGTCGTAAGCGTCGCCCGGGCCACCGTCGGTCACGATGCTGTCGTAGTCGGCGCCCTGCAGGTTGTCGCCGCGGAAGTTCACGCGCACCCCGTTCAGGAAGTAGTACGTGCTCTGCGGGGTGGCGTGCGCCTGGGTGATGTCGCGGAAGCCGAACCTTACCAGGCGCTCGTGAACCAGGGTGCCCCCGTCGCGCAACGCCACGCGCAGGTAGTGGAGCCTGGCAGTGTAGTCGGGTCGATACGGAACGTTCGGCCACCAGTAGGAAGCCGAGCCGACACCCCAGGAGACCGGACCAACCGAAATCTGGAGGCCCTGGCCCGCAGGGACCGTCACGCTGGTGGCGGGAAGGACCGGATAGACCAGCGGGTCGCAGTTCCACGAGCTCAGCGCTCCAGAGAGCGTGAGCTGCCGGTCGGCGGCGCCGGTGTTGGCGATGGTAACGTCGTAGCTCAGGGTGTCGCCGGCGACGTCGGGTCGAACGAAGACGTCGCTCACGTAAACGTCCGGATAAACGCGCACCATCGCCGAACGAAAGATCCCTTGCGGCACGTTCGCCGACCACCCGGCAGCGTCGGGAACGTTCTTGCGGCCCGCCGCGTTCAGCAGCCCCTTCCTTCCCTTGACGACCAGACTGACGGCGTGCGTGCCTCCGGGCGTCACGAAACCGGTGACGTCGAAGACCGATGGCGTGAACGAGGTGGTGTTGGTGCCGACGACCGCGCCGTCCACGGACAGCGTCGCCTCATGGTTGACGGCGCCGAGCTCGAGCAGCGTGGTCTGCGGCCTACCGAGGTCGGGGACCGTGATGCTGGTTTCATAGGTGGCGCTCGGAATATTGAAGTTCTGCTTGAACCAACCGCCGCCCGGCACCTGGATCTGCGTCCGCGCACCCGCCAGCGGCGTGAAATCCCAGGTGCCTGCGATGGACACGGCGGGCGTCTCTTGCAGGACTGGAGCGGTGCAGATGACGCTCCCACCGTCCGTTCCGCCACCACCGCCATCGGGCCGCATCTTGGCGCCGCCCGAGCACGCCGCCAGGACGATGCACGGGGCCAAGAACCCGCTTCCAGCGGACGTGCGCATCGGCGGCATCTTCGCGAGCGGGCCGACCGCCGACAATACTCGATCCGGCCGATTTCCGTAGAGAACCGGTCACGCCCGAACGCGTGACAACACCGGACCAACGACTTGTTCGGTCTATCGTAGTGAGGTGAGATGAACCTTCCCGGCTTCATTGAACCAGCGTGAGCAAGCCCGGTTGCCAGGGGAGCTGGTTGTAAGTGAGACCGGGCGCGGCAGGAACGAGCCCCTGATAGAGAAACTCTAAATTACATGGGTCGATCGTCTGCGTCTCGTCGGGGTTGGTGCGGACCAGGTCTCCGCTGCTGATGTCACTCGTCCAGGCGGTGCCGTTGAAGGTGACGTTAGCCTTGCCGGCAAATGGATTGCTTTCGGTCGCCGCCAGCGGCGTCCAGGTCCCGCCGAGATCGGTCGCGGTGAAGGATCGGAAATACCTTCCCGCGCTGCCCTCCGCTTCAACCAGCATGAGGTACTGGTTCGCCCCCTTGACCGTGTAGACCTGCACCGCCTCGAACAGGTTTTGCGTGGTGTCGGTCATGATGGTCGTCGCGGCGGGGAACGTGCCTGGGAAACTGCCGATCGGCATCGACGAGCGGTAGATGTTTCCGTTGTCGTTCGCGAAGAACAGATAGCAGGTCGTGCTGGTGCACAGGACCGTTTCATCGATCGAGCTTCCGTCGTAAAGGTCGTGCGGGGCCGACCAGCCCGACGGATTGGTGGGGTCGGTCGAGGTCTGGTACGTGAACGCCCACGGACCCCACTCGTACATGAGAACCCAGATATTCTTCGGCGTGAAATACATCAGCGTCGGCGCAGCCACTCCGGGCACCACGCTCTGGGTCGCCGTGGCCATCTGAGGCCAATCGGTGAATGTCATCGCGGCCAATCCGTAACTGCCGGCGTTGTCGACGGTCGACATGTAGACGATGTGCTGGTTGTTGAAGACGACACTGCTGAAATCTTTCAGCGATACCAAACCCGACTTTGGCTGAGCCAGCGGACCGGACGAAGTCCATCTGAAAGTCGTAGGCAATGGGCACGTCGTCGTCGCCGAGCCACCCGCGCCACCGCCGTCCGTCACGCCCGCATCCGTGGCTCCACTCCCCGCGGTTCCGCCAGCGCCCGCCCCTGCCCTGCCACCGGTCGAGGTTGCCGACCCGCCGGCGCCCGTTCCACCGGCGCTACTTCCACCTGTGCCCGTTCCACCGGCTCCCGTTCCACCGGCCGGTCCGCCGCCCGACCCGCTCGAATGTCCACCGGCTCCGGCCCCAGAGCGGACGTCATCCTTCGAGCACGACAAGGCCAGGGCTACTCCGATCACCCCCACGGCCAGCACGACAGGCGAACGAAAACCGCGGGGTAACCAGAAGCGGTAGGCGAACAGGGTTGCTTTCAACTGCGTCGCGCGATCGATCCAAAGGTCGGTCTTCACGCCCTGTTAAGAGGGGCCAGACCCGCTTTTCGGGTCTCTTTCACTCACAGACGGCGCCGGCACCGACGGGCGCGGCGGCGGCGACGCGCTCCCCCGCGATCGCGAAGCGGGGGACACCGACCGCCGCGAGCGCCACCCGATCGGCGGCCTCGGGCAGGTTCAAGATGTTTTCGGCTGCTTGGCGGGAGGGCGCCGGCTGCAACGCGTCGCGCGAGCAGCATCCCGGTTCCCCTCCTGCCGCGGCCGCACGTGATTACAGAAGGAGGATGGGAAGACAGGCAGCCCTCGTGCTTTACGTGCTCGCGATGGTAGCCGTCGTGATCGGGGTGGACGTCCTGTTCTTCAGGAATCGGTTCTGGGGGCGGCTGATGGTGAACGTCGGAATCGTCCTGGTGTTCGCGGCTTTCTATTCGAGGTTCTTGAAGCGTCCGTGAGCCCCGTCGCAGCGGGCGTCGAGGATCGACTCCGTGCGCCCTTCGACACGCCGTGCGGCCTGCGCGAGTTCGGCTACGTCGATCCCGACGGCAATCTGTTGCGAGTTGGCTCGTCGCTGACGAAGTGAGCTCCGAGACGCACGCAGGGCAAGTCATCTCAGATTGTTGAGACCACGCGACAGGCGTGCCGGTCCCCTACTCGTCCTGGCGCGCCGGTTGGAGATCGGCTGATGCCTGCGCCGGGACGTCGATGGGAGCCGTTCGTGCTGGACAGCGCAAAATGTTGCGCCCGGCTTACTTGCTGGTCGTCGTGACGTTCGCGACCGGGAACTCAATGCTCCCCGCACCGCCCCCGACCTCGACATTGATATGAACCGAGGCCACGGTCCCGAGGCTCCAGCCCTGTGCCGCCCAGGCCTTGAAGTGATCGCTCACGGTGACTGTCCCGCACTGGCGCGCCGATGCCCGCGTGCTGGTGATGTTGGTCCAGCTGCCGGTGTGACCAGCTTCGCACGCGTTGGCGCCGCCGGTTCCGGTCGTGGTGCTCGTGGTCAAGTAGTACGTCTCACCATCAATGACGGCGGTGACGCTTCCTCGCGGGCGCAAACCACTATACGAGTCTTCGTTGATGTACCACTCAATGCAGGGGCTGTGCATCCACCCGTACATTCCAATGGATGAGAAGCTGCCGGAGGTTCCCGTTTTGATCTCCGAAAACTGCGCGGAGATCGTTCCATAGGCGGTGTAGTCCTTGGCGGTGTTGAAATCGAGACCCACGTGGGCCAGGAAATCCATACTGTTGTTCCAGGCGGCACTGAACGCGTGGGCGCTGGGAAAGACGGTGATGTCCCCGCCGCTGCCGTTCGTCCAGATCCCGTAGTTGAGGCCGTCGGCCGTTCCATTGACATTGGTCCCGGTGTGCGTGGTGCCACCGGTCGGGAATGTCGCCGTGCAATCGACGGTCACGCCGCCGTCGACGCCGAGGCTGCCCCCGGTGCCCACCGTTGCTCCACCTGCACCCTGGGTGCCGCCGGTCGCGGCGCCGCCCGCCCCGGTCTGGCCACCTGAGGCGGTGGCGGTGGGGGTGCCGCCACCGGTGCCGGCCGGGACGCCGCCGCCACCGGTGCTGGTGGTACCGCCGCTCCCCACCGCCCCACCCGTGCCGGTCGGGTGCGTGTTTTCCACCTTGCCCGTGCAACTCGCGAGAGCGGCGCAGGTCACGATAACCGAGAATAGAAACCCCGTTCTCATGGAAGCTCCTGGGTATTGTCCCGCCGGGGCCGCTCTTGTTACGGAGAATTCGGGGTTTCCGCGGGGTCTGCTACCATGGCCCGCCATGGGCAGCATCGAGGAGGCGCGCGGCGAACGTGTGGTGATCCAGTTCGACGGCGGCAAATGCATCCACTCGCGGCACTGCGTCCTCTCGCGCCCCGACGTCTTCGTCCCGAACGTGCAGGGGCCGTGGATTCATCCCGACCGCGCGACGCCCGAGGAGATCGCTGAGCTCGCTCACGCTTGTCCCTCAGGTGCGATCTCCTATCGGCGACTCGACGGCGGGCCCGAAGAGTCACCGCCGATGGTGAACGTTGCGCGACTCCGCGAAAACGGACCGCTCGCGATTCGCGCGCAGCTTCGGATCGAGGGGCATGGGGAGTTTCTTCGCGCCACGCTGTGCCGCTGCGGTGCCTCGAAGAACAAACCATTCTGCGACAGCAGCCACGCGACCGCCGGTTTCATCGCGACGGGCGAACCGGCCATCGCTGAGTCGCGACCTTTGGATGGCCGCGCCGGTGTCCTGCAGGTCGTCCCCCAGCGCGACGGGCCCCTTCGGATCAAAGGGAACCTCGAGCTGTGCTCGGGCACCGGTCACACGATCAACCGCGTCACGAAGACGGCTCTCTGCCGGTGCGGACAGTCCTCGAACAAGCCGTACTGCGACGGAACCCACGCCAAGGTCGGCTTCAAGAGCGAGTGAGGGCCGGCGCCAGGAGGCGGGGGAGCGCTGAGGTCGAGACGGTTACCGCTTCCGGACTGCGTAGGTCAGGTGGGTCACCCGCTGCGTCGGTTCCGCGCGGACCGGCTCCAGGGCCACGCGGCCCGCGTCCACGCCCTCGAACAGGCGGACTCCGGAGCCGAACAGCACGGAAGAGAGCGCGATCGTGAAATCGTCGATCAGGCCGGCGTTCACGTACTCCAGGATGGCTGCGCCGCCGCCCGCGATGCGGACGTCCCGGTGGCCGGCGGCCTTGCGGGCCTGGGCGAGCGCGGGCTCGATGCCGTCGTTGACGAAGTGGAAGGTGGTCCCGCCCGGCCGCTCCCATGGGTCACGCTTCTCGTGCGTCACGACGAAGACCGGCGTGTGGAACGGCGCCTCCTCCGGCCACGACTGCTCTCCGAGGTCGAACATGCGCTTGCCCATCACGCTCGCGCCAGGCGACCGTCCGAAGTCAGGCGGTAGCGCACGCGGTAAGCTCGCCGGGAAATGACAATCCTCCCGGCGGCGGTGCTCACGGTGGTGGCTGTCACGGCGGCGCCGGCGCCGGATCGGCCCGATGTGCCGCACGCATTCTCTGCGGCCGATCTGACTAAGTTCGTCGATGAGACGCTCGAGGCCCAGCTGGCCAAGCTGAAGATCGCGGGCGCCGTGGTGACGATCGTGAAGGACGGCGCGATCGTGCTGGCCAAGGGATACGGCTTCGCCGACATCGCCGCCGGGCGGCGCATGACCGCCGATGGCTCGCTGGTCCGGCCCGGATCGATCTCGAAGCTGTTCACGGGAATCGCCGTGATGCAGCTCGTGGAGCAGGGAAAGCTCGATCTCGATCGCGACGTGAACGACTACCTCGATTTCCACGTGCCCACGCCCGCGGGCGGCGTGCCGGTGACGCTGCGGCGGCTGCTCACCCACCGGGCGGGCTTCGAGGAGCACGTCAAAGGGGTGTTCTCGAGGGCGCCGGCGCCGATGCCGCTCGGCCCCTGGCTCGCGCGCGCGCAGCCGAAGCGGATCTTTCCCGGCGGCGACGTGCCGGCGTACTCGAACTACGGCGTGTCGCTGGCCGGCTACATCGTCGAGCGCGTCGCAGGCGTCCCGTTCACCGACTACATGGCGGACCACATCCTGCGCCCGCTCGGCATGACGCGCTCGACGTTCGCGCAGCCGGTCCCGGACGCGCTGGCGTCGTTCGCGGCGCGCGGCTACCGGCGGTCCGACCAGCCGCCGCTGCCGTTCGCCGAGACGATCCAGACCATTCCAGCCGGTGCCCTGGCGGCCACCGGCACGGACATGGGGCGGTTCATGCTGGCGCTGCTGGCGGGCGGCACCCTCGACGGCGCGCGCGTGCTCACGGCCGAGAGCCTGGCCGCGATGACCGGGCGGCAGGTCGTCACGCGCACGGGGAGCATGGGCCTCGTGTTCTTCGAGACGCGAGTTCGAAGCGCCGACGACGCCGCCGGCGAGCGCGAGCGTTTCTACGGACACGACGGCGGCACGGTGACGTTCTCCAGCGATCTGCTGCTGGCGCCCGAATACCGGCTCGGTGTCTTCACGTCGTACGACGGCGGCGGGGCGAACAGCGGGCAGATCGCGCGCGCGGTGATCCGCCGGTATTTCCCGTCGCCGTCCACCGGGCTGGCGACGGCTTCAGCGCACGCGCCAGCGCCACCCGCCGAGGACCTGGCATCGCTCACCGGCGTCTACGAGCCGACCCGGCGCGCCGAATCGACGTTGGCGCGCCTCGGCTCGATCGAGTCGCAGATCCTCATCCGGCGGCGCGCCGACGGCACGCTGACCATGCAGGCGGCGCTGCGGCCGTTCGGCGACGGCGCGCCGCTGGTCCACGTCGGGCCTGGTCTATTCGTCGACACGAGGGGACGGGGAAGCAGGCTCGCCTTCGAGCGCGCGCCGGACGGGTCGCGCCGTATCGACATCGGCGCGCCGGCGATGGAATGGCAGCCCGTCGCCTGGTACGTCGATGCGCGATTCGTGCTCGCGACGGTCCCGCTTGGACTGACTGTCGCTGCGCTGACGCTGCTAGCCTGGCCGTTCGAGATCCTCGTCCGCGCGCACCGGCGCCGGCGCCGAGGCGCGCCGCCCGTCGAGGATCCGGCCGTGCGACGCGCGCGCGTGGCGATCCGTCTCGTCGCCGCCCTGCAGGTCGGCCAGCTCATCGCGGTGGTGGCGCTGTACGTGGCCGCGCAAGCGGACATCACGATGCTCGGCGACGATTTCGATCCGGTGCTGGTGGTGATATCGATCGGCGCGTGGCTCGTGGCGCTCGGCAGCCTGCTCGCGATCTGGATCGCGTGGCGCTTCTGGCGGCGTCGCGCCGGCACCTTGTGGACACGACTGCACCACACGCTGCTCGCCGCGTCGGCGCTGGCGCTGGCGTGGTTCTTCGTCGCCTGGCACATCGCCGCCACCTCGCTCAACTATTGACGCGGGTTTCGACGTTTGACAATCGCAGTGACCAAGAACATCTTCGCGTTTTCCAGCGAGAAAGAAGGACGCAGATGTCAGTCGGAGGGAAGAGCGCGACGAGATTCTCGGGGGTGTGGCTGCCCGTCGTCACGCCGTTTCTGGACGGCGAGATCGACTACCCGAGCTACGAACGACTCGTCGACCATTATGTCCGGCGCGGAATTCACGGCATCATCCCGCTCGGGACCACGGGGGAGAGCCCAACCATTGACGAGGCGGAGGTCGACCGGCTGGTCGAACGCACGATCGCGACGGTCGCTGGTCGCGTGCCGATCGTCGTCGGCGTGGGTGGCAACGACACACGCAAGGTGGTCAAGGTCGTCGAACACCTCGAGCGCCATGCCATTCAGGGGCTTCTTTCGGTCTGCCCGTACTACAGCCGGCCGAGCCAGGACGGCATGCGCGAGCACTTCACGCGCATCGCCGCGGCCACCAGTCGGCCGATCCTCATTTACAACATCCCGTACCGGACGGGCGTCAATCTCGCCAACGAGACCCTTTTGGCGCTGGCTGAATTGCCCAACATAGCGGGCGTGAAAGACTCGTCGGGCAACGTGCAGCAATCGCTGGACCTGCTGCGGCGGCGGCCCGACGGCTTCGCCGTGCTCACCGGCGAGGACGCGTACTACTACACGATGCTGGCCAACGGTGCCGATGGCGGGATCCTCGCGGCGTCGCACCTCGAGACGGCTCGCTTCGTCGAGGTCCACGCGCGCATCGTCGCCAATGACCATCTCGGAGCCCGCGAGGCGTGGGGCCCGCTCGAGACCCTGATCCCCTTGCTGTTCCAGGAGCCCAACCCGATGCCGATCAAGCACTGTCTGTGGCGGCAGGGACTGCTCCAGTCCGCCGAGTGCCGGCTGCCCCTGACCCGCGTCTCCGATGTCCTCGCCCGCCAGCTCGACGCCGTCGCGAGAGCACGGGCGGCCGAAGCGGCCTGAGTTTGCAATCAGCAGGGAGGAACCGATGGCAGGCCATATCTTCTACGGGTTCGCAGTTTCGGTGGATGGCTACATCGCCAGGGCGCAGGGCGGCGACATCGGGTTGCCGGTGCCGGAGGAAGCGCTGCACCGTCACTTCAACGAGGTGCAAAAGCGCACGGCGCTGAACCTCTATGGCCGGAACATGTACGAGATGATGAAGTACTGGGACGCCCCGCCGGCGGAGAGCGCCGAGTTCGAACAGGAGTTCGCGCGCGCCTGGCAAGGGACGCCCAAGGTCGTCTTCTCCACGAGGCTCGACAGCGTCGGCCCCAACGCGCGGCTCGTGAAGGAGAAGGCGGACGTCGAGCGCACCGTGCGCCAGCTGAAAGCAGAGACCAACGGTGAGATCGAAGTGAACGGCGCCGGCCTCGCCGCGAGCCTGATTCGCTTCGGCTTGGTGGACGAGTTTCGGCTGTACATGATGCCGGTCGTGCTCGGCGGCGGTAAGCCGTACTTCGAGGCCGGTCTGCAGCTGGAGCTGGAGCCGCTAGGGACCGAGAGCCTGCCGCAGCACTGCACGCTGCTGCGCTTCCGACCGAAGAAGTCCCGAGCCTGACGGCGCGTTCGACCACGCGGACTACTTGCGGGCCTTCTTTCGTGGCCCGCGTTTCCGGGGCGGCCCCAGCGCCAACATCGCCGCGTGGGCCTCCTCGATCGCGGCGCGCACGTCCCGGGCGCGCGCCTGCCGCAGCGCGATCAGAACCGCCGCGTATCCCTGGAAGTGGGGGATGGTGAAGAAGCCTGGCGGCGCGATCTCGAGCAGCGCGTCCTTGGCATCGAGACTCTCGACGCGAACGGCGAGGATCTCGCCAGGCGGCGGCGTCTCATCACCGAACCGCTTGAGGTCCGCTTTGCTGAACGGTCGCTCCCAGGCGAAGCCGCGGTCGCCGACCATCCACGTGCGATGATCCCACTTGGTGGTGACCGTGACCCCCGGAAGACTCATCGCGAACGCGTCGACGGCGGCGAAGGTCATGCCAGCTCGACTCCGCTGGGTCATCCCGGCGCGAGCTCGCCGAACCAGTACGAGGCGGTGACGCCACCGTCCATGAGGAAGTCGCTGCCGGTGATGAACGCGCCGTCCGGGCCCATGAGGAGCGCGCCGACGGCGCCGACCTCGTCGGGGGTGCCGGCGCGCCCCACGGGGCAGAGCTCGATCATGCGCTTGTAGCCGGCGCCGCGCGGCCCGGACAGCTCGTCCTTGGCGAGCGGGGTGATGACGATCCCGGGGCTGATCGTGTTGACGCGCGCGCCACGCTTGCCCCACCTCACGGCCTCGGCCATCACGCGCAGCGCGTTTCCTCGCTTGGCGAGCTGGTAGGCGTGCAGGGAATCTTTCACCTGCTCGGGCTGGAGCATGGGGAGCGACCGCAGCTCGTCTGCGGGCGTCGTCGCGAGCGCCGTGTCTTGTTCGGCGGTCAGCGCGCCCAGTCGGTGCCCCGACTGTGACGCTATGACGACGCCTGCGCCGCCGCGAGCGATGACGTTGCCGAATTCCTCGAGCACGAGGGCCGTGCCGTACAGATCGACGGCAAGGATGGTCGCCGGCGACGCCTGCGACGGCGAGACGCCCGCGGCGTGGATGACGCCCGTGACGTTGCCGAGGACAATCGCGGATTCGACGAGCGCGTGGACCGACGCGCGCACGGAGACGTCGACGGTCGCTGTGCTGACCTCGAAACCGGCGTTGCTCAGCACGTCGGCCGCCGCGGCGGCGTTCTCCTGCCGCAAGTCGGCCAGCAGGACGCGCTTGCCGGCACTCACCCGCCGCGCGATCGCCTGGCCGATCGACCCGGCCCCGATGACGACGATGACGTTGCTCATGGCCGCAACAACGTCTTGATGGCGCGGCGCTCGTCCATTGCGCGGTAGCCCTCCGCCACCTGCGCGAGGGGCAGCACGAGATCGAAGACCTTGCCGGGATCGATCTTCCGGCTCCAGATGAGGTCGATGAGGTGCGGCAAGTAGCGGCGCACCGGGGCCGGGCCACCGTGCAGGCGGACGTGGGTGGCGAAAAGCTCCTGGGCCTTCAGGGTCACGCCGTGCGGGACGCCGACGTAGCTCACGTAGCCGCCCGCACGAACGGACTTGATCGCCTGCATCAGCGACGTCTCCGTCCCGACGCACTCGAGAACGGAGTCGGCGCCGATCCCGTTCGTCAGCTCCTTGATACGGGCGACGCCCTCGTCACCGCGCTCGGCGACCACGTCGGTCGCGCCGAAGTCGCGGGCCAGTTTCTGCCGCACGTCGTGACGGCTCATGGCGACGATCCGCTCGGCGCCCATCTGCTTGGCCGAGAGGATAGCGAGCAGACCGACCGCGCCATCACCGACGACGACGACCGTCTTGCCCGGCTTCACGCCGGCCGCATCGGCGGCGAACCAGCCGGTGCCCAGGACGTCCGACGCCGCGAGCAAGCTGGGGATCAGGTCGTCGGAGGGAACGTCGGGCGTGGCGACGAGTGTGCCGTCCGCGAGCGGCACGCGCAGCCGAGGCGCCTGCGCGCCGCCGACGAGCTCTCGGTGCTGGCACGCCGACTGATAGCCGTTCTGGCAGTGAGGACAGGTGTTGTCCGAGGCAAAGAACGATCCGACGACGAACTGGCCGGGCTTGATCGATGTCACGTCCCGACCGACCTCCTCGACGATCCCGCAGTATTCGTGGCCGAACGGCGTCGGCTGGGCAATCGGGGCGATGCCGCGGTAGCCCCACAGGTCGGAACCGCACACGCACGTCGCCGACGTTCTGACGATGGCGTCCGTGGGCTGCGTGATCCGTGGAGCCTCGCGCTCCTCGAAGCGCACATCGCCCTTACCGTAGAGAACGGCTCCTCTCATGACCTCTCTCCTTCGAACGTTGCCGGTGAAGTGTTCCGCGGACCCCGCCCCGACGGCTGGGTGCCGTTTCCCTTGATGTCCATGGGTGGTTCCTTGGACTCAATAGATAGGCCCCAACCCCGTGCGGCGCCAGACGCCATACAGGCAATAACGTGTTCTGCTATCTTGGTCCGCGTCTGAAGGAGGCAGGTATGAAGGTGATGCCCGTTCCTGACCCGCCAGAGGGATATGACGATCAAGCGATTGGACCACGTCAGCGTCGTCGTCGACGACCTGGCTGCCGCTAGCGACTTTTTCACCGCGCTCGGCATGACGCTCGAAGGCCAGATGCCGATCGAGGGTCCGTGGGTGGACAGTGTCAACGGGCTCGAAGGCGTCCAGGTCGACATCGTCATGATGCGGACCCCCGATGGACACGGGCGCCTCGAGCTGACGAGGTTTCGCAATCCAAAGCTGATCGAGCTCGCACCGGCGATCGCACCACCGAACGCGCTGGGCCTCCGAAGCGTGATGTTCACAGTCGAAAGCGTCGACGACACTGTCGCGCGCCTGCGCGCCAACGGCGGCGAGCTCATCGGCGAAGTGACCCAGTACGAAAACCAGTACAGACTCTGCTACATGCGGGGCCCCGCGGGCATCATCGTCGCGCTGGCCGAGGAACTCTAAAACCGGTGGTCCGGACGGGCGGATTCGTCGCCCGTCCGTCTCGGAGATCAACCTGGGTGCGGTGTTTGAGACGGCCCCTGGTTGCCCCCAGTTCGCCCCGAGCCAACTCTCGACGGCAGTAGACGCGTCGAGTTCAGAATGAAGAGCAGCTCAGAGGAAACATGGATGAACGCCGCCAGGAGGGGGTTCAGGAATCCGAACGCGGCCATCATCACGCCTCCGCCATCGACGAGGAGGGTCCCGATGAAATTCTGCCAAATGATCCTCCGGCAGCGACGCGCGATCCGTACAGTCTCGACGAGCTTGAGAAGGTCGTTGCCGAGGAGCAGAACATTGGCCGACTCTCGGGCCACGTCCGTGCCCGACCCCATCGCGATCCCGACGTCGGACTGTGCGAGTGCAGGCGCGTCGTTGACGCCGTCCCCCACCATCGCGACCCGATGCCCTCCTTTCTGGAGAGCTTGAACCTTCACGAGCTTGTCCTCGGGCATCAGATCAGAGTGCACCTCGTCCACCGCCAAGCTGGCGCCAACCTCTCGCGCGATCTGCGCCGCGTCCCCGGTCAACAAGATGGTCCGCAACCCCATCTTCTTCAGCTCGCCGATCGCCGCTGCGGCTTCAGGGCGTACCACGTCGGCAACCTCCAGCGTGCCGAAGAAGCGACCCGCGCGACCCACGAGCACGACGGTCCCGTCGCCTGCGGCAGGGGCGATGATCCCCTCCTCATCGAAGAGCGCTCGGTTACCGACAACGATTCGGTCACCCGCGTATGAACACGCGATGCCTTTCCCCGGCGCGTACGAGAAGTGATCAGGCTCGGGCGGCGCGATCCCGTCAGCCTTGGCTCGTCGCAGGACGGCCCTTCCAAGCGGATGCTCCGAGGGCAGCTCCGCGATCGCCGCCGCCTCGAGCAACTGGCGGGCGGTGATGCCCGCCGCCGGGTGTAGACCGACAATTTGCGGCTCGCCGAGTGTCAGCGTGCCAGTCTTGTCCAGGACGATCGTGTCCACGCGCCCGAGTACTTCCAGGTAGATGCCTCCCTTGATGATGGCACCGTGCTTCGCTGCGCGGCCCACGGCACCGAGAATCGCCAGGGGCGTCCCTGCGGCGATACCGCACGCGCCGGCGACGATGATGACCGATATGGTCGAGCGAGCGTCCCGCGTGAGCGCGAAAGTCAGCGCCGCGGCGCCCAGGGCGAAATAGACGAGGTATCCAGCCAAGCGGTCCGCCGTCTTCTGGATCGGCGCCCGCGAAGCCTCCGCGCGTTCGACAGCCTCGACGATCCTGGCGAACGTGGTATCGCGTCCGATCCCCGTGGCACCAACCTCGAGAGCGCCTGACTGATTGATGGTGCCGGCGAACACAGACGCGCCTGGCACCTTCTCGACCGGCAGCGACTCGCCGGTGATCGCGGACTGGTCGACGAACGAGTGCCCCTTCTCGACGGTGCCATCCACCGGAACGCGAGTACCCGGCCTGATGACGACGATATCCCCGATGCGCAGGGCGGTAGCCGAAATATCCGTGACCCCGTCGTTCCGCCGTACCGCGACGGTCTGGGGAAGCAACGCCAGAAGGTCCTTGATCGCTCGCCGGCCCCTGCCGACCGTCATGTGCTCGAGCAACTCGGCGATCAACACGAACAGGACGATGACGACCGCTGTGAAGGCTTCTCGGATCGTGAGCGCTGCGACGAGGGCGATCGTCATCGACAGCTCCATCGTCATGCGACGCTCACGCAACGCCTCGAACGCCTCCTTGAAGATCGGATAGCCGCCGACGAGCGTCGCTACCAGGGCGACGATATTGACCCTCGCGAGCGGCTGCCAAGGAACGAACCAGGACACCGCCACCGCTGCGGCGACGAGAGCGATGCGAACCAAGTCGCCGCGCGCGACGCCGTGGTGTTCCTCATCGTGCTCTTGGGTAGGTGACGTCGTGCGGTCTCGCGAAGAAGCCATTTCGCCCTCAAGCGAGATAGGAACGGAGAACGTCGATCAGTTGCTGGGCGCCCTTTGCGCGTGCGCCTGAGCGCTCTTTCGCGGGGTCGACGACGTGCTCTCGCACGTGGCCCTCGAGAACCTCGCTCATGAGCGCGTTGATGGCACCACGGGACGCGGCGATCAGGTGGAGGACCTTGGCGCAGTCATCCCCCGTCTCGATGCCTCGCTCGATCGCCTCGATCTGTCCGCGAAGTCTCCGAACCCGATCGAGAAGCTTCTGGTCATGAGCTGTATGCGCCACGCGCCCGACGATATCATACCCAGGTAGGGTATAGGCGGAGGCGTCCGCGCCGCGCGGGCGTTTGGGCCGAACGCGCCAGGATTTTCCCTATCCCGTCCCAACCCTGGCATGATGCGCAGATGGTCGTGGTCGCGTTTTTCATCCTGCATTGGCAGCTGTCGCTGTTTTGCCAGAGCTTTTTCTTGCACCGCTACGGCGCGCATCGGCAGTTCACGATGTCGCCCCGATGGGAGCGGTTCTTCAACATCCTGACGGCGATCTCGCAGAACTCGAGCT
>Ga0265342_10000608_pt1 | contig 37799 bp, 38 predicted proteins | sample 4CB327metaG_FD_203125 | JGI IMG/M metagenome (GOLD analysis project Ga0265342, IMG submission 203125) | Rhizosphere microbial communities from Carex aquatilis grown in University of Washington, Seatle, WA, United States - 4-CB3-27 metaG | ecosystem: Host-associated > Plants > Roots >... | reverse complement strand
AATAGTCTGGCTTGTTCTCGTGCGGAAAACTGAGTCCGCCGAACGCGCCGTCGCTGCGCTCGCCGTAGTATTCGTGCGCGTAGTGCAGCGCGAAGATCGTGTGCACGAAGAGCCATGACAGCACGATCGTGCCGATCGTCAGCAGGACGAGCACCGCCGCTTCGGCATGCGGCGCCTGTTTGGAGTTTCCGAGCGCGAAGACGATGGCGATGAGGCTGGCGAAGGTCGCAAGCACCGTCAGCAGCAGGATGGCGAAGGCGCCTTCGTCCTGTTCGGCGGCGCGGGCGCGGATGCGGTCGATGTCGCAACGCGCCATCGTGATGTGAATCAGAACGAGGTAGAGCGCGATGCCGATATCCCAGCCGATCAGCAAGCGCGTGGTCAGCAGTGTAAACGGCGCGAGCGCGATGACGGCGAGGCCGACCAGCACGGCAATGACCAGCTTGGCGTGCAGGCGCACGAAGCGTACCGGCAACGGCTTGAGCGGCGCGACCGGCTTCTTCGTCTTGGCCATGATTGAGCTCTAAGTACGCCGCTGCGCGATGAAGCGCGCAGTGGCGCGCAGGATGTCTGCCTTCGACCCGAACGGCTTGAGCACCGTTTCGGCTTCGGCGACCAGCGCGTCGAGCTTGGCGCGTGCGCCCTCGATGCCGAGCGCGGTGACGAGCGTGCCCTTGCCGGCGGCGGCGTCCTTGCCGGCCGCCTTGCCGAGCGTCGCGGTGTCGCTCTCGACGTCGAGCAGGTCGTCGGCGATCTGGAAGGCCTGTCCGACGATGGCGCCGTAGCGGTCGATCGCCGCGCGCGAGGCCGCGTCTGCCTTGCCGAGAATGCCGCCGGCGCGGCAGGCAAAGCGCAGAAGCGCGCCGGTCTTCATCGCCTGCAACGTGATGATCTCGCTCTCGGTCAGCGCACGCTTTTTGTCGAAGCGGCCTTCCGCCGCGAGGTCGAGCAGTTGTCCGCCGACCATGCCGCCGATGCCGGCGGCGCGCGCGAGTTCGCGCACCAGTTCCGTGCGCACGGAGGCGTCGGCGTGCACTTCGTCACGGGTGAGGATGTCGAAGGCCAGCGTCAAGAGCGCGTCGCCGACGAGGATCGCGGTCGCCTCGTCATAGGCCTTGTGCACGGTCGGCTTGCCGCGGCGCAGGTCGTCATTGTCCATCGACGGCAGGTCGTCGTGCACCAGCGAATAGCAGTGCAGGCATTCGAGCGCGCAGCCGGCGAGCAGCGGGCCTTGGCCGGTGACCCCGAACAGCGCCGCGCTCTCGACCACCAGGAACGGGCGCAGCCTTTTGCCGCCGCCGAGCACCGAATGGCGCATGGCCGCCATCAGCCGTTCCGGCCGGGCGATTTCGCCGGGCAGCATCGATGCGCCGAGCAGGCGCTCGAGCGCGCTCTCGGCCTCGGCGGCCACGGTGGAGAGGCGGCGGGTGAAATCCTGGTCGGGAACAGCGTCCATGCGGCCTTGTTAGCCTCAATGCCGCAGGGACGGCAATCGGGGTGGGGGATGGGTTAATGTCGCCGGGCATGGCCCGTTCCAGCCCCCAGAGCCGAGCCAAGGCGCGCATGAGCGTCGCCTATGACGTGCTGCGCCTGCCGCGGCTGTCACGGCCGGTCCGCGCGGTTCTGCTGATCCTGCTCGGCCTGTTCCTGCTGCCCTATGCGCTGACCCCGCTCTATGCGGTCATGGAGCCGGTCTCGACGGTGATGATCTGGCGGCGGATCGCCGGGGAGCCGGTGGTGCGGACCTACGTCCCCCTGTCGCGCATCTCGCCGAGCCTGCAGCTCGCCGTGATCATCGCCGAGGACGGCCGCTTCTGCGAGCACCACGGCGTCGACTTCCAGGGGCTCCAGGCCGCCCTCGACGATGCCGACAATCTCGAGGACATGCGCGGCGGCTCGACCATCACCCAGCAGGTCGCGAAGAACCTGTTCCTCTGGAACTCGCGGAGCTACGTGCGCAAGGCGCTGGAGTTCCCGCTGGCGCTCTGGGTCGACCTCGTCCTGTCGAAGCGCCGGATCCTGGAAATCTACCTGAACATCGCCGAATTCGGCCCCGAGGGGCAGTTCGGCGCCGAGGCCGGCGCGGAATACGCCTTCCACAGGCCGGCTCGGGACCTGAGCCGGTACCAGGCGGCGCTGCTGGCGTCGGTCCTGCCCAATCCGCATGACCGCAATGCCCGCCGCCCCGGTCCGGGCCTCCGGCGGCTGGCTGGCCTCTACGAGGCCCGGTCCGGCCGCTCGCCGCAGGCGGCGGCCTGCCTACGGGGGCGCTGACGTATTCACCTCTCCCCGCAAGCGGGGAGAGGGAGAAGCGTCTCCCTGCCTGTGGCGCCGCCCTGCCACGCAGATCGAGTTCGCTCTAGCCTTGGCGGCGGCCATCCACTATAAGCGCGCGCAAACCGGCATTGACGGACCCTGATGCGGCGGCTCCGCGCCGTTTCGAGCCTTTTCTGGAGTTTACGATGGCTGTTCCGAAGCGAAAAACCTCGCCCTCGCGCCGCGGCATGCGCCGCTCGGCCGATGCGCTCAAGCGTCCGACTTACGTCGAGGACAAGGACTCGGGTGAACTCCGCCGTCCGCACCACATTGACCTGAAGACCGGCATGTACCGGGGCCGCCAGGTCCTGAAGGTGAAGACCGAGGCCTGATTCAAGGCCCCGGACGCGGAGGAAAGCTCGCATGTACCTGCTCGGCTTTCCTCTGCTGCTCATCACCTTCGCCGTCTACAATATCGTCGCCTTCCTGATGCCGGGCGTCTCGTGGACCGGCACGCTGTTCAGCGTGCACATGGTCTCGGGCGCCGACTGGGCCATGTCGGTCGGCGACCTGCTGATCACGCTTGCCATCCTGTTGCTCGCCGGTGAGGTGATGAAGTCGACGCGCATCGGCACGCGCACCATCATCGACCACAGCCTGTCGCTGGTGTTGTTTCTCGGCATGCTGGTCGAGTTCCTGCTGGTCAAGGCGACGGCGACCGGCACGTTCTTCGTGCTGCTGGTCATCAGCTTCGTCGACGTCGTCGCCGGCTTCGCCGTGACGTTGCGCTCGGCGCAACGCGATCTCACCGTCGAAGGCGTCGGCGGCCATCTCCCCACCTGATCTCTTTCAAATTCCGGACCTGACATGAGCCGCGACTTCCAGCTTCCCGGGCGCTCGCCCGTTATCGCCATGAACGGCATGGCTGCCACCTCGCATCCGCTCGCCACTTTGGCGGCCATCGACATCCTGCGCGACGGCGGTACGGCGGCCGACGCGGCGGTCGCGGCGGTCGCGACGCTCTGCGTGGTCGAACCGCACATGACCGGCATCGGCGGCGACTGCTACGCGCTGGTGGCGAAGCCGGACAAACCGGTGTGGGGCTACAACGGCTCGGGCCGCTCCGGCGCCGCGGCGTCGTACGAGGCGCTGCGCGACAAGCGGCTCAACGAGATCGGCAACTCAATTCACTCGGTCACCGTGCCGGGCGCGATCGACGCCTGGGAGCAGATCCTCAAGGCGCACGGCCGCTTCGGTCTCGACCGTTGCTTGCGCGCCGCGATCGGCTACGCCGAGGGCGGCTTCCCGGTGGCGCCGCGCGTCGCCTGGGACTGGCAGCGGCATGTTGCCAAGCTCGCCGCCGATCCCGGCGCTGCGAAGCATTACCTGTTCAACGGCAAGGCGCCCAAGGAAGGCGACGTCATTCGCTTTCCTGCGCTGGCCGAGACGCTGAAGACCATCGCCGCCAAGGGCGCCAAGGGCTTCTACGAAGGTGAGGTCGGCGCCGACATGGCGGCGACGGTGGCCGCGCGCGGCTCGTTCCTGACCGAAGAGGATTTCGCCAATCACCGCGGCGACGCGGTCGCGCCGATCGCGACCAACTATCGCGGCATCGATGTCGTCGAGATCCCGCCGAACGGGCAGGGCATCACCGCGCTGGTCATGCTCAACATCCTGGAGAATTTCGACATCAAGTCGCTCGACCCCGTCGGGCCGGAGCGCTTCCATCTCGTGCTCGAAGCGGCGCGCATCGGTTATGCCGTGCGCGACACCCATCTCGCCGATGCCGATCACATGCGCACGCCGGTGGCGGCGCTCAACGACAAGGCGTGGGGCAAGAAGCTCGCTTCGCTCATCGACATGAACAAGCGCAGCGCGTTGCCGGCCGCGCCGGCGCCGGGCAGCAACACCGTCTATCTCACGGTGGTCGACAAGGACCGCAATGCGGTGTCGTTCATCAATTCGCTGTTCTCGAGCTTCGGCACCGGCATCTGTACCGAGAAGTCGGGCATCCTGCTGACCAACCGCGGCGCCTGTTTCACGCTCGAAGCGGATCACCCGAATACGTTCGGGCCGGGCAAGCGGCCGATGCACACGATCATCCCGGCGCTGGCGATGAAGAACGGCCGCTGCGACATGAGCTTCGGCGTGATGGGCGCGCACTACCAGCCGATGGGCCACGTGCAGATCATGATGAACATGATCGACTACGGCATGGATGTGCAGCAGGCGATCGACTGTCCGCGCTTCTTCTGGGAAGGCGAGCGCGTCGAGGTGGAGACCGGCACGCCGCAGCGGACCATCGAGGGCTTGCGCGCGCGCGGCCACGACATCGTCGTCTGCGATCAGCCGTGGGGCGGCGCGCAGACGATCAAGATCGACTGGGACCGTGGCGTGCTGATCGGCGGCTCCGAGCCGCGCAAGGACGGCTGCGCGCTGGGTTATTGATATTCGTCCGAATTTTCCGTTGCCGCCGGCTTTGTCTCCCGTACGTCCCCGTGAAAGCGGGGACCCAGTGTACGTCAGCGCTGGATTCACGCTTTCGCGGGAATGAACGGAGTAGGTGGCGTGCTCCGTGTCTGAACTCTAGCTCACCATTCCCGCCACGGCCCGATAGGCCGCCAGCACCTCGGCGGGCTCGGCGCGACGCTTCTCGCGCGTCTGCGGCGCCTGCGTCTTCGTCGCGATGAGGTGGGCGAGGAAGGCGCTGTCGCCGCGTGTCAGCGGCGGCAGGTCGCGCGGCGCCGGCGCGGCAATCACCGTCAGGGCGCGGCTCGCCGGCGCGGCAACTGGCGACGGATCGTGCGGCGGCTTGCCGCCGTGCCCGAACGCTCCCTCTCTGCTGCCGCCGATACGCATCGCTCACGCCGTCTGTGCCATTGCGGGACAATCCGGTCCCTCGTGCCAAAGACGTGGCAAGGGGCGTGCCATTAACCCTTTGCAACTCGTGACGCCGCGGATTTGGCCGTTTTTTCAAATTGTTTAAGGATGATCCGTAGCGTTCCGATCACGTCTTTTGCAGGAAGCAACACGCGCGGCCCGTCGCGCGTTCCCAAAAAGGGGCAATCGTGATCCGTAACGATCCGCCGGCCGGCGTCCCGGACGCTGCGGCCATCCTTCGGTCGGTCGGAGAGGCCGCCTACGAATGGCGGCTCGACAGCGATGCCCTGTCCTGGTCGCTGCAGGCCGCCGTCATGTTCGGCATCGCGACGTCCGAGATCGCCAGCGGCCGCGCTTTCGCGGCGCATGTCCAGGCCGAGCCGGGCCAGGGCCGCGCCGACGCCGTGCAGGGCTCGACGCAGCACGACGGCGGCGCCGGCGTGCCCTACGTGCTTCACTATTGCTTCAAGGCGGGCGACACGGTCGCCTGGATCGAGGATGTCGGCCGCTGGTTCGCCGGCGCCGACGGCAAGCCGGCGCGGGCGCACGGCATCGTCCGCCGCATCGACGAGCGCAAAAAGCGCGAGCGCGAGCTCAAGCGACTCGCCCGTTTCGATCCGCTCACCGGCGAGCTCAATCGCGCTGCGCTCACCGAGGTGATGGCGGTATCGCTCGACAACGCGACGAAGTCGCGCGGTTCGTGCGGCTTTCTCATCGCCTCGATCGACCATCTCGGAACATTGAACGAATCTTACGGCGTCGACATCGCCGACGACATCATCGCGCAGGTCGCCAAGCGTCTGCGTGTGCGTCTGCGCGGCAAAGACCACATCGGCCGTTTCTCCGGCAACAAGTTCGGCATCATCCTGACGAGCTGCACTCAGGACGAATTGTCCGTCGCCGCCGAGCGGCTGCTGGCCAGTGTGCGCGACGAGCCGCTCACGACCGCGGCCGGCCCGGTCGCCCTCACGGTCACAATCGGCGGCGTCACCGCGCCGCGTCATGCGCGCACGGTGGCGGACGTCTTCAGCCGAGCCATGGACGCGCTGCACGCCGCACGCGGCAAGCGCCACGGCTCGTTCGCGGCCTATCGCCCCAACATCGAGCGCGACGCGCTCCGGCGCGAGAGCCTGCGTGCGACCGACGAGATCGTCACGGCGCTAAATGAGCGACGCATTGCGCTCGCCTTCGAGCCGGTGGTCGACGCGAAAACGCGGCAGCTTTCCTTCTACGAATGCCTGATGCGGGTGAACCGCGCCGATGGCGGCATTGCTCATGCCGGCGAGATCGTGCCGGTCGCCGAGAAACTCGGCCTCGTGCGCATGCTCGACTATCGCATGATGGAACTGGTGGTCGAGGCGCTGGTCACCGCGCCGGCCCTGCGCGCGAGCGTCAACGTCTCGCCGCCTTCGACGCTCGATCCGCAATGGTCGGCGGGGCTGACGGCTTTGCTGCGAGCCAATCCCGGCACGGCCGAGCGGCTGATCGTCGAGATCACCGAGACCGCCGCGATCCAGGACATCGACGACACGCGAGGCTTCGTCACGCGCGTGAAGGATCTCGGTTGCCGCGTCGCCATCGACGACTTCGGCGCCGGCCACACCTCGTTCCGCAACCTCAAGCGGCTCGGCGCGGACATCGTCAAGATCGACGGCGAGTTCGTACAGAACATCGTCAAGTCGGCGGACGACCGCGCCTTCGTGCATACGCTGATCGACCTGTCGCGCCGCCTCGGCCATCAGACCGTGGCGGAGTGGGTGCAGGACGAGGAAGCCGCATCGCTGCTCGCCGGCTGGGGTTGCGACTATCTGCAGGGCGCGCTGATCGGGCTCGCGTCCAGTGAGCGGCCGTGGGAAGCCACGGGCAAGAGCCAGGCCGCCGCCGGCTGACCGTTCGAACGCCACCACATCCGGCTGGCCGCGGCGCGCGCCGCTATGTCATGCTGCCTTGAACGAGGGCGCATGCCGTGAAGATCACCGATATCAAAATCCACGTCCTGAAGAGTCCACTGGCCGAGCCCTTCGCGTTTTCGCAAGGCTGGGTGCGGCAGCGCTCTGCGACCTTGGTGGAGATCGAGACTGACGCGGGTTTGACCGGCTGGGGCGAGGCCTTCGCGCAGGGGCTGGAGCCGCCCGAGATCGCCGCGACCGTCATCGACAAGGCGCTGCGGCCGCTCATCGTCGGCGCCGACCCGCTCGACATCGAGGTGCTGTGGCATCGCATGTACCACATGACGCGCGACTATGGCCGCAAGGGCTCGGTCGTGTCGGGCATCAGCGCGGTCGACATCGCGCTGTGGGATATCGCCGGCAAGTTCTACGAGCAGCCGGTCTACAAATTGCTCGGCGGCGCCTTCCGCATGCGCGTGCAGCCCTACGCGACCGGCTTCTATCGCATCAAGGGTCAGGGCGAGGCGTCGCGCCTGGCCGACGAGGCGATCCGCCATTTCGAGGCCGGCTTCACGCTGATGAAGGTGAAGCTCGGCTACGGCGTCGACGACGACATCGCCTGCATGCGTGCGATCGGCAAGGCGATCCAGGGCAAGCCGATCGGTTTGATGGTCGACACGAACCACGCCTATGGCCGCGCCGAGGCGTTGCGGCTCGGCCGCGCGCTCGAAGAGTACGGGCTGCGCTGGTACGAGGAGCCGGTCGTCCCCGAGGACATCGACGGCTATGTCGAGATGCGCGGCAAATTGCCGATGCCGATCGCCGGCGGCGAGAACGAGCACACGTTGTACGGGTTCGGACAATTCCTCCGCGCCGGCGCGGTCGACATCGCGCAGCCGGACATCGGCTCGTGCGGCGGCATCAGCGCCGCGCGTCATATTATGGCGCTGGCGCAATCACTTGGGGTTCAGGTCAATCCGCACGTCTGGGGCTCGGCGATCGCGCAGGCGGCGTCGCTGCACGTGATCGCCGCGGTGCCGAACGCGCACCATTCCTTATTTCCGCAGCAGCCCGTCCTCGAATACGACCGCTCGTCGCATCCGTTCCGGCAGAAGCTGATCACCGCGCCGATCGCACTGGTGGATGGCTGGGTGCACGTCCCGGACAAGCCGGGCCTCGGCGTCGAAGTCGACCGCGCCGTGCTCGAGCAATACCGGAGCTAGGCTGCGCCTATTCCTTGCCGCCGCCCGACATCCTGTCGATGCGCTTCTGCATCTCGTCGAGCTGGCGCTTCAGGTCGTCCATTTCGTTGCCACCGCCGGACGAGGCCGGCTTGTCCGGCGCGGCGCCGGCTGGCTTGGCCTGCTGCGGACGCGTGAACGGCGAGAACATGGCGAAGGCCTTCTCGAACATCTCCATGTTGCGGCGGACCTGCTCTTCCATCGGTCCGAAGCCGGCACTGCCGAAGGCCTGCGCCATCTGTTCGCGGAACTTGTCCTGATGGCTGGTCAGCGACTGCATCGACTGTTCGAGATAGCGCGGCACCAGCATCTGCATGCTGTCGCCGTAGAAACGAATGAGCTGCCTCAGGAAGGTGATCGGCAGAAGGCTTTGGCCTTCCTTGTTTTCCTGTTCGAAGATGATCTGCGCCAGCACCGAGCGGGTGATGTCCTCGCCGGACTTGGCGTCGTAGACGACGAAGTCCTCGCCGTCCTTCACCATGGTGGCCAGGTCTTCCAACGTGACGTAGGTGCTGGTGCCGGTGTTATAGAGCCTCCGGTTGGCGTATTTCTTGATTGTGACCGGCTCTTTGTCTTCTGCCATGGTTCACACGTTTCCCCTGCCCAAGTGGTCAGCATAGCCGCTGCTTTGTGCCGCGGCCAACCCCTTTTGTGGCGGCGCGGCAGGCCGGATTGCGGCAGCGCCCGCACTTGCGCCGAGGGCGAAAAACCGCCACTTCTCAGGAGTCTTCCTGAGGCGCCGCCGCGTTGACAGGGCCGTTCGGCTTCTCAAGGATGCGGCAGTGCCGAAAAGGCCCCAGAGGCCCCGTCCGCCCGCCATAGACCGAGAACAGGAGTTTCCGATGAAAGACGACATCGTCATTGCCAGCGCCGCCCGCACGCCAGTCGGCGCCTTCAATGGGGCCTTCGCCAACCTGCCGGCGCACGAGCTCGGCAAGGTCGCGATCAAGGCGGCGCTCGAGCGCGCCGGTGTCTCGGGCGACCGCGTCAGCGAAGTCATCATGGGGCAGATCCTCACCGCCGGTCAGGGCCAGAACCCGGCCCGCCAGGCCTCGATCGCCGCTGGCATTCCGGTCGAGAGCCCTGCCTGGGGCGTGAACCAGCTCTGCGGTTCCGGTCTGCGCGCAGTCGCGCTCGGCTATCAGGCGATCCTCAATGGCGACAGCGACATCGTCGTCGCCGGCGGCCAGGAATCGATGAGCATGGCGCCGCATGCGCAGTATCTGCGCGGCGGCGTGAAGATGGGCAATGTCGAGCTCGTCGACACCATGATCAAGGATGGCCTGTGGGACGCCTTCAACGGCTATCACATGGGCACGACGGCGGAGAACGTCGCCAAGCAGTGGCAGATCACCCGCCAGCAGCAGGACGAGTTCGCGGTCGCTTCGCAGAACAAGGCGGAAGCCGCGATGAAGTCGGGCCGCTTCAAGGACGAGATCGCGCCGGTGACCATCAAGGGCCGCAAGGGCGACACTGTCGTCGACACCGACGAATATCCGAAGGCGGGCGTGACACTCGACGGCATCGCCAAGCTGCGTCCGGCGTTCGACAAGGAAGGCACGGTCACCGCGGCGAACGCCTCGGGCATCAATGACGGCGCCGCCGCCGTCGTGCTGATGAAGGCCTCGGAAGCCGCCAAGCTCGGCCACACGCCGCTCGCCCGCATCGTGTCTTGGGCGCATGCCGGTGTCGATCCGGCGATCATGGGAACCGGGCCGATCCCGGCCTCGCGCGCCGCGCTCAAGAAGGCCGGCTGGAAGACCGACGACCTCGACCTCGTCGAGGCCAACGAGGCCTTCGCCGCGCAGGCTTGCGCCGTCAACAAGGACCTCGGCTGGGACACCGGCAAGGTCAACGTCAACGGCGGCGCCATCGCCATCGGCCATCCGATCGGCGCCTCCGGCGCGCGCGTCCTCGTGACGCTGCTCTACGAAATGCAGAAGCGCAACGCCAAGAAGGGCCTTGCCACGCTCTGCATCGGCGGCGGCATGGGCATCGCCATGTGCGTCGAAAGGTAGTGCCGACGCGCTAGCCGCGCCGCACAAATTTTATACTTGATCTGCCTCATGGCCGGCCCTTGTGCCGGCCATGTACGTCTTTAAGCTGTCATTGGGAGGACGCGAACGCCCTGCACAAGGGCGACCGTCACGTTTTGGAAGGAGAGTGGGGCATGGCGCGTGTTGCATTGGTCACCGGCGGAACCCGCGGGATCGGCGCGGCGATCTCCAAGGCGCTGAAGGCGGCGGGACACAAGGTCGCGGCCAATTACGGCGGCAATGACGAGGCGGCGCAGAAATTCAAGGCGGACACCGGCATCCCGGTCTTCAAATGGGATGTGTCGTCGTTCGAGGCGTGCAGCGAAGGCATCAAGAAGGCCGAGGCCGAAGTCGGCCCGGTCGAGATTCTCGTCAACAATGCCGGCATCACCCGCGACGCCATGTTTCACCGCATGACGCTGGAGCAGTGGCAGCAGGTCATCAACACCAACCTCGGCTCGCTGTTCAACATGACGCGGCCGGTGTGGGAAGGCATGCGCGCGCGCAAGTTCGGCCGCATCGTCAACATCTCGTCGATCAACGGCCAGAAGGGCCAGATGGGCCAGGTCAACTACTCGGCGGCGAAGGCCGGCGACCTCGGCTTCACCAAGGCGCTGGCGCAGGAAGGCGCGCGCGCCGGCATCACCGTCAACGCCATCTGCCCGGGTTACATCAACACGGAGATGGTGCAGGCCGTGCCGAAGGACGTGCTGGAGAAGTCGATCCTGCCGCAGATCCCGATCGGCCGCCTCGGCGAGCCGGAGGAGATCGCGCGCTGCGTCATCTTCCTGACGTCCGACGATGCGGGGCTCATCACCGGCGCGACCATCACGGCGAACGGCGGGCAGTATTTCACCTGACGTCTAGAAAAACCCGATCGACTCGCAGCCGGAGCCGGCCTTGACGTGGCCCGTGTTGCGCCGGCCGGGCAGATCGATGATGTGCATCGTGCCGTCGCCCTGGCAGCCGACGAACAGCTCGTCGCCCTTGAAGGCGAAGTCCATCGGCTGGCTGCCGACGGAGATCGCCGACTGGTTGCCGAAGGTCGCCGCGTCGATGATGCTGATCTTGTTGCTGTTGAGGCTCGACACGATCAGTAACTTGCCGTCTGGCGAATAGCGGGCGATCTGCGCCGCCTTCTCGACGCCCTCGAGCGGTACCGTGCGCACGACCTTTCCCGCCTCTGTATCGATGGCGAACACGACCGGGCTGTCGTCGCTCACCGCGACGACGGTCTTGCCGTCAGCGGAGACGGCGATGCCTGCGAGCTTCTCTGGCGTCGCGATCTTGCCGAGCAATTTACGGTTCGGCACGTCGATCACCGAAACGGTCGCGTCCTCCTCGTTGTCGGTGTAGAGGCGCCGGCCGTCATCGGGAATGCACAGGCGATGGCCGTTGGTGGAGCCTGAATCGACGGCGTCAATGACGGCGTTCGTCTTCGGATCGATCACCGCCACTTTCGCGCTGTTCTCGCATGTGATGTAGATCAGCCCCTGGGCGCCGAGCCGCAGCGTGTGCGGCGCGCTCAAGGGCGCAAGGTCGATGGTCGCGATGTGCTTGCGCGCGAGACAGTCGATGACGAGCAGCGTGTGGCCTGGATTCGGATTGCGGCCATGAATGCCGTCGCCGAAGATCGGCACATAGGCGCGCCCGGTCTCGGGGATCACGAGCAGTTCGTGCACGGTCTTCTGGAAGCCGTCGAGAACCGTCTCGATCAAGTAAGTGCGCGGGTCGAGGAACAGGATCTTGGTGCCGATCTTGTCGACCGCGATCATGCCGCGCGCGTTGCCAGCCATTGAAGTGCCCCCCGCCGTCTCCGCGCATGCCCGGCCAACCGGGTCCGGCTTGTGCCCGGCATCCGCGTCTTGGGCGTCAGTTGTAATGGCGCGCGGATGGCCGGCACAAGGCCATGGCTGGCAGCGCATTGTCGGCCTCTCGCATCTGCGCTACGCACGGCCGCCCATGCCCACCGCCCGCGCCACGCTCATCGGCTTTTCGGCGATCCTGATGTGGTCGCTGCTGGCGCTGCTGACCGTCATGTCCGGGCGCGTGCCGCCGCTGCAATTGCAGGCGATGACGTTCGCGCTCGGCGGTGCCATCGGCCTCGTCTGGGTCGCGCGCAACAAGGCCTGGGCTGCGTTTGTTCAACCGGCGAAAGTCTGGGCGCTCGGCGTCGGCGGGCTCGCCGGCTATCACGCGCTCTATTTTGCCTCGCTCAGGTTCGCGCCGCCGGCGGAGGCGGGGCTGATCAACTATCTCTGGCCGCTCTTGATCGTGCTGTTCTCCGGCCTGCTGCCTGGCGAACGACTGCGCGCGAAGTCGGTCGCCGGCGCGCTGCTCGGGCTTGCCGGCACCATCGTCCTGTTCATGGGCAAGGGCGGGACGCTCGGGCTCGACAACTGGCCGGGCTATGCCTGTGCGTTCTGCGCCGCCTTCGTCTGGTCGGGTTATTCGGTGCTGTCGCGGCGCTTCGCCGCGGTGCCGACCGCGACGGTCGCCGGCTTCTGCGTGGCGACGGCGGTGCTGGCCACGCTTGCGCACGTATCGTTCGAGACGACCTTGTGGCCGCAAGGCCCGACGCAATGGCTCGCGGTCGTGCTGCTCGGCATCGGCCCGGTCGGCATCGCCTTCTATGTCTGGGACATCGGCGTCAAGCGCGGCGACATCCGCCTGCTCGGCGTCGGCTCCTACGCGGCGCCGGTGCTGTCGACGGCGGCGCTCGTGCTGGCCGGCTATGCGCCGGCGACGGCGAGCCTCGTGCTGGCGGCGCTGCTCATCTCCGGCGGCGGCCTCATCGCCGCGTGGGGCAAGAAGAAATAATCAGCGCGGCGACCAATCCTTCGCCGCGAGCTCGAAGGTCTCGAAAACGAAGCCCGGCGCGACGGTGCAGCCGACCAGCGTCCAGTCGCCGAGCGATTGAGCCGCCTGCCAGGCGCGCGCCGGTACGCTCGCCTGCGGCGCTTCATCGGCATGAACGTCGGGTCCGAGCCGGACGATCGCTTCCTTGACGCCGTCGACGATCTCGAGTTTGAGCGGCGCGCCCGCGTAGTAATGCCAGACCTCGACCGCGTCGATGCGGTGCCAGTGCGAGCGTTCGCCGCGGGCGAGCAGGAACAGGATCGCGGTCGACGCCGGTCTGCCGCCGATCAGATGCGTGTCGCGGAAGGTCTCGCGATAGTGGCCGCCCTCCGGGTGCGGCTTCAGCGCGAGCTTGGCGATCATCTCGGCGGCGGTGGGGTAGGGCACGGTCAGAACTTGTTCTTCCTTGCGCGGACCTCCGCGAAGACATCGACTGCAGGCTTTCCCGCCATCCCGACATTGGCCGCGACGTCGGCGCGATCGGCGCGCAGGAACGGGTTGGCGAGCTTCTCGTCGCCGATGGTCGTTGGGATCGTAGCTGCGCCTTCCTGCACCTGCCGTTTGGCCTGCGCCTCACGCGCCGAAAGCACGCTGTTGTCCGGCTCGATTGTGAGCGCGAACTTGATGTTCGACAGCGTGTATTCGTGGCCGCAATAGATTTCGGTGTCATCGGGAAGGTCGCGCAGCTTCTTCAGCGACTCCCACATCTGCGCCGGCGTGCCCTCGATGACGCGGCCGCAACCGATCGAGAACAGGGTATCGCCGACGAAGGCGAGCTTGTCGCCGTGGAACCAGTAGGCGATATGGCCGAGCGTGTGACCGGGCGTCTCGATGACGTTGGCGGAGAGATTGCCGACGCTGACCTTGTCGCCCTCGCGCACCGTTTCATCGACCGCCGGAATCTTCGCCGCTTCTCCAGCCGGCGCCACGACGCGGCAGCGATATTTCTGCTTCAGGGCCTCGATGCCGCCGGTATGGTCGTGATGGTGGTGGGTGACCAGGATGTCGGTCAGCTTCCAGCCGGTCTCTTTCAGCGCCGCCTCGACGGGTACCGCCTCCGGCGCGTCGATCGACGCCGTCGCGCCGGTCGCGGGGTCGTGCAGCAGCACGCCGTAATTGTCGGACAGGCAGCGAAACAGGCGGATCTGGGCGGGCATGGAGCGGTCCTTCTCTCGTCCGGGCGAGCTTTACCATGCCCTGCAATCGGCGTGCACGCCCCCCGGTTCCTCCCCGCGTCGCGCGGCCGAAACTGTGGTAATCCTTGGCGCGCATGACGATCGACGTCGTTGATCTACGCAATTTCTACGGCCAGAGGCTCGGCATTGTCGCCCGCCGCTTCGTCGGCCGCGGCATTCGCAGCCTGTGGCGCGACACGGCGGGCCAGAGCGTGCTCGGCATCGGCTATGCGACGCCCTATCTCGGCCTGTTCCGGGAAGAGGCCGAGCGCTGCCTCGCCTTCATGCCGGCGGCGCAGGGCGTGGTGAAATGGCCGAGCGCGCGGCCCGCTCTGTCGGCCCTGGTCGACGAATTCGAATTGCCGCTGCCCGATGCCGCCGTCGACCGCGTCCTGCTCGTGCATCACCTCGAGATGACGCACGATCCGGCGGCGCTGTTGCGCGAGGTGTGGCGCGTGCTCGCCTCGGGCGGACGCCTGCTCGCGGTGGTGCCGAACCGGCGCGGCGTCTGGGCGCGCACCGACACGACGCCCTTCGGTCATGGCCGGCCCTATTCGCGCAGCCAGATCAACCAGCTCCTGCGCGAGACCTGGTTCACGCCGACCGGCTGGAGCGAAGCGCTCTATGTGCCCCCTGTCGAGCGCGGCTGGTTCCTGCGCTCGGCCTTCGCGTGGGAGCGCACCGGCGCGACCCTGTCGGCGCCGTTCGCGGGCGTGCATCTGGTGGAAGCGACCAAGCAGGTCTATCGCGCAATCCCGGCGCGGCGGGTGAAGCGGCGGCTGGTGCCGGCGCTGGAGCCGGCTTTGGCGCCGGCGCCGTCACCGGGCGGCTGACGCGCCGCCCGGCCTTTTTCTCAATTCACGTTGAGCTGTAATTACTCGGCGCCCTGGTCGCCGCCTTCGGCGCCCGGCTGGCTGCCGAACTCGGCGCGCTCGGGACGGAAGCCGCCACCGCCGCCGCGGCGCCGGCGACGCCGGTGATGGCCGCCGAAGCGGTCACCCTGCTCGTGTCCGTTCTGACCGCTCTGGCCGCCGCCGTTCTGCTGCGGCTGCTGCTGCTGTCCGCCACCGCCGGTGATGAAGGCCGGCAGGCCGCCTGTGTCGCCTTCGCCGGACGGCTGCTGATGCTGCGGCTGCTGCGGCTGCTGCGGATAAGGCTGCTGCTGACGCGCCGGCTGCTGGTCGCGCGGCGGGAAAGGCTGCGCGTCGCGCGGCAGGTAAGGCTGCGGCTGGGCCTGCGGCTCACGCGGCGCAAACCCCGGCTCGTTCTGTCCCATGAAGGTGGGCTGGTCGTCGCCGTCGTCGTCGAAATTATCGTCGGCTGCGCCCTGCGGCGCGCCGCCCTGCTGCTGCTGATAGTACGGGTTCTGCTGCCGGAATTGCTCCTGCGCCGCGGCGATCAGGCGGAAGTAGTGCTCGGCATGCTGATAGTAATTCTCGGCGGCCACCGGATCGCCGGAACTCTGCGCGTCGCGGGCGAGCTGGATGTATTTCTCCGCGATGTGGTTGGCGGTGCCGCGAATCTTCACGTCGGGGCCGTTCGACTCGTAAACCCGGGTGAGGGGGTTCTGGCTCTTGCGGTGGTTATTCCCCCGACCCCGCATGCGCTTCTGACCATTTCTCATGATTTGCCTGTTCGTCGACGTCCCTTGTGCCGCGGCCTATTGCCGGCGTGTTTCGCATTCCGTCTGCAAGTCAAAACCAATCCGTTGCGCGGCCGGACCTGCCATTCGTCCGCGCCAGAAAATGTGAGCCCTGCGAGAGCTATGGTGCCTTCGCTCACTGCGATAACAGCAGCATCCCCTTGGCCACGGCTGTCCGCGGCTTCGCTAAGTTCTCGTTCAAGCGCATTTTGCTCGGTTTTAGAATTTGCTGCGCCTAAGCGGTGAAGCGTTCAGACCCGTCGCTGACGCCTGTTCCTTTGCCGATCTTCGAACGCGCCGACTTCGTAAAAGGCCTCTTTCGCTGGCGCTTTGCTAAGCCGGCTCTCGCCGTCCGTCCTGCGCCGCCGCCACTCAGAGCCGTGCTCCGGGGTACCTGCGGGCAATGATCACGGGTCGATTCCGTAACCGAAAGCTAGTCTTTCCCGGCCCTTATTCCAAGTGGTTTTTTGCCCCGTACCAAAGCCCTGCATTTTTGCCCTAAAGCGATGCGGTTCCATCATGGCCCGTTAAACGCCGATTTTGGCCATCAGAGCGCGCGCAATGCCGCCAAGATCGTTGCGGATCGATAGGACAATAAACTTGGCCGCTTCGAACAAGGCCGTGACGGGCGGCGCCTGGCCGACGCCCAATTCCATGATCAACCGCCCGCCCGGCGCCAGGAGCGGCGGCACACTCGCCGCGATCGCCCGATAGGCGTCGAGCCCGTCGGCGCCGCCGTCCAGCGCCAGCCGCGGATCGAAGTCGCGGACTTCCGGGTCAAGCAAGGCAATCGCGCCGCGCGCGATATAGGGCGGGTTCGACACGATCAGATCGAAGCGGCCCTGCACGCCGTCCGCCAGATTGCAGGCGACGAAGGAACAGCGCGAAGCAAGTTTGAGCCGTTCCGCATTGCCGCGCGCGACGTGCAGCGCCGCCACGCTGACGTCGGTCGCGACGCCGCGCGCATTCGGCAACTCCTGCAGCAGCGCCAGCATGAGCGCGCCGGTGCCTGTTCCAATGTCGAGAATGCGCAATGGCTCGAGACGCAGGCCGCCGCGCACCACGTAATCAAGCGCCGCCTCGATCAGCGTCTCCGTGTCCGGCCGCGGCACCAGCACGTCGGGCGTGACGTCGAGCATCAGCGACCAGAACTCCTTGCGGCCGAGGATGCGCGAGACCGGCTCGCGCTTCATGCGCCGCGCCGCGAGCGCGTCGATGGCGGCGATCTCGCGCGGCTCGAGCAGACGGTCGGATTGCGCCAGCAGTTGCGCGCGCGACAGGCGCAACGCGGCGCCGATCAGTGCGCGCGCATCGGTCATGCCGGACTCGATGCCGGCGAGTGCGAAGCTTTTCGACAGGGTCCGCTGCGCCTCGTCGACGCTGATGCCGGCCTTGAGCCCGGCGACGGTCCTCACTGCACGCCTTCGGCCGCGAGCAGGTCGGCCTGATGCTGCGTCACCAGCGCGTCGATGACTTCGTCGAGCGCCTCGCCCTCCATCACCTGCGGCAATTTGTAGAGCGTCAGATTGATACGATGGTCGGTGACGCGACCTTGCGGGAAGTTGTAGGTGCGGATGCGCTCGGAGCGGTCGCCCGAGCCGACCTGGCCGCGCCGGTCCGCCGCGCGCTCGGCGTCGAGCTTGGTGCGCTGCTGGTCGTAGAGCTTGGCGCGCAGCATCTTCATCGCCTTGGCGCGGTTCTTGTGCTGCGAGCGCTCCTCCTGCACGTAGACGACGATGCCGCTCGGCATATGGGTGATGCGGATCGCCGATTCGGTCTTGTTGACGTGCTGGCCGCCGGCGCCCTGGGCGCGCATCGTGTCAATCTTCAGGTCGGAATCGTTGATCTCGACGTCGACGTCCTCGACCTCCGGCAGCACCGCCACGGTCGCCGCGGACGTGTGGATGCGCCCCGACGCCTCGGTGTCCGGCACACGCTGGACGCGGTGCACGCCGGATTCGAACTTCATCTTGGCGAACACGCCACGGCCGTGCACCTCGGCGATGATTTCCTTGACGCCGCCCTTGGTGCCTTCGCTCAGCGACAGCACCTCGGTCGTCCAGCCCTGCTTGGCGGCGTAGCGCTCGTACATGCGGAACAGGTCGCCGGCGAATAGAGCGGCCTCGTCGCCGCCGGTGCCGGCGCGAATTTCGAGGATGGCGTCGTGGTCGTCCATTGCGTCCTTCGGCAGGAGCGCGATACGGATGTCCTGCGCGAGCCGGTCGCGCTTGTCCTGCAATTCGGGCTTCTCGGCCTCGGCCATCTTCTTCATTTCGCTGTCGGTCGCGACATCGGCGATCAGCGCGTCGAGATCGGCGATCTCCTGCTCGGCGGCGCGCCAGGCCTTGATGGCGCCGACCACCGGCTCGAGCTCGGCATGCTCGCGCGACAATTTAACGAAGGCCTCGGGCGCGAGGCTCGACGACAGCTCGCGCTCGATGAGCGCGTGCCGGTGGAGGAGGGCATCCAGTTTCTGTTGCGGCAGGGAAATCAAGGCTTGGCGTCTCGGTCGGAATTGATGCTGCGGAATGGAGAGCGTGTCGGCGACGGGCGGTCGGTCGCTACAATTGCAGCCCTTCCGAGGCGGCGAATTCCTGAAGCTTTTCGCGAATCGAGACGCTGCCGACCGGCTTGTCGAGGAGCGGCAGCAGCGCGGCTTCGGCCTTGCGCGTGTCGAGGTCGAGCAGCAGCGCCTTCACCGGACCCACCGCGGACGGCGACAGCGACAGCGACCGGTAGCCGATTGTCGTCAGCGCCAGCGCGCCAATCGGCTGCGAGGCGAGTTCGCCGCACAGCGCCACCGGCTTGTTGTGCTTTTTCGCCCGCTCGGCAATGTCCTTGAGGGCCCGCAGCACCGGAGTCGACAGCGGATCGAAGCGATCGGACACGCGGACATTGCCGCGGTCGGCCGCGTAGAGGAACTGCATCAGGTCGTTCGAACCGACCGAGAGGAAATCGACGCGCTCGAGCAGTTCGTCGAGCTGGAACAGCAGCGACGGGACTTCAAGCATGGTGCCGATATGCACCCGCTCCGGCAGCATGTGGCCGTGCCGGCGCAGATGCGTCAGCTCCAATTCAACCAGCGCCTTTGCCTTGTCGAATTCCTCGACCATGGCGATCATCGGAAACATCACCCGCAATTCGCGGCCGCCGGCGGCGCGCAACAGCGCGCGCACCTGGCTGCGCAGCAGGCCCGGGCGGTCGAGGCCGAGGCGGATCGCGCGCCAGCCGAGTGCCGGGTTTTCCTCCTCGATATTGCGCATGTAGGGCAGCACCTTGTCGCCGCCGATGTCGAGGGTGCGGAAGGTCACCGGCTTCTTGCCGGCGGCGTCGAGCACTGTCCGATAGAGCGCGAGTTGCTCGTTGGTGCGCGGCAACGTATCCGCCACCATGAACTGCAATTCGGTGCGGAACAGACCGATGCCGCTGGCGCCGGTCTCCTCGATGTGCGGCAGGTCAATGGCGAGGCCGGCGTTGATCATCAGCGCGATCTTCTCGCCGTCCTTCGTCACGCAGGGGCGGTCGCGCAACGCGCGGTACTGCGCCTGCCGCCGCGCCCTGATCTTGACGCGCTCGCCGTAGGCGGACTCGATCTCCGGCGTCGGCCGCATGTGTACATGGCCGGTCGAGCCGTCGACGATGATGGCGTCGCCAGCCTCGACCAGGCCGGTGGCGTTGTCGATCTCGCCGACGGTCGGAATGCCGAGCGCACGCGCGACGATCGAAACGTGCGAGGTCGGGCCGCCTTCCTCGAGTACGAGGCCGCGCAGCCGTTTGCGGTCGTAGTCGAGCAGCGCGGCCGGGCCCATCGAGCGGGCGACGACGATGGCGTTTTCTGGCAACTGCTCGCGCCTCGGCGCGTGGTCCTGACCCATCAGCACACGCATCAGCCGGTTGGCGAGGTCGTCCAGGTCATGAAGACGATCCCGCAAGTACGGGTCGGACGCGCGCAGCATCCGCGCGCGCGTGTCGGACTGTACGCGTTCGACGCCGGCTTCCGCGGTGAGGCCGGTCGACACCGCCTCGCGGATCTTGTGCAGCCAGCCCTGGTCGTACGAGAACATCCGGTACGTTTCGATCACCTCGCGGTGTTCGCCGCCGTCGGCAAGGTCGCGATGCTCCATCAGCCGGTCGAGATCGGCACGCAAGGTGGCGATGGCCGCATCGAGGCGCTTCAATTCGCGCGGCACGTCGTCCGCGATGACGTTGGTGATGACGACGCGCGGCTCATGCAGCACGACATGGCCGAGCGCGATGCCGTCCGACAGGCAGGCGCCGGAGAGCTGCATCGAATGCCGGGCCGCCGGCTCGGCGCCGGGCCTGGCGAGCGAGGACAGCTCGCCCGAGGCGATCATCTCGGCGAGCACCATCGCCGTCGTCTGCAGCGCCTCTTCTTCCTCTTCCGAATAATTGCGCCGCGCGCGGTTCTGCACGACCAGCACGCCGAGCGTGTTGCCGGCGCGCAGGATCGGCACGCCGAGGAAGGAATGGTAGATTTCTTCGCCGGTCTCAGGCCGGAACGAGAAGGCCGGGTGCGATTGCGCGTCGGAAAGGTTGATCGGGTTGGCTTCGCTCGAAACCAGGCCGACCAGGCCCTCGTCCTGACGCAGCACGGTTTGGTGGACGGCCTCGCGCTTCAGGCCTTCGGTGGCGTATAGCTCGAGCGTTCCGTCTACGCGCAATACGTAGACAGAGCAGACCTCCGCCACCATGTTGGCGGCGATCAGCACCACCACCTTGTCGAGACGGTCCTGCGCGCTAACCGGCTCCGCCATTACCTCGCGAAGCCGGCGTAACAGCACGCGCGGACCGCCGAGCGCGCCACGCATCAGTGATTCCTCAGACCCGGGAAGCCGGGCCTCCTTTACTGGCCGATCATGGACGAACAGGGGCCGTGAGAGCCGATTTCCCCAGCCATCGCCCAGTCAGGCTATGCCAAATGCCTATGCAAGGGGCAAGCCAGCTTTCCCCTCTGCCCGCGTGCGGGGAGTGGGTGGCGAGCGCAGCGAGCCGCGCGAGGGGGCTCAGGCGAGAGGAAACGCCTCCTCACCCGGCTTTCGCGCTTTCAGGTCGAAGGCCGACCTCTCCCCGCAGCCGGGGCGAAGTAAAGGACGCTTACGCCCGATCCAGCCCGTACAGGCTGTGCAGGGTGCGGACAGCGAGTTCCGTATAGGCTGCATCGATCAAAACGGAGAACTTTATTTCCGTGGTGGTGATGGCGCGGATATTGATGTTGCGCTCCGCCAGCGCCTTGAAGGCCTGGGCGGCGACGCCGGCGTGGCTGCGCATGCCGATGCCGATAACGGAGATTTTGGCGACATCGGTGGCTCCGTCGAGCCGCCCGTAGCCGATGGTGTCCCGGGCCTTCTCGATCGTGGCGCGGGCGCGGTCGAAATCGGCCGACGGGACCGTAAAGGTGAGGTCGGTGGTCGCGCCGTCCCCGGAGACGTTCTGCACGATCATGTCGACGTTGATGTTGCCGTCGGCGAGCGGGCCGAAGATGGCGGCGGCGACGCCCGGCTTGTCCTGCACGGCGCGGATCGAGATCTGCGCCTCGTCCTTGGAAAAGGCGATGCCGGTGACGGTCTGCTGTTCCATGATCTCACTCTCGTCGCAAATCAGCGTGCCCGGAGGCGTCTGCTTGGGGTCGATGTCTTCCGGCTTGACGAAGCTCGAACGCACGAAGATGCGCACCTTGCGCAGCATGCCGAGCTCGATCGAGCGCACCTGCATGACCTTCGCGCCGAGCGAGGCCATTTCCAGCATCTCCTCGAAGGCGATCTTGTCGAGGCGGCGGGCCTTCGGCACGACGCGCGGGTCGGTGGTGTAAACCCCGTCGACGTCTGTATAGATGTCGCAGCGCTCGGCGCCGATGGCGGCCGCGATCGCCACGGCCGAGGTGTCGGAGCCGCCGCGGCCGAGCGTGGTGATGCGGTTCGTCTCCTTGTGCACGCCCTGGAAGCCGGCGATGACGGCAACCTGCCCGCGTTCCTTGAAGCGGCGGAGGAGTTCGTCGCCATTGATGCCGGCAATGCGGGCGGAGGCGTGCGCGTGGTCGGTGAAGAGCGGCAGCTGCCAGCCCTGCCAGGAGCGGGCGTCCATGCCCATGTTCTGCAGCACGATCGACAGAAGACCGGCGGTGACCTGCTCGCCGGTCGCGACCACGGCGTCGTATTCGCGCGCGTCGTGGAGCGGCGCGGCGTCCTTGCACCAGGCGACGAGCTGATTGGTCACGCCCGCCATGGCCGAGACCACGACGGCGACGTCGTAGCCGGCATCGACCTCGCGCTTCACATGCCGCGCGACATTGCGGATGCGGTCGAGGTCGGCGACGGAGGTGCCGCCGAATTTCATCACCAGACGAGGCATCGAGGTTCCCGGACCAGGCAAAAACAGCTAACAAGCGGCCGGCGTCGGGCATGGCCCGGGCGCCGGCCGGAAAAGGCGCGTATACATAACGGCGCGGCTGCGGCACTGCAACAATCGGCACCGTTGCGGCGGCCCGGCGGCCGGGTCCGTCCGATGTAGGGTAAATCAGCATGGTGGCCGGGATGGCGCAGAGCTCAGTTGACCCCCGCGAGGTCGAGCGGTTCGCCCGGATGGCCGCGAACTGGTGGGACCCGCGCGGCCCCATGGCGCCGCTGCACAAGCTCAATCCCGTCCGTGTCGGCTACATCCGCGACCAGGCCTGCGAGCGCTTCGCCCGGGAGGCGAAGCACCTCGGCTGCCTCAAGGGCCTGCGCATCCTCGATATTGGCTGCGGCGCCGGCATCCTGTCGGAGCCGCTGGCACGCCTCGGCGCCGACATGGTCGGGATCGACCCGGCGGCGGAGAACATCGAGACGGCGCGCCTGCACGCGGCCGACGGCGGCGTTGCGGTCGACTATCGCGCCACGACCGCCGAGACGCTCGCCGAGGCCGGCGAGCGCTTCGACGTCGTGCTGGCGATGGAGGTGGTCGAACACGTCGTCGATGTGCCGGCCTTCGTCGCCACCTGCGCCTCGATGGTGAAGCCGGGTGGGCTACTGGTCATGGCGACGCTCAACCGCACGATGAAGAGCTTCGCGCTGGCCATCGTCGGCGCCGAATACATCCTGCGCTGGCTGCCGCGCGGCACGCACCAATGGGACAAATTCGTCAAGCCGGAAGAGCTGGAAACCGCGATCGAGGATGCCGGCCTCAATGTAATTGGTGAGCGCGGTGTCATCTACAATCCGCTGGCGGACCGCTGGCAAGTATCGTCGGACATGGACGTCAACTACATGCTGGCCGCGGCCCGAGATGAAGGAGCAACGACATGATCCTGGAACTGGTCGAGTTCAATTCGCCCAAGGGGCAGACCCGGGCGCAGGTCGCGGAAGATGCGCGCAGCGTCATCCCGAAATGGCAGGCCAACAAGGAGTTGCTGCGCAAGCACTTCCTGCTCGAATTGAACGGCAAGACCGGCGCCGGCGTCTATATCTGGCCGTCGCTCGCGGCGGCGCAGCGCGCGCACGACGAGGCATGGAAGCAGTCGATCATCAAGCGTACCGGGGCCGCGCCGACCATCCGCTATTTCGACCTGTTCCTGCTCATCGACAACGAGCACGGCAAGGTCACCGAGTTTCCGGAAGCGGCCGAAATCAAGGCGAGTGCGGCCTAGCCGTCGTCCTGAGGCGCCCGCGCGCAAGGCGCGCGGGCCTCGAAGGACCTCTGACTCGGAGACCCTTCGAGGCTTGCGCTTCGCGCGAGCACCTCAGGGTAACGGGCAGGCATAACAGTCCATCGCCGCCGGGGCTTGTTCCGGTGCGCCAATTCATGACACTTCCCCATGCCCGGCAGTCTGCCGGGCATCGCTTTGTCGGGACCCGCACATGCTCTGGGCCGTCTTCACGCTGATCGCCGCCGCGGCGCAGACCGCGCGCAACGCCATGCAGCGGGAGCTGACCGCGACGCTCGGCACCGTCGGCGCCACGCATGTCCGCTTCCTGTTCGGCTTCCCGTTCGCGCTGTTCGTGTTCCTGCCCGGCGTGATGTTCTTCGCCGGCTATTCGCTGCCGAACCCGCCGGCGATCTTCTGGCCGTGGGTGGTGGCCGGTGCGGTGACGCAGATCGCCGCCACCGCGACCATGCTCTCGGTGATGGGCGAGCGCTCGTTCGTGGTCGCCTATGCCTACATCAAGACCGAGCCGGTGCAGGTGGCGCTGTTCGGCCTCATCTTCCTGCACGACAAGGTGACGCCGCTCACTGCCGCCGCGATCATCATCGCCACCGCCGGCGTCATCGTCATCTCGCTCAAGCCCGGGGCCAGCCAGGTCTCGACCACGCGCTCGACCGTGATCGGCATCGCCTCCGGCGCGCTGTTCGCGCTGTCCGCGATCGGCTATCGCGGCGCCATCCTGTCGCTCCATCTGCCGCACTTCGTGATGGCCGCAACCTTCACGCTCGCCATCGGCCTTGTCATGCAGGCGGCGATGCTGACGCTCTACCTCGTGCTGCGTGAACCGAAAGTGCTCGGCAACATCATGCGGGCGTGGAAGCCGTCGCTCTTCGCCGGCTTCATGGGGGCCTTCGCATCGGAGTTCTGGTTTCTCGCCTTCGCCATCGCGACGGCGGCGAACGTGCGCACCCTGGCGCTGGTCGAGGTGCTGTTCGCGCAAGGCGTGACGCACCTTGTCTTCAAGGAGCCGACCACGAATCGCGAGCTCGGCGGCGTCGTGCTGGTGGTGCTCGGCGTGCTGCTGCTCGTCTGGGCGTATTAGGCGCGATGCTGCCCTGGGAGAAGCTCGACACCGCAAAGATCCCCGGCGGCGCCGAATTGCGCCTGATGCGTCGCGGCTCGGAATTCGCCATCAAGCTCGGCGCCAACGAATTGATGAACAGCCGCCTGACCGCGACCGAGCAGGCGCTGGCGACCTTGGCCTGCGACAGAATCAAGGCGCGCCCTGCGCCGACGATCCTGATCGGGGGGCTCGGCATGGGCTTCACATTGCGCGCGGCGCTGACCGTTCTGGGACCGAAAGCGAAGATCGACGTCGCCGAGCTGGTGCCGGCGGTGGTCGCCTGGGCGCGGGGCCCGATGGCTCCCCTGTTCGGCGACAGCCTGACCGATCCGCGCGTGCGCATCCACGAAACGGATGTGGTCGACATGATCCGCGCGCCGGGGGCGCGCTACGACGCCATCCTGCTCGATGTCGACAACGGACCGAACGGCATCGTGCGCAAGGCCAATGACCGTCTCTACGACGTCAACGGGCTCGCCGCCGCGCACAGGGCGCTCACCCCGGGCGGCGTGCTGGCGGTGTGGTCGTCGGCGGACGACGCCAGGTTCACGGGCCGGCTGCGCAAGGGCGGCTTCGAGGTGAGCGAGAATGCCGTCCGCGCCAAGGGGCCGCAGGGCCGCGCGCAGCATTTCATCTGGGTGGCGGTGCGGGGCGCTTGAGCGCCGGCCTGTATCCGGGCGCGCACCGGGCACGCCAGCGTCCGACGACAATGCGAAGTACGTGCTAACGAGGCGACTGGGGCGGTTGCACGTCCAAAACCGAAGAAAACGAATATTTTTGCGGTCAGAGGGCGCGCCTCGAAGCGCTACTCCAGGCCTGCGAGCGCATTATTAGCTATCCAGCATAGGCCGCGGTACTTTGCCCGCTTGGCCGTTTCTTCAGATCTGAGGGCGATCACGATGCCGACTGCAAAGATGCCGATCTGGAGCGAAAAGCACTTGCGCGCTGCGACCCATGCGGCCGGGGTGGCATTGTGGTCCTGGAACGTCGATACCGACGCAATCGTCCTTGATGAACGCGCATATGAATTGTGGGGCGTTTCAAAGGATCAGCCCGAGGTTACTTTTCAAATATTGTCCAGGAATATTCATCCCGCCGATCTTGAGCGGGTGAAGTCGGCATTCGCCGCGACACGAGCCGTTGTTGGTTCGTACGAAATTGATTTTCGCATCCTGTTCGGAAAGGACATTCGATGGATTTCCGCTCGGGGCCAAGGCGACGACGCCGACATAGCCGGTCGGATCATGTTCGGCGTCTTTCTGGATGTCACACAACGAAAGCAGGCTGAGGAGGCCAACGAATTGCTCGCCGGCGAGATGAGCCATCGAGTGATGAACCTGTTGCATATCGCCACCGCCCTTACGCAAATCACATCGCGCTCAACCGCCACGAAGGAGGACATGGCGCGCGAGCTGACAAACCGCCTCATGGCCTTGGGGCGCGCGCAGGAACTGGTTCGTCCCACGCCTGGGCGAAAGAACGACGGAACTCTGCTTGGAGATCTCGTGTCAGTTTTGCTGGCTCCGTACGATGAGAAGGGGGCCAGTGTTCGCATCCGCGTGTCGGTCCCCAAGATGAAGGTGGGAGAGGCGTCGAGCACAACGCTCGCGCTTGTCATCCATGAGCTGGCAACGAACTCGGCAAAGTATGGCGCGCTCTCGGCCGCAAGCGGGACATTGGATGTGTCCTGCAATGCTCACGGGGATGAAATCGTCATCATGTGGACGGAACGCGGTGGGCCGCCGGTTGTGGCGCCCGTAGCGCCGCAAGGCTTCGGAAGCACGTTGGTGCACCGAAGCATGGCCGCTCAGCTTGGCGGCACCATCGTCTTCGACTGGGCCGATGAGGGCCTGGTCGCGACCTTGCGAATGAGCAAGGACCGGCTCGCGCATTGAGCTGGAATCTCAAGTCCCGCCCCGCAGCCCGCAACCAGCAACCAGTTCAATTCCGCTCGTCCGGCAGCACCGGCAGCGGATGGCACTCGATGCCTTCCTCCAGCAAATCCTTCGCCTCGTCGGGTGAGGCGACGCCGTAGATCGAGCGGTGCTCGGTCTCGCCGTAATGCATCTTGCGCGCTTCCTCGGGAAATTTCTCGCCGACATTGTCGGAATTCTTGACGAACTGTTCGCGCAGCTCCTTCAGCTTGGCGCGGAATTCCTGCTCGATCGGCGAGATCATCGCCACCGGCGCGGACGCAGGCGCGGCAGTTGCAGGCGCATCGGCTGCGGGCGCCGGCATCTCGATCGGCACGCGGCCTTTCTTGGCCGCGACGCGCGGCGCCATGATCGCCTTCTCGACCTTCACCGAGTCGCACACCGGGCAGGCGACGAGCTTGCGCTTGGCCTGCTTGTCGAAGGCGGCACTATCGGCAAACCAGCTCTCGAACTCGTGCTTCTTGTCGCAGATGAGCGTGTATTTGATCATTCCGCGCCCCGCACCAGATGCAGCCGCGCCGGCTCGGCCAGCGGCTCGACCACTTCAAAGCGGCGGCCATGCTGCAGCGACGGAATGCGGCTGCGCGCTTTCGCGATCTCGGTCGGGTCGATCTCGGCGATGACCACGCCCGGCTCGGTGCCGCCCTCGGCGAGCACGCGGCCCCACGGGTCGACGATGAGCGAATGGCCGAAGGTCTCCCGGCCATTCTCGTGCTTGCCGCCCTGCGCAGCGGCGAACACGAACGAGCCGTTCTCGATGGCGCGGGCGCGGTTGAGCACGTGCCAGTGCGCCTCGCCGGTCTGCTTGGTGAAGGCGGATGGCACGGTCAGCATCGTCGCTCCGGCTTCCGCCAGCGCGCGATAGAGCGCCGGGAAGCGCACGTCGTAGCAGATGGTGATGCCGAGCCGGCCCCACGGCAGGTCGGAGAGCACCGCGCTCTCGCCTGGCGCATAATTGTTCGACTCGCGATAGCTCTCGCCATTGGCGAGGTCGACGTCGAACATATGGATCTTGTCGTAGCGCGCTCGGATCTCGCCCTGCGGATCGATGAGGAAGCCGCGGTTCGAGGCGCGGTCGTCGGTGTGCTTGATCGCCAGCGAGCCAATGTGGAGATGGATCGCGTGCTTGCACGCGAGCTCGCGGAAGGCGGCGAGCGACGGATCGGACTTCTCCTCGACCACGGTGGCAAAGAGTTGCGCGCGATTGGCGGCGAGGATGTTGGTCATCTCCGGCGTCTGCACGTAGTCGGCGCCGGCGGCCTTCGCCTCGCCGATCAGGCGCGAGGCGGCATCGATGTTGGCGGCGGGCACGAGGCCCGACCGCATCTGGATCATCGCCGCCTTGAAGGTCGCCGTCTTGTCAGTCATGCACCCTGTCCTTCGCCGGCGAGGAGCGGATCGAGCTTGCCGGCCGCATCGAACTCATGCAGGTCGTCGCAGCCGCCGACATGCACTGTGCCGATGAAGATTTGCGGAACCGTGTAGCCGCCGTGCGCCCGTTCCATCATCTGGCTGCGCAAGTTCCGGTCAGCGCCGACGTCGATCTCCTTGAAGTCGACGCCCTTGCGTTTCAGCAGGGCCTTGGCGGCGTGGCAATAGGGGCAATACCGGGTGGTGTAGATTTCGACCGGAGGCATTTACGCGTTTCCGTAGTTCCTGGAGGTACTTATATGGTGGCGCGGGGTCCCGCCACAACCCGGGCGAAGACCAGCACGTCGACATGGGCGGCCCCGGCGCGGAGCAGGGCGCGGGCGCAGGCGTCGACGGTGGCGCCCGAGGTCAGCACGTCGTCGACGAGGATCAGCCGCCGGCCGGAAACGTCGACCTTGCGCTCGGCTGGCACGCGGAAGGCGCCCGAGACGTTTCCGGCGCGCTCGCCTTTGTCGAGGCCGACCTGTTGCGGCGTCGCACGCACGCGCTTCAGGCTTTCGTAGAGCACCGGCACGTTCGCGGCACGGGAGACGGCCGAGGCGAGCGACGCCGACTGGTTGAAGCGCCGCGCCCAGAGCCTGCGCCAATGCAGCGGCACCGGCACCAGCGCGTCCGCCTCGCGCATGAGTTCGCGCCCGGCGCGCGCCATCCACTGGCCCATCATGCCGCTGAGTTCCATGTGGTCGCTGTATTTGAACTTGTGCACCAGCGCGCGGGTGACGTCGTCGTAGCGCACGGCGGCGCGGGCGCGGTCGTAGGACGGCGGATTGGCGATCGCTTCCATCGACAGGAGACCCCGACCGGGATCGTAGACGAAGGGGATGCCCAGCCGCGCGCAGTAGGGCGGCTCGATGAAGGAGAGCTTCGCCCAGCAGCCGGCGCACAGGCCGTGCCCGTCGCCGAGCGGCTCGCGGCAGGCGGGACACAAGGGCGGCAGCGCCACGTCGAGCGCAAAGCGTAAGGCGCCGCCGATCCCGCGCCGCCACCGCGCAAGCTGCGAGGGCGCCTGCCGTTCGTCTTCAGCCGCCAGCCCATTCATGCTTAAAGGCTAGCAGATGCCCGTGAACCCGACCATCTTCGACCGCCCGCTGCTGCGCGCCCACCAGCGTCGCGCCCGTGCGCGCGGGGCGGCGACGTTCCTCGTCGACCACGTCGCGGCGGAACTGGCCGAACGCCTCGCCGCGGTGCTGCGTATCTTCGACGTCGCGGTCGATCTCGGCACGCCGACCGATGCGCTGCGCCGCGCGCTTGCCGGCACGGACAAGATCGGCACGCTGATCGCGGCCGAGCCGTCGGCGGGCGCGCTTGACGGCGAATTCCTCCGCGTCGCGGCCGACGAGGAGGCGCTGCCCTTCGCCGACGCCTCGCTCGATCTCGTCGTCTCGGCGCTGGCGCTGCAATGGGTCAACGACCTGCCGGGCACGCTCGTGCAGATCCGTCGCGCGCTCAAGCCTGACGGTCTGCTCATGGCCGCGATGCTCGGCGGCGATACTCTCATCGAATTGCGCGAAGCCTTCGCGAGCGCCGAAAGCGAGATCGAAGGCGGGCTATCGCCGCGCGTCGCGCCGTTCGCCGACCTGCGCGAGCTCGGCGCGCTCATGCAGCGCGCCGGATTTGCGCTGCCGGTCGTCGATTCCGACCGGCTCACCGTGCGCTACGAGTCCGCATTTGCGCTGATGCGAGACCTGCGTGCGATGGGCGCGACCAACGTGCTCGCGGAGCGCCGCCGCGCGCCGCTCAGGCGTGCGACCTTGATGCGCATGGCCGAGATCTATGCCGAACGCTTCGCCGATGCCGACGGGCGCGTGCGCGCGACCTTCGAAATCGTCTGGCTGTCCGGCTGGTCGCCGCACGAGAGCCAGCAGAAGCCGCTCAAGCCGGGATCGGCGTCGCAACGTCTTGCCGATGCGCTGGGTGCGAAGGAAGTGCCGGCCGGCGAAAAGGCCGGGCGTTAGGCGCGCGACGCGAGTTCAGAACAGCGCCGCCAGCTTGTCGTAGAGATTGGTCTTGACGGAACCGCCCAGCCCCCAGACCGTCGACATGATGGCGAGCGCGATGCCGGAGGCCATCAGCGCGTATTCGATGGCGGTCGTGCCGCGGTCATCGCCCCTCAAGGCGCGCAGCCGAGCGGTCATCCGGCTCAAGAACTCGCTCATCGTTCACGCCCCTTTGGTGCGTTGAGGACCTAGAGCAGCGCCATCAGATGCGACACCAACGGCACGTCGGCCGGCGGCATCTCGTAGTCCCGCAACCTGTTCGGCCTCACCCAGGCGAGCGCCTGCCCTTCCCTTGGCGTGACCGTCCCCTCCCAGCGCCGGCAGACATAGAGCGGCATCAGGAGATGGAAGTCGGGATAGGCGTGGCTGGCGAAGGTGAGCGGTGCGAGACACGGCTCACGGACGACGATGCCCAGTTCCTCCTCGAGCTCGCGGATCAACGTTTCCTCGGGCCGCTCGCCACTCTCGACCTTGCCGCCGGGAAATTCCCAAAGGCCAGCCATCGGCTTGCCTTGCGGACGTTGCGCCAGCAGCACGCGGCCGTCAGCGTCGACGAGAGCGCAGGCGGCGACAAGGACGAGGTTGCTCACGATCTGGGTCAAAGGTTAGGGGCGTGTGGTTAACAGCAATTAAAAGTCAGTGCGGAGTGGTACCCGCCTGCGCGGCCACTGTTAAGAACGCCTTATGCCCGTTGCTAAAGATCGGCGCTAGCCGACGTTCAGCAAAGCCAGGACCGCATCGGCGAAGGCGCCAGGGGCCTCCTGCGGCGGGTTGTGTCCGATGCGCGGCAGCACGCGGCGCTCGTAGCGCCCGGTGAACTGGCGTGCATGGCCTTGCGACAGCTCCGGCCCGAGCACCCCGTCCGCCTCGCCCTGGAGCGCGATCGCCGGCACGGTGATCTTCGGCTGCGCGGCAAGGCGCCGCTCGATCTCGTCGAGCGCCGGGTCGCCGGGGGCGTTGCCGTAGCGGTGACGATAGGACTGGGTCGTGACGGCGACGAAATCCGGATTGTCGAACGAAGCCGCGCTCTTCTCGAACGTCGCCTCGTCGAAATCCCAATGCGGCGACCACAGCCGCCACAGCAGCCGGCACAGCGCGCGACGGTTCTGCTCGAGCCCGGCGCGGCCGCGCTCGGTGTGGAAGTAGTACTGGTACCAGAAGCGCGCTTCCTGCTCCGGCGCCTGCGGCTTGTTGGCGTTCGCGATGTCCTGAATGTTGTAGGCATTGCCCGTGACAAGCCCGATCGCGCGCTCCGGCCACAGCGCCGCGACGACGCATGCGGCGCGTCCGCCCCAGTCATAGCCGGCAAGCAGCGCGCGGGGAATTTGAAGCGCATCCATCAATTCGCGCAGGTCGTTGCCGAGCGCCGCCTGCTGGCCGGAGCGCGGCGTGTCGGGCGAGAGGAAGCGCGTCGGCCCGAAGCCGCGCAGATACGGCACGATGACGCGGCAGCGGGCTTGCGTCAGCAACGGCACGACCGCGTCATAGCAGCGCGGATCGTAGGGCCAGCCGTGCAACAGGATGACCGGCGTGCCGTCCGCAGCGCCGCTCTCCTCGTAACCGATGTCGAGGCTCGGCGTGCGGACGTGCGGGAGCGCGGTCAACTGCGATAATCTCCGTTGATCGCGACGTACTCTTTCGTGAGATCGCAGGTGAGCACGCGGTCGCGACCCTTGCCCATGCCGAGCGCGACCTTGAGCGGGATCACCTGCTCCTTCATCTTCTCGCTGACCTTGGCCTCGTCGTAGGACGGATCGCGCGCGCCCTTGTGCGCGACGCGGATGCCGCCGAACCAGATCGACAATTTGTCGCGATCGGCCGGTTCGCCGGCCTTGCCGACGGCCATGACCACGCGGCCCCAGTTGGCGTCCTCGCCGGCGATCGCGGTTTTCACCAGCGGCGAATTGGCGATCGACATCGCGATCTTGCGCGCCGAGGCGTTCGACGCCGCGCCCTCGACAGTGATCTCGACCAGCTTGCGCGCGCCTTCGCCGTCGCGCGCGACCTGCTCGGCGAGATTGGCGAGAACGTCGTTGAGCGCCTTCCTGAAGGCCTTCAGCTTCGGGTCGGCGGCGCGGCCGATGCGCGCGTTGCCGGCTTTGCCGGTCGCGAACATCATCAGCGTGTCGGAGGTCGAGGTGTCGCCGTCGATGGTCACCGCGTTGAAGGTGCCGCCGACGCCCTCTTTCAGCAGCGTCTGAAGTGCCGGCGCGGCGATCGCTGCGTCGGTGAAGACGAAGGACAGCATCGTCGCCATGTCGGGCGCGATCATGCCGGCGCCCTTGGCGATGCCGCAGAGCGTGACTTTCTTGCCGTCGATCTTCGCCGTTGCGGTCGCCACCTTCGGGAAGGTGTCGGTGGTCATGATGGCCTTGGCCGCATCGAGGAAATCGCCCGCGCGCGCGCGCGTGGCCAGATCGCCCATGACTGGCGCGAATTTCGAGGCGTCGAGCGGCTCGCCGATGACGCCGGTCGAAGCGAGGAAGACGTCTCCGACCTTGCAGCCGGCCGCCTTGGCGGCGATCTGCGCCGTCATCTTGGTCGCCTCGCGGCCGCTTTTGCCGGTGAAGGCATTGGCATTGCCGGAGTTGACGACCAGCGCGCGGGCCTTGCCGCCCTTGAGGTTGGCGCGGCACCACTCGACCGGCGCCGACGGGCACTTGGAGCGGGTGAACACGCCGGCGATGGTGGTGCCTTCGTCGAGCAGCGCCAGCAGCACGTCTGTGCGGCCCTTGTAGCGGATGCCGGCCTGTGCGGTCGCGAGACGCACGCCGGCGATTGCCGGCATGTCGGGGACGTGCTTCGGGGCGAGAGGGGAAATGGAAGAGGACATGAGAAGGGCCATCCGCTTGGGACTTGTCATCACCGGCCGCCAAAGGCGCGCGCCCCGGTGATCCCGACCAGTCGGGCAATGCAGTGCCTACCTAAGCGGAATGGCCGGGACAAGCCCGGCCGTGACGACATCTATTGATGGGTTCGCCACAAAAACAAATGCCCGGCGCGAGGCCGGGCATTCGAATTCGTCGTACCCATCCTCCGTTCGTCCCCGCTTTTGCGGGGATGAACAGGATAAAGCTTACTTCTTCGGCTGCTCCGGAGCGGCCGGAACGGCGGGCGCAGCCGGCGGCGCGACCGTGTACATCTTTTCGATCTTGGCGTCGGCGCGCAGCTTGGTGACGAGATCGGCCTGCGCCTTGCGCGTGACGTACTGCTCGATCTGCGGCTTGACCTCGTCGAAGCTCGGCGCGGGCTTCTTACGCTTGTCCTCGACCTTGATCACGTGCCAGCCGAACTGCGTGTGCACCGGCTCCGAAATCTGGCCCTTGTCGAGCTTGAAGGCGACGTCGGCAAATTCCGGCACCATCTGCTCCTTGGTGAAGTAGCCGAGGTCGCCGCCGGTCGCCTTGCCGGAAGGGTCTTCCGTCGTCTCGCTAGCGACCTTGGCGAAATCCTCGCCCTTCTTCAGGCGCGCGATGATCGCCTTGATCTTGTCCTCGGCTTCCTTGCTCGCCTTGTCGTCGCCGGCGGCGGCGCGGATCAGGATGTGGCGCGCGTGCACCTCCTGCTCGTCGCTCATGGTCTTGACCGCATCGTTGTAGACCTGATGCATCGCGGCGTCGGTCATCGCGTCCGTGCCGGCCTGCTTCAGGATCGCTTCCATCAGCAGCTTCTTGCGCGCGAAGTCGAGCTTGGCCTTGAACTCGGGCGTGTCGCCCAGATTCTTGTCCTGAGCCGCCTTCGACACGAGAATCATGTCGGTCATGAACTGGACGAGGTAGTCCTTCTTGGCGTCCGGGGACATCGGCGGCAGCTGGCCGGCCTCCTCCTCGGCGACGGTCAGGTCGCTCTGGTGGATTTCGGTGCCGTTGACCTTGGCGAGGATCGGGTCGTCGGCGAAGGCCGGCACCGCAGCGACGGAAACGAGCGCGAACGCGGCGAGAGCGGCAAAAGCGGCGAATAGACGCGCGGGGGCCCGGCGGCCGGCGGTCAGAAGGGGCGTCATGGGCGATCCTTGGGAGTTTTCTGTCCGCGCCTGTCCGCGGACGGCGGACTTGTCACCCAACAACCGTGGCTTTGCAATGGCATGGGGGTGCCCGGGGCGTCCCTTGGACGTGACAAGAGTGCGGCCAAAAGGCGTAAACCCCTTGTGGCGCAGGCAATTGACAACAATCCGACCCCCTCCTATCTCTCGCGGGACTCGGCTGAAAGCGCTCGTGCCCGCGCCCTTTGGGGTCGCATTTGCCCGAAAAGACCCTCTCGCCCGGACTGTCGGAACCTAAGTCCGGCGGTTCTCTTGTCAGGGCGCCTTCGGCCATACGTTTAGGAGCTTAATGATCATGATCGGCGCCGTTGCCCGCAAACTGTTCGGCTCCGCCAATGAGCGCCGGATCCGCAGCTATCAGCCGCGCGTCGCCGCCATCAACGCTCTCGAAAAGGAAGTATCGGCGCTGTCCGACGACGCGCTCAAGGCGCGCACCGCCGAATTCCGCAAGCAGATCGACGAAGGCACCGCGCTCGACGACATCCTCGTGCCCGCCTTCGCCACCGTGCGCGAAGCGGCCAAGCGCACGCTCGGCCAGCGCCACTTCGATGTGCAGCTCATCGGCGGCATGATCCTGCACGAGGGCAAGATCGCCGAGATGAAGACCGGCGAAGGCAAGACGCTGGTCGCGACGCTCGCCGTCTACCTCAACGCGCTGACCAGCCGCGGCGTGCATGTCGTGACGGTCAACGACTACCTCGCCAAGCGCGATGCCGAATGGATGGGCCAGGTCTACGGCTTCCTCGGTCTCACGACCGGCGTCATCGTGCACGGCATCGACGACGAGGAGCGCAAGAAGGCCTACGACTGCGACATCACTTACGGCACCAATAACGAGCTCGGCTTCGACTATCTGCGCGACAACATGAAGTACCGGATGGAGGACATGGTCCAGCGCGGCCACGTCTACGCCATCGTCGACGAAGTCGATTCGATCCTGGTCGACGAGGCGCGCACGCCGCTGATCATCTCCGGCCCGCTCGACGACCGCAGCGAGTTCTACAACACGATCGACGCCTACATTCCGCAGCTCGATAAGCCCGACTACGAGGTCGACGAGAAGCAGCGCACCGTCACCATGACCGAAGCCGGCATGGAGAAGATGGAGACGGTGCTGCGCGAAGCAGGGCTCCTGAAGGGCGGCAAGCTCTACGACGTCGAGAACGTCTCCGTCGTGCACCACGTCAATCAGGCGCTGCGCGCTCATAAGCTGTTCCAGCGCGACAAGGACTACATCGTCAGGAACGGCGAGGTCGTCATCATCGACGAGTTCACGGGCCGCATGATGCCGGGCCGCCGCTACTCGGAAGGCCTGCATCAGGCGCTCGAGGCCAAAGAGCATCAGCCGATCCAGCCGGAGAACCAGACGCTCGCCTCGATCACCTTCCAGAACTACTTCCGCATGTACGAGAAGCTCGCCGGCATGACCGGCACGGCGCTCACGGAAGCCGAAGAGTTCGGCGACATCTACAATCTTGAAGTGCTCGAGGTGCCGACGAACAAGCCGCTGGCGCGCATCGACGACGACGACGAGGTCTATCGCACCGCGGCCGAGAAGAACCGTTCCATCATCACGCTCATCGACGACTGCCGCAAACGCGGCCAGCCGGTGCTGGTCGGCACGACCTCGATCGAGAAGTCCGAGCATCTCGCCGAACTGCTGCGCAAGGACGGCTGGGAGCAGCATGACTTCTCCGACACGAACGCCTTCCGCGATCTCTATTCCGGCGACACGCAGAAGAAGGTCTTCGCCATCCTGAACGCTCGCTATCACGAGCAGGAAGCGTTCATCGTCTCGCAGGCCGGCGTGCCCGGCGCCGTCACCATCGCCACCAACATGGCCGGCCGCGGCACCGACATTCAGCTCGGCGGCAACGCCGATATGCGCATCCGCCAGGAGCTCGCCGACATCGCCGACTGGGGCGAGCGCGACCGGCATCCGCGTGCGGCCGAGATCCGCCAGCAGGTGTCCAAGCTCAAGGACAAGGCGCTCGCTGCCGGCGGCCTGTTCGTGCTCGGCACCGAGCGCCACGAGTCACGCCGCATCGACAACCAGCTGCGCGGCCGCTCCGGCCGTCAGGGCGACCCGGGCCACTCCAAGTTCTTCCTGTCGCTCGAAGACGATTTGATGCGCATCTTCGGCTCCGACAAGCTCGACGGCATGCTGCAGAAGCTCGGCTTGAAGGAAGGCGAGGCCATCGTCCATCCCTGGATCAACAAGGCCCTGGAGAAGGCGCAGCAGAAGGTCGAGGCGCGCAACTTCGACATCCGCAAGAACCTGCTCAAGTACGACGACGTGATGAACGACCAGCGCAAGGTGATCTTCGAGCAGCGGCTCGATCTCATGCGCGACGAGGCGCTCGAGGAGACCATCGCTGACATGCGTCACGAGGTCGTGGACGAGCTGGTCGCCAAGCACATCCCGCCGAACGCCTATCCCGAGCAATGGAACATGGCCGGCCTGCACGAAGCGCTGCTCAACGTGCTGACGCTCGACCTGCCGGTGCAGGAGTGGGCCAAGGAAGAAGGCATCGCCGAGGACGAGGTGAAGGAGCGCGTCGAGCGCCGCGCCGACGAGTTCATGGCGGCGAAGGTGGCCAAGTGGGGCCCCGACGTGATGCGCTACGTCGAGAAGTCGATCCTGTTGCAGACGCTCGACCATCTCTGGCGCGAGCACCTCGTCATGCTCGATCATCTGCGTCAGGTCATCGGCCTGCGCGGTTACGGCCAGCGCGATCCGCTCAACGAGTACAAGGCGGAAGCGTTCGCCCTGTTCGAGAGCATGGTCGGCCATCTGCGCGAGGCAGTGACGGCGCAGCTGATGCGCGTCGAGGTCGTGCAACAGCCTGCCGAGGAGCAGCCGCAGTCCTTGCCGTTCATGGAAGCGCACAAGGTCGACCCGTCGACGGGCGAAGACGAGATGATGCTTGCCGATGCGCCGATGACAGCGTCCGCGGTGGCCGGCGCCGATACGGCGACGGTCGTCGAGCGCAATCCGAAAGATCCCACGACCTGGGGCAAGGTCGGCCGCAACGAGGTCTGCCCTTGCGGCTCGGGCAAGAAGTACAAGCACTGCCACGGGCGCTTTGCATAAAGCGCCGGCGCACAGCGCCGAACTCCGGAACGCCGCGCCCAAGCGCGGCGTTTCCATTTTCAAAGAGTGATGCGATGTCCGACGACAAGATCGACAATGCGCTCGCCAAGCTCACGCGCGAGCGCGAGGCGCTCGAGGCCGAGATCGAGACCATGATCGGCGATATGGCCGCGGCGCCTGCGGAGGCGCGGGCGACCGGCGAATGGGCCGAGCGCGGCGCCGCGACCCAGCGCTATCTCGCGGTGACCGAACGGCTCGGCGAGGTCGAGCAGGCGATCATCGACCTGACCCGCCAGCGCGCCGCCTCCGGTCCGGCACCGACCAAGCACTGAACGCGTCTACGTCCGCTTACGCCTCCAGGCAGCCCAGACCGACCAGAGTCGCGCGCACGGCCTCGTCGAGCGGCGTGTGCGGCTCGGCGCCGAGCACGGATTTCAGGCGCGCATTGTCCATGCGCAGCGGCACATTCCACAGATAACGCATCTCCAGAATTTCGCGGAACAGCGGCACGACGGGTGCGGCGAGGCGCATGAGCCACCATGGCGTCTTGCGCACCGTCGG
>Ga0265342_10000606_pt1 | contig 37859 bp, 29 predicted proteins | sample 4CB327metaG_FD_203125 | JGI IMG/M metagenome (GOLD analysis project Ga0265342, IMG submission 203125) | Rhizosphere microbial communities from Carex aquatilis grown in University of Washington, Seatle, WA, United States - 4-CB3-27 metaG | ecosystem: Host-associated > Plants > Roots >... | reverse complement strand
TCCAGGATGCGCGCGAGCGCCTTCGCCAGCCCCGCCGCGCCGAACTCGTAGCACTCGGCCGACAGGCCGTCGGTGACGAACTCGGCGATACACGCGTCCGAGGGCACCAGCACCGGCACGCCGCTCAGCATCGCCTCCATGTTGACCAGGCCCAGCGTGTCGACCCGGCTCGCGAACACGAACATACGCGCCGACGCGTACAGCTTCTTCAACGTGTCGCCGCGTTGCAGGCCGACGAAGCGCACGAACTCCTTGTCGCGGCAGCTGTGCTCGAGGTCGATGCGCTCCGGTCCGTCGCCGGCGATCACCAGCAGCGGCCGCGGCGAGCGCGCCTGCAAGCGCTCGACCGCCTCGACGATGGTCGGGAGGTTCTTCTCCTCGGAGATCCGGCCGACGCTCAGGATCACCGGCCGATCGCCGACGTCCAGGTTCAAGTCGTCGAACACCGCCGCCCCGCAGTGCACGGGCGAGAAGTCTTCAGGATCGATCGCGACCGGCATCACCGACAGCTTGGACGCGCTGACGCCCATGTCGATCAGCGCGTCGCGCGAGCCACTGGAGAACGCGAAGACGCGATCGACGTGCGCATAGAACCAGGCCAGGTAGGTGCGCGCCGCGCGCTCCATGAACGCGTTTCCGCCGAGCGGCTGGATCAGCGCCGGTACCTCTGTGTGATAGCTGGCGGTGACCGGCAGGCGCAGCACCTTGGCGATGAGCAGGCCCACCAGCCCCATCGGCCCCGGCGTCGACAGCTCGATGTGCGAGATGCGCTCTCGCCAGACCCACGACAGCGTATCGATCAGCGACGGAACGTGGAGCTGGATACGCGTGTAAAGCGGCAGCGTGAAGCTGGTCGCCGCCGGCAGGTGATGCAGGCTCGCTCGATCGTCAAAGTGCCCCGGCAGATCGCCGCAGTACGGAATCAGCACGTCGCGCTCGGCCGCCCGCGCCTGATTGACGAAGCGCTTGCACCAGACCGAGACGCCATCGACCTGCTCGAGCGAATCGCTGAACACCGCGAGCCGCTCGTGACGCTTCTCGAGCGGGAACGCGGTCCACTGTTCCCAGACGCGCCGGACCTGCTGCTCCTGCTTGCCGAAGTGATCGGCGGCAAAGAAGACCGGCGCCGCGGTCACCAGCCCGCCCGCGAGGTCGCGGAATGCGCCGAAGATCCGGTAGAGGTCGAAGTCCTGCGCGCCCGCGAGCAGATCTTGAAGCGCCGCTTCGAGCACGGCGTCGCTCAGGCGCGCGATGCCGCCGATGATACGCGCATCACACTCGTCCGACGGCGTCTGCTCGGTGTGCAGGATGTCGAGCTCGCGCCCGACCGGCAGCGACGCGCGCTGCGCGCCGGCGAGCAAGCTGGCCAGAAAGCCACCCGGATCACGCGACGGCGTCCCGTTCGAACCGTTTTTGACCGGAGGCTTCGCGCGGCCGGCGATGACGTCGATCATCTCGACGAACGGATCGTGATAGCCCTCGCGATCGATCTCCCGCTGCTTGAGGTGATGGTAGGTGGTGTGCTGCACGCAGAGGGCCATCGCATTGAGGTCGGCTTGCTGACCGACCAGCCGCCCCTCGCCGGCCATGCAGCCCTCCAGGAACGAGACCGGCGTCACGGCGCGCCCATCGACGGCGGTGTAGACCGACCCGCAGCGGCGGTGAACGTGGTCGTCGGAGCCGGCGGTCAGCGCCTTGCGGTGGGGCGTGGCGCCGTGCGCGGCGATCCCATGCTTCCGCGACAGGCGCGCGATCACATCGGGCGTGATCCGCTCGAGCAGCGCGGTCAGATCCGGCTCGATGCGCGCGTCGGTGAGACCGTTCAACCCCTCGAACGTCGGGAACAACAGCAGCAGCTTCTCGAGCGTATCGGCGTCGAGCTGCCAGCTCGGGCTCAGCAATGGATGAGCGAGACCGTGCGCGATGCCCTCGCGCGACAGGTACTCGGACAAGCGATAGATGTCACGCCGCCGCTCCTGAATGTGCTCGTGCTGCGACGGCGTGATGTTCCACGCCAGCACATGCATGACGCAACCGTTCTCCGGAAACAGCGCAGTGATCTCCTCCGAGAGAAAGAAGTCGGGACGATCGATGAGCTCGAGCCCGCCGCTGATCGTGTCGTGATCCGTGAGCGTGACGAGCGTCATGCCACGCTGTTTGCACAGCTCGTACTGTCGAGCTGGATCCGCGTAGCTCTCAGGGCATCCGAAGAACCGCGTGTACCATTCGTCGTTCCCGATGGAAGCGCTGGAGTGTAGGTGCAGGTCGCATCGAGTCTCGGTCATGGCACCCCGTGGCGTGAAAGATCGAGCACTCTACCCACAAATTGCGCGCTGTCTAGAAGGCCGATTTTCGTCACTTGCAGTCACCTGATTTCGTCACTTGCGCTCCCGCGATCGATACAGAAGTTTTAAAGAGGCCCCGATGGTTAAGACGTGAGCGCACCCGAATTGTCTTCAAATGAGGCGCGCCTGGTTGGGCCGCCCGCCCGCGAACGACTGCAACTGCCTCCGGCGAATCCGCGTGAAGCCGCGCCGCTGCCCTTCGACGGCGTGCTGATCGCGGCGGGGGTGAACGTCGCCGCGCGCTCGATCTGGCGCGGGCTGCGCGGCTGGAAGCGCTACGACGGCAGCGTGGAGGCGATCTGTCGCGGGGTGCTCGAGGATTGCTGGACCGGTAAGTACTTCGCTGGGTCCGCGGGGCACTTCCGGCAGTTCTGGACGCGTGATCTGGCGATGTGCACCCCAGCATTGTGCAGCCTTGGTTACCGCGAGAGGGTGATTTCGTCCTGGGAATGGGCACTCGAGCGGTTCGAGCGCGCGGGGCGCCTGAGCACCACGATCTTCTATGAGCGCTTCGCGCGCGACGTCTACGCCTATGCATGCGATTCGCTGCCACTGACGTTGTTCGCGCTGCGAGCGGCGGACTGTGACTACTTGATCGACCGCCATCGCGAGCTGTTCCGCCGTGAAGTCGCGCGCTTTCGGGAGATCGTCTTCGATCCCGAGCTGGGCATGGCGCGCACGACCGGGTACTTCTCCGGACCGCGCGACTGCATGACCGGCCGCTCGACCGTGTTCGCCAATACCATGATCGCGCTCACGGCCCGGCTGCTCGACGGCGACAAGCGCATACCGAATCCGTTCGCTGGTCATGACGTTCGCGACCGCATGCTGCAACATCACTGGACCGGCGAGTATTTCCGGGATGCGCTCTGCCGCGATCTTCCATCCGGCGACGGCAATGTCTGGCCATTTTTCTTCGGCGTGTTCGACGAGCCCGAGATGAAACGGCGCGCGTTCGCGACGCTCGAGGCGCGTGGGCACACCGAGCCCGTGCCGCTGCGCTACTTCGAGCGCCGGCTGCCCGAGAGCGAGCTTCCGGTGCCCAAGATGTTCACGCCGAACTATCAGGGCGACACGAGCTGGACGCAGCTCGGCGCGATCTACCTCGGCGAGCTCGCCAAGATCGACGGTGCCAAGATGGTCGAGCAGCGCGCGCGCATGGCGGCTTTCATCGAGCGCGATCGCAACTACCTCGAGCTCTACACCCGCGACGGCAAGCCCTACGTCGGACGCGCCCGGCTCTATCATTGCGATGAAGGCATGATCTGGGCGGCGCTGTTCCTCGATCTCTATCGCTGAGCCCTGGTCGCGGCGGCGCGGGACCGCTAGATTTCCCGCATGGCGATCGCGACCATCGACCCGACGACCGGCGAGACGCTGCGGACGTTCGTGCCCCTCGATGCCGGGGGGATCGAGGCGGCGCTCGCCAGGGCTGCAGCGGCGGCGGCGCGCTGGCGGCGGATGCCGTTCGCCGAGCGCGCGGGCGTGCTCTCGCGCGCAGCCGACATCCTGGACCGCGACAGCGAGAGGTTTGGCCGCCTGATGGCCTTGGAGATGGGCAAGCTGCTGCACGCGGGGGTCGACGAGGCGAAGAAGTGCGCGGTCGGCTGCCGTTACTACGCGGAAAATGGCGCGCGCTTTCTGGCGTCCGACGTGGTCGAAGACGACGCGACCGCCGCCGCGCACGAGAGCGCGCGCGTCGACTATCAGCCGCTCGGCGCCGTGCTCGCGGTGATGCCCTGGAACTTCCCGTTCTGGCAGGTGATCCGCTTCGCGGCGCCGGCGCTGGCCGCTGGCAATGTCGCGCTGCTCAAGCACGCGTCCAACGTCCCGCAGTGCGCGCTCGCGCTCGCGGAGCTTTTCCGCCGCGCCGGCGCGCCCGAAGGCGTCTTCCAGACCTTGCTGGTCGGCTCGGACGTCGTGCCGCGCCTGATCGCCGATCCGCGCGTGGCCGCCGTGACCCTGACCGGCAGCGAGGCCGCGGGACGCTCGATCGCTGCCGAGGCAGGCCGAAATCTGAAGAAGACGGTGCTAGAGCTCGGCGGCAGCGATCCCTTCATCGTCATGCCGAGCGCCGATCTGGATCGCGCCGTCGCGACCGCGGTGCAGGCGCGCGTCGTCAATAACGGCCAGTCGTGCATCGCGGCCAAGCGCTTCATCGTCGCCGACGCGATCTACGATCGCTTCGCGCCGCGTTTTGTGGCGGAGATGGGCGCGTTGCGCACCGGCCATCCGACGGCGGCCGACACCGAGCTTGGCCCGCTGGCGACGGCGTCGATCCGCGACGATCTCGCCGCGCAAGTCGAGCGGTCGGTCGCGGCGGGAGCGCGCCTCCTGACCGGCGGGCGCCCGATCGACCGGCGGGGATTCTTCTACCAACCGACGGTGATCGCCGACGTGCCGCGCGCGGCGCCCGCTTACTCCGAGGAGCTGTTTGGCCCGGTCGCGTCGCTCTACCGCGTGCCCGACGCCGAGAGCGCGATCCGCCTCGCCAACGACACGACGTTCGGCCTGGGCGCCAGCGTCTGGACGCGCGACCGTGCGGAGGCCGAGCGCTTCGCCACCGAGGTCGACACCGGCATGGTCTTCGTCAACGGCCAGGTGATCTCCGACGCCCGCTTCCCGTTCGGCGGCGTCAAGAGCTCCGGCCACGGCCGCGAGCTCAGTCGGGTGGGCATCCGCGAGTTCGTGAACGTGAAGACCGTGAGGATGACCGGGCTCGACTAGGGGTGGCCGGTTCGTGCGTTCGATATCCTGGGAGTTTTGTCCGCTGCCAGGATCATCAGACGTCGACCGCGTCGATCCGGTCGAGCCGGCGCAGCTCGGGCGCCCACCACGCGATCACCGCGACGACCACGATCGTCACGAAGCCGCCGAGCATCACCGACGGTTCGGCGCCGAGCAAGCGCGCCGCGACACCCGACTCGAAAGCGCCGATCTCGTTCGACGAACCGATGAAGATCTGGTTCACCGAAGAGACCCGCCCCAGCATCGCTGGCGGCACGTGGGTCTGGATCAGCGTGCTGCGCACGTAGACGCTCAGCATGTCGGCCGCGCCGCTGACCGCGAGCAGCGTCAGCGACAGCCAGAACCAGCGCGACACCGCGAATGCGACCATGCACAGCCCGAAGGCGACCACCGCCCACAAGAACGTCGGCCCCGCGCGGCCCGGCGCCGGCCTCAACGCCAGCGCCGCCGACATGACCACCGCCCCGATCGCGGGCGCGGTGCGCAGGAAGCCCAGGCCCTGCGGGCCGACGTGGAGGATCTCCTCGGCGAACACCGGCAAGATCGCGACCGCGCCACCGAACAGCACCGCGAACAGGTCCAGCGTCATCGCGCCCAGAAACAACCTGCGCTGGAAGATGAAGAGCACGCCCTCGCGCAGGCTGCGCGCCAGCGGCACGAACGCCGGCCGCGGCGCCCGCTCGCGCACGCGGATCCGGAACACCGACCCGAGCGCCGCCGCCATCAGCACCGCCGCTACCGAATAGGCCACGCCCGCGCCGAGCCATCCATAGATGAGGCCGCCGAGCGCCGGACCGGTGACCGCGGCCACCTGCCAGACGCCGGTACGCCATGCGACCGACGACGAGTACATCGAGCGCGGGACCACCTCGGCCGAGAGTGCGTTGCGCGCCGGCAGCAGGAAGCTGCGCGCGGCGCCGCAGATCACGATCACGCCGTAGATCGCGAGACGCAGCGACTGACTCTGCAGCGCGCGGCCCGCGCCCGGACGATTGACCACCGCCAGCGCCAGCGCGCACAGGAACAGCACCACGAGCGCGATCAGCGCCACCCGTCGACGGTCAAGCGAGTCGGCGACGTGCCCGGCCCAGAGCGCGAGGCCGATGAACGGCACCGCTTCGGCCAGCCCGACCATTCCCAGCGAGAGCGGGTTGTGGGTGATGGCGTAGATCTGCCAGGCGACCACCACGCCCTGGATCTGCGCGCCCATCGCCATCGTGAAGACGCTGACCACGAACCAGCGAAACCCCGGCACGCGCATCGGCGCGAGCGAGTCGTGCGGCACCGCCGCCAGGGCAGACTTTCCTTGGGCTCTCTGAACGTCCGACATCGAGGTCTAGATTACGGTATGAATACCGTTCTCTTTAAACCGGATGAGAGCCACGTGACGCTGGGAAAAAACTTCCGCCTTCCACTAGAAGTCAAGCCGACTCATTACCGCGCCAGCCTGCGTGTCGATCTCGACGGCGCCCGCTTCGACGGGCAGATGGCGATCGACCTCACGCTGGCGGCGCCTCGCGACGCGATCACGCTCCACGCGGTCGAGCTCGAGATCAAGAGCGCCGTCGTCGAATGGGCTGGTGGCACCGTCACCGGCGGCGCGATCCGTCCCGACGCCGAGAGTGAGACGCTCACCTTCGAGTTTCCGTCACCCCTGCCGGCGGGGAAGACGACGCTGAATTTGAGCTGGTCGGGGCGCTTCAGCCCGGGCCTGCGCGGCCTCTACCGCGCCGGCAGCCTCGCGGTCACGCAGTTCGAGGCCGCCGACGCCCGCCGCCTGTTCCCCTGCTTCGACGAGCCGTCGTTCAAGGCGATCTGGCAGATTGCCCTCGACGACGTCGCGCCCGGGCTGATCGCGATCTCGAACTCCGAGATCCTCAGCGACCAGGCGGGCCCGAACGGCCGCCGCCGCATCGTCTTCGCGCCGACGCCGCTGCTGTCATCGTACCTGGTCGCGCTGATCGTCGGCGACCAGGTGCCGAGCGACGTGGCCAGCGCGCGCGGAATCCCGATCCGCACCTGGTCGGTGCCCGAGAAGCGCGCGTTGACCGGCTTCGCGCAGAGCGCTGCCGCCGCGGTGCTGCCGCTGCTCGAGGACTACTTCGGCCTCCCCTACCCGTTCGGCAAGCTGGACCAGATCGGCGTCCCGAACTTCGAGGCCGGCGCGATGGAGAACGCGGGCGCGATCACCTTCCGCGAGGTCGCGCTGCTGCTCGACGTTGCCACGGCGCCGCTGGCCGTGCAGAAGCGCGCGGCCGAGGTGATCACCCACGAGCTCGCGCACCAGTGGTTCGGAAACCTGGTCACGATGGTCTGGTGGGACGACCTGTGGCTCAACGAGGCGTTCGCGACCTGGATGGCCTACAAGATCGTCGACGCCTGGCGGCCCGAGTGGCGCATCTGGATGGACTTCGAGATGGGCAAGGGCTCGGCGCTCGTGCTCGACGCGCTCCAGTCGGCGCACCCGATCCGCGCCGACGTACGCAACGCCGAGGAGGCCGGCGAATCGTTCGACGCCATCACCTATGAAAAGGGCGGCGCTGTGCTGCGCATGATCGAGGGCTTCCTGCGCGAGGACCGCTTCCGTGAGGGGATCCGCCTCTACATGCGCCGCCACCGCGAGGGCAACGCCACCGCCGACGATCTCTGGGGCGCTCTCGGCGATTCGTCGGGGCAGCCGATCGTCGAGCTGGCCAACGGCTGGATCCGCCAGATGGGCTATCCGCTGATCGAGCTCAAGAGCGCGCCTGCCCCCAGCGGAAAGCCGCGCGTGACGCTGACGCAGCGACGATTCTTCGCGGATCCCGAGGCGCGCGAAAGCGGTGCGCCTGCCCGCTGGCTGGTGCCGGCCGTCCTGCGCTTCCGCGACGCCACCGGGGTGAAGCAACAGTCGGTGCTGCTGCGCGACGCGACCGCCGAGGTCGAGCTCGAAGCCGACGGCCCGATCGCCTGGTGTCTGGCGAATGCTCAAGGACGCGGCTTCTTTCGCGCGGCCTACGAACCGGCGCTGCTGGCGAAGCTGGTGTCATCGATCAATGAGCTCGGCCCCGAGGAGCGCCTGGGCCTGGTGTCCGATCAATGGGCGCTCGTGCGAGCCGGCAAGGTCGAGGTGGCGTCGTTCCTGGACCTGGTGGCGGGGCTGGGCGCCGAGTCCGACCACGTGGTGCTCGAGGAGATCCTCACGCGTCTGTCGGTGATCGAGCACCGGCACGTCGCCGACGAGGATCGCGCGCGACTGCACGGCTTCATCGCGGATCTGTTCGCGGCATCCTCGGCCGGACTCGGGTGGCGTGCCCGTGCCGGCGCGACCGAGGACGACGAGACTCGCCTGCGCCGCGCGGCGCTGCTGCGCGCGCGGGTCTTGCTGGCGCGCGTTCCCGATGGGATTGCCGACGCCGAGGCGCGCTACGCCGAGCACATCGAGGGCGGAGCCGGCGCACTCGATCCGAACCTCCTCGACGTCGTGGTGACGGCGGCGGCGCGCAGCGCCGACGAGGCACGCTTCGAAGGACTGCGGCGCCGCGCGCGAACCGAGACTGATCCCGCGGCGAAGCGCCGCTTCCTGCATGCGCTGGCGCGCGTCGAGACACCGTCGCTGGTGAAGCGCGCCGTCGAGCTGGCGATGACCGACGACGTGCCGATGCAGGACTTCACTTCTTACATGAGCGTGCTGCTTGGCAACCGCGCCGCACGCGAAGAGACCTGGACGCTGATCCGCGACGGATGGGACACCGTGCGCGCGAAGGCCGACTCGCCGATCCTGATTCGGCGCCTCATTGAATCGTTCTCGGTGCTTCCGGAGCGCCGGCACCTGGTCGAGGTCGAGGCCTTCCTGACCCGTCATCCGATCGACGGCGCGAAGCAGGCGACCGCGCAAACCCTGGAACGCCTGCGCATGGACGTCGCCTTGCGCGAGCGGCTCATGCCGCAGGTGCGCAGTTGGTTGTCGGCACGCGTCCCGATCGTCAAGAAAACGTCGTTCTGACGGTAATTTGACGCCGCAAACAAAACCGAAAGCGTCTGGGAATCACCCGACGGTTCGTGTACGCTCATGTCTGCGACGTAGGTAGCTCTGCAACCACTTGCTCGAGTCGAGGTCGTGAGATGAGCATGACGAGAGATACAGTGTCGGCGTCTGCACCCGCGTCGGGGACCAGCCGCTCCAGCGGCATCCTGATTTCGTTCATCACCGCGATCGCGGTGTTCGCTGTAGGCGAGGTGATTGTCTCGCGCATCAAGAGCGCGACGAACGAGGTGGCTCCCGAGCCGCTCACGCGCGCAACCACGCCGGCGGCTCCACCTGTCGCCGTTGCCCCGACGCCGCCCGCGCCAGCCGCGAATCCGACGGCACCGGCGGCAAACGCCGCCGCGCCCGCGGCGGCGGATCCAGCCGCCGCGGCGGCGCCCGCTCCGACGGCCGCGGCGCCGGCTGCCGCCGCACTCCCTTCCGCGACGCCCCCCGCTGCGGCCGCTGCCGCAACCGCGACTCCACCGGCCGCGCCCGCCAACGAAACCGCGCACGCCGCGACGGCGCCGACCACCGCCGAGGCCGCGCCCGCCGAGGCCGCGCCCGCCGTCGCCGCGAAGGATCGCCCGGCGGCCGAGGTAGGGAAAGCGAAAGAGAAAGCGAAGGCCTCGGCCGATTCGGAGCCCGCGCCCGCAGCCACCGCGACGAAGGCGTCGACGAACGACTCGAAAGAGTCCGCGAAAGACACCGCCAAGGACAAAGAGAGGGCGACCGCCGTGGTCGCTATGGCCGACGACACCAAGCTCGACCCGAAGAGCGATCCGAAGAAGGCCGCCAGCGCGACGAAGAAGGCGGGCGCCGAGCCGACCGCGCGCGCATCTGCCGAGGCGCCCGCCGGGGCCAAGGACAGCGCGCCCGCGGGTGATCACGCGAAGGCAGCGGCCGCCGTCGCGCCGGCGGCGGCCGCCGACAAGCCGTCGGACAAGGACATCGCGCGCGAGGCGTGGCGGCGCAATTTGCCAGACATCAGCGCGCCCGAGGAGACCAAGGCGGCGATCCTGATCCCGATCAAGGGCTCGATCGAGGGCGCGACCTACCACGTGAACACCAAGCCGAAGAGCGTGATCGTCAACCTGCCCAAGGCCGATCCGCTGATCACGATGCGTTTCTACAAGATCCGCCGCGAGGGGCTCTCCAACCTCTGGATCAAGCAGGATGTGAGTGAAGGGACCACGCTGAAGCTCTTGCTCAACGAGGCGACCTCGCCGACCGTCGAGATCAAGGACGACTTCGTCCGCATCACCGTTCACAAGCCGGCGGATCTCCCCCCGGCCGAGTAGGACGATTTAGCTCACGTCCTCGAGCACGCGCGCGAGGATCTCCTTGGCCTGCTCGACGTCGGCGCCGAGGAAGATCTCGACGCGCGTGAGCGCCTCAGCCGCACGCCGGCGCAGCTCCTCCGTGGGGGGCGACGGATCCATCATCGGCTGCGCCGAGAAGGCCTTGGCCATCTGCACGATCAGGGTCTCGCGATCCATGGATCCCCAAACTAAGGCCGAATCCGCATCGCGCACCGTGGTCGCCGCCCGGCGTTCGGTTAATATCCGCGCCCCGGACGAGTCATGTTTGTATCTATCGAGAAACGCCCTCAGCAATTCAAGGAACTTTGGGCCGCGTCGCACTGAGGCTCGGGGCGTTGCTCGCGGCCCTCGCCCTCGCGGCCGGCGCCGTGCTGGCGATCGTCGCCGCGCGCCGGCTGGACCGTCGCTACGTCGCGCCCACGCCGGTCATCGCGCGTGCGACAGCGCCCGACGAGGTGGCGCGCGGCGCGCGCCTCTACCGGACGGCGTGCGTCGCCTGCCACACGGAGCCGGGGTCGGCGCACTCGTGCGGCGCCTCGATCCGCAACTTCCCGACCGCTTTTGGCACGATCGTATCGAGCAACCTGACGCGAGACCGCGAGCGCGGCATCGGCGCGCGCACCGACGGTGAGATCGCGCGCTTGCTTCGCCACGGGGTGACCCCCGACGGGCGCTACAGCCGCACGATGCCACGCGCTCGGCTGCTCGGCGACGACGACATCGCCGCGCTGCTGGGATTCCTGCGTTCGGACGACCCCCTGTTTGCTCCCTGCGGAGAGCCCGCCCCGGGAGCACGACTGTCGCTGCTGGGCCGGATCGCGCTGGCGCTCCTCGGCCCCAAGGCCCCCGCGGGCGAAGCCAGCTTCGACCCGGCGCCGGTGCCGGTGCCTCCGCGCGCCGCCACCGCCTCCTACGGTCGCTACCTGGCGACCGCGATCTATGGCTGCGTCGGTTGCCACACCGACGGCATCGACGAGGTCGAGGCGAAGCTCACATCCTCCAACTTGCTCGCCGGCGGCTTCGAGTTCCCCGACCCGCGCGGCGATCGCGTGGTATCGACGAACTTGACCCCCGACCCGACCGGGCTCGCCGGGTGGACCGTCGCCCAGTTCCAGACCGCGCTCTCGACGGGAATCGGCCCCCACGGCGCCGTGATCCGCTCGCCGATGCCGATCCTGCGCTTTACCGATCCCATCGAGACCGAGGCGATCTTTCGCTACCTGCAGAGCGTGCCGGCGGTGAGCCGGCCGAGCGCGCCACGCCCGGCAGCGCCGGCGCTGGCCACGACCGCGCCGCCCGAGGAGGCCTTCGTCGCGCTCGGCTGCGCGCCCTGCCACGGCCAGGGCGCCCCCTTTCACGACACCCTGCGAGCCGCCGCCAACCAGCCGGCCGACGCCGTCGCGGCCGCGATCCGGAACCCCGAACGCGCGAACCCGAGCACGCAGATGCCCACTTTCGCGGCGGTCGTCGACCCCGCGCGTGCCCTGAAGCTGGCGCGATGGCTTCAGCAATCCCTCTCCGGCCAGAGTCAATGAAAATGCGGAGGACGTGGGAACCCTTTGGGGGTTCCCATGACGGCGGTCGCTAAAGGTATGTGGGACTTGTGCCGATATCTGGAAAAACAGGCCGCGATGAGCCGGCGAGCGCCCCCCAGGACACCGTACAAAAGCAGTGATTGGCCGGCTTTCTACTGAAAACGCGCTTGCAAGTGTCGGTGCTGCACCGATAATAGTTTGCTCGTAACTTTAGTAATTCCCCAGCGGAGGTCTGCGATGCGGTCGAAGTTATCCTGTCTTGCCGCGGCGATGATCATGTGCGGAGCACTGTCCAGTGCGCACGGGGCGGATCCAAAGAAGGGTCCCGCGAAGAAAAAGTCGTCAGAGCAGTCGCTCGACAACTTCGACAAGCAGATGCAGTGGGAAAACAACGTGATGGGGCCCGACGACAAGAAGGCCGACATGGCCCGTCTCGCTCGCGCCAACGCGCTGGCCAAGGCCGCCGCTGAGAAAGCCGCCGCAGAGAGGCAGGCCGCCGAGAAGCAGGCCGCCAAGGAAGAAGCGACGCGGAAGCCCGCGACGAAGTCTGCCGCACCCGTCCTTCTGGCAACGCCGGAAGACGAAAATGCCGGCAAGTCGACCAAGAGCAGGGGCAACGATGACGGCGCGGGTCACGAGATCTCGCCGAAGCTGTCGACCGAAGAGGCGATGGCGCCGCCGCCCCCGGTCAAGCCCGCCGACGACAAGTTCATCGACAAGCTGCTGAAGGGCGAGCCCGGCAAGAAGAAGGTCGTTCGCAACGACGACCGGCTCGACGACCTCTTGGCCAAGGACAAGATCGCCGCGGCGCCCAAGCCCAAAGGCAAGCGCGCCGACAGCGTCGACGATCTGCTCAAGTCCGCGGAGAAGCAGCCCGACGTGGTCGTGAACAAGCCGAAGACGCCAGACTGGGCAAAGATTGACGCGCCGGCCGCGCCGCCGCCGATGGCGATCGCGGTGCGCCCGCAGCCGAAGAAGGACGACGGCGTGATTCACGTCGTCCAGGGCGCCGCCGGCGCCAGCAACAATCCGCGGCCCCAGATGGCAGTGGCGACGCCGAGCCGCCGCACGCAGAACTCCGATACGTTCGAGCGGCGTGAATCGTCGGCCGACCCGTTCGACGCGCCCCGCGGCCGCAGGGCACAAGCCGCTTCGGCGCGTTCGGCCAGCTTCGCCGACCCGTTCGCCGACGGTGCGCCTGCGCCGCGCAGCCGCGCCGCCGCGCCGCCTCCCCCGCCCCGCGCCGCCCCGGCGCCGCGCGCGCAACCAGCCGCCCGGCCCACATTCCATGATCCGTTCAGCGATCCGCCGGCGCCCAGCAAGACCGTGAAGCGCACACCCGACGCGAAGCCGGCCGGCCGCTCCGGTGGATTCAAGGATCCGTTCTCCGACGCGGCGCCACCCGTTCACCACAACCGCGGCTCGATGGTGGCGCTCAACAGTACGAGCCACGCGACCGCCAAGCGGTCGAGCGGCAGCTCCAAGAGCGGCAACTGGTCGGCTCTGAAGCAGCCCCGCCGCTAGTTCCGCGCCTATTTTTCAGAGCAACCGCCAAGACGCCAAGAACGCCAAGATCGGGGTCTACCAAAAGATCCGGACTTGGCGTTCTTGGCGTCTTGGCGGTTTTGCTTTTGGCCGTTGTTAGCTCATTCGCTCGCCGCGACCCGCTAGCACGGTAGGACATTCGCCTGCACGCGTTGGCGTTGAGCGGCACTTCCAAATTCCAGCGCAGTTCCCTGCGCTTACCTGGGTAGGACGCGCCCCGCCACCGGAGCTATATGAAAAATTAACTCGTATCTCAAGTTACTTTGTTTTTTTCCGAAGTAACTTGGTGATGACGCGCTCGTTCCTTCTGAAGACGCTCTCGGTGCTGGGCCTCGGTCTCGCGCTGCTGGGCGGCACGGCCCAGGCTGCCGAGCCCACCACCATCAACCGCGCGCCCGCCGAGCCGCCCGCCAGGGCACTGCCGGTGGTCGGTGTCATGGCCGACGTCGGCCTCCCGGATGGCGCCGGCGCGTCGCTGGTCTACCGCCCGTTGAAGTGGCTGCGTGTGACCGGCGGCGGCACCTACAACATGATTAGCTCGGGCCTGCGCGCCGGGGCTTCGCTGCTGCCCTTCGGCTGGGGGCCGTCGCTGACAGTCGAAGGCGGCCATTACTTCGACGGCGACGCCAACGGTCTGGTCCGCAAGTTCGCCGGCTCGAGCTACCAGTCGAACGCGGTCCTCGAGCGCGTCGGCTACGACTACGCAAACGCCCACCTGGGCCTCGACCTCGGGTACCGCCGCGTGACGTTCTTCATCCACGGCGGCATGAGCTTCATCCGCGCCTCGGTGCACAACGTCGACCAGGTCATCCAGTCCAACTCAGGCTCGTCGAGCTCGTCGGACACCACCGTAACCGTCAAGCAGGACCCGATCATCCGCGCATTCACCCCTTCGGCCAAGCTGGGCCTCATCGTCTACCTCTGGTAACCGCCACATGAAAAAGCACAGCACGTTCGCACTCCTCGCGCTCACCGCCAGCACGCTCGCTCTCGCCACCGGCGCCGCCGGCTGCGTCTCGGTCGACGCCGAGGTCCCCGACGTCGAGGTCACCCAGAAAAGCCTGTCCTTTGACGGCGTGCCCATCGGCAGCGCGCTCGGCGATGTATCGATGACCCGGACCTTCTCCCAGGAGCACGACGCGCTCGACTTGCCCGCGGGCCTGAACCCCGAGGTGAAGGCACTCGCGGTCTCGCTCACAGCCAAGTCGGGAATCAAGGACTTCGGCTTCGTCCGCTACCTGCGCATGACCATGAGCGACACCACCGACAACAGCAACGCCTTGGAGCTCATCAACTACGAGCGCAACGACGCCACCCCGCCCAGCAACGTCCTCGACATGACCGCGGCCAACCCGGTCAACGCTCTGGAGAAATGGAAGACCAAGTCGGCGCTGTTCACCATCGAGGTTGCGGGCACACTTCCCGACAACGCTTGGACCGCCGACGTCACCATCCGCTTCGCGGGCGACATCCACTACGAGCGTTGACTGTTGTACGAGCGCTGACTCTCGCAAGGCCTGCCCTCACCCCGGCCCTCTCCCGCGGCGGACCGCAGGAGAGGGTGACTCGCTGAAGAAAGCTGCCGCTCGCAAGGCCGGCCTTCTCCCGCGGCGGACCGCAGGAGAGGGTGACTCGCTGAAGAAAGCTGCCGCTCGCAAGGCCGGCCTTCTCCCGCGGCGGACCGCAGGAGAGGGTGACTCGCTGAAGAAAGCTGCCGCTCGCAATGCCGGCCCTCTCCCGCGGCCGACCGCACGAGAGGGTGACTCGCTGAAGAGGCGTCGCCTCTCGCAAGGGCGCCGAATCGGCACCGCTTTGACCCAGGCGGCGGGGACGTGCTTGGGCTATCCTATTTGGCTTGGACGCCGCTGCGTACCGCGATACCACTGACACCGCCAACGAGCATCTGGCTCGGCTGCAGTGGATCACGTCGGCGCTGTCGCGCTCGCTGACGCCGGCCGAAGTCGCCAACGTCGTCATCGGGCATGCCTTCGATGCGCTGCAGGCGAGCACCGGCGTCGCCTACTTCCTCGCCGGTGACGACCCGACGCCGCGCTACGCCGGCTCGCGCGGCGTGGCGGAGCGGGACGTCGCCGCCTGGCAGAGCGGCGCCTCGGCTCCCTTCTCGGTCTCGACGGCGATCAGCTCGGGTCAGCCCCTGTGGCTCCGCAACCGCTTCGACATCCTCGAGCACCTTCCCAGCTTGAACCAGTGGGAGACGTCCACCGCCTTGCTGCAGGCCATCGTGGCACTGCCGCTGCAAATCGAGGGCCGGTTGCTGGGCGCGATTGCGTTCTCATTTGCCCAGGAGCAGCGCTTCGGCGATCGCCAGCGCGACTTCATGCTGACGCTCGCCGAGCTTTCGGCACAGGCGCTCGACCGCGCGCGGCTGTTCGAGGCCGAACGCCGCGCGCGCGAGGAGGCGGCCGAGGCGAACCGCCGGCTCAAGCTCCTGTCCGAGGCGTCGAAGGCCTTCGCCGAGGAGAGCCGAGACCTTTCGTCGGCGCTCAACGTCATCGCCGAGCGGCTGACCGCGATGGTGGGAGACACGGCGACGATCGCGCTCATATCGCTGATCCGCGAGGACGGCACGATGCTGGAGAACGTCGCCGCGCGCGCGCGCGAGCCCGAGTTCGCCGAGTATTTGGCCGCCTTTGCGCGCGAGCATCCCCAGCGCGTCGGCGTCGGCATCCGCGGGCGCGTCGCGGCGACCGGCGAGCCGCTGTTCTTTCCGGTGATCGACTCTGCCAGCCTGCAGGCATCGGACGTGACCGAGGTCCAGCCGCTGTTCGATCGCTTCAAGATGGCGACGATGATGGTCGTGCCGCTGCGCGTGCGGGACCGCATCCTGGGCACGATCTCGATGAGCCGCGCCGATCCGACACGGCCGTACACGCCCTCTGATCTCATGTTCGTGCAGGAGCTGGCCGACCGCGCGGCGCTGACCATCGAGAACGCCCGGCTCTACGAGTCGGCGACGCGGGCGAGCCGCGTGCGCGATCACCTGCTCTTCGTCGCCGGGCACGAGCTCTTGACGCCGCTCACGGTGCTGCGCCTCCAAGTTTCGAGCCTGCAACGAAACGACTTCGACCCGGAGCGCGCCGCCAGCAAGCTCGAGATGACCGCGCGCAGCCTGGAACGCCTCGACAACCTGATCGAGAAGTTCATCGACATCTCCTGCATCTCAGCCGGGCAGCTGTCGTTCACGCCAGAATCGGTGGATCTGGTGGCGCTGGTGCGTGACGTGGCCGCCATGTTCGGCGAGCGCCTGGAGAAGTCCGGATGCGATCTCGAGCTCCTGGCGCGCGAGTCCATCGTCGGTCGCTGGGACCGCCTGCGCATCGAGCAGGTCATCACCAACCTGTTCTCGAACGCGTGCAAATACGGCGGTGGCCGGCCGGTCGAGGTCGCCGTCGGCCGGTCGAGCGACATGGCGTTCGTCCAGGTCAAAGATCACGGAGTGGGGATCGCCCCCGAGAAGCAGGCGCTGATCTTCCAGCGCTTCGAACGAGCGGTCGCCGACCGCAACATGGGAGGGTTGCGCCTGGGGTTGTGGATTTGCCGCGAGATCGTCGAGGCCCACGGTGGTCGCATTGCCGTGGAGAGCACGCCCGGCGAGGGCAGCGCATTCACGGTCTACCTACCGATGGCGCAGCAAGCGGCCGCGGCGCGGCCCGACTAAGACACCGAAACCAATACGAAACCCGCAAAGGGTTGCATTCGGCTCGGGTCGGTTCTGTAATTTGGTCTGTAGTGGTCAATAGCCGAGGTGTCCGTCGTTTTACGTGAGAATCGTACTTAGGTTCGCGTCTCATCGATCCAGGAGGTCGAACACATGATGCTCACGGTTGCTCTGGTAGACGATCATCCACTCTTTCGCGAGGGACTGCGCGCGGTCCTGTCCGCACAACCCGACGTCGAGGTCGTCGCCGAGGCGTCGGACTCGAAGCAGGCGTGCGCCGCGGTGGCCAGCACGAAGCCGGCGGTCGTGGTCATCGACATGACCTTGCCCGACGGCGACGGCATCGCTGCCACGCAGGAGGTGCTGCGCCAGGCGCCGCGCACGCGCGTTCTGATGCTGACCATGCACACCAGCGAGTTCTTCGTATCGCGTGCGTTCGCCGCCGGCGTGAGCGGCTACGCCGTCAAGACCCAGGCCCCGGAGGAGATCCTCGAGGCGATCCGTGTCGTGGCGCGCGGCGAGTCCTATCTCGCGCCCAAGTTCTCGCACCTGTTCGCGCGGCAGAACGACACGCGTCGCACGCCGATCATGGTGTCGAACAGCCCGCTCGAGGAGCTGTCGCGACGCGAGCGCGAGATCTTCGATCTCATCGTGCGCGGCTTCACCAACGAGGCGATGGCGGGAACGCTTTCGATCAGCGTGAAGACCGTCGAGACCCACCGATCGCACATCAACCGCAAGCTGCGCGTGCACTCGACAGGCGAGCTCATTCGCCTGGCGGCGCTCAACGGGCTGGTGTCCCAGTAGGCGCGCCGCCGGCCGAGCACCGGCCGGCGACGTGTGGTATGCAGGGCCGGCCGTGGCCACGCATCCTCTCGCAGGCAAACCCGCTCCGCGCTCGATCCTGATCGACGTCCCGCGGCTGGTCAGCACTTACTACACGCTGGCTCCCGATCCCGCTGCCCCCTCCCAGCGCGTGGCCTTCGGGACCTCGGGCCACCGCGGGTCGTCGCTCTCGGGCGCGTTCAACGAAGCCCACATCCTGGCGGTCACGCAGGCGATCTGCCGCTACCGCCAGAGCAAGGGGATCGACGGTCCACTCTTCCTGGGCCGCGACACCCACGCTCTGTCGGAGCCGGCGTTCGCCACCGCCGTCGAGGTGCTGGCGGCCAACGGCGTCGAGACCGTGATCGACGCGGCCGACGGCTTCACGCCGACACCGGTGATCTCGCACGCGATCCTCACGCACAACCAGGGGCGACGCGAGCGACTCGCCGACGGAATCGTGATCACGCCGTCGCACAATCCGCCCGAGGACGGGGGCTTCAAGTACAACCCACCCGACGGCGGCCCGGCCGACACCGACATCACCGCGGCGATCGAGAAGGACGCGAACGCGCTGCTCACCGACGGCAACCGCGAGGTCCGCCGCGTGACCTTGCGACAGGGTCTGGGCGCAGCGACCACCCATCGCCGCGACTACATCACGCCCTATGTCGAGGACCTGCGCCAGGTGGTCGACGTCGACGCCATCCGTTCGAGCGGCCTGCGCCTGGGCGTCGATCCGATGGGTGGCGCTGCCGTCGCCTTCTGGGCTCCGATCGCGGAGCGGCTCGGGCTGGCGATCGAGGTGGTCAATGACGTGGTCGACCCGACGTTCGCGTTCATGACCGTCGACAAGGACGGCCGCATCCGCATGGACTGCTCGTCGCCATACGCGATGGCCAGCCTGATCGGGCTCAAGGACCGGTTCGACATCGCGTTCGGCAACGATACCGACTGTGACCGGCACGGCATCGTCACCCGCACCGCCGGGCTGATGAACCCGAATCACTACCTATCGGTCGCGATCTGGTACCTCTTCCAGAATCGCCCCGGCTGGCGCGCGGGCGCCGCCGTCGGCAAGACGCTGGTCTCGAGCAGCATGATCGACCGCGTCGCGAAGAGCCTGGGGCGCAAGCTGATCGAGGTGCCGGTCGGCTTCAAGTGGTTCGTGGCCGGGCTGCTCGACGGATCGCTCGGGTTCGGCGGCGAGGAGAGCGCCGGCGCTTCATTCCTGCGTCGCGACGGGAGCGTCTGGACGACCGACAAGGACGGAATGATCCTGGACCTGCTCGCGGCCGAGATCACGGCACGCCAGGGCCGCGACCCGAGCGAGATCTATCGCGAGCTGGCGCGCCAGTTCGGCGATCCGGTCTACGAACGCATCGACGCGCCCGCGCCGCCCGCCGAGAAGGCGATCCTCAAGCGGCTCTCGCCGTCGGCGGTCGCGGCGCGCGAGCTGGCCGGCGAACCGATCACCGCCAAGCTCACAGCGGCGCCGGGCAACGGCGCGCCGATCGGCGGGCTCAAGGTCGTCACCGAGAACGGCTGGTTCGCAGCGCGCCCGTCGGGGACCGAGGACGTTTACAAGATTTACGCGGAGAGCTTTCGCGATCGGGAACACCTGCACCGGATTCAAGACGAGGCGCGCGCGATCGTCAGCGCTGCCCTCGCGGCTGCAGCCTGAAGCCGAGTCGACGTCAGTCCGACCAGGCGTAAGCCGCGGCACTTTGACTTGGGGGCAGACCCCGACTTACCCTAGGGACGAAATGTCTCTATTTTGGTTTCGATCGCTTGGCTTGGCAGTCGCGCTCGGGTTGATCTGGAGCTTGGGCGTGACGCCCGCCGCATTTGCGGCCAAGGACGGTGAGAAGCAGGCCGAGCTCAAGGCGCGGCAGGCCTTTGCGGCCTCGCGCTACGACGAGGCGATCGAGATCTTCGCCCAGCTCTATGCCGAGACGCTGAACCCGATCTACCTGCGCAACATCGGGCGCTGCCACCAGAAGAAGCGCGAGCCCGAGAAGGCGATCGACGCCTTTCAGGATTATCTGGCCAAGGGCAAGAGCATCACGGCCGGGGAGCGCAAGGAGATTCAAGGCTACATCAAGGACATGGAGGAGCTGCGCGACGAGCAGGCCAAGGAGCGCGATGCCAAGGAGGCGGCGGCTGCCACCCCGGTGTTCAGGCCGGCACCGCCGGCGACGGGACCAGGCCCCGCGACCCCTTCGACACCGCCGAACGCGGTGACGGCCAACGTCACGTCGAGCTCCAACCCGAACGCGGTGACGACGCTTCGACCTCCCAATGACCCGGGCACGCCGACGCTGGTCGCGACGCCCGGCAGCCGTCCGCCGGACGAAGAATCTCATCCGATCTACAAGCGCTGGTGGTTCTGGACCGCCCTCGGCGTCGTGGCCGCTGGCGGGGTGGCCGCCGCGCTGCTGATCCCGGGCGGCGTCACCAAGCCCACCTGCACCGTCGCGGAGTGCAAATGAGCCGGCTCAATCGCATGGACGGAGCCGGGCGGACGATCTCGATCGCGCTGTGCGCAGGCGCGGCCGCCATGGCCCTGGCGGCGGTCAGCTGCATCAAGCAGAAGGACTCGCTGGTGATCGTCGGCATGACGGCCGAGATGACCATCCCCGGGCCGATCCAGGTGCGCGTCAGCGTGGGCCCGGTGACCCAGACCTTCGATCTCCCTGCCGGGCTCGTCGCCGCGATGCCCACCGAGCGAGGCATCTACCTCGACTCCAAGACGACCGGCTCGCAGGTAGTGAACGCCACCACGCAGGGAGGCGCCCCCTGCCTCATCTACACAGCGATGCCTCAGCAGACCGTCGTGATCGGGTCGGCGGGTGAAACGAAAACGGTGTCGTTGACCTTGGTCCACTCGGGAACCTGCGGCGGCAATGCCGACAGTGGCGCCGGCGGAACCGGTGGCGCCACCAACAACGACGCGGGCGGCGATCGCCCCGGCGCCGGAGGCGGCCCCGGCACCGGCGGCTCGCCGGGCATGGGCGGCGGCAAAGGCGGCACCGGTGCGGGCGGCACCGGCACCGGCGCGGGCGGCACCGGCGCGGGCGGCACTGGCGCGGGCGCGGGCGCGGGTGGCGCGGGTGGCGCGGTGATCGTCGCGCCTCCCAGCCTCTCGCGCTGCTTCGAGATTCATCACACCGACATCGCCTGCAATCTCACCACGGGCGACGGCGACAACCTGGTCTTCTCCGTCGCCTTCTCGCCCGACGGCAAGCTGCTGCTCACCGCCGGCGACGACGGGCGCATCCGCTTCTGGAAGGTCGGCACCGGATCCGTGGCCCCCACCGTCGACGGCCGCGAGCTAACCGTGAGCGGGCAAGGCTACATGGCCTTTTCTCACAACGGCCAGTACCTGGCCGCGGGTGACGGCAGTGGCCGAGTGACCGTTTGGACGCTGTCGGCCGCCCCCACGATCTACGCCATCCTCAACGGCCACACCTCGGGCGTCGACTCGGTTGCCTTCTCCCCGGACGACACCCACCTGGTCAGCGTCGGCGGGGACATGCAGCTCATCGTCTGGTCGATGGGGACGCGCACGTCGGTCGTGACCATACCGATCACCGGCCTTCCCTGGGAGGTGCAGATCTCACCGCTGGCAACGGCGACGGCGCTACCGCTGGTGGTGACCCAGAACGACGGCTCCTTCGTGTTGATGAACGCGCTGGCCACGCCGGCCACCAAGCTTGCCACGCTGGTCAGTACCGACAACACTTGGACCGCCGAGGGCGTGGCGTTTTCACCCGACGGCAGGAGCCTGGCAATCGGCAGCGAAGATGGGAGTTTCTCGCTGTGGAACGGAGTCTCAACGAACCAGCCCACGCGGACCACGCCTGACTACATTGCGCCGCTCCCCAACGGAAACTATCAAGCGGTCAAGGGCGCCGCCTTCTTTCCCGATGGCAAGCATGTGGCTGCCGCGACCGGAACCTTCGACGACGGCGGCCAGCTAGCCATCTTCGAAACCACCACGAAGCTCCAGGTCGGCAGCAAGATCCCTACGTACTACTTCCAGTCCGTGGCGGTTTCGCCCGACGGAGGCGGCATCGCGGCGGGCGAGGTCGATTGCGGGCTCGTCATGTACTGCCACGACTAGAGAAGCCCCATCGCCCGCGCTCGCCGTGGCGCTCCGACTGATTTGGGAATTCGGACGCCCGGCATACGTTGATACGTAAAGCAGGAGTCTATTTTCTGCCGATACGAAAAGTGTCGGACATCGGTGCGAGAGCAACTTAGCCGAAAGGTCTTCATGCCGCGTATGGGAGGTGGTGGTCTCGGTCTGTGGATGGCCTTGTTACTCGGGGCGGGATGTGACGCCGCGGGGACGCCGGCCGGCGCCCCGTCGGCCCCAGGCGCGGCGCCGCCGGTGGCGGCGGCAACTCGGGCACCGGTGCTGCCCGTGGCCGCACCGCTGGTGACCGGCGGCGGACGACCGGGCCTCCGCGTCGACTTGGCGGGAACCGCCCATCACGTGCGCAGTCTCGAACGGCAGCCGGACGGAACGTACAGGAGCGTCTGCACCGACAGCCCGGAAGCGATGCGTCCGGCCACCCGAACGGGGGTGCCGCGATGACGCGCAACCGGGCGTGCCGCACGTCTCTCGCCATTTGCCTGCTTGCGACCGGGGCGTTCGCTGCGGTCACGGTCGCGCCGCGGGCGGCGTCCGCCAAGGCGACGTTCGTGGTCAACAACCTCGATCCGCCGAACCTCGGCTTCAACGACCCGACACCCGTGAGCCCGGTGGGTGGCAACACCGGCACCACTCTCGGCCAACAACGCCTGATCGCGTTCAAGTACGCCGCCGATATCTGGGGCAAGGCGCTCGATGGCCCGGTCCCGATCGTCATCGATGCGATGTTCGCGCCCCTCGACTGCAGTGGCGGCCTGATCACGCTCGGGCACGCGCGCGCGAAGACCCTGGTTGCCAGCGTCCCCGGCAATCTGATCCCGGGATTGCCGCTCAACGTGCTTTACCCGCAGCCGCTCGCCGATCAGCTGGCCGGCCAGGATCTGGATCCGGGCAGCGCCGACATCGAGGCGACGTTCAACGGCGGCCTCAACGATTGCGATCCCAACATCGACTGGTACTACGGTCTCGACGCCCAAGCCGGCTCGCTCAGCGATCTCATCGAGGTCGTGGTGCACGAGCTCGGACACGGCCTGGGTTTCTCGAGCGGCGTCGATCTCGGCACCGGCGCGCTCAACATCGGCATGCCCGACACCTTCTCGTCGCACATCTACGACAACGCGATGGGCATGGCGTGGCTCGACATGACCGCGACGCAGCGGCTGGCTTCGATGCGCAACGTGCGCCACCTGGTCTGGAACGGCACCAACGCGATCCGCGCGGCCGCGAATGTGCTCAGCAAGGGCTCGCCGACGATCGCCGCGCAAACGGCGATCTCCAACTTCATCGGCAACCTGGGTGAGACGAACTTCGGCCCGCTGCTCAAGGACGTGACCACGACGCTCACCGGTCCGCTGGTCGTCGGAAACCCGATCAGCGGCTGCACGCCGGTCTCGTCCAAGGCGGGCGGCATCTTCCTGTTCCTGGGCAACAGCCCATGCTCGCCGCTGAACCAGGTCGACTACGCGACCCGCGCCGGCGCGATCGCGGTGCTGCTCAGCGATCGCAACGGCTTCTCGCCCCCATCGTCGATGGAGCTGCCCCCCGATCAGTTGCAGATCCTGCCGACCACCATCCCCGCCGTCGCGGTGACCGTGAGCGACGAAATGGCGCTGCAAAACAACGGCGCAATCATCACGCTCACGCTCGGCGCGGACAAGACCCGCCTGACCGGCGCCGACGCCATGGGACGGCCCTATCTTTACGCCAGTGATCCGATCCGGCCGGGCTCGACGGTGTCGCACTGGGATCCGCTGGCGCGCCCCGACCTGATCCAGGAGCCCGAATCCGGGTACCAGCACCCGCACGACGTCACCATGGAGACCGCCCTGATGCACGACATCGGCTGGCCTTCGTTGTGCGGCAACTCGACCGTGGACACCGGCGAGGACTGCGACAACGGATCCGCCAACAGCGACACGATGCCCAACGCCTGCCGCACCGACTGCTCGCGCGCACAATGTGGCGACAGCGTGATGGACACCGGCGAGGCATGCGACCTCGGCCTGCAAAACGGCGCGAGCGGCTCGACCTGCTCATCGACGTGCATGACCGTGGCCCCCCACCCCGACGCGGGAATGGCGATGGGGTCGATGGGAGGCAAGGCCGGCGGTGCTGGTGGCTCCGCGGGATCGGGCGCCGGCGGCAGTAATAGCGGCGCGACAGGCGGGAGCGGCGGCGACAAGGGCGGTGGCGGCTGCTCCTGCGCGCTCGGGTCGAGCGGTGGCCGTGGTCTCGCGGATCTCGCCCTGCTCGCGCTCGGCGCGGCGATCATTGCCGCCCGCCGGCGCCACCCGCGGTGAATCGACAGATAGGTTAGAAGAGAAGCACTTCGCCCTCGTTCGGGATGCGCGACTCTTCGACGTCGGGCAACGCGAACGGCAGCTCGGTGTTATTGACCAGGTAGTCGACCCAGACGCAGACGCGCCCGCCGGCGGGGCTGCGCAGCACGATCGGCTGGCACTGGCTGCGCGCGGTGAAGGCCACCAAGTGGTCGCCGGCGATCACCGCGGGCGGCGCGCCGATCAGCTCCAGGCCCTTGCGCAGCATGCGGTTCTTGATGCGGCCGAACAGCTGATTGCTGAGCTCCGCCATCCAGCCGCGCGGCCGCGCGCCGACCTTGTTCGACGATTCGAGCGGCTCATGCGTGGCGGCGATTAGCAGCGTCCCCGAGATCTCGCGGCCGACGAAGCCGACGATGCCGCAGAGCTCGATGTCGGAGATGATCGCTCCTTCCGTCGCGTCAGCGCACTCGAGGCAGACGCTGTACGAGAGGAACAACCCGAGCGCCGATTCGATCGCGCACTGCTCGAGGAGATCGTCGAGCTGCGTTGGCGTCAGCGTCTGGACGTGCTGCATCCGCCCAGGTATCGGCGAGCCGCGCTGGCTCCTTGAGTCACACCTTTGTTGGCACCGTCCTAAAGGGCTGACAGTGGGCCGCCGATGTCCTTGTCCACGGGCTCGTCTGACCGCCGACATGAAACGCATCCTGATCATCGATGACTCCGAGGCTGTTCGTCGACAGGTCGCCCAGACATTGGGGCCTGCTGGCTACGATGTGGTCGAAGCTATCGACGGGATGGAGGGGCTGAGCGTCATCAAGTCGGCCCATCCCGCGCTGGTCCTGTGCGATCTCAACATGCCGCGCATGGGCGGCATGGAGATGCTAGCCGAGATGGCGCGCACGCCGCCGCTGCCGCTGATGGTGATGCTGACCACCGAGGCGCAACCGGCGCTGATTCGCCGCGCGCGCGAGCTGGGCGCGGTGGGCTGGATCGTGAAGCCGTTCAAGGCCGACTTGCTGATCGCCGCGGTGAACAAGCTCACCGCGACTGTGGCGGCCGCTGCCAGCGCCGCCTCCTGAGAGAGGTTGTCTCTCGCGGGGCCTGCCCCTCCCTACCCTCCCCGGCGGCGGACCGCGGGAGGGGCGCCGGATCTTCAGCGAGTCACCGTCCCCGGCGGCAGACCGCGGGCGACCGGATCTTCAGCGAGTCACCCTCTCCCGCGGTCCGCCGGGGGAGAGGGCCGGGGTGAGGGCAGACCTTGCGAGAGCCAACGTCGCGGGCAGACCTTGCGCGAGCCAACGTCCGCGGGCAGACCTTGCGCGAGCCAGCGTCCGCGGGCAGACCTTGCGCGAGCCAACGTCCGCGGCTTACTGCCCGACGATTTTGCGAACGGCCGCGACCAGCTGATCGGGCTTGAAGGGCTTCACGATCCATCCCTTGGCGCCACACCGCTTGGCCTGCTGGATCAGGTCCGCCTTGCCCTCGGTGGTCAGCATCAGCACCGGCAGCGACGAGTTGTTCGCCTGCGCCTTCACCGCGGCCAGCATCTCGAGGCCGTTCATGTTGGGCATGTTGACGTCGCAGATCACCATCGCGATGTCGCGCTCGGTGCTGATCGTGCTCAGGCCCTGCTGCCCGTCCTCGGCCTCTATGACTTCATAGCCGGCCTGGAGCAGTGCGGTCCCCACCAGCTGGCGGATCGCCCGAGAATCATCAACGACCAGGACTTTGGCGGACATGGATTCTTTCCTCCCTCGGATTACCAATCACTCGAAACATCAGACTCAGAACAGGACCAGATCGCCCTCTTGAGAACACGGGATCGCCTCGACGGCGCCCTGGAAGATCGGTCCGGTGGCGGGCGGCACCAGCTCGAAGCAGATGGAGACCAGCTCATCGCCGGCGGTCAGCACCAGATCGATGATCCCGTCGCGCGTCGGCGTGCGCGCGCCCAGGTGGCGGCCCTTGACCGCGGTCGGCGTGCTGGTGTCGAAGTCGAGCCCGCGCTCACAGAAGCGCCGCTTGATGCGGCCGAGCGTCTGGTTCGCCATCTCGCCGACCCAATCGAGCAGATCATCGGGGGTGGGCTGACGCGAGCCGGGCATCGTGGGGAACGTCGCCGAGAAGATCCGCGACGAAGCCGCCATGATCAAAGAGCCGCGCACGCGGCCGGTGAACCCGATGAAGCCGGCGAGATCGTGCTCGCTGAGCGCGACCAGGCGGCCGGCGGCGATCTTCCCGACCGGTAGCCCACAGGCGCTCAGCATGTCGACGCAGGCCTCGGTGACGACCCGGCGAACCTCATCTTCCTGCTCGTGCGCCAGGCTTCTGCTCTCACTCATGGACTTGATCGCTCCCCCATTCCTGGTGAACCGTTCGGAGCAACGTCGCGGTCGAAGTTGGAAGGTTCATCTGATCGGCCCCAGGCTCGTCGAGCACCAGTCGGATCCACGCGCCCGACGGAGGTGTCCGGCTAGAGGCTTGGCGACGGTCACGACCAGTACAACGACCCTTCCCCGGCAAAACTTGAGAGCACGACGGCGACCGCGCGCCGTCGGGAGAACGGTCTCATCCAGCGACACTGCCGCCGTTGTGGGCGGCTCACTGACCGGAGGTCTCAGCTCCCATAAAAAACGGGAGGTCCGAAGACCTCCCGTCGAAACGAATACTGTCTGAAAGTGGCAGGAAGGACTACCAGCCGCCGCCGGCCGGCGCGGGAGCCTTGTCCTTCTTGCCGCCCTTGTCCGCGGAGCCCTTGTCCTTCTTCTCGCTCTTCTTGTCCTTCTTGTCGTCGTCGGCCGCAACCAGCGTCGCGTGCGCAGACGTCGCGCGGACCGACGAGCCGACGTTCATGGGGGCCGATGCCGAAGCGGACGCGATGGCCGGCGCCGCCATCGCCGCGGAGAACACCGTCGCCAGAATCAGGTTCGAAAGGTGGGTCTTTTTCATGGTCGTCTCTCCTTCGGCGCGACCGTATCAGATCACGGCCAACGGCACTACTGGCAGGTCGGAAACTTCTTGCCGCTGTCGTTGTCGAAGTTCTGCATCATGTTCCCTAGAGGGAAGCTGATGACCTGGTTGTTGATGTCGGTGATCGAGATGGTGTTGCCGGTGGCGAGGTTCGTGCTGCCAAAGTTCCAGCCGTTGTAGGTCTGCAGCAGGTTCGACATCTGTCCGTTCACGCTCACGCTCTTGACCGGCACGACGAGGTTCTCGATGAAGAGCTCGTTCTGGTTGCCCGGCTTCACGCGCGCGAAGACATTGCCGGTCACGGGGCAGGCAACGTAGCGCCAGGAGATCGAACCGACGCTGGCGCGCTGGCCCTGCAATGTGTTGCCGGTCCCCAGGAACCCTTCGGTCGTCGTCCCGATCTGGGTGAAGGCATTCTGGCTGAGATCGATGTGCCCTCGGACGCACTTGGAGTTGGTGGCGCTCGGACATTCGTCGACGATCTGGACCACGACCTTGCGGCTGCCGTCGCGCGTGACCTCGACGCAGGCGCCGCAGGTGTGCGCGCCGTTGTAATCGGCGGTGTTCATCGCGCCGAAGTACTGGCCGCCACCGTTCGGGTTGTGCGCGATGACGTCGGGGTTCTGACCCGTCACCTCGTAGCTGCAGTGAACGACACCGTTCGAACCCTGGGCCAACGTATAGAACGTCACCGACCCGTTACCACTGGTGTACTCGGGGCCGGGCTTCATGCAGGCGAGGTTACCGGGTGCGCCGCCCATGCTGGCGCCGCCCTGGCCGCTGCCCCCCTGGCCGCTGCCGCCCTGGCCGCTGCCCCCCATACCCCGGCCGCCCAGGCTGCTGCCGCCCTGGCCAGTGCCGCCCGCGCCGATGCCGCCACGTCCGCCGGCGCCGGTGCCGCCGGTGCCAGGCGGGTTGCCGCCCGTGCCGGGCTTGGCGCCGCCCGCGCCGCCGGCGCCGGTGATGACTCCGCCGCCACCGCCGCTACCGACGCGCATACCCCCGCCACCGTTGTTGCCGCCGATACCGTTGCCGATGGTGCCGCCGGATCCGTCGGAAGACATCGAGCCGCCGTCGGAGCTACCACCGAACTCACCCAGACAGGCAGCCATGCCGAAGGCGGGGATCAAAAATAGAAAAGTTAGCCTAAACCCGTTGCTCATTAGGGGAAGCCTCCTGGCGGATGCGCATAGGCCCGCCTCTTGTTGCGACGCTGTCAGGGGGCAGATGAACCGCAGTTATACGACAGTGCCGTCGTCGGCGCGCGAGCTTTTTCTCAACGTCCACGCGGCTTTTACGCAATTCCTGCCCGGCGAAAGCCGTCACTTTTTTTGAAGAAAACTGAAACACGCCGATCTGCGATGCGCGGTGCCGTCCGATCGCGGCACTGAAATCGCTCGCGGCGCGGGGGGGCGATCGATCCGTTGCGCGCGCTCTTTTCGACATTTTCTGACCATGCGGCCGACGACAAAAACCGCGTGCGAGAAAGCTCGCGTGCGCTTCGTATCGTGATGATCGAGAGGCGATCGCACGCGCGCGCGACGCGGCCTTTTCCGCTGTTTTCCTCTCAAGTCCTCTCTGGTCACTGCCGAACCCCTGCAGCGACACAATCCGGCATTGACGCAAAAGGAGCTCGCTTGCAACTGATGGGGGGACAGATCGACCGGCGGCGGCATCGGCGTTTCAGCGTGGGGGTCCCCGTGCGGCTCCGCATGAAGGGTTCGGCAATGTCGACGATGATCGAGCTCAGCGACGTCTCGTTCCATGGCTGCCGCATGCGCTCGCTGTCCAACGCCGGCGCGCCCGCGTTGAACGCGCGGGTCGCCTTTGGCTTCGTGCTCCACAACCACAATATCGCGCTGGCCAAGGGCCACGTCGTGCGCCGCATCGAGGATTCGCTTGGCGGCGGCATCGGGCTGGTCATCGATCGCGCGAACGTCGCGTTCTACGAATTTCTGATCACGCTCGCCGAGAGCGAGACCGTCCTCGCCGCCTAGCGCATCTAGCGACGCGCGGTCAGGTGAACGTGGGCGCTCTGCAGGGGAGCGCCTGCGCCCGTCAGCGGCTCGCCGTCGAGGCTGAGCTCGAGCCGCGCATGCGTGAGCGCGTCGAGCCAGCCGCGTAAGCCGGGATCCGGGCGCCAACTGGGCAGCGGCCCTGCGGATACGCGCGGTGCATGCGCCGTCCCCCGGATCGGGTCGAAGGCGCCGGTATCGGACCACTCGTACGCGGCGCCCTCGGGCGTCACCGGCGCGCCGCCCAGGTACGCCATTGCCAGCGCCCGCGCGCCGGCGGTGTCGAGCCCGGGCGCCCCATGAAAGATCGCTTCGGCCATGCTCGCGCCGTCGTCGGGCACCGCGAGCCTCTCGGCGAGGCCGCCCGCGATCGACCACAGGGTTCCGCCCGGCGGCAGATCGACGTCGACGACCAGCTGTGCGCCAGGCAGTGAATCGCCGCGCGCCGCCGCGCTCGCGGCCTCCGCGCGCTTCACCTTCAGCTTGGCCTCGAGGCGCGGCAAGCGCCCGTCGAGGCAGTCGTCGATCCGGTGGTGCAGCGTCTCCTCGCCGAGCGCGACGAGGAGCGTACTTCGGCAAACCGCGAAATAGAGGGGCCGAAACGAGGGAACGCGCGCGCCCGCCGGCCCCGGCGACTCTCGCTCGAGGCGCGTGACGGCGGTGCCGCGATAAAGTCCGCCCGACCGCCACGTGATCGCCGCCGGGCCCAGGCTCGCGCGCGCGTTGCGCAAGAGCAGCTCGGCGGCTGCCTCGTCGCGCACGGCGACGCCGGCATAGATCGGCAGGTCGAGCGGCCGGCCCGCGCCGTCGGATCCGACACCGAGAACGTCGACGAGGTCGAAGAGCCGGGTGCGCCCGGCGCGCGCGAGGTTGGCCTGCGCCGATGCCGGCGATTCGTCGACACCGGCCATCGCCCAGTCACCGAGCCAGTCGGAGGGTGGCGCACGATCCGCCAGCCAGGGCGCGAGCAGCTGCCGGAGCCAGCGCCGCGGCGCGCCGGCGGTCCCGAACCCGATCGCGGCTCGGAGGCCGGCGGCGCTCCGGCTGCTCGCCAGGCGCGCGTCGCCGACGACCCGCGCCAGCGCCGCGCAGGCGCTGCTGCCGTCACCGACGAACGGCGCCAGCCGCAGATCGACGTCCACGGGTCCGCTGTCGCCCTGGCGCTGGCTCCTCCAGGCGATCCGCAGCACGAATGGACCGACGTCCTCGCGCCAGTCGCGTTCGTGGCCTTCGACGAAGATCCGGTAGGCGTCGCGCTCGGTCGCGGTGACCCTGGCGGGTGGCGCGAAATCGATGAGCGGCGTCAGCGCGGCCGGGGTTCCCCAGGACGACCGCGCTGCCATGCCGGGCTTCCAGGACAAGAGCTCGCCGTGCCCGCCATGGGCGAGCTCTTCGCGCGACAGCAGGCCCGACGCCACCAGCTCGTCGGCCGACGCCGGCGCGCGGCCGTTCATCCAGCCGAACAGAAGGGCCGCCAGCCCCGGTGTCTCCAGCTCCCCCAGCGCCAGCTGGCGGCGAGCCTCGATGATCTGAACGGGAGCGCCGACCAGGTGCGCGACGAACCGATCACCGGCAAAGAGCAAGAGATCCGCCGGCGCGGCGCCGTCGCGCGCGAGCATGTATCGAAACCCGAGCTGGTCGCCCAGGCTCGGCGCGTGCCCGGAGATCGCGGCGAGCACGCGCCGGACCGCACCCGCGCTGTTGGAGCAGAGCTCGAAGCCGCGCGCGCTCGCGCGGTACTGGTGAATCGCGCCGTCGGCCGAGCGCACCACGCGCACCGCCACCCCGCCCTCCTCGGTCTCGTCGGCGCTGCTACCGCCGTGGCCCGCGCCGAGGTCGGCCAGCGCCGCTGCCAGCGCGCGGTCCGCGTCGGGAGCGGGCGCCGCAGGCACACGATCGGCACTGGCGCGCGCGCGCCAGATGAGCGTGACGTCGCTCCCCTCGCGCAGGTAGGGATCGCTGCCCACGACCGCGACCTCGCCGGAGATCGCGGCCATCAATGCCGCCGCGCGCGCCCCCGGCGGCAAGCCGAGCTCGGTCAGGTAGCGCGCAGCGAGCGCGCGCTCGATCGGCGTGGCATCGGCGAAACCCGCACCGGCGGCCACGCTCCCGGCCAGCGTGGTCGCGCGCGACAACCATCCGTCGAGACCATCGAGCAGGCGATAGAGCTGCGACAGCCCTGCGAACCGGGCGTAGTAGAAGTCGGCGGGCGTAGCGTCGGCCAGCGGCTCGGTCGGCACCGGCCGTGCGAGCCCGGCGAGCAGCTCGCGCCACGGACGCGCGACGAGTGTGGGACCCGCGAGCTTCTCGATGGGGATCGGCGCCGACTCGTCCGCGGTGAGCGCTGCCAGCCGGCGGTCCTGCTGCAGCATCTCCTGCAGCGAGGTAGCGTCGGCCGTCGCCGACATCAATCGGGCCAGATCGGCCGGCGTGCGGCGCGGCACCGAGTGCGTCGGGCGCGCGGGCGCCGTGCCGACGTCGCGATGGCCGAAGCCGACCACGCCCAGCTTGCGCAGGACCTGCCGGCTGGGACGTGCGGGCGGGGACGGAGCCGTCGCCTTGAACCGCTCCTCGGCGAGCGCGTGCAAGCGGGCCTGCGCGAACGCGCCGAACGGCGATCCGAACCGCAGCTTCTGGCCGAGCTCGATGAGATAGGTCGAGAAGGCTTGTGGATCGTCGGGTAGGCCGCTGGTCTCGGGCAGCGTGAAGCGGAGGTGCTGGCCCGTCGCCGGCTCCGGCGAAGATCCGCAGCGCGCCGGCGCGTAAACGTGAAGCAGCGCCGGTGGCTTCGCGGGAGAATCCGGGGGCAGCGCGAGCCTGCGGACGACCAGCGTCAGCGAATGTGCTGGCGCGGGCACCGGATCCCGGCGCACCTGCGTGACGACGCCCGACCAGGGCTGCGGCTCGCCCGGCGCGCCGTCGAGGCGTACCTGCCAGCCTCGGTTCCACGGGTCGGCGCACGTGCCAGGATCGACCGAGACCACCAGCGTCTCGTAGCCGGCCTCGACGTGTCGTCCGAGCACGCGGGCGGGGCGCACCGGCGGATCTGCCGCGAAGGCGGTCACCGAAAGCACGAGCCCCGCGGCGAGCGCCAGCACCGACGGTGCGCGCATGCGACGCGGGGGGATCTTCATGCATTGCATTGTACTTCTGGCGGGCTTTCCGCGCGCGGCGCTCGCCGGCCGGGCGCCGCGGCTCGCAAGGCCTGCCCCTCCCTAACCCACGCCGAATGGCAACCCGCGCAAGGCCTGCCCCCTCCCTAACCCACGCCGAATGGCATCCCGCGCAAGGCCTGCCCCTCCCTAACCCTCCCCCTCGGCGGATCGAGGGAGAGGGGATCGGATCCGGTCCCCTCTCCCGTCCGCGGGAGAAGGTTAGGGAGAGGGCAGACCTTGCGAGCCGCATCGCCCGCGGAAGGCGCCTAGACCAACCACACCAGCGCGACCGCCGTGATCGCCACGCGCCCGAGCTCGACCGGACGCGCCCAGCGCCGGCCGTCGACCAGGCCGCCGAACGACAGCAGCGCGAGCAGGATCAGCGCGGCGCCACACAGCAGCGTGCGCCGGGGCAGGCTCTCGCTCCACATCATGAGGACGAACGTGGCGGCGATGACCAGCGCGAAGTTCACCCAGATGTAGCGCTGCAGCCGGGGCGCCACCCGCACGGTGAACTTGGCGGCGTCGAGCGGCGGAGGGCCCGCCGGCGCGCCCTCCCAGGAGAAGGTGCGTTCCGGGGGCGCGAGCCACACGCGCAGGCGCTCGGCCAGGCGCGGCGCGCGCAACGACGTCGCAACCACCTCGATCACCGGCTGCAGCTGCGCGCGGATCGAATTGAAGCTGCGAAACGGCCTGGTGATGCCGAACACCGGCGGCGCGTGCTCGGGCGCGAACGTCCCGAACAGACGATCCCAGATGATCAGGATCGCGCCGTAGTTGCGATCGATGTACTCGGGATTGCGCGCATGGTGCACGCGGTGGTGAGACGGCGTGTTCAGCACCGCCTCGAGCGGGCCCAACCGGCCCACGAGCTCGGTGTGAATCCAGAACTGGTAGAGGGTGCTGACCGAATCGGCGACCACGAACATCAGCGGCGGGATACCGATCAGCGCCAGCGGCAGCGAGAACGGCAAGCTGGTGAACGGCGTCAGCACGGCCTGGCGCAGCGCGACCGCCAAGTTGTAGTCCTCGCTCTGGTGGTGCACCGCGTGCGCGGCCCACAACAGATTCACCCGGTGCGACGTGCGGTGCCACCAGTAGTAGATGAAATCGACGCCGAAGAGCGCGACGACCCACGCGGCGGCCGGGTGCTTTCCCAGATCGACGAGGCGCGCGTGATTGTAGATCCACAAGTAGATCCCGAAGAGCGCGCCGTTGGCGAACAGGACGATGATCTGCTGGGTCACGCCGCAGCTGACGTCGGTGAGCGCGTCCTCGAATCGATACACCACCCGCCTGCGCCGACGTGCGACCAGCAGCTCGATGCCCATGAGGAGGAAGAAGAAGGGCACCGCCAGGGCGATGTAGTTGGGACCCACGCCCCATTACCGTAGCACGCGGCGGGACGGCCGATGCCGCACGGATCAGCGCACAGGCGGCAGCAGGCGCGGGCCCCCCGACCCCGCGCCGACCGGGCGTGCGAGCACGATCTTGCGGCCAGCCGCGCGTCCCTGCTCGTAGGCCTGCGTCTGCTCGATGGCGGCGCCGCCGCGGCTCGTCTGGCGCGGATAGCGCCGGCGCAGGTAGGCCTCACGCTGCGCGTCCGCATGGACCACAAGTCCCTCCTGACGGCTCTGCCGCGCGCCCGCATCGAGCTTTTCGTCGAAGCCCATCATCACACCGGCGACGAAGCGCCGGCGCTCGCGATCGGCTGTTATGCCGGCCATGCGCTTGTGCGCGCGCCAGAGCCGCTCGCCGGTCGCCAGGAGAAAGGCGTGAACGTAGACCGCGACCTCGAGGTTGGCCGGCGTCCCACACAGCTCGAGCACGCGGCCGCGACGGCCCTGCAGCGGCAGGTAAGCGGGGACCCAAATCACGCTCACGAAGAAGTGCCGCGACAGGATGCCAGCGAGCACCTTCTCGGCGACATCGTTGCGCGCCTTCACGTCGCCCACGTGACGAAAGGCGTAGCCCGGTGCCTCGGACGAGGCGCTGGCGTCGATGTTGTGCAGCAGCATCAGGCGCCGTGCCTCGTTCATCGCCGCCGCCGCTTCGTGGGCGTTGGGGCTCTCGGCGAGCGCGAGCAGCCGCGCGATCCGGCGCAGCACCGCCGCCATCGGGCTGGCCGCGTCGCCGGCCGGCGCAGGCGTGCCCGCCGCGGTCGCGTCGAAGCCGTGCGCTTCGCAGACGCGGCGAAACGCCGGTCCGTGCGCGGTCTCGTCGTGGATGCGCAGCACCTCGTCGACGTACTGGTGCGCCATCTCGTGCTTGAGCAACTCGCGCACCGCGCCCCACGGCTGTGTCACTACCAGCCGCCGCGAGATCGCAATGGTCCGCTGCGCGCGGATCCACTCGCCCAGACGGCGTTCGTGGTCCGACAGCGCCAGCACCGGGCGGCGCAGCTGCGACTTGAAATGGTTGTGCGCGATCTCGTCCCAGGTCTCGGCGAGCTCGCGCAGCAGCGCGGCTTCGAGCGCGCTCCGCTCCGCGATGAAGCGGTCTTGCTCTACTGTTTTCTCGGGCGCGCGGCTCACCGGCGCAGGAACCCTAGCAAGATCTCGAAGCCGATCAAGATGACGATCGTCACCTCGAGCGAGACCAGCCGGCGGTCGCGCGCGACGTCGAGGATCAGCTCCAGCGACTCCTGCATGGTGCGCAGCTTGGTCTCCATGGCCTGATAGCGGTCAACGAGGTCGAACTCCGCGCGCAGCTCGTCGTAGATGCGGTCCATGCCGGGGTCGTCCCAGGCCTCGTCGGGCTTGTCGAACAAGTGCAGCACCGAGAGCACCTCGCTGCGCGTGGCGACCGCGCCGCCGATGAACCGGTGCAACGGCTTCGTGCGGAATGAGACCGTCCCGCGATCCTCGAGCCGCTCGACCCGGCGTCCGGTCTGCTCGAACATCAGCTCGACGGCGCCCTCGTAGTACTCCATCGCCGCGCTCTGCGCGATGGTCAGCGCCACGACGCTGGCGCGCTCGGGGGTCAGCTGGTCCAGCGTGAGCACGCCGTCGTGGACGTCGGCGATCTTGCCCGGATCCTCGCGCACGAAGAACTCCTCGGCGCCACCCGGCGTCATGGTCAGCGACGGGCGCGCGCGCCGCAGGCGCGTGAGCTCGCTCTCGCGGTCGGCGTGCGAGACGTCGTGGAAGACCATCGCGCCGAACGGATAGATGAAGACCCGGCCGCGCCCGGCGGGCAACGAGTAGCGCAGCTCGTGAGGGGTGCGGCGCGCGTTATCGAACGCCCCGGCCAGATCTTTGAGCGGCAGGTTCTCGATGAAGGCGACCGCGTGGAATGTGTGTCGGGGAGCAGGCTCGGACAAAGCGCCCTACTATCGCGCACCCCCGACGCACGCGCCATGCGGACCATCGCGGAGGTCGCCGGTCGCCGGCACCAGCGGCCGGGGCGGAAATCGACACGCGCCCAGGCTGCCGATAAAGTCGCGAAAATGGGAGACGCGCGCGACATCTGGGGCAAAGCGGAGGTGGTCATCGGTGGTGTGGCGGCGCTGGGCAGCATCGCCATCCCGGTGGCGCTGTTCATCGTCGGCAACGGGCTGTCGGCGCGCCAGCAGGACGCGAGCGCCAAGCAACTGGAGGCCGACCGGGTCGAGCGCATGCTCGGTCACCTGACCAGTGACAAACCCGACGAGAAGAAGCTGGCGGTGCGCGTGCTGGAGTTCTTCGTCACCGAGAACCAGTTCCCGGCCGAGCTCCTGCCCGCGGTGGTCGAGATCGCCGCCTCCGACACGCACGAGGACGTCGCCGACACCGCGAGCGAGGTGTTGCAAAAAGTCGCCTCGCAGACCCAGGACAAGCAGACGGCGTCGGCAGCCGAGAAAGGGCTGGCCGGGCTGCCGCCACGCGTGAACTTCCATCCCGCGGAGACGGCCGACAAGAACACGGCCGCGGCGGTCGCTGACCTGAATCACAGCGGCGTCGTGGTCGCGCCGCAGGCCGCCAGCGCGGTGGCGGCGCCCGCCACCACCGAGCTGCGCTACTTCCGCAAGGAGGACGCGGCGTCCGCGCAGCAGATGATCGGTCGGCTGGCCGCGCGCGGCATCCGGGCGCAGCTGCGCGACCTGTCCCAGTCGGCGGGGAACCGCGCCGTGCGACCGCGCAGCTTCGACCTGGTCATGGGCCAGAACAACAACAACTGACGTTTCCGCCCGGTCAAGCGCGGCAGGTCACAGGCGCATCCCCCGTTGGAGAGCTTGACAACCGACGTGCCGCAGACCTATCACCCTATCTAGAGAAACGACATGAGCAATATGAAGCTGTCTCCTGGGGTCATCACCGGCAACGCGCTCAAGGACTTGTTCGCGTACTGCAAGGAGGTTGACTGCGCCCTGCCGGCGGTCAACGTCATCGGCTCGAACACGGCCAACTCTGCCATGGCGGCCGCGAAGGAAGCCAAGGCGCCGATCATCGTTCAGCTGTCGCAGACCGGCTCGCAGTTCTACGCCGGCAAGACGCTCGACAACTCGCAACAGCTGGCATCGATCGCAGGCTCGATCGCCGGCGCCTATCACGTTCGGACGCTGGCCAAAACCTACGGCGTACCGGTCGTGCTGCACACCGACCACTGTGCCAAGAAGCTCCTGCCCTGGGTCGACGGCGTGATCGCCGCCGGCGAGGAGTACTTCGCGAAGAACGGTGAGTCGCTCTTCAGCTCGCACATGCTCGACCTGTCGGAGCAATCACTGGCCGAGAACATCGAGATTAGCAAGCGCTACCTCACGCGCATCGCCAAGATGAACATGACGCTGGAGATCGAGCTCGGCGTCACCGGTGGCGAGGAGGACGGCGTCGACAACTCCGACATCTCGCACGACAAGCTCTACACCCAGCCGTCGGACGTTCTTCAAGCTTACGACGCGCTCCAGCCAGTCGGCAGCTTCACAGTCGCGGCGTCGTTCGGCAACACGCACGGCGTCTACGCGCCCGGCAACGTGAAGTTGAAGCCGACGATCCTGCGCGATTCGCAGCGCGCGATCCGCGAGGCGCGCAAGACCGGCCCCGAGCCGGTGAGCTTCGTGTTCCACGGCGGGTCGGGCTCGACCGAGGCCGAGATCCGCGAGGCGGTCTCCTACGGCGTGGTGAAGATGAACATCGACACCGATACGCAGTGGGCGTTCACGCAGCCGATCAAGAAGTACATGGACGAGAAGAGCGCATATCTACAAGCCCAGCTCGGCAACCCCGAGGGGCCCGACAAGCCCAACAAGAAGGTGATCGACCCGCGCGGCTGGCTCCACGTCGGCGAAAAGGGCA
>Ga0265342_10000603_pt1:0-32500 | contig 38029 bp, 31 predicted proteins | sample 4CB327metaG_FD_203125 | JGI IMG/M metagenome (GOLD analysis project Ga0265342, IMG submission 203125) | Rhizosphere microbial communities from Carex aquatilis grown in University of Washington, Seatle, WA, United States - 4-CB3-27 metaG | ecosystem: Host-associated > Plants > Roots >... | reverse complement strand
AACCATGGCGCGATGGGCACCGCGCCACGAGTCCACTTCGCCTCTTCGCTAAGGGCTCGGACACAAACGGCGACCGCCCGATGCCAGCCGGCGAGGCCCGCGGCTCGCGCGAGGACCACGACCAGCGCGTAGCGCTCGGGCAACGCATACACGAGGTAGCTCCTTCGTGCGAAGCGTGCGGCGAGCCACCTCGGGCCGCGGAGGCGGCCTTCGGCCTCGTCGAGGACAATGCGCCAGTGGGCCGCCGCGACACGCAGATCGAAGGGGATCGTGCGACCGGCGTAGTCGACGGTCTCGCCTTGAAGGTCGACCAATGCGGCAGCGCGCGCGCCGGGGACCCGAGCCACCAGGGCTCGGAGGATGGAGGTGAACGCACTTTCGCCTTGGTCACGCGACGGAAGCGCCGCTCGCTTCCCCGCCCGCGCCCTCATGGGACACTCGCCGCGGCCTCTGTCATCAGCGCGGCTGCGCCGGGGGATATTTCGACCGATTTGCGGCTTCGCTGCTCACGGAGCACGGCGCCGAGCTCCGCGCGCACGCGTGCCCCCTCTGCGGCGCCTGCGAGGTCGCGACGCAACCGTTCGACCGCCTGCGGGTCCGGTGGCTCGCGGTCGATGAGGCGGATGACGTGCCAGCCGAACCCGGTTTCGACGACCGGGCTCAACTCGCCGCGCGAGTGCAGCGCGAACGCAGCCGCCACGAAGACCGGGTCGATCTCCGCCCCGTCCGTCGTGTGCCCCGCCAAGTCGAACGCCGGAAGTCGTTCGACGACGACTTGCGCGCCCACGTGAGGCACTTGGGTGGCGCGCTTCTCGAAGTCGTCGTCGTCGCGAGCGCCCGCTACCGCCTGCGCGATCGCGTCGGCGATGGCCCCCAGGCGCCCCGAGGGCATGCTCGAAGGCCGGCGAACGACCGCATGCACCACTCGAACGGTCGCGATCTCGTCGTCGGTGGGGCCGCCGCGGGCGCGCGCCTCGTCGCGCAATCGTTCCGGAACGATTCTCGCCAACGCGGTCGTCGACGCCCAACCCACGGCCGGCGTCGCCTCCAGTCCGGCGGCTCTGGCCGCGCCGGCCAAGAGCGCGTCCTCCACGAGCGCATCGAGCGCCGGGCGAGCTCCTTCGGCGCGCGAGCGCGCGAGGTCGGCCACGACAGACGCCGGGATCGCGAGATCCCCGACACGGGCCGGATCCCCGCCGAGGGCCACGGCCGACGGCCTTCGCACGTCGCGAGACCCGCAGGCCAGCGCCCCGAGCAGCATGACGCCGGCCGGAGCGAGCGCCCGCCCCCTCCGGATCATGGCCGGGCTCCGGGTCGAGCCACCTGCACGGCAGCGCGAAGGGAGACCACGCCGACGGCGAGCCAATACACGGCGCGCAGATCCTCCACACGCGCAATCGCCATCTCGCCCGCGACGAACGCCGAGGCCGCAGCGATGACCAGCGCAACGGCGAGCACGTCGACGAGCTTCATCGATCGTCAAGATATCAGTCCAGCGCGGTGTTCAGCAGACCCCCGAGCGCGAGGATCGCAAGCGCGACGAGCGCCGCCATCGCACGGCGCAGGGCGCGAGCGCGCGACGGCGCAGCGCGCGGCACGTGCCGCTGTAGAGCCACCTCCGCCGAAACGCCGATGACCGCAAGCCCGGTCGCCACCGCGACCAACCGCACCAAGAGCGCTCGCTCGGCGCCCGCGATTCGCCAGCCCACGGTCTGCAGCAGGGCGGCGAGCAGGGCGGCGCCGACGATATCGATCGTGCCGGAGGCGGCGGCCCGCGGAGTCGTGGCGGGACCGTCCGTGCCGTGGTCTTGCGCATCGGACGTGCGCAGCGCCGGGGCGGCCGAGGCGAACGCAAAGAGGGCCCAGCCCACGACTCCGGCGAGACCGCGGGGTGCGTCCATTCGAAGAGGACCCAACCCCGCGGGGGCAATACACCACGAGGCCGCGCACGCGACAACGAACCCCCAGAGCGCGGCAGCCCGCGCGCGACCGCCCCAGCGTCGCTCTCCAAGCACCCCGACGGCCAGCGTCAAGAGCGCGGCGACCGCCGCCGCCTTGGCCAGCCATGGGGCCCCACGCGCCCACGCGCCGGGGGCGACCGTGACGCCCCACGCATAGACGCCGGGAACGCTTGCCTGGGCCGCCGGACCGATCGCCGACAAGCGGTGGAGCAGCCCATCGGCACGCATCCGGAGCACGGCTCTAGCGACGAGCGAGTCGCCGCTCCGGAATCGTCGCGGGGCCGTCCGGCGTCTCCTCGTCCTCGCTTGCGACGGGCAGGTTCAACGCGTCCCACAGCCGCCGGTCGAGGAGGTGGCTCGGCCTCACGTTCTGGAGCGCCGCCAGCATTACCCTCTTGGTGCCCGGGCGCTCGCGCTCGAGGTCGTCGATCAGGCGGCCCACCGCTTTGCGCTGAAGGTGGTCTTGCGACCCGCAAAGGTCGCAGGGCAGAATCGGAAAACGCATCAGCTCTGCGAATTCGCGAATGTCTTCTTCGGCACAATAGACGAGGGGTCGAATCACGATGTGGGCACCCTTGTCGGCGACGAGCTTGGGGGGCATCGAAGCCAGTTGGCCCGCGAAGACGAGGTTCAAAAGAAGCGTTTGGAGCGCGTCCTCGCGGTGGTGACCGAGCGCAATCTTGCGGCATCCGAGCTCTTTCGCCACGCGATAGAGGATGCCTCGACGCAATCGCGAACAGAGCGAACAATAGGTTTTTCCAGCCGGTATCTTGTCCGTTACAATTGAATACGTGTCCTCATGAATCAGCGTAAAATCGTACTTCTCGCGATCCATGTACTCGCGCAGCACGTGGCTCGGGTACCCCGGATGCCCCTGGTCGATATTGACGACTTTCAGCTCGAAGTGAACGGGCGCCCTGCGCTGCAGATCGCGCAAAAGATAGAGGAGCGTATGGCTGTCTTTGCCGCCGCTCACCGCCACGAGGATTCGATCGCCGTCGTCGATCATCGCGTAGTCGCCGATGGCGCGCGAAACGGCGCGGCCGAGCTTTCGCTCGACGGGCTCGCGAGTCGGTTCGACGCCAGGCATTGGCCCGTGGCGCGGTAGCACGTCAGCGCGCCGCGCGCTCGACCAAAGCGAGGAACGTAAGCAGCGCGTGCCCGGTCGCCCCCTTGGTCTGCGTCCACGAGCTCATTCGGTCCGTGGACGCGGGTCCGGCGATGTCGCAGTGGATCCAGCGCGCCTGTCCCACGAACTCGCGGAGGAACAGCGCCGCGGTGATCGAACCGCCGTAACGGTCACCGGCCTGCTTGAGGTCGGCGATGTCACTCTTGACCTGGTCGCGGAGATCTTCGAGCAGTGGCATGCGCCACATCTGCTCGCCGGATTGCTTCAGGGCCGCACCGAACTCGCGGGCACCCTCCTCGTCGCTCGCGTACCAGCCCGAGCAAGTGGTTCCGAGAGCCACCACGCAGGCACCGGTGAGGGTCGCGTTGTCGACGAGCAAGCTCGGGGACAGAGCGCGCGCGTACGCCAGGGCGTCGGCGAGCACCAATCGCCCTTCGGCGTCGGTGTTGACGATCTCCACCGTCTTGCCGTCGAGGGAACCCCAAACGTCCCCGGGGCGGTACGCGTTGCCGTCGGGCATGTTCTCAGCGCACGCTGCGATCGCGTGCACCTCGACCTTCGGCGCTACCGCGGCGACCGCGGCCATGAGGGCGACGACGTTCGCGGCGCCGCTCATGTCGTGCTTCATCTCGCCCATACCGGCCGCGGGCTTGATGCTCAGACCTCCGCTGTCGAAAGTGACTCCTTTGCCGACGAAAACGAGCCGGCCGCTCGCCTTCTTGGGCGTCCACGACAGGTGCACGAAGCGGGGCTCGCGCGCGCTTCCCCGGCCGACTGCGTCGATGAGCTTCATCCCTCGCGCGCGTATTTCCGGGAAGTCGAAGACCTGGACCTTCAGGCCGCAGTCCTTGGCGAGCTTGGTCGCCGCGACGGCGAAGGCCTCGGGGTACATCACGTTGCCCGGCTCGTTGCTCCAGTCGCGCGAGAGGTTGACGGCTGCGCCGACGCGTTGCCCGAGCGTGATCGCGCCCTTCGCGTTTCCCTTGGGGCGCATCGCAAGGCCGATCGCGACCTTCTGAAGCTCTGTCTTCGGCTTTCGGTCGCCGGAGAAGTACTTGGTGAAGCGGTACGCGCCGAGCTCGAGCCCTTCGGCGACGGCGCGGAGCTCACCTTCCAGCCCCGCGGGGAGAGCCAATGCGAGCGAGGTGCACTTCTCGGAGTTGGCCGTCCGCGCCGCCTTGGCGGCGAAAGCGCGCAGCTCCGGTGCCCCGACGGCGCGGCGCTCGCCGAGGCCCAGAAGAACGACCTTGTCCGCCGGCAGTCGACCGAGCGTCGCGAGCGACAGCAACTGATCCCGTTTGCCGGTGAATTCCTCTTTGGCCGCGAGCCTAGACAGCGCTCCTTCGAGGGCTTGATCGACGGTTTTGAGCCATTGCGGAATGGCTGGAGACTTGGCGCCGGCCTGCGGGACGCCGACGACGAGAATGTCGGCCGCGAGCTCCTGCGGTGGCGCCACACGAAACTGTATGTCGAGAGGCATCCGGACTCCGGAGGGAAGCGAAAGGGACGCGACTATGCCAGAGCCGGCGCGCCGAGTACAAGAACGGCCCCTTGGGCCCAATGTAGGCGGACGCGAGTCGCGCCGATGAAACTGGGCTACGCTCGCGGACGAAAACGGCGATGAGGCAACCTCTTCCAACGCAGCCCTTGCCGCGATGGCGGCGCTCCTTGGGCGGCCTGGCGGTGCTGGCCGCGCTCGCCCTCTCCCTCTCCGCGCTCTCCGCGTGCGCGGAGCCGCGAGTGTCGCTGGCCACCGGCGCTCGCGAGTACGTACCCACCGACTACCCGCAGGTGCTCAAGAAGTGGACGCGCAACGAGAGCCTGATCGTGCTCTCCGAGCTCGCCGACGAGCTGAACGTCACGGCCACCTACGAGTCGTGGGACTTCCGCTGGGCGTACGTGGTCCGTTACGCGGCGGACTATCGGCTGACGATCGACCAGCGCCGCGAGCTCCTGGAACATACGCTGCACGAGACGGCGGACGACCACGAGTTCTACGTCGCCCTTTACGGGACGAGCTGGCGCTGGCTCGACTTGAGCCGTCCCACGAGCGCCTGGATCGTGCGCCTCATCGACGACCAGGGGAGCGAAACGGCACCGGCGAAAATCGAATCCATTCCAAAGCCCGGCCCGCTCGAGTTCCGCTACTTCCCCTTTACGACCGTCTGGCGCCGCGTGTTCCGCATCCGTTTCCCACGGCAGACCGCGGACGGGCGCCCGACGATCGCCAACAGCGCGCGATGGTTCGGGCTGCGCTTCGCCGGGGCCGAAGGCAACGAAGAGCTGCGATGGGAAGTCGAACCACCGCACGATCGGGCCGCTGCGCTCTAGTTCATTTCCACGCCGCCGCAGCGGGGTCGATCGCGGGCGCTCACGTTCCGCCGAAGATTTCGAGCAGCGGCGGACACGTCACGAGCAGCTCCTGAGCGACGGGCCGATCGGCGAAGAGGACGAGCGCCCCGCCCTTCGAGGCGCGTACGGTGCTCGGCGCGGGCGCGGCGAGAAGCACTTCGCTCGGGAAAAGAAAGTCGCCGGGCCGCAGCACGCTGCCGTTCGGCAGGCCGTCGGCGCCGACGAGCTCGAGCTCTCCGGCCCCGACCACGAGCAGCCCCGGGATCGGCTTGCCGCGCGCGGCGAACACTTCGTGCTCGGCCAGCGCGACGAGGGTCAAGCGGCTGGCCACCTGGGCCCGCAGCACGGGGTCGAACCTCTCACCGAGCGGACCCATCGTGACCCCCACCAGAGCCTGGAACCGGTTGCCCGCGGCGCGAAGATCGTCCTCCACCCACGGACATGTGCGAAAGGCTTCTTCGACCGCGCGCTCGTCCCAGGTCGCCACACGTGCGGTCTCGGACGCGGCCACTAGCCGCACGGGCGCAGCATGCTCGGTGGTTCCGCGGGAACGAATCACGCTGCCCGCCTCCATCCGCTGCGCGGCCACGTCCAAGATCGTGGCCGCCAGGTCGGCGCTGCCCTCGAGAACCAGCGCCAGCGCGAAACCGGAAGTCTCTTCCTCGGAGGAAAGCTCATGAACGACGGCGGCGCGCGCAAAGGCTTCGCGCGCGTCGTCGGGAAGATCGCCGAAGGCGTCGATCCCGGAAAGGTCGACGGCGCACGCAAGCGGACTGGAGGGGCGGCTGGACCGTATCGGCGTGGCCGGGCGAGCCGGAGAGCGAGCCGGTGCGGGAGCGATCCGCGGGGCGCTGGTCACTACCTCGTCCGTTTCGGCCCGGCGCGGCGCTGGAGACGGACTGCTCGGAGTCTCGCGATCGACGTCGGGTTCGTGGGTGTGGGCATCCGCATCGGCCCACGGGTCGAGCATGCCCGCGTGCTTCTCGGCCCCGCTCGGGACGCGCGCGGGCGCTCTTCGATCGTGCGGGATCATCGGCGTGTCCATCCGCTCGCGCGGAAGCGACGGCGTCGACTCCACGATCACGTCGACCGACAACTCCTCCACTTCGTCGGGGTGCGTCGCTCGACTCTCGTCGACCGCGCTCGCGACTGTCCGGACGTTGGACAGCGGAAATGCGGAGAGACTCGCGCCGGTGGGCTGCGGATGGCCGGCGAGCCACTCCGCGAGCTCCGCGCCGTCATTCGCCAGCTGAAGCGCGCGGTCGTCGTGCTCGGCCTCGCCGGCGGCTTGCGCCGCGCGCCGCAGCCACACGAGTGCGTCGACCCGCTCGTTGCGCTTCCAGAGCGCCTCTGCCGTCTGAAGGGCCCACGTCACATCCTCCGTGTCCGTGTCGAGCGCGGGCGGGATGCCGGGCATGGCGGCGTATTCGTACCACGCCAACGCTCACATCGCGCGGAGCAGATACACGCGACCATCGTCCGAGCCGACCACCACCGAGCCGTCGCTCAGGAGCGTGATCGGAGCGTCGACGTCTCCTCCTGTCGAGAAGCGCCAGAGCAAGTCGCCAGTCTCTCCAACCGCGTACACATCGTCGTCTTGCGTGCCGAAGAGAAGCGTCCCCGTCTCGTCTTCGAGCGCGCCGCCGTGGACGCCGAACTCGCGCGCACCGGTTCCTTGAATCGGGAATTGACCGACTCGGCTGCCATCACCGGCACGGAGGCGCACCTCGTGCGGCGTCGGACCGTAGACGCCGGCGAGGACGTCGCCGCCCCGCGCGATCGCGAGCGTGCCGCGGACATATCCGCCGACGTTGGAGCGCCAGACGATCGCGCCGCCATCGGGTTCGAGCCGGACGACCTCGTCGCCGTCCGTGCCGACGAACACGGCGCCGTCGTCGCCAACAGCGGGCGCACCGTCGACGTCGGCGCCCAGATCGACGCTCCACGCGAGCACTCCCTGTTCGGTCAAGGCATACGCGTGGTGGTCCTGTGATCCGAAGAAGACCTTGCCGTCCCGCCCGATTGCCGGCGAAGTGAATACTTTTCGCTTGGCTGTGAAACGCCACTTGATGTGACCGAGCGGAGTGACGCCGTAAACCGTACGGCCGGCCGCAACGATGACGACGTCGTCGTTCGCGGCGACCGGACCGGTGTCTGCGTCCCCATCCGTCTCGAGCGACCACTTCACTTTTCCCTCTGGGGAGATCGCCACGAGCTTCTTGGAGTCACTGCCCGCGTAGATCGTCCCGTCGCGCGCAACGCAAGGCGTCGCATACGCCCGGTCGCCAAGCTCGACACGCCATCGCTCGAGCCCGTCCGCGCGAGCCAGCGCGGTCAGCGAGCCGCCGAGCGATGCGACGTAGAGCGTTTGTTCGTCGGGAGAGGTCGTGATCTGGGCTTCGACCGGACCGCCGACGTCGTGCGTCCAGACGACGACCGGTGAAGACCGAGGCGCGCGACCGACCGCGCGGTGGGTGTGGCGCGCATCGCCATGGATCATGAAGACGCCGGCGGATCGCTCCTCGCGCGGCGGCGGTCCCCCGCCGAGGCCATGCGGCGCGACCGGGAGCGGCACTCTCGACGGCGTTCCCTCGTTGGGTCTCGGCCAGGCCGTCGAACCGAACGTCGCGCGCCGATGCCGCGACGCGAACGCCGCCGCTGCAAGGACCGTCGCCACAGTCAACGCAACGACGCCAAGTGGGACGCGCTTCACGCGCGCGTTTCTACCGCGCCTTCGCCCGAGCCGCCTGCCAGCGTCGCTCGCATTTCCGGGCTTCCTCCACGCCGACCGCGTGCGCGGGCTCGTCCGGACGCCGCCGAGCCAACCAACCGATGAGCGTCAGCCCGGCGAGGCGGGTTGCTTCGGGTACCTCCGGTTCGCGGATCAGCCGGCCAATGTCCGTGATGAGTCGAGCGCGCTCGTCGGCGCCCGCGCCATCGACGTCATGCCCGCCGTCGGCGCCTCGAAGTCTCCGGGAAGAGGTCGGCGCCGAGCTCTCGAGCTCCGCGGCTGGCTCCGCGTAGTCCGACTCCTGCGCGGTCGCCGCCCTCTGCGAAACGACCGCCGTTCTTCCGTTCGCCTCGTCGGTCCGGGACACTCGGGCGCAAGCATACCCGGCCTTGCGCGGCCGTCGAGCCGCCCGATGGCTACAGGCTGTCGACCAGGACGTCCCTGTCTTTCGCGCCGTTCGCCGGGCCGACCAGCCCGCGGCGCTCCATGGTCTCGACGATTCGCGCCGCGCGGTTGTAGCCGAGCCCGAGCTTTCGCTGCAGCCACGAGGTCGAGCAGCGACGCGTCTCCGCGACGAGGCGAACGGCGTCGTCATAAAGAGGATCGCGCTCGGCGTCGTCGTCGTCGGGCGAAGACTCTTCGTCATCGCGCGGCTTGACGATGTTGTCGTCGTATACGGGCTCTCCCTGCGTGCGCAAGAAGTCGGTTACCCGTTGCACCTCTTCTTCGCTGACCCAGGGGCACTGCACTCGCCTGGTCTCCCCGGTGCCGTTCAGCTTGATCAGCATATCGCCCATCCCGAGCAAGTGCTCGGCGCCCTGCTCGTCCAAGATGGTGCGCGAGTCGACTTTTTGCGCCACTCGGTAGGCGATCCGCGTCGGGAAGTTCGCCTTGATCGTGCCCGTGATGACGTCGGTGCTGGGCCGCTGCGTGGCGAGAATCACGTGCATTCCGGCGGCGCGCGCCTTCTGGGCCAGGCGCGCAACCGCGGACTCCACTTCTTTCCCCTGCTGCATCATCAGATCGGCAAACTCGTCGACGACGATCACAATCCACGGAAGCTTCTCCGGCAGCGGGGCTTTGCCCTCCCCGTTCTCCGCCGGGATCTCCTCGGGTAGGCCGTTGTGGTCTTTGGCGATGACCGTCCTCGCGTTGTGGTTCGGCGCCTCGCCGCGCCCAACCCGGCCCACCCAGGCGTTGTAGGTCGCGATGTTCTTCGTGCCCGCGTCGGCGAAGAGCTGATAGCGCCGCTCCATCTCGTCGACCGCCCACTTGAGCGCGTTCGCCGCCTGCTTCATATCGGTGACGACTGGAAGCAGCATGTGCGGGATCCGGTCGAACGGGGCGAGCTCGACCACTTTCGGATCGATCATCAAGAGGCGAAGCTCCTCGGGCGACCGACGGTAGAGAAGAGAGAGGAGCATCACGTTGAGCCCGACGCTCTTGCCGGCGCCCGTCGCTCCGGCGACGATGACATGCGGCATGCTCGCGAGGTCCGCGTACATCGGGTTTCCGAGGATGTCGCGCCCGAGCACGATCGGAAGCGGCACGGCGAGAGACTGGAAGCGACGGTCTTCGACCAGGTCTCGCAACACGACCCGCACGCGCTTGTCGTTCGGAAGCTCGAAGCCAATCCGGTTCTTGCCGGGGATCGGAGCGACGATCCGCACTTTGCGCGCCAGCGCGAGGGCCAGGTCGTCGGCGAGCCCCGCAACCTTCGACACCTTCGTCCCGACGGCGGGCGACACTTCGTAGGTGGTCACCGTCGGCCCGGGCAAGATGTCTTCGACCTTCCCCTGAACACCGTAGTGGGCGAGCGTCTCGATGAGCTTCTGCGCGTTGGCGAGCAGCTTGTCGCGGTCGATCGCCAGGCTCGGATCGACCTCCTCGGCGACCAATAGGTCCATGTTCGGCAGCGTGAACGCCGCCGATTTCGCCGCCGGCCCTTCCTCGGGCGCGACTTGCTCCTTCTCGAGCGCTGCCGACGTGTCGACGATGGTCGGCGCAGCCTTCCGCGGTCGCTTCGGCTTCGCCGCGGGCTCGGCCGAAGCGCCGATCGGGACTAACGGGTCCGGCTCGGCGGCAACGGACGGCTCGGCAGGAACCGAGGCGATCTCCTCCGTCGCCGGCTCGTCCGCCGGCTCGCCGGCGGGCTCTGAGGGTGCCGGGGAGGCGAGGTCCTTCGGGCTCGGGCGAGCTTCCCGCGCCTTGCGCCGCGGCTTGGCAATCGGTCTCTCGTCGGCGAGCGCTCCGGCGAGACCGTCGTCCATGTCGAACGGCAGCGCGGCGACGATGGCCTCGTCTTTGGGCGACGCGTCGATGTGCGGCTCGCTCGCGATCCGCGCCATGTCCCTGCGCTCGCGCTCGAGCGCCCGCGCTTGCCGCCAGGCCGCGGCGACGGCGCGCATCGCCGCAGCGCTCCACGCCGCCACACGCCTCGTCACCCGCGCCACCAGCCTCGCGAGCGCGATGAACGAGAACGCCGCGCGGCCGATGAGGATCAGGCCGAGGCAAGCGAACCCGACGAGGAACGAGCCCGCGGTCGAGAACAGCGATCGCGCCAGCTCGCCGAACACTTCGCCGACCAGTCCGCCGGCCGGGTGCGTCCCGAAAGCCGTGCGCCCCAGGCATCCGACCTGGACGAGCGCCGCGGTAACGACCGCGAGCAGCAAGTCCCCCGCGATGCGCCCGGGGGTCAGGGGGCTCTGCCTGCCACGGACGAGCGGGATGCCGAGCACGAAGAGCTCGAGCGGAAGCGCCCACGCGACGACGCCGATGAGCGTGACGAGCCCGCGCGCCAGAACATCGCCGACCGGCCCGACCCACGCGGGCCCACCCGGAGTAGGGGTTGCGAGCGACGCGCCCGCCGGGTCGCCTTGGTACGACGCCAGCGCGAGCGCCAAGAAGAGCGCCACGGTCCACAAGACGAGCGCCGCGACCTCGTGCCTTCGTCCGTACGAAGCCGCCCCGCGCCCGAGCACGGCAGGCACTCGCGTGTTTGCGGGCACGCGCGCAGCCTCGCTGGAAGCGGGCCTTGGAGCAAAGACCGGGAGCGCCATGCCTACGTCGTCCTACACGACGCTAGGGCGCGGCGCGCCGACGGTCAACTTCCCGAAACAATTCCGATCGGACGGCGGGGGGCGTAGCATCGCGTGACCGACACACCCCGAGGAAAAGGCGACATAGGTATGCGACAGCGGCTTGTAGGAAAGCGATGGCAGTGCCGACACCTCCTGGCGGCAACCGCGGCGATCGCCATGGCAGGCCTGAGCGCCGGCTGCGCGGTGAGCGAGTCGGACGTGCACCGATGGGAGACCACGGAGGCGGGGCCGGAAAAGCTCTATTCCATCGTGACCCATGACAAGTACTCGTGGCAGCTTCGGGCGGAGGCGGCCCTTTCGCTCGTGCGCATGCGCTCGCGCAACGGCAAGCGCGTCGGCCTCGAGTACCTGGCCATGGGCTACGACACGCCCCAGGGCCGAGTGGCCGGGGCGCTCTCCGTAGTGCCGGAAGAGGCCCGCCGCACGATCGTGGACGGGATCCTGCCCACGTTGGTCGAGGCGATGGCGCAACAGCCTCCGAAGGCCGCCGAGGGTAGCCCCCTCCTGCCCGATCCGAGCATTCCGTACAAGGACGCGGCGTTTGCCCTCCTCTCGCACGAGCCGCCCCTCGCCACCGACGAGAAAACGAAAGCCGAGCTGGGCGCCGCGCTCACCCAATGGGTGCAAACCGACTTCGAAACGCGGATCGACAACAGCTCCCAGCAGTTCGGCGTCGAGCAGATCATGCGCTTCCTCGGCGCGCCGGCGGTCAAGACGCTCCCCGGCATCATCAACGAGGCGTCCTCGAAGGTCGACCGCGCCTGCTCGCTCATCGCCGACATCGGCGACGACGACACGAAGAAGCGCGCCGGCGAAGCCCTGGTGGCGATGGCCAAAAAGATCGACACCACGGAGTGGATCGAGAAGCAGCGCGTGCTCGTCAGCGAGGCGAACGCCAAAGCGAAGATGAACGTCAAGCCCGAGCAAGTGGCCGCGCAGCTCCAGAACTACCAGGAGCAGGAGCTCGAGCGTGTGTTCACGTCGATGAAGCGTCTCGGCGGCCGGCCAGTCGTCGAGTACTGCCTTGCGTTCGCGCGCGACAAGAGCAAGAGCGAGAAGATGCGAACGGACGCTCTGGCTGCGATCGAGAACCGAATCGACAAGGCGGTTCCGGGCGATCTCAACGCGATTTTCGACATTTTGCGGGACGACGCGAACCCCGACAAAGTGCGCGGCGTCGCGATGGCGCGCTTCGGCGAGCTGCCCAAAGAGACGATCGTCCCGAGGCTCTACTCGCTCTTCGACAAGAAGTGGCAGCTTCGCCTCGACGCGGCGCGAATGATCCTGAAGACGATAACGACCAAAGACGTTCCTGACTTCATGCGTCATTTGCCGCAGACCGATCGGACGAAGATGGCGCTGAGCGAGCCCATCACGTACGGGGCGCTCATCTTGGCGATGGACCCGCAGGGGGGCCCCAAGCCGCGCGACGTTCTCAACCAGTTCCTGGGGTTCGGGCCGATGGGGGCCAAGCTGACGGCGGCGGGCTCGTATTACACGGCCAAGAAGTCCGAGGCGGCGCCGGTCGCGGGGCTCGAAGACGACAGGACACCGGTTCCGCGATGCGATCCCGGCGATCAGTGCGGATGGCAATGCGACGTGTCGAAGACTCCCGGCTCCCAAGAAAAGGAGACGAAGAACGTGACGACAATTGGGGAGTTCGTGAAGTGGTGCATCGAGCCCTCGCTGCAATGAGGCTAGAGCTGTGCAAACCGTTCGAGGAAGGGTAGTTTAGGGGCTCGCCAGCGGGGAGTCACGACTCCCCCCCGCGCGTCAGCGACCAAGCCATGAGCGCCGATCCGAACAAGAAGAGCGCCCGCACGTTCCAATGCCGTGACGTTCTTTGGGGAGCGTTCGAGCAGATGGGGCGCGACCTCGAATGCAGCGTCGATTACCTCATCAACGAGGCAATGAAGCAGTACGCACGCCAGCGGAGCCAAGACGGCGGGCGTGCGCCCTATCCGGCCCCGGGGCGCGAAGCCTCGCAGCCAGCCGGTGTCGCGGCGGCCGCTCCCGCACGCGCGCCAGCGGCGGCAGCGCCAGCGGCAGCAGCGCCCGCAGGGGGAGCGGCGGCCCACCCGGGGAACCGGATGCCGTCGCCGCCGGCCCGCGCCCCCCTGCCCCCGCCGCCGCCCCCGCCGCCGGCGCGCGCTGCGATGGCAGCGGGCATGCCTGCCCTCTCGCGATCGCAGCCTCCGAGCACGCGAACGGTCCCGCCACCGTTGCCGCGAACGCCGATGCCTCCGCCCGACCCGCGTGCCAACGGGTTTCCGGCGCCCCAGGCAGCCGTGCTCACCCTCGTTTATCAGGGGGAGCGATTTCCCATCGACAAGGACCGATTCGTGATCGGGCGAGGCAAGCAGTCGAGCGACCTCACGCTGAAAGACCCGAACGTGTCGCGCCAGCACGCGATGGTCGAGTTCCAGAACGGCGTGTACTTCATGGTCGACATGGGCTCGACCAACGGGGTCGAGTACAACGGCCAGCGAATCGCCCGCAAGCAGATCGCCGAAGGAGACGTCTTCCGGATCTGCGATCACGGCCTCTCGTTCACCTACCGCTGAGCGGCCTTCGGAAGCCGTAGCCCCTCGCGCGCAGACGACCATGCCGCGCCCCGGCCTGCGCCCCATGCGCGCGCTCCCCGTTCTCGAGGCGCGACGCGTCGAGCTCGAGAAGTGCGTCTTTTGCCCCAAGCTCTGTCGCAGCGCCTGCCCGGTTTCGAATGCCGAGCCGCGAGAGACGATCACCCCGTGGGGCAAGATGAGCATCGCCTGGATGGCCGCGCACGGCGACGTGCCGCTCGACGGCTCACACGCTTCGCCGGCGTGGGCGTGCACCGGCTGCCTGGCGTGCCGAGAGTCGTGCGACCATCGAAACCCGGTGGCCGACGTTCTCTTGGACGCGCGGGACGCGCTCGCACGCCGAGGCGTCGCGCCCGACGCGGCACAGCGGGTGCTCCGTCGCTTCGGCCGGCACAACGACCGCACGCGGGCGGCCGTGCGCCGGCTCGGGGAGCGCACCCGGACCGATGCGCGTGACGCGCTCCTCGTCGGTTGTGGATACGTGCGAGCCGCCCGGCGCGAGGCGAGCGACGCGGTGGGCGCCGCCGCGGCGCTCGCTGGCTCCCCAGCGCTCGTCGAGGACTGCTGCGGCCTGCCACTGCGGCTGGCGGGCGATCGCGACGCGTTCGCTCGCCACGCGTTCGCCGTCGCGCGATCGGTCCAGCGATACGCGCGGGTCATCGTCGTCGACGCGGGGTGCGCGGTCGCGCTCGAGCGGCTGTATCCCGAGGCAGGCATCCGCTTGGCGCCCCGAGTGCAGCTGCTCGTCGATCTCGCGGCGCGCTCTCTCGGCGCCCTATCGCCGGTGGATCGCCCGACCGAACCGGTGCGGTGGCATGACCCCTGTCAGCTCGGGCGGGGCCTCGGCGTCTACGACGCTCCCCGGGCGGTGCTCGCGCGCATCCTCGGGGGGCCGCCGGCCGAGCTCGACGATCGCCGCGAGCAAGGGGTTTGCTCGGGCGCCGGCGGGTTGCTTCCGTCGACGATGCCCGAGGTCGCGAGGTCGATCGCGGACGCGCGCGTCGAAGCGCACACCCGCGCGGGCGGCGGGCGGATCGTGACGGCGTGCGCGTCCAGCCTTCTCGCGCTCCGCCGGAGCGCGCGCGGCACGGGCGTGGCGGTGGACGACTTGGTCACGTGGATCGGGCGTGGGTTGGGGTCGATGGGCTCTTAGGCTTGGCTCAGTCTTAGGGCGCATTTGAAAGGCGAGCACCACGGAGTCGTCCGGCAGCGGCTGAATGCGGCCTCACCCGGGCACCGGCGGGGGAAAAACGCGCGACAAGTCGAGCTCGATGGCTTCGAACGGCGGGATGCGCGCGCAGGCCGATACGTCGAACGCTCCCGAGTCGACCCAGCGCTTCGACTGCCCGTCGAGGCGGAGCGTCTCCAGGGTGCCCGCCGCTGGATCGGCGAGCCAGTAGTGCCTGACGCCGTGCCTCGCGTAGAGATCGCGCTTCGTCACGCGGTCGTGGCCCGCGTTGCTGGTAGAGATGACCTCGCAAATCCAATCGGGCACGACGTCAATGGGGCGCACGTCCCACGGGCTCGCGAGGCGCTCGCGACGCCACCCCGCGAGGTCCGGCCTCACGATGTCGTGCGGAGACAGTCGAACGTCGACTTCGAGGAAGACCCACCAGCCCCCTGGACCGCCCGAGCCATCGTCGTCGTCGAAGGCCCCGCCGATGAATCGCCGGAGTTTGCCTTGCACGCTGGAGTGTCGCGGCAGCGGGGCGGGCGGGGTCACCAGAACGCCGCGGACGATCTCCGCCTTCACGCCTTCGGGCAGGGTGCGGAGAGCTTCCCAAGTCGCCAGGTTCTTCGCAGGCTCCACCCGGCCAGGATAGCGCGCGAATCAAGGCGCGCTGGTCCTTCGACCTCGCCAACGAAGGGGGCATCATTCGGCATACGCACGCGAGCATTCGGCATACGCACGCGATTGCGCGACGTACCCTCGTGGCTGAGCGGCGTACGCCCCTGATTGCGCGACGTACGCACGCGATTGCGCGGCGCACACGCCCGATTGCGCGACGTACGCACGCGATTGCGCGGCGTATGCCCCTGATTGATCGACGCACACACCCGATTGCGCGGCGTATGCCCCTGATTGATCGACGCACACACCCGATTGCGCGGCGTACACCCCTGATTGAGCGACGCACACACCCGATTGCGCGGCGTACGCCCCTGATTGATCGACGCACACACCCGATTGCGCGGCGTATGCCCCTGATTGAGCGACGTGCGCACCTGATTGAGCGGCGCACGCACCCGATTGCGCGGCGTATGCCCCTGATTGAGCGACGTGCGCACCTGATTGAGCGGCGCACGCACCCGATTGCACGGCGAAGGAGAGCCCTTGCTCGTCATTCGCGCACGGTCGCAGGAACGACACGGTCGATGCGCAGGCGATGGCGGTCGCTCGACGCAGGGCGCGTACCGGTGGCGCACGTTCTTTCCCCCGATGAGGCAAGTGCGCTCCACGTCGACAGTCGTGGTCGTGGTCGTAACGTCCACGTCCACGCTACGTCCACAACCACGATCCGAGCTAGATTCACCCGACTCGTTGCTGCCTCCCTCATCCCCGAAGCCCCGCTCGACCGTCGCCCGCCGCGTGCTCCTTTCGTTCGCGATCACGGGCGCCGCCTTCGCGGTCACGCTCGGCCTCGGCGTGGTCGCGCAGCGGCGCGCGGCGGACGACAGCGTCGAGCTGGCGCGCGGGTACGTCCCGGTCGCCATGCGCCTGGCCCAGCTTCGGGCCGCGCAAACGACGCTGTCGACCCTCGTCGACGGGATTCCCGACGAACGCGAGCCCGGCTCGACGCGAGCCCTGCTCGAGACGTTGTCCGGCGCGCGACGCACGATGTTCGTCGAGACCGAAGCGGCGATGCGGCAAACCCTCCCCGCGGTCGGCAGCGAGGCGACGCGTGCGCTCGCGCCGCGGCTCGCGGCGGAGCTCGACGCGGTGGAGTCCACCCTGGAGCCGGACCCGGCCCTGTTCGAGCGCCTCTTCGCGGCCATCGCGAGCGGCGATCGCGACGGCATCAACCGGACGATCATTTCGCTCGGCGCGATCGAGCACGACGCGGACAAGCGGTTGCGCGTTCTCGCCGGTCGCGTGTCCGGCTCGATCGACGCCCTCTCGACCGAGGCGCGCGAGCGCGAGCTGCGGTCCATCTGGGCCCTTGCCGTCCTCGCCGCCCTCACCCTCGCCGTCGGTGTCGTCGTCTCGCTGCACGTCCGGCGTCTCCTCGCGCCGCTCGCGCGCGTGACCGATCGCGCGCGCTCCGTGGCACGGGGCGACCTCACCGCCCGGGAGGTGGACACGAGCGACGACGAAATCGGGCAGCTCGAAGCAGCGTTCGAGAAGATGGTCTCCGGCCTGTCACGCGCACAGGCGCTCGCGCTGTCGAACGAGCGACTGGCGGCGATCGGCAAGATGGCCGCCCACGTGACGCACGAAATCCGCAACCCCCTGTCCGCGATGGGGCTCAACGTCGAGCTGCTCGCCGAGGAGCTCGGCAGCCTCCGAGGGAACGACGGCACGCAGCGGGCCGAAGTGAGCAGCCTCCTCGTCGCGATCCAACGGGAGGTGCAGCGACTCGAACAGCTGAGCGAGGAGTACCTGCGTGTGGCGCGCCTGCCGCAGCCGCGCATGGAGGCCGACGACGTGACCGCGGTCGTGCGCGAGATCGTGGCCTTCGCTCGGCCGGAGATCGAGCGCGACGGCTGTACCGTGGAGCTCCACGTCGCCGACCCGCTCCCCGCGGCGCTCTTCGACGAAGCGCAGCTCCGGCAGGCGCTGCTCAATCTGCTGCGCAACGCGCGCGAGGCCATGCCGGGCGGCGGGCCGATCGACGTGCACGTCATGGCCGAGGGAATGGGCGTGGTCGTCGACGTGGACGATCGCGGCGGGGGGATTCCCGAAGAGATTCGTGCGCGCGTGTTCGATCCGTTCTTCTCGACCAAGGGGGAAGGCACGGGGCTGGGCCTGGCGATCACGCGTCACATCGTGCAGGCGCACGGCGGCACCGTCACCTGCGAGCCGCGCGAAGACGGCGGCACCCGATTTCGCGTCGCGCTCCCGATCGCGCCCGCCAAGAGCGCCCGTCTCCCGAGCGCGACCGCGCACGCCCGTTGACGCGTCGGCCCCTGCTGTAGAGCTTCTTGCAACCGAGTATCCAGCGAAGCTGGGTACCATTCGATGGGGCGCTGTACTAAGAACCGCCTCCCATGCCCCGTATCGACGGCCGTCCCCTCGACGCGCTTCGCCACGTCGAGATGACCCTCGGCTTCCATCGCCCCTCCGAAGGGTCCGTGCTCTACCGCGCCGGCGGCACGGTCATTCTCTGCACGGCCTCGGTGGACGAAAAGGTTCCGCCGTTCCTCGAGGGAAAAGGCCAGGGCTGGGTGACCGGCGAGTACCAGATGCACCCGCGCGCGAACGCCAGGCGCCAAGAACGCGACGGTCGCGGCAGGGCGCCCAGCGGGCGAACGCAAGAGATCCAGCGGCTCGTGGGCCGCGCGCTGCGAGCGGCCGTAGACCTCGCGAAGCTCGGCCCGCGCACGATCACCGTCGATTGCGACGTGCTCGAGGCCGACGGCGGGACGCGCACGGCGTCGGTCACCGGTGGATTCGTGGCCCTGGCGATCGCGCTATCGAAGATCGGGGTGCGCGCGCTCCGCGAAGCGGTCGCCGCCACGAGCGTCGGCGGCCTCGCGGGGCTCGGGAACGCGCTCGACCTTTGCTACGCCGAAGATTCGCGGGCTCGCGTCGACTTGAACGTCGTCGCGACGGCGACCGGCAAGATCGTCGAAATCCAGGGAACGGCCGAAGGCGAGCCGGTCGAACGGCGGGAGGTCGACGCGATGGTCGACCTGGCCCTCGCCGGGATCGCAACGCTGACGCGAGTGCAGAGCGATGCGCTCGCCCGTGCCGGCATCGACCTGAAGAGTCTCACTCTCTAGAGCAGAGCGTCCGTGACTTCGACGCGTCGGGTCGGGCTGGTCGTCGCGACGACCAATCGCGGAAAGCTCGAAGAGCTTGAGCTCCTCCTCGCGGGATGGCCGGCCGATGTCCGCAGCCTGCGTGACGTGGTGTCCGAGCCGCCGATCGTCGTCGAAGACGGAGCGACCTTCGCCGAAAACGCCATCAAGAAGGCCAGGATCGCGGCGGACGTCACCGGGATGCTCGCGCTCGGGGACGACTCGGGGCTCGAAGTGGACGCGCTCGACGGTCGGCCCGGCGTGCGAAGCGCACGATTTGCAGGCGAACGGGCGACCGACGCCGAGAACTGCGCCGCGCTCCTCGCCGCGCTCGACGACTCCGCCAAGTCCGCACCGTTCCACGCGCGCTTCCGCACCATGCTCGCACTGGTCGACCCCCGCTCCCCCGACTTGGGGCCCTGGACGGTCGAGGGGGTGTGCCACGGGACGATCGCGCGCGCGCCGCGTGGAGCCGGCGGCTTCGGATACGACCCGCTGTTCGTCGTCGACGGGATGGACAAGACGATGGCGGAGCTCTCGCGCGCCGAGAAGAACCGCGTGAGCCACCGCGCCGCCGCGCTGGCCGCGCTAAAGCCCCTGCTCGCTCACCTGCTCGGCGAACCGCGCGGCTGATCACTTTCCGAAGAGATCGACGTGCACGCCGCACCCGAGGACGACGGCGAAGTAGGTCTGCTGGTATGCGGAAGGAATCGGCGAGCCCTCGAACAAGGGCTGCGTTTGCAGGTCGGGCTGATTGGGGGCGAACTGGATGTTGCCGGAGGTGTCCGTCAGCGTTCCGCCCGAGAGGGTGAGCATCGGCGAGACGGTGGCGCGGGTGCTCAGCCGAATTTCCGCGCCGAAGCCCAGTCGGAAGATCTCGAACCCGCTGGCGCTCCACGTTCCGCTCGCGTTCGATACTTCGAACTTCCGCCAGCCGAACGAGATGTCGCTTGCAAACGACACCGAGTCGACGTCTCCCGCCAGGTAGCGGAAGCCGATTCCGATGAACGACGTCGATGCGTTCGTCGGCACCCCCTCGAAGCGGCGGCCCGCGCCCACCAGGCCGACTTCGACGGTGAGGTACGGGATGTACCGCCGCGCGAGGCGCGCGCCGACGTCCGCCTGAAGCGCGAGGCCCGGGCGGACGAAGTTGGCGGTGGTCTCGACTCCGGCAGGACTGAGCGGGTCGTTGATGTAGAGCCCGCCGCTGTACGCGAGAAAGCCTGCGCTGCCGCCGAGCCACAGCGCGTACGCCGGGGCATGGGTGGGCTCCGCGGCAGACACCCCGGCGGGCCCGTGGGGCGGTCGCGCATAGGCATACGGAGTGGGCGGCGGGGTGGGGGCGGCGGGCGGCGGCGGGGCTGGCGGCGCGGGTGAGGCCGCTGCCGGAGGCGAAGGCGACGGCGGCGGCTCGGCGGCCGGCGCGGGAAGGGGTGGAAGCACCTCCTGCGCGTGTGCGGCGCCGGCGAAAAGAAGAGTCGCACCGATACAAGCGGCCCCCCGAAGACTCGTGCGCATGGCCGACCTCATGGAAAAGACGTGCGCAGCGAGGCGCACTTCATGGATGATAGGCGACGGGCCGCCTCGGCGCATGCCGGCGGCGCAACGCTCTATCCCCGGGGGGAGCGGCGACCTACGCAAACGAGAGACGGGGTAAGGTGACATGACCAAGCCGTGGAAGGACCTCGGCCGTTACGGCGGCGTGGGGATCGAGCTCGTGCTCGCAATTCTCATTCTCGGAGGCGTCGGCCACTGGCTTGACGGGCGCTACTGGGGCGGCCGGAGCTGGGGGATGGGCATCGGCTTCGTTCTCGGCGTGGCGGTGGGCGTGCGCAACCTCGTTCGGGTGGCCAAGGGGATGCAGCGGGACATCGAGCGCGCCGAAGCGCAGGACCCGGAAGCCAACCGCTGGACCGTTGACGAGAGCTGGCTACACAAGCCGGAGCCAAACGAGCTGAACGAGCCAAGCGAGCCAAAAAAAAACAGCGATGATCGCCCGAGCTGATGCCCGACGCCCCCTCGACGCGAGGCTGCGCACGACCATTCTGGCGGTCCTCGTCAGCGGCGCAGGCCTGACCCTGGCGGGGGCAACGACGAGCGGTCCGCGCGCCGCGCTTTCGGTTGGCATCGGCGCGGCCGTCGCGGTAACCAACCTATGGGCCCTGGCACGCGTCGTCGCGGCGCTGCTGCCGGAGGGCTCGACGGGGGCGGGCGAGAGCCCGTCGAGCACGCCCGGGGTCGAGCCGGCCGCGCGCGTCCCCGCGTCGACCGCCGCGTGGTCGCTCCTCGCCGCCGTGAAGATGCTCGGGCTGTTCGTCGTCGTCTGGCTGCTCTTGCGCTCCGCCGTCGCATCGCCCCTCCCCATGCTCGTGGGGTTCGCCGCGCTTCCCGTAGGGATTGCCTTCGGCGCGCTGGTGAGCGATAGAAGCGCGCTAACAGGCCGTTGAAAGACGAGAGATGAACCGCCAGGACGCCAGGGACGCCATGCGAGCGTCCGTTTTCAACAGCCTGCCGAGAGACCCGTAGGTCCGAATCATGCCCGAGCACACGTCCTTTTTCAGCTACCTCATCGCGCAGTTCCCGGCGCTCGGCCACAACATGAGCATCTTCGGGAGCTCGCTGTTCGGCGAACCGGTGACCGCGCACGGCCTCGAGCCTCTCCTCGCCAGCTTGTTCGTCATGCTGCTGGTCGTGGGCCTCGCGCTCGGCGTCCGCGGTCAGCTCGTCGACCACGACAAGTCGGTCATCCCGGACGCGAAGCTCAGCCTCCGCACGTTCCTCGAGGTGTTCGTCGGCTTTTGGTACGACACGATGAAAGACATGATGGGGCCGCGCCGCGCGAAGCGATATTTCCCGCTCGTCGGGTCGCTGGCGTGCTTCATCTTCTTTGCAAACGCGATCGGGCTCATCCCCGGCTTCGTACCGCCCACGTCGAACTGGAACATCACGATGGGCTGCGCCGTCGTGGTGTTCGTGATGTTCAACTACTACGGGCTCAAAGAGAACGGCCTCGGGTACCTCAAGCATCTGTTCGGGCCGTACATCGGCTGGTGGGGGATCCCCATCAACCTGCTGCTGTTCGTCATCGAGGTCGTCTCGACGCTGATCCGGCCGCTGACGTTGAGCATCCGTCTCATGCTGAACATGGCCGTCGATCACTTGCTGGTCACGCTGACCCTGGGGATGGTCGCGCTGTTCATGCCCGTGCCCGTGCTCGTTCTGGGCACGCTCGTCGTCGTCGTCCAGGTCATGGTTTTCTGCCTCTTGACGTCGATCTACATAGCGCTCGCGACCGAGCACGAGGACCACGGGGCGGAAGCAAAAGACCACGGCGGCACCGAGGCGCATGCTGCCGCGTAGAAGTCGTACTGGCCTGATGAGCTGAAAGCGACTACAAGCCCGCTCGAGAAACCCATTGCCCAGAAGAAGGAGTCATTGACGATGTCGATCCCGAAGAAGCTCGCTCTGGCGGCGCTGTCGTTCGCCGCGACCTTCCTGCTGCCGCTCCTGGCGTTCGCGCAGGACGACCACTCGGGCTCGAACGCATTCGACGTCAGGGGATGGGCCGCCGCGGGTGCGGGCGTCGCGATCGGGCTCGGCGTGCTCGGTGGCGCTCTAGGACAGGGACGCGCGGCAGCCGCCGCCCTCGAAGGCATCTCGCGCAACCCCGGCGCGGCCGCCCGCATTCAGACGCCGATGATCCTCGGCCTCGCCCTGATCGAGTCGCTGGTCCTTCTGGCGTTCGTCATCGCGTTCTTCCTTCAGGGCTTCGCCAAGGGTTGATCGGGCGACCCGGCGCACGCCGGGTCATGGCGCCAGAGCCCGGCCGTGGTGCACGAGCACCCGTGGGCCGAACGAGCGTCACTCGGGGCGAGCATCGCCGGCGGGCGAGTCGCTGTCGTTCGCCGCGTCGGTGCTGGAATCGGCGTCGCCGACCTGGGCGTCGCCTGCGTCGACGGGAGGGGCGGAGCCCTCATCGGCGCTCGAGTCCAGCCGGATGGCGGGGCCGGAGTCGGCGTTGCCCGAGTCGGCGTGGGCACTGGAATCGACGACGAGGCTGGAGTCGAGACCGGCATCGACGACGGTGACCCCGGCGGCGTCGGACGGTCCGCAGACGGACGGGCGGCATTCGAAGCGCAGTCCGAATCCGCCGTCGGCGGTCGCGCCAGCAAAACACTCGCACTGGTCGAAGGTGCCCGCGCAGCTGCTGGGATACTCGCAGAGCAGCCCGGGCGAGCGGCAAGGCGCGAGCGGCGCGGCGCTCTCGGTCCGGGGACACGACGAACCGGCGTCGATCGGCGTCGGGCAGCTGACCTGGTCCGCGCTGTGGATCTGGTTGCCGACGCCATCGGTGCACTGGAACGTGCGCCCGTCGCAGACACACAAGAGGGGGACGTCGGTCGCCCCACAGGCGTACGACGGACCGCAGACGAGACCAGCGGCCGTGCAACCCGCGCCAACGGTCTGCGCGATCGTGCCCGGACACGTCGCAACGACCGGTTGCGCACGCGAAGACGTCGCGCCCGAGCTCCCACAGCCGCCTCCTGTCGCAAGGAGCGCTAGAATGGTAGCCGCCGTACACGTCCCGAAAGAGGCCCGCAAAAGCTTTCGCATGCTCACGATACCGGTGGCTGCGGAATGCGCAGCTTGAAGGTTGCCCCCCGGTTCGACGTCTGCACGGTGACGCTGCCACCGTGCTCCTCGGCGATCTTCTTGACGATGGCGAGGCCGAGCCCCGTTCCACCCTTCTTGCCGCTGGTCACGAACGACTGGAAGAGGCGGTGCTCGATCTCCCTCGGGATGCCAGGACCGGTGTCGGAGAAGGTCAAGAGGATCGCTCCGTCCTCCTTGTCGCGCGTGACTTTGATGACGAACTTCCCGCCGCGCCGGCCCATCGCTTCGGCGGCGTTTCTGGCCAGGTTGTGCACGACGCGCAAGATCTTCCCCTCGTCGAACCGCGCGGTGCCGCGCTCTTGCACGTCCACGACGAGCTCGATGCCGCGCCGGGCGAGATCGGCTTCGAGCTGAATGCGGACATCGTCGAAGAACTTCTGCAGGTAGATCTTGCGAACGAGGACACTCTTCTCGCCCCGCGCGAACTCGAGCACTTCACGCTGCATGGCCCCGATGAGGTCGAACTGCCTCAAGACGAGGTCCGCGTACCGTCCGCGGACACGGCGGTCGTTGGATCCCTGCATGAGCTGAACGTACCCGCTGATGACGGTCAGCGGGGTCTTTAGATCGTGGATGACGCTCGAGAGCAGGCGGCCGATGGTCGTCAGACGCTCTTCGCGCTCGCGTCCCTCTCGTGAGAGCTGCAGAAGAATCGCGGTCGATGCGTTCGCGGAGACGAGCTCGAGCAGCTCGCGATCTTCTTCGTTGAAAGGACGGCCGCTTCGCTTGTTGTAGATGGCGAGCGCCCCCATCGGTGCCTTGTGCTCCCCCTCGAGCGGGACGATGAGCGCCGTCTTCGTCGCCCCTCCGCCGATTCGCTCGTCGAGCGCGGGATCCCGGCGCGAATCGCTCTCCGCGCTGCTCGTCACCAGTACTTCGTTGTTCCGAATCGCCCACCCGATGAGCCCCGTGTCGTCCGGGTAGGCAAGCCGCTTCATCTTCTTCGTTCGCTCGTCGATGATGTAGAGCGCGCCCGCGCGTCCTTCGGGGTCTCGAAGCGCGACCGCGCCCATCTTGGCCTCGCATGCGCGCGTCGCCTCGCCGAGGACCGCGATGAGAAGCTCGTCGAGCGACGTCGCGCGAGCCATCGCGCGCTCGAGGTCGAAGAGCAACTTCAGATCGTCGACGCGGTGCTCGAGCTGCTCTTTCGTGTCGAGGAGCTGGATGTTCTTCTGCGTGACGGACATGAAGAGGCGCGAGTTGTCGATGCTCACCGCCGCTTGGGTCGCCAGCGCCGCGAGGATCTCGGCGTCGTCGTCGGAGAACTCGCCCCGCTTCTTGTTGAGCACCTGCACGACGCCCATCGTCTTGCCGAGGTGGTTCTTGATGGGCGCGGCCAGAATCGACCTCGTGCGGTAGCCGGAGAGCATGTCCCACTCGGGGCTGAAGCGCGGGTCTTTGTACGCGTCGCGCACGTGCAGCGGTTTGCCCGTTCGCGCGACGTGCCCCGCGATTCCGTGGCCGATCTTCAGCCGGATCGAGCGGACCTCGTCCCCCTGAACGATGCGCGACACGAGCTCGTCGTTGGTCTCGTCGAGCAAGTACAACGTCGCGCGGTCCGCCTCGAGCGCGTCGGTGATCTTGGCGAGAATGAGCTCGAGCAATCGGTCCAGATCGAGCGTGGTTCCGAGCGCCACCCCTACCTCGCGCAGTGCTTTGCTCACGCGCATCTCGCGCGAGAGCGCCGCCTCGGCGTCCGCCAAGCGGGCGTCGAGCGAGCGAGCGGGGTTGGACTTCAACGCCATCGCCACCATCCTATCAGGGAGGCGCGACGACGGGTCAGCGGCAACGTGCCCCTCGTCCGCTTTCCGCGGGGGCTGGGGCGCGCGAGAGCCCTTCCTGCCCCGAAACGATCACGCCGCTTGCCTTTGCGGCGGAGCTCATCTCCGCGCTAGTGTCCCCGGCTCCACAAGGCCTGACAAGCCTTCTACCCCGCCTGCCCGCCCTATGCCGCGTACGCTCATCATCACGCCGACGTACAACGAGGCCGAGAATTTGCCACGCTTCGTCAAAGCCGTGCGTTCGTCGCTCCCGGACGCGGATCTGCTCGTCGTGGACGACGGCTCGCCCGACGGCACCGGCGAGATCGCCGATGCGCTCGGCGCGGGCGACCCGCACGTCCGAGTGATGCACCGCCCGGGCAAGCTGGGCCTCGGCACCGCGTACGTGGAGGCCTTCAAGAAGGGGCTCGCCGAAGGGTACGACCGCTTCTACGAGATGGACACCGACTTGTCGCACGACGTCCGGCATCTGCCGGAGTTCGAGCGCGCCCTCGACGCGGGCTACGATCTGGTCATCGGTTCCCGCAACGTCCCCGGCGGCGGCATCGAGGGGTGGGGCCCGGGACGCTACTTGCTCTCCAAGGGGGGAAGCCTGTACGCGCGGACGATCCTCGGGCTGCCGATCCGGGACTTGACGAGTGGCTACAAGGCGTTTTCTCGGCGTGCGCTCGAGGCGATCGACCTCGGGAGCGTGCACTCCAACGGCTACTCGTTTCAGATCGAGATGACTTACCGCGCGACCCGCAAAGGGATGCGCGTCAAAGAAGTGCCCATCGTGTTTGTCGATCGAACCCTCGGGCGATCCAAGATGAGCCGAACGATCTTCCTCGAGGCGGTCGCGATGGTCTGGAAGCTGCGGCTCGAGGCGATCCGCGGCCGGCTGGGATAGCGCGGCGCTCTACGCCTTGGTGGCGGCGATGACCACGTGCGGATAGGGCAGCACGTCGGGCACGCGGACCATGCGCACGGAGAAGCCGGACTCGGTCAACATCTCGCCCCACTCGCGATGATGCCGGTAGGCGAGCGGCTCGCGCCAGCCGACCATCACGCGGTCGAGCGCCTCGGTGAAGAGGAGCCCCGAGCGCGGCTCGGTCGTGATGTCTTTGACCAGAAGCATCCCCCCCGGGACGAGGAGCCCGCGCAGTCGATCGAGCACGCGCCGCTGGTCCGCTCTCGGCAGGTGGTGCATCACGTCGAGCACGTACGCAGCGTCGAACAGGCCTTCGAACGCGGCGTCGCGGACGTCGCCCACGACGAACGTGTGGTCTCGCAACCCGAGCGATGCGGCGACGTTCCGCGCGATGCCGATGCGCCGGGCGTCGGGATCGACGCCGACGATGCGCCGGCGTCGCTGCGTTTGGCCGAAATAGGCGGCGAAGAGACCGAAACCGCAGCCTACGTCGAGAACGCGCCCTCGGTCCGTGAGGAGCAAGTCCATGACGCTGAGGATCTTCGGCCGCAGAATCGAGAAGCGAACCAGGGAATACATTCCCTCGACCAAAGGAAGCGCGCGAACGATCTTGGCGATTGCCGCGCTGCCGTAGACTTCCGGCGCCTCGACGGGCAAGGACGGCCGGTCCGGCCGGACGGGCTGCAAGCGCGGAACGCGCGCGTCGGCGGGACGGACGGCTGGGCCCACGCGCCAGAGGTACGCTCGGGGGCGCTGGCGGGCAAGTGCCGCCGCGTGGTAGTCGATGCGCCGTCTCACGCGCCCGTAGCTCAGCTGGATAGAGCGGTGGCCTTCGAAGCCACATGTCGGGGGTTCGAATCCCTCCGGGCGTACTCGGTCGCGCTTTGCGCGACCGGCACGCCGGAGGGCGTTCAAGTCTTCTCGCTCCACGCCTCCGGCGTGGTGCGTTCGGATCGAATCCCTCTCGCCTGGACGACCGCACATGGCGCTCCGACGGCGTTCAAGTCTTCTCGCTCCACGCCTCCGGCGTGGTGCGTTCGGATCGAATCCCTCTCGCCTGGACGACCGCACATGGCGCTCCGAGGGCGTTCAAGTCTTCTCGCTCCACGCCTCCGGCGTGGTGCGTTCGGATCGAATCCCTCTCGCCTGGACGACCGCACATGGCGCTCTGAGGGCGTTCAAGTCTTCTCGCTCCACGCCTCCCGCGTGGTGCGTTCGGATCGAATCCCTCTCGCCCGGATGGCGGCGCGTGGGCGGGCGACGGGCTACGTCGCGGCGGGGACGCGTCGCAAGAGAAGGACTGCACCCGCGATCGTGCAACCAACGTGGACCAAAATGCTCGCGAGACCCGCAGGGCCGTTGGGCGAGAAGGCTCCGCTCCGCGCAACGCAGGCGCCCGCGCCGATGTGAACAGCAGCCGCGCCGAGCAGCGCGTACCCGAACCCAGTGGGCAGCGCGCGGGTACGCAGCACGCCGAGGCCGAGCGGAATCCACATCGCCGCGATGCACGGGCCGGCGACGGTGAACGCGGAGATCAGCCCGAGGTCCCACATCGTCAGGAGGAGCCCGGCGTCCGGCGGCGAGCGGTAGGCGAGGACGGCCCAGGGCGCGTTCCCCACGATGATGGCGCCGGTCATGATGGCCGCCCCTGCGAGCGCGGTCCATCCGTATCCCTCGGCCCCGGCGCGTGCGACGGCGCGCGCGAGACCCCCGTAGAGGCGCAGGAGAACGACGAAGCCCACCGACAGGACGATGCACTGGGCGAGGAACGCCGAGCCGTGATCCGTGAAGTACTGGCGGATCACATCGGCCGGAGCGTCCGCCGCCGGCCATGGCGGCGCGAGAGGCAAGGATGCGAGAGCGACGGCCGTGCCCACGAGGCCGAAAATTCCCCCTTCGCGGTCGCGGGGCGCGCCCGAAGCCCCCTTCGCGTCCACTGCGGACATTCCCATGGTCGTGGAAGTACCCATGACAGCCCTACGTATGACTAGACACGGCGGATCGCTCCGCCGAGCCCGGCACGCGCATTGCTCTACTCGCCTGCCATGGCAGCCGACGATCGTTCGCAGGTCCCCACTCGCCTCGTGGAGTCCACCCACATGGCGGTCAAGAAGTGCCGTCACGGCACCATGATGTACAACGTCAACGATGCCTTCATCGGCCGCTCGCTCGACCTGTACGGCGAGTGGTGCGACGACGAAGTCTTCATCCTCGGGCAGATCCTCTCGCCGGGAGACGTCGTCGTCGACGTCGGCGCGAACATCGGTACCCACGCGGTGTTCTTTGCAAAGGCGGTCACCGAGAAGGGTGTCGTCGTTGCGTTCGAGCCCCAGCGCCTCGTCTTCCAGACGCTGTGCGGCAACGTCGCGCTCAACGGTCTGACGAACGTCACGTGCTTCTGCGCGGCGGTGGGCGACAAGCGCGGGCAGATCACGTTTCCCACGGTCGACCCGCGGCAAACGTTTAATTTCGGCGCCGTGAGGGCATCCAGCGACGGCAAGGGAGAGGTCGTCGACATGATCCCCATCGACGAGCTCGACCTCCGTCGCTGCGCACTCATCAAAGTCGACGTCGAGGGTATGGAGGCGAAGGTCATCGCCGGAGCCAAAGAGACCATCGCACGCTGCCGCCCCGCCCTTTTCCTCGAGAACGACACGGTGGAGCGATCTCGCGAAGTGCTCGAAGCCGTCGATTCGATCGGCTACAAAGCCTTTTGGCAGGTCGCGGGCTATTACAATTCGAAGAATTTCTTCGCCAACAGCGACAACGTGTTCGGGCGCTTTCAGCCGCAAGCCAACGTTGTTTGCGTCCCGAAAGAATGCCCCTTTGCGGGACTGCCCCCGGTCGAGGGGCTGGACGACGACTGGAGGAAAGCGGTAGCCCGGATGGCCGCATCCCAGCGACTCGGACCGAGCACCGTCCGCCCATGAGACCGCGGCGAATGCGCCACGGCAAGACGTCAACGCGTTGACGATGACAGGTCGCTGGCGGTTGGTCATGCCCACGCTGTGGGCGAAGGCCGATTCCCCCCCTCACCGCGCGCAAGAGGGGGGGCGGACGGGTCGCGTTCCCTATTCGGCGGGCGTGGGGCTCGAGTGGATCGCGGAATGAACCGATCCCGCGCCGTTCGTCGCGCCTACGTCGACGCGCGGCTGCGTGCCCCGCGCCGTTTGGAGCGCACGGTTACGCCCGCGAGCCTGACCCCCCGCGCGGCCGATCGCCGCCATGTGCGCCCGGTCGCGGCTCACCACCTCGCCGCCTTTGCGGCCCGCGGTGCGCGCCTCGTCCGGGGTGAACTCGTGTGCCCGGCCTTGCGCGTGCGCGGCTTTTCCCCCTTTGCTCGCGATTTCCCGCTGTTTGCCCGCATCCATCGATGCGAAGCCACGGTTGCTCTTCGGACGCTCGGAGCTGTTCGTCGTCGTCATCTCTCGTCTCCTTCGGAAAGCCTTGCCTTGGGTTTCAGACCGGGTGCCCCGCCGCGGCGAAACGCCGCGCTCACGCGCTCGCACGTCGATGCGAGTCGGAATTCCGGGACGGTGCGTTCGCGGGCCGCGAAGTGGTGAAGCGGTGGGCCCCCGAGCCGCGCGCGTCGTGCGTCATTGCAGTGCTCGTGCCCCTCGCAAAGCTCGGCAAGTACTCAAAAACACGGGCCAATTGACGAGCGCGGCCATTTCCGCCACGTGGCGGAATGCCACGCTGGGGCGTATGCGTGCTGCGCTATTCAATGATGCGCGCCGCACACACGATACTCACCTTATGCGAGTCGTCGACTGGCGTGATTCCCGCACGAGACGACTAGGGGACCCACAGAAGACAGCCACGTTTCGCGAGAGTGACGAATACCTTCGGAGGCCGACCCACCGACATCACGAGCCGTTTCGTCAGAACTCGAACGCAAGCCCGAACGTCCAGTACGTTGCGCCGACGCGCAGCGGATCCTGCTGAAACCAGAGGCCGCTGAAATCCGAGCGCGACCAGTCGACGAAGAAGTACGAACTATTCACTCCGGCCGATTCGTCGAAGTTGCGGGCAGCGTACTGGTCGAAGACGTTGAGGTTGAGCCCGACGCCGAACGCGATCTGCGTACCGACCGAGCTCCCCAAGCCGGAGACCCCGTCGAAATGGGACGTGCCCAGCGTGTTCGACGCGCGCCAGAAGGCCACGCCCACCCCCAACTTGGCGTACGGGACGATCGGGATCCCCACCTCGCGCCAGAGGGCGTCTACCCGCAGAACGCCGACTGCATAGACGGGGAAAATCTGGAGCGACGTGTCCTCCCCCGACACGCCCGATAGGGGGGGCGCCAGGGCCGCGGGGCGGTCCGCCCACGTGTACCCGAGGCCGACCCCCGGACCGATCGTGCCGACGTGCGGGATCCGCCCGGCCTGCCAGTCGAGCTCCGCGGCAAGCATCAGCCGAGCGTTCGTTCCGAACGCCGTGGCGTAGGGCGCCGCGCCGTGCAGCGCCGGGTCGCTGTCGATATCGGGGGTGTACGGCGAGAAGCGCACTTCGAGCGCGAAATGCTGCGGCGACTGGTAGTTCTTGTGCCTCCCCGCGAGGACGTCCGGCGAGGCGTCTTGGGCGAAGGCCGGGGCCCATGGCACCGTCGTGCCGGCCACGGCAGCGAGGGTCCACCACACGCTCTTCGACGGCACCCTCACCGCTGCGTTCTCCCGGAGGCCACCACGCCGCGGCGCGATCGGCGCCGCGCGATCCGACGACGAACGAAGAGTGTCCCCGCGCCGCCGAAGAGGAGGAGACCCCCCGCCGACGGGACATGCGCGCCGAGGGTCTCGAGCGAGCAGAAGCCGCCTCCGGCGCCCCCGCCGTCCTGCCGATAGATCTTCCAGAAGTCCTCGATGGGCTCTGGCTTGGCGCACGTTTCCCCCGACGGTGGGCCGATATTGCCGAACCCGTCCACGGCGGAGACGACGACGGTATACGTGCTGTTGTTCACGAGCCCCGTGATTGTGAAGCTGCCGGTGGATCGGTCGGGAACGGTCACGCCGCCCGATGTGTTGGAGACGAGGTTATTCAACGGAATCGTCGAAATGCCGCCTGGGCCGGTACTGGTCACGTTGCCGGCGTCGTCGGTCGTCTGGACGACGCCGGAGTCTTGTACCAGGCCACTGGCAAGCACGGCGCTCGAGCACGCGCCGATGCCGGCGCTGCTTCCGCCCACGTTAATGAGGTGACACTCCGCGTCGAACCCAGAGTCCGTCGCCTCGCCGGCGATCGTTGCGTCTTGCCCGCCATCGCCGCCGCCGTCGTCGCCGGAATCCCCATCCGCGGCGTCGTCCGGGACCATGGCCACGGGCGCACCGGTGTCGGGAGGCGAGGTGCAGACGAGCGCCGTCGCATCGCTAGGGCCCGTCAAGGACCCTTCCTGGCCTGGAATCGGATCGATGAACACGTCGTACCCGGACGTGTCGGAGTCGGTGTTCAGGCTCCAGTTGGCGAACAGGAGCGTGTCGCCGACGGAGGTCGTGACGCCGATCGGGGCCGGCGGGCCGACGAGATCGGTCGGCTCCTTAAACTGGTACGCGGTGCCGTCGTAGTTCCCGCTCGAATCGACCGGCACGAAGTTGATCGTCAAGGGAACGGCCGCGAAGGTCGACTGCGCATTGCATGCGTTCGGCCCCTGCGGGACGTAGTTCGCGGGGAACGGCGGCGCGTTCTGCTCTCCCACGAGGTCTTGCACGCGCACTTGGAAATTCAGGGTCGTCGGCGTCACGTGGATTTGTCCGGTGAAGCCGGGGTTGACGAGCCAGCAAGTCGCCGTGACGGCGGCGGGACCTCCCCGGTCGGTCGGCGCCGTGCAGTCGCTCGACTTGCTGGCCCACACTTGAAGGTTCTGGGTCCCGTCGAATCCGGTCACGACGACGTTGAAGCTGAGGACCATGTCCTTAATGCAATCGTCGTAGTTGATGCCGAGCGGCGTCAGATTCTGCGGGCGGGTGCTTGCCCCGAAATTGACGCCGTTGACGATGCGATCCGGAAAGGCCTGCCCGCTCGCCGACACGGAGGCGGTCGACGCGGGCGTCGTCTGCGCCCGCGCGGGCTTCGTCGCGACGGCCATCGCCGCGAGCAACGCGAACGCGAGACAGCGGGTGCTGCGAGGCATCGTCACCGGACGGCGAGCATAGGACGTGCCACGTCGAATTTCATGGCCGATGCGCGATCGACGACATCGCCGGCAACTGGATTCGAGCCAAGGTGTCACCGCTGCCGGGCCCGCGGCGCCGACGGTGACAAACTGACAGCCGCGCGATAAGGAACACGGCGCTTGATTCACCTGATTCCGTCGCACCAGGGGC
>Ga0265342_10000602_pt1 | contig 38030 bp, 24 predicted proteins | sample 4CB327metaG_FD_203125 | JGI IMG/M metagenome (GOLD analysis project Ga0265342, IMG submission 203125) | Rhizosphere microbial communities from Carex aquatilis grown in University of Washington, Seatle, WA, United States - 4-CB3-27 metaG | ecosystem: Host-associated > Plants > Roots >... | reverse complement strand
TGAGCTGGGCGGTTCCCGGTGCCTGCGCGGCAAGATCGAATGCCACCTCTACGGTCGCCCCCGGCTTCAGGGTAACGCTCTTCTTTTGAACCCCAGCGAGGTCGATGCCATGAGCCGCGATGGAAACCTCAACGGTGTGGGCCTTGCCGTCGATGTCCGTGAGCACGACGCCGGCTGTGGCAGCGTCGCCTATGCGCATGCGCCTCGGGAGAGCCGTTCGCACGTTGATGGGGTTTTGGACCAGGATTTCCCCTTCCACGATGCCAAAGGCGTCATCTTTCACGGCGACGGCGGTCGAGCGGAAACGAGTGAGCTGATCAGGCAGCTTGAACCGTACCGTTACGGTACCGTCCTTTCCGGTCATCAGCCCGGTGCGGAAGACGGCGGTCGGATTGAAGTCCTTGCGAACGCTGTTCCCCAATCCGCTGGGCGCCGCTTCCCCTTTTTCGTCCCCGCCGGGCAGGTCGTTGGATTTCCACGTGACCGGATCCATGAGCAGATCGCGCGAATCGACATGCGCCACACGATCGGGGAAATTTCCCCGGCTATAGAAAAAGTCGACCGGATTGGGGATTCGATAGTCGATGACATCCAGAACTCCACGATCCGCCGCGACGAGCGCTATCTCGGCGCCTTGCACGGGAGCGTCTCCCCGCATTGCCTTCAGGGTGACGGTCGCATCGGAGCCCGGCAGATAGCTGTCTTTGCCGTTGGCGATGCTGAGGGTGATGGTGCGGGAAGCCGTTTGGACGGGTATTTCCACGAGACCCGAATAGCCCCGCGGGAGCCCGAAGTCCGGCGTGTCAGGACCGTTTGAGGGCGGCGCCGAACGCCCGACGGCCGTCGCGACAAAGACGTAGACCATCGGGACGTGCGCTTCGGTTATGGGCACATCGATGGTCGGCGCGCTTCCCGTGAGATCGACGACCCGCTTTTCGAATACTCCGTCGCGTTCCACGGAAACCAGATATGTCCCCTGCGTCACGGGGCTCTTGATCAGCAGATGCGCCGTATCTCCGGGGGCATAAATCTTCTTGTCGGGCACGATGTCGATTCGTCTTTCGTCGGTGCGCTCCCAGACGATTTCATCCGCCCCCGTGGCGTAGAAGGTGATTCGGGTGAAGCTCTGCCGCCCCTTCGCGTCCTGGCCCGTGAGCTCGATCGCGTAGGAGCCCGACTTTTGCGTGGCCATCGGCACCGCGGCGTACGGCCGCGACGGCGTCACGGTGAAGTCTTTTTCGACGACATCGTCTTTTTCATAATGCGTGTCGACGACCCCGCCGACGCTCAGCGAGCGCACGAGCTTCCAATCCTCGCGGATAAGCCTGCCGGTCACCGGCCCCGACCCCAGCGGAGCCCCGTCAGGGTCAACCGAGAGCACCTTCAGCGTGAATGGCTGTCCCTTTTGTACGAAGTACAGAGAGTCTTCGGATGGGGCGCCGGCGGTGAGCTTGGCACCCAGCATCTGGTTGGAGGAAAAGACCATACGGTTGTCTTGCTTCGATATGGCTTGACGGTCGATGTCCTCCACCGTCGCGGTCACCTCGTAAGTATAAACGCGCCCCGCATCGCCATCGGCCAGCTTCTGGCTGGCGGTGATCGTCGCGGCACCGTCGAGGGCACCCGACTCGGAGCTCAGGTCTTCCGCCCACGGCTTTTCCACGTCGCCAAATGCGTAATCGGCCAGAGCGTCCCCCGGCGGCTGATACCATGTCTCGCGACGAGTCCAGAACCAGCTCCACTTTCCTTTTGTCACATCCCCGCCGGCCAGATAGGAGCCGGCAAACTTTGCCCTCAGGCTATCACCCATGAACGCGCGCGTGTCAGGCAGCGTCAGACCCACGCTGAAGGAAACCTTGCGGAAGTTGGCGACCTGCACATATGCCGAACCGGTCCGGGAGTCATCTTTCCCCGCGATGCGGTGAAACGTGAGCATCCAATCGCCTGGTTCCATTGTTTGGGGCAGGTTCATCTGGCCGGAAAAAGTCCCCGAGGCAGATACGGAGCCGGTGGCCGACGCGATCGGCGTGCCGTCCTCGGAACCGTTGGTGAGGTCGACGCGGAACTTCCCCTGCGCCGGCGAGAGCCGGCCGAGGGTGAGGTTGCGGTCAATGCCGGCGAATGACAGCGTCTCGCCGGGGCGATAGATGCCACGATCCGACCACAGATAGGTGAGCGGGTTGGGAGTCTCGGCGGCGTAAGGCTCTTCCGAGTTCCACGTTCGTCCCTCCATCTGGGAAGGGCGGAGCACCAGACGATCCTTGCCCTTCACGATTTCGATCTCTGCCTTTTCCTCGCTCCCGTGAAAAGCCTTTGCGAGCATGCCCGGCGCGAGGGCGAGTGATGCGAGGCCCTTGGCGTCGGTGCGCGCGGTTGCCAGCGGTTTTCCGTCTTTGCGGAGGGTCACCGTCGCGTCGGGCAGGGCATCGCCGGTGCTCAGGCTGTCCGCCAGCACGAGAATCGAGTTGTATCCCACTTCAACGGATGCACCGATATCCGTGACCTGCACGACCAGATCGTCCTTCACATCCTGAGGGGTGTCGCTTCCGTAAAACAGTCCCTTGAAAGCCCAGGAAAGGGCCACGGCGCCCTTGCCGGTATCATTGAGGAACGGCAGGAGATCGAACAACTGGAAATGTCGCACGTTGCGTGAAATCGCCGCCGCATCGAAGCGCGAAACAGGTCCTTTGGGAAGCGGCGCAAACGGATCGGTCATCCGACCCATGACGTACTGACCCGAATCCACGTTCTGAGTCTCCACCGCCACATGTGGTGGAAACTGTGATTCGAGGATTCTCTGCCCGGTCGCCCGGAAATCAACGTACGCGGCAGCCGGGCCGACGTTGAGATCAATCGGGGTGTCACTGCCCAGAGTCTGCCCATACGTATCCGTGATACCGGCGGCGAGTGTGATGGTGAAGTCGTCGTCGAATCGGGCCGGCACGTGGGAGAGGTACACCCAGGAACCGGAAACCTCGAGATTCTCCTCGGGCTTGTAGCCTTCCAACGAGAGCCTAAGACCCGCCGCAACGGTGTCCTCTTTCACCTCATGGTTGAATCGGATAGTGACCGTTGCGCCGTCCCTCCCCATGCTCGCCTCGGATTCTTCGACCGCCAGCGGCAGCAGGGTATGGAAACCCTGCGAAAGCTCGGCGTCGGTGCCGTAGTTCTCCGGTCGTGGTTTGGCGCCCGCGAGAACACGGATCTTCACGTCTGCGTCCCACGGCAGCTCTTTGCTCGGATTGAGTGAGACAAGACGATCCGCGTTCTCGTAGGGACCCAGCTGCGAGCGATCCGTGATGACGGGACGGGCCACCGTGAACGGAATCAGCGCGCCCTCCGCCTCGAGCTTGATGAACGGCGTGATGGTCTTGAGATCCACGGGGAAGTTGAAGGTCACCACGATCTCGTGTGACGATGTCGGAGCGACATCGGTGCCGGCGGGGGTAACGTCCACGATCTGGAGGGGCTCGGTTCGGAAGGTGAATCGGGTCGTGCCGCTCAGTGCTTGCCCGTCGAGGGATTTCAGCGATCTGCTCAGGGTGATCGTGTATTCCGTGGCCGGGGCGAGCTGGCCCTTCGGCTCGAATGCGAGCAGCCGCGATCCGTACCACCGGAAAATTCCCTCCACCTTGGGCGTCAAAGTCATGACGGGGGACGACGTCGCGGGGGGCTGAAGCTTGGAAAGGGGCACCACGGCCTGGTTGAAGAGGATCCACACGCCGCCTTCGAGGTTTTCATGGGGCACGGTCCCCGTGGGGCCGACTTCCGCCACGGCGAATGGCGCGTTGGCATCCGCGCCGCCCGTTTTCAGGTCGGCAAGAACGACGGGTACGTCCATTCGCGTTTGGGGCGATACGGATGCTGGGCGGGATCCCGCGCAGCCGAGAATGATGAGTGAAAGGACAGCTATGATGCCGGCCCTGACTATGGTCTTCACTGGCGCCTCCATGAAGGAAGGAATTGTAGCCCGGAGACTCATGCCGTTTCAATGAACAGAGCCCTTTTCAAGAGAAAAAGGGCCTGATATTCTTCAATACGGTTGACAAAAAAAGATTTGTTGGTCATATTTCTCCGCGCATGGTGGGTGTAGTTCAATTGGCAGAGCACCAGACTGTGGATCTGGAAGTTGTGGGTTCGAGACCCATCACCCACCCGTAGCACAAGCGGAGCTTGTGCGAAGGGCGGCAGCTGGCCGCGAAGCGGACAGCGAGAGCCCACGTGGGTGATGGGAGTTCGGTTTTTTTCGAGCGTTCGTAGCTCAGTTGGATAGAGCGCCGGGCTTCGAACCCGTAGGTCGCAGGTTCGAGTCCTGCCGGACGCGTTCTTTTTCAGGGGCCGCTAGCTCAGTTGGTAGAGCAGAAGACTCTTAATCTTCGGGTCGCTGGTTCGAATCCGGCGCGGCTCAGGTCGATGGTTTTGGGAGTTTTGAGGGGCGACCCTTGACGGATCCCGACCCTCGTTGTTACTATCCAGGCGAGAGTGGTGGAATTTGGCAGACACGCCAGACTTAGGATCTGGTGCCGACAAGGCTTGAGGGTTCAAATCCCTTCTCTCGCAGTGGAAAATGCGCAGGTTGCCAACGGTCAATCGAAGGGCGGAGCACAGCGCAGCTCGAAAACCTGGCATACTTCGCAAAGACATATGCGGCATACCTTGCGGCAAAATGCGTGGTGTGCTTCGTAGCGGTAGCGAACACGCGGGAATAGCTCAGTTGGTAGAGCTCCACCTTGCCAAGGTGGACGTCGCGGGTTCAAGTCCCGTTTCCCGCTTACCGAGAAAGCGATCTGGAGGTTTCCGGGTCGCTTTTTTTTCATCCCGGCCGAGTGCGCTGTCACCGCGCGATGACACCGGGCGCGACGATCGCTGATGCGTCAAGAGAGGTTATACGTGAACGCAACAAAGGAAGTGGAGCTGCTGGAAAATTCCCAGGTAAAGCTCAAGATCAGCATCCCATCAGAGGATGTGCAGCAAGAATACGATTCAATCGTGAAGGAATATTGCGAAAAGGCGTACCTGAAGGGTTTTCGCAAGGGCAAGGTGCCTGCGGAGATCATCATCCGCAAGCTCGGCCCCTCGCTCATGGATCAGACCCGTGGCGAGGTGCTGGAAAAGAGCCTTTCGGAGATCTTCGAGACGGTTGACCAGAAGCCCATCCCTTATGCGACACCCGAAATCAAAGCGGATGATGCCCTCGAGCTCGGCAAGGTCTTCACCTTCGAGGTGATTTACGACACGTATCCGGCCGTCGAGCTGGGTCCCTATCTGGGCCTCGAGATCGACCAGCCTGCATGGGAGATCACGGACGAGGATTTGGGGCGCGAGCTTTCGGGGATCCAGGAGCAGAACGCGCTGTTCACGGACAAGGAAATCGGCGACGTGGAGAAGGGCAACATCGTCAATATCGACTATGTCGAGCTTGAAAAGCTCGACAACCCAGACGAGGGCGGCGCCGAGCGGGCGGGCACGAAGCGAGAAGCATTCGTTTTCGAAGTCGGCACCGGCTACAATGTCTATAAGCTCGACGACGAGGTGCTCGCCATGAAGAAGGGCGAGACGAAGGTCATTACGAAGACCTTTGCCGAGGATTTCGAGACCAAAGCACTGGCCGGGAAGACCGTCATCCTGCGGGTCACCCTCAACAGCATCAAAGAAAAGAAGCTTCCCGAGATCAATGATGAGCTCGCGCAGGACATCAGCGAAAAGTTCCAGAGCCTGGACGACTTGAAGGCTGACATCCGGAAAAAACTGGAAGACGCGGTCAAGACCGCGTTGCGGTCCAAGACCATTACGCGAGTTCTCGATTCAGTCGTCGAGACCTCGACATTTCCGCTGCCCGCTTCGATGGTGGACTACCAACTGGAAGCCATGTGGCAGGAATACGCAAACCAGTTGCGCATCGACGAAAAGCGGCTGACGTCGCTGCTCGAGGCGCAGGGCAAGAGCGTAGAGGATCTGCGCAAGGAATGGACCCCGTCGGCGGAGAAGCGCGCCCGCTTGCAGCTCGTCGTGTCAGAAATCTCGAAGAAGGAAAACATCGGCATCGAGGAGGCGGACCTGGAAGCGGAGATCGCCAAGATGGCGGAAGAGCGCAAGGTGACCGCGGTCGAGCTCAAGGACAGCCTCGCAAAAAATGACCTCGTTGACTACATGCGCAGCAATCTCCGCATGGACAAGCTCTACGATTTTCTCCTCTCCAAAACCACCATCAGGGCGGGGGAGAAGCGAAAAGTATTGGACATTCTCCAGGGGAATTAGGTACCATTGGGCATGAGCAACACAAGGCAGGACTCCAATGGATGAAAAAGATTCAAACCTCGTCCCGATCGTCATAGAGCAAACCGGGCGCGGAGAGCGCTCGTACGACATCTACTCTCGTCTCCTCAAGGACAGGATCGTATTCGTGGACGGCGAGATTTACGACGTGAATGCCGACCTCGTCGTGGCGCAGCTGCTCTTTCTGGAATCGCAGGATCCGGAAAAAGACATACATCTCTATGTCAACTCGCCGGGCGGCTCCGTGACGGCAGGGCTCGCCATCTATGACACCATTCAGCACATCCGGCCCAATGTCCAGACCATCTGTATCGGACAGGCCGCTTCGATGGGCGCACTCCTCCTGGCGTGCGGCACCCATGGCAAGCGCATGGCGTTGCCTTCCTCCCGGATTCTCATCCACCAACCGTGGGGCGGGGTTTCGGGCCAGGCGGTCGACATCAGCATCCAGGCGCGCGAGCTCGTGCGAATCAAGAAGCTCATCGTTTCCTACTTTGCCGAACATGCCAACAAGTCGGCGGATACCGTGGAGAAAGACCTGGAAAGGGATTACTATATGTCCGCGGAAGAGGCCCTCGATTACGGTCTCATCGACAAGATCCTAAAGCGGGGCAAAAATGGCGAAAACGCCGAAAAGTGAAGGTTTCAAGGTCTGCTCTTTTTGCGGAAAAAGCGCCGACGTCGCGCGCCGCCTCATCGCGGGGCCCGGCGTGTTCATCTGTGATGAATGTGTCAATGTCTGCAAGAAAATTCTGGATGAAGAGGAAGAGAACCTTTCCATAGAGTTCACCGAAGACATTCCCAAGCCGCGGGAGATCAAGGACTATCTGGACGAGTACGTCATCGCACAGGAGCAGGCGAAGAAAGTTCTTTCCGTCGCCGTTTACAACCATTACAAGCGAATCGCCCTCGGGCACAAGGTGCAAGGCGAGGTGGAACTCGAGAAATCCAACGTCCTTTTGATCGGTCCTACGGGAACCGGCAAGACCCTTCTGGCGCGCACCCTGGCACGGAAGCTCAAGGTGCCATTTGCCATTGCTGACGCAACGACACTCACCGAGGCCGGCTATGTCGGTGAGGATGTAGAAAACATCCTTTTGAAGCTCATTCAGAACGCCGGAAACAACATCTCAGCCGCCGAGCGTGGCATCGTGTATATCGACGAAATCGACAAAATCGCCCGCAAGAGTGGGGATAATCCCTCCATCACGCGCGATGTGTCGGGAGAAGGCGTGCAGCAAGCCCTTCTGAAGATCGTAGAGGGCACCGTGGCCTCCGTGCCACCCCAAGGCGGGCGCAAGCACCCCAACCAGGAGATGCTTCGGATAGACACGACGAACATACTCTTCATATGCGGCGGCGCCTTCGTGGGTCTGGACGGCATTGTCGAGCAGCGCACCATCGCACACCCGCTCGGCTTCGGCGCCAATCCCAAAGGTGCCGGTGAGAAGGACCTCGTGGCCCTGTACTCGCAATTGCAGCCGGATGATCTGATCAAATTCGGGCTCATCCCCGAGTTCGTCGGACGCTTACCCATCGTCGTTCCCCTCGAAGAGCTGGATTTCATGGCTTTGCGCCGCATCATCACCGAGCCGCACAATGCGGTGATCAAGCAGTATCAAGCCTCCTTCAAGCTGGATGACGTGGATCTCGAATTCGAGGAAGGCGCCATCGACGCCATCGCCCGCAAGGCCATTGAGCGCAAGACGGGTGCACGCGGCCTGCGCGCCATCGTGGAAGGCCTCATGATGGACATCATGTTCGAAATCCCGTCCATCAAGGGCGCGAAGAAGGTCATCATCACGGAACACGTGGTTACGCATAACGAACGACCCGAAATCATGCTTTCCGGTCAGAAGAAGACAGCATAAAGCCGGCCTCCGTATGAAACTATTGCTGAAGCGGCACGAGATGTTCATGGTCCCACTCAAGGACCTCGTCATTTTCCCCCGCATGGTGGTGCCGTTTTTCGTCGGCAGGCGCCGTTCGGTGCGCGGCGTGGAGGAGGCGGCCCGCATGGGTCGTCCGTTGTTCCTCGTCGCCCAGAAGAAGAACGCCGTCGAGGATCCCGGCGAGCATGACGTGCACACCGTCGGCACCATCGCCCGCATTCTGCAGATGATGAAGCTGCCGGACGGAAAGATCCGTCTCCTCGTGGAGGGCTTGGACCGCGCCGTCATCGGCCGCTATACAGAAACAAAAGAATGTTTCCGTGTCATTGTCCGGCCCATGGCCCCAGCGCGCGAGGTGACCCCGCAGATCTCGGCCCTCATGCGAACCGTGCTCACCCAGTTTACGCAGTTCAACGAGATCGCGCGGAAAGTCGCCCCGGAGGCGGTCACCGCCGTCGAATCCGCCGACGTACCCGATGTACTGGTGGATCTCGTTGCCGGCAATCTTCCTCTGAAGCTGGAACAGAAGCTGGAGCTTCTTTCCCTCGAGAACACCGCCGCGCGGCTTGAGCGTTGTGCCGCGATCATCGCCTCGGAGATCGAGCTGATGAGCCTGGAACAGGAGATCACCGGCAAGGTTCGCCGCAAACTTGAAAAGACCCAGAAGGATTACTTCCTCAACGAACAGATGAAGGAGATCCAGAAGGAGCTCGGCGCCGAGGGGGACGATCCCACCGGTGCGCGGGAGCTCGAAGAGAAGCTCAAGGCAAAAGATCTCCCGCTGGAAGTGGCTGACAAATGTCAGAAGGAGCTGAAGCGCCTGGGTCGCATGCAGCCCATGTCCCCCGAGTCCGCCCTCTTGAGGACGTACCTCGAATGGATCGTGGACCTTCCCTGGAAGGAAGCAACCCCCGACAACAAGGATATCGAGCGCGCACGGCAGATCCTCGATGAGGATCATTATGATCTGAAAAAGGTGAAAGAGCGGATTCTCGATTTCATCGCGGTGCGGCAGCTGAAAAGCAGGGTCAAAGGTCCTATCCTCTGCTTCATCGGGCCACCAGGAACCGGGAAGACCTCGTTGGGACGCTCGGTGGCGCGTTCCCTCGGAAGGAGCTTTGTCCGCGTCTCACTGGGCGGTGTTCGCGACGAGGCGGAGATCCGCGGCCACAGAAAGACCTATGTCGGCGCGCTGCCGGGGAAAATCGTCCAATCCATGCGCAAGGCCGGCTCGCGTAACCCCGTATTCCTTCTCGATGAGATCGACAAGATGAGCTCGGATTGGCGCGGGGATCCCGCCTCCGCGCTTCTGGAAGTGCTGGACCCCGAGCAGAATCACGCATTCATGGATCACTACCTGGAAGTGTCCTATGACCTTTCCGACGTGATGTTCATTACGACCGCCAATTCCGCGCACAATATCCCGTATCCGCTGCGCGACAGGATGGAGATCATCGAGATCTCCGGCTACACGGAGTTCGAGAAGGAAAACATCGCGGACAAGTTTCTCGTGCCCAAGCAGATTCAGGAGAACGGCCTCGAGTGGGCGGACATTACCTTCCAGAAGTCGGCGTTCCACAAGCTCATACGCGGTTACACCATGGAGGCGGGGGTCCGCAATCTCGAGCGCGAGATCGCCAACATTCTCCGGAAGATCGCCCGCGAGGCGGTCAAGGAGGGGATGAGCCCCTTGTCCGCGCAGGCGAGCGCGCCCTCCGAGCCTTCGTCCATCGCCGTGCCCGCCTCTGCCGAGACCGAGTCCTTTGCCACGGCCACCGTGGAGTCGGCTTTACCGGCTGACGCGGCGTCACCTGAACTTCCTACGGCGGTCGCTCCGACGAGCCGCCACAAGGTCGTCGTCAACGGAAAGGCAGTGGAGAAATACCTCGGCAAGGAGAAGTTCCTGGAGGATACCTTCTCCCAGGACATGAAGCCGGGCCTCGCCTACGGGTTGGCGTGGACCGAGCTCGGCGGGCAGCTCCTGCCGGTCGAGGTCGCCATTGTCGTCGGTAAGGGTGAGGTCACCCTCACGGGAAGTCTTGGCGATGTCATGAAAGAGAGCGCCCAGGCGGCACTGACTTTCCTTCGGGCTCACCATGAGAAGCTCCGTATCCCGGCGACATTCACCAAGGAGCGGGATATCCATGTCCATGTTCCCGAAGGCGCCATACCGAAGGACGGTCCCTCGGCCGGCATCACGTTGACGGCTGCCCTCTTTTCGGCGGTCTCCGGCGTTCCCGTGACGACCGGCTTCGCCATGACCGGTGAGATCACGTTGACGGGACGGCTTCTCCCCATCGGCGGTGTCAAAGAAAAGGTGCTCGCGGCACATCGCTACAAGATGACCCATATCCTGCTCCCTCGCCGCAACGAAAAAGATCTGGAGGAGATACCCGCCGAGGTCATGCAGGCGCTGACATTCCATTTCGCCGATTCGGTTCTGGACGCGCTTGCCGTACTTTTCCCCGATCGCAGCTTTGCGGAGCCGTCGCCCTTGGCGGCGAGTCCGGGAATCGTCGACGCCCTGCGTCGGCCCGAACCCGCGGAGCGCACCCTGGTCGATACTGCCCTCGACCAACCCATCGTGTAGAGGCCGCTCATGCGTTTCGCCGGCCGCATGGGGTCCGTCCATCGCTCCTTCATCCGCGAGATCCTGAAGGCCGCCGTGGATCCCCAGATCATTTCATTCGCCGGCGGTCTGCCCAACCCCCGTTTTTTCCCCGTGCGCGAGCTCGATGAAGCCGCGCACAAAGTGCTCGCCACCGATGGTGAGGCGGCTCTCCAGTATTCGACCACCGAGGGGTACCTCCCGTTGCGCGAGAAGATCGCCGAGCGCTACGCGGCGCGGGGCACCCACGTCAGTGCCGACCAGATCCTCATCCTGAATGGCTCGCAGCAGGGCTTGGACCTCACCGCGAAGATCTTTCTGGACAAGGGGGACGAGGTTCTCGTGGAGAGTCCCTCGTACCTCGCCGCATTGCAGAGCTTTGGGCTTTTCGAGCCGTGTTTCCACGGCCTCGGCATGGATGAGCACGGAGTCGATGCGGCCCAACTCGTCGAGGCGGTGAGTTCCGGCAAGCCCAAGTTCTTCTACGCGATTCCGAACTTCCAAAATCCATGCGGCATCACCTATTCAGAGGAGCGACGAAGGCAGGTTGCCCGGGCCCTCGTGAGCTCCGACACGGTGCTCGTGGAAGACGATCCGTACGGGGAAATCAGATTCCTCGGGACGGACATCCCATCCGTGCGCACGTTCATGGAGGCCGAGACCGGTGGCGCCGAGTCGGCCATTCTGCTCGGCACGTTTTCGAAGATCGTCTCGCCCGGCATGCGTCTGGGGTGGATGTGCGCGGGCGCGGAGATCATGGAACGCCTGGTCATCGCCAAGCAGGCCGCCGATCTGCATTCGAACGAGTTCACCCAGAGAGTCGTCTATCGATACCTTTGCGACTACGACGTCGGGGAGTACATTGGCCGCACGCGCGCCGCCTATCGGCGTCAGCGTGATGCGATGGTCGCCGCGGCGCGCACCCTTTTCCCGGCGGAAGTGACGTGCACCCAGCCGGAAGGGGGAATGTTTCTGTGGATGACACTGCCGCCCCGGATCTCGTCGCTGGATTTCTTCGAAAAGGCCCTGGAACGGAAGGTGACATTCGTGCCCGGACAGGCATTTTTCGCGGACGGCGGCGGGGCGAACGCGTTGCGCCTGAATTTTTCCAATACCGATGAGGCGGTGATCGCGGAAGGCATGCAGCGCCTCGCGCAGGTCTACATGGAAATGCAGACGCCCACCGCGCGATAAGTCCGTTCCAATTCTGTGGACTCCACTCGGAAACGCGCATACCTTTTCCCTGAGAGGAGTCTTCCATTATGCAGTATTCCCGTCCACACGGCCCCTTGGCCCTTTTTCTCACTCTTATCGCAACGATGCTCGTGCCCGCGGCTCTCTTCGCCCAAAGCACGACACCCCCGCCGGGGCTTACCGGCGTCATTGCCTCGATTCAGGGAAAGGTGATCACACTGACGCTCTCTGATTCGACGCAGAAAACCGTCGTGCTCCAGGACACCACCCTTGTTCTTGTTCGCGAGGCCTCCGCCGTGGACCAGATCAAACCGGGCGACGCCTTGGGTGTCACGGCCCACCGGGATAGTGGAGCCCTTGTCGCCACGAATATCAATATTTTCGCCCCTCAGATGTGGAGCGGCGCGAAGAAGGGCCAGTTCCCGATGAATGACGTCGATCTCATGACCAATGCCGTCGTGAACTCGTATGTGCAGGGCATGAACGGCCATACCCTCACGATGGTGCTCGCAGAGGGCACGTCGCAGATCACGGTGCCCGACGGAATTACCGTTCACCGCCTCGTGCTCGCCTCCACCTCACAGCTCACCGCCGGGCTGCAGATTTCCGTTCGGCTGGCAGCCGATCCATCCGGCAAGTTGCTGGCAACTTCCATCAGCTTCGACAGGCCGGTCAAGAGCTAAGGATTCGTTTCCGCACGCACTGCCACCTCTCTCACCGCCACAGCGGTGAGAGAGGTGATTTCTCCTATTGCACGGCCGTCGAGCACCGGCTGAGCAGCCATGCCCGATTCCCGCATGACCACGGTGCCTTCCCGCCGGGGGGTGATGTGGATGGAGAGCGGGCGCGACTCGATGCCGGGCCGCAAGCGTTCCAGCCCTATTTCCCACACGGCCCCGTTGGCGAAGTTGTCTGCAACGAGGCGTCCGTCGATCAATGCGCTCCCTACGTCGCCATCGTAGCGTATGCAGAGGATGATCTCTTGGACCCCGTCGAATGCGTGCTGCGGAAGGGTCACCTCGGCGTCTCCCGATGCCCACCGCCTGATCACCAAAGGGATTTCCTTCTTCTCCATCGGGATGCTGACACGGGTGAAATCCCCCTCCCTGGTGGCCTTCATGAGACGACCGTCAACATGAAGAGGCGTATCGATTCCCGGGAGCATCCATACATCGACCAGGGGATACTCCGTCGAACGCCGACGAAGAAACAAAGCGTCGTCACCGACAAAAGCCTCGGCGTCCGTCATCACCGCGCGGTCCCGTCCCGCGAAGCGCATGATCGCGAATCCGAGGGATTCCCTTTCACTCAGGGTGTGGAAAACCACACGTCGGCCTTGGGGATTGGCCCGGGCAAATGCGCTCGGAGCTCCCGGCGCGAGCAGCGCTCCGTCGCCGAACAGATAGGTCACCGTCATCCCATCATGCTCGAAAAAGAACAGATGAACGGCATCCGCTGTCTCAACACGTGCCATCGGTTGCGCGGTTGAGCAGACGAGCCGTATTCCTTCGATATCCATGTTGAACGGTAGGATGGCGCTTTCACCGCTCCGCAAGGTCAGAGTCCCGTAGGCGGGGATCTGGACCATCGACGACGCGGTTCGCACGTTCACGGAGAGATCGTCGATGTCGCGCGTCTGCACATGGTCCTGGTAGTTATTGAGGAAGAGGAATCCGCTGTCCCCGCGCACCCGCACGGCATAGCGCAATGACGTGGTGTCACGGGGCGAGATGGTCTCCGCGCCGTCCGGGAGAACGGGAGTCATGCCGGCAAGCGAAGCGCCGAAGTGTTTGCAGAAAAGATGGATCCGCCGCAACCTCCCGTACGATTCATGCACCGCTCCGAATTCGCCCAGTGGTGCCTGGAAGTCATAGGACAGCCGGGGCACGATGTGCTCGTTCAGGAATGAGTGGAGCCCCACCGGGTTGGTTCCGCCGTGGTACATGTAGTAGCCCAGCAGCGAGCATCCGCCGGCGAGCTTTATGACGGCCATTGCCTCGACGCTTTGCGCCGGCACGACGAAGCGATAGCGATACCATGCCTGCATCCCGCCGCCCATTTCGCAACAGGCGAATGGAAGCGACAGCGGATCGTAGGGCGGGTCGAACTGGGTGTCGCGCCGCGACGGCACCCGATAGTTGCGGAACACATATTCGCCCGTCGGGGCGTGGATAGGGGTGGATTCGGTGACGTTCCAGGGACAAAAGGCGTATCCTCCATAGAGCGGAAGAACCTCGCCCTCCGGGATAGGCGCACCGCCCCACGCCGTGCTCGTGTACAGGGGCGCTTTCAGCCCGGCGGCCAGAGCGATTTCCTTGAGCTTTCGCAAATGCTCCGCGCCGCCGCTTCCCCCGGGAACCCACTCTTGGCTCAATCGGGGCACCGTTTCCCACGGTGCTCCGGCGTGCATGAACTCGTTCTCCAGTTGGATGCCGATCACGGGCCCTCCCTCCTGGAAAAAGAGCCCCGCCAGTTGCCGACCGATCTCGTCATACAAGATGCGCACGAACCCCAGATAGCGCTCGTCATTCGAACGAAGGGGAAACGGTCTGCCGTACAACCAGTCCGGCATGCCCCCGTTTCTCACTTCTCCATGACAGAAGGGACCCACGCGAACGATCACCGTGAGCCCTTCCTCTGCGCATGCCGCTATGAAGCCGCGCAAATCCCGGTCGCCCTCCCAGTCGAATCTCCCTTCCTCCTCCTCATGGTGGATCCAGAAAACGTAGGTGGAAACGATATCGACCCCCCCCGCCTTCATCTTTCGCAGCTCGTTCCGCCAGATGTGGCGGGAAAGCCGAGCGTAGTGGATCTCACCCGCAACGCCGATCCATGGCGCGCCATTCCACGTCATGAAGGCGTTCGTGAATGCGATAGTGTCCCCACGCGGGCTCGTGCCCCCCATGCCCTGCAGTGCGGGAAACAACGGGCTTTCGGGCATCCGGGCGTCTATCTCGTAACCGCTCATGCGTATGACCCCTCTTCGAGAAAACGGGACGCCTCCAATGCCGGCGTCCCGTCTGTCAGAAACTGTGAATGCGCGATCTCTCTATTTCAGACCGGCTCCATAAGCGTCCATCTGCTTCTGCAGCTCGCCTTGCACCTTCTGCGAATCGGCGGCGGCCAGCTTGTCCTTCAGCGTCGCAATCGCCTGGCTGACATTGTCCACCATGCCGACCTGGAGCGGCCACTGATACTGCTGCCAGACCGCGGTCACATTGGCAAGCTCCGTCTTCACGTTGTCGGGGATGAACCCGAAAGCCGAATACGGGGAGGCGTACAGCATCTGCGGGATGCTGTTGTTCAGCTTGATGTAGATGGGAGGCCACGTGGCCATGGGTTTGAAGTAGTCCTTGTCCACCCACCAGAACCCGGCCTGATCCATGGGGTAGGTGTTCTTGTCGGAGGTGATTCCGGGGGGATTGTCGATCTTCCCGTCCTTGGTCACGATGTAGTTCGTGCCCTCGATCCCGTAATAGATCAGGTACACGTAGGCGGGGTCCTCCATCATGAGATCCAGCGCCTGGAGCGTGCGTTCTGCGTTCTTCGTGGTCGCCGAGATCGCGACCCCATTGTTGATGAAGGAGTCGGCGGGATAGTGTCCCGTGCTGCCGAGAACAGGGATGATCTCCACATCGAATCCCGAATCGATCGCTTTGGCGATATTGCCCTGCGTGTCGATGGAGTTCCCGAATGCAACAGCCGACTTGCCCTGCTCGAAGGCTTCCTTGCTGCGTACCTTGTTGGCAAACGGATCCTTGTTGAAGTAGCCCTTGTCGTACCAGTCTTTCACCAGATTGGCCGCCCGTACGAATCCGGCGGAGTACTCGCCGTCGAGCTCGGTGGTGACCGTGGGCTTGGCGATTTCATAGTTGTAGATGTAGGGAGTGGCGCCGCTGATGGCCCAGTTGAACGGGGGTGTTGTCTCGATGCGTACGCCGTTGAAAATACCGCCCAGGTCATAGCCACTTTCGATATTCAGCGGGATCATGCCCGGCTCGTTCTGCTTCACCGCCTGGAGGTACGGCTCGAGATCGCTGATTTTCGTGATGGCCGGGAGCCCATACTTCTTGCGCAGGTCGCCGCGGATGAGCGCTACGCTCACCTTGCGGTCAGGCGTCGCCGTGGGGATCATGTAGATCTTCCCATTCACGAGGGACTGCTTCCACCCCGCTGCCGGCATTTTCTGCGTATGTTTCGGCATGTACTTGGCCAACATGTCGGAGGTCAGTGGGAGGAACGCCCCGCGGACGGCCTGCGTGCCGTACATGCACCAGCTCGCCGTGTAAATCCAGTCGATGTTTTCTCCCGCCGCCAGAACGAGCGGGTACTTGGACTGGTAGTCCGCCCAGCCGAGGTAATTGATCTCCATGGTGACGTTGAGGTCTTTCTTGAGCTTCTTGTTCAGCTCGGTCATCACGTCGCTCATGCCCGGCAGTGGCGCACCGAGGAGGTAGCCATAGAGATGGACCTCCTTTTGATTGGCGGCCGTGCTCGTCGTTGCCGCGGTCTCCTTCGTGCCCGTAGCAAACAGCAACGAGCCGCCGGCGATGAGCAATGCCAGCACGACGCACAGGAATCTGAAACGTCTGCTCATATCAAATCCTCCTTCGACGCGGGATATCTCATTCCCCGGCATACGCGCGGGGCGATCGCCATAACGAATTCCCCCCGTCAGCCCTTCACGGCACCCAAAGTGATGCCTTTCACGAAGTAACGTTGGACGAACGGATAGACGAGGATGATCGGACCGGTTGCGACGACGGTCATGGCCAGCTTCAGGGACTCCTTGGGCATATTGATGACGGGAAGCGAGTTCACCATCGCGGCCGCGAAATTGATGCTGGACAGGAGCTGATACAGCGTGAATTGAAGAGGATACATGCTCTCCCGTTGTATGAACATCATGGGCGTCCACCAGTCGTTCCAATACCCGAGGGCGGTGAGAAGACCGATGGAGGCGATGGCGGGAGTGGACAGCGGGATCGCGATGCGAATGAAGAGGGTGATTTCGTTGGCCCCGTCGATCTTCGCCGATTCGAAAAGGCTGGCGGGGATCGAGTTCGCCACGAAGTTCCTCAATATCAGAATGTTCAGCACGCTGAACATCGGTGTGAGAATGAGCACGAGGAGAGAGTTCTGGAGATGAAGGTTCTTGGAGATGAGGATGTAATAGGGGACAAGGCCGCCATTGAAGAGCTGAGTGAAGTACAGGAAGAACGACATCGCATTGCGATAGCGCAGCTCCTTGCGCGAAAGAACGTAGGCGGCCATGGTCGAAAAGAACAGGGACAGCAGCGTGCCCGCCGTCGTGATGAATATGGTCAAGCCGTACGTGCGCATCATCTTTTGCGGGCTCTGGAAGATCATGCTGTAGGCGGAAAGGGAGAGCTCGCGCGGCCAGAAGGAGTAGCCGTAATTGATGATGGCGTGCTCGGAGGCAAAGGAATTGATCAGCAGCATCACGAATGGAAAAACGGCGAACACCGCGAAGAGACTCACGGCGATGTAGGCTATGGTGTGCAGGCGTGCGACGTCGCGGCTTCTCCTTGGCTTCATGCGCCGTACCCTGTCGCCTTAGAACAGCGCATAGTCTTTCTCATAGCGTCGTATGAAGCTGTTGACGATCATGATGATGGCGAAGCAGAGCACCGATTGGTAAAGCCCCGTGGCCGATGCCATGCCGAAATCCTGCATGCCGACGAGAGAGCGAAACACGAGGGTATCGATGATGTCCGTGGCGTCTATGAGCCTGCCATTGTTGCCGATGAGCTGATAGAACATGTCGAAGTCGCCGCGCATGATCCTGCCGACCCCGAGGAGGATGAGGATGATGATCGTCGGCCGCAGAAGGGGGAGGGTGATGCGGCGGATGCGCTGCGTGATGCTCGCGCCGTCGATGATGGCCGCTTCATGGCATTCGTGATCCATGCCGGACAGCGCCGCGAGGTACAGGACGCTCCCGAAACCGACCCACTTCCACGTATAGAAAACGGGCAGAAGGAAGTGCCACGTGGCCGGATTGCGGTAGATGTCGAAGGCGTGCCCCCCGAGAGTCTTGATGATCGTGTTGACCAGACCGTATTCATAATTGAAGAGATTGTAGACAAAGGCGTTCACGACGACCCATGAAACGAAGTACGGGAGGAAGAGCATGGTCTGAGAAACCTTTTTGAACCAGCGCGATTCCACCTCGAAAATGAAAATGGCCAGCGTAATGGAGAAGAACGTGTAGCATCCCAGGAAGACGACGTTGTAGAGGAAGGTATTTTTCGTTACGAGCCACGCTTTGCCGGAAAGAAAGAAATAGCGAAAATTGGTGAATCCATTCCAGGGACTTCCGAACATCCCGCCGCGATAATTGAACTCCTTGAACGCCACGACGATGCCGGCCATGGGAACGTAGGCGAAGACGATGAAATAGGCCGCTACGGGAATGAACATGAGGTAGAGGAGGCTGTTCTTGCGGAACTCATGCAAGACAGGGCCCTTACGCAGTGGCATGAATGAGGCTCCCTTTCTTCATCCGGCGGTAACGGGTTTCCCGTTTTAGGGCGTCATCGTAGCCTGCGCATGAGTAGCGGTAAACAGGACTTTCTTCTAATCGTGGCGATTTTCCTGCACGGTGAATGGTATGGCGGTGAATCGCACCGTGGCGGTCGTGCCGTGCCCGTACACACTCGAGTACGAAAGGCCGTACTTTTCACCGTAGTAGAGACGGAAGCGTTCATTGATATTGCGCACGCCATAGCCGGCGCGGCTGGCGCCGTCGGAGGACAGGAGGGCTGCCAGGTGCCACGGCTCGATACCCACTCCGTCATCCTCGACAACGAGCTCCACCTCTCCATCGGCGACATGGCCGATGATCCGTACGCAGCCTCTCTTCTCGGGCTTTTCGATGATGCCGTGAAGGATGGAGTTTTCGACCAGGGGTTGGAGGGTGACGCGGAGGATCGCGCAGTCAAGCGCAGAAGGCTCGACATCGATGGCGAACTGGATCGCGCCGCGGAAGCGCATGTTCTGGATCCGCGCGTACAGCTCCACGTGACGGAGCTCGTCGCGCAGCGGGATGGTCTCGCGGCCTTCGCTCAGGGAGAGTCGATAGAAGGTTGCGAGGGAATTCAAGAGCTCCTCGATCTCGTCGGCCATGCCGCGGCGTGACATCCATTTGATCATGTCGAGTGTATTGTAGAGAAAGTGCGGATTGATCTGCGCCTGGAGCGCCTTCAATTCGGCACCTTTCAGCTCTCTTTGCGTGCGCTCTTCACGCGCCATGAGGGTCTCGATTTCGTCGATCATGCTGTCGTAGGTCGTGGCGAGCTCGCCGATCTCGTCGCGGCCGGCGGGCAGCGAGAGCTTCTCCAGCTTCCCTCCTTCCGCGCCGCCCATTTTTGTCATGATTTGCGACAGGCGGCGGGTGATCGTCCCCGAGACCCAATAGGCGAGCAACGAAGCAATGGCGGCCAGCGCGCAGATGACCAGGAAGATCTGATCGCGGATTGCCCCGCTCTGCGCCTCGATGCCGGAAAAGGGAAGCACGGTGATGATGCGCCAGTCGGTCGTTCCCAGCGAGCGCTGCTTGACCAGCGCCTCTTTCCCGTCAGCCATGATCCGATGGAGTCCCCCTTCGGGCGGAGAGCCTTCCGTGATCTGTTTGGCGAAGGAGGCGAAGCGCGGCAGGAGCGTGGGATTTGAGGAGGCGACGATATCGCCCACCGAGTTCTGCACATAGGTGATGCTGTCGGCAATCGCGCTCGATTTTGCGAGGATCGATTCGACCTGGTCCTTGCGGATGTCGATCCTCAGGACGCCGATGCGCTTCTTTAGGTCGTTCAAGTCCATGATGTAGCGAGCGAGTGACAGATCCTTGCCTTTCTCTTCAGCGTCGGTGTCCAGGTATTCCGAGGGGCACCACACGTAGGTGCTGCCGCTCTTCTCCAGATACCGATACCATCGCGCGTTTTTTATCGCACCCAAGCCGAAGAGGTTGAAATGCTCTTCGGAATAATCCAGACCATCGCGGACATAGAGTCGAATCCGCTCGATATTGACACCGTCCTGATAGGCGAAAAACAGATTCGTGAGGGTATCCATGTCGACGCGCTGGCTGCGCAGGTCGTACCCTTTCAGGTCCTTCAAGAGTATTGCGTTTATGGTCGTATCCACCAGAAAGACGTGCGAGACCTTCAGGACATTGTACAGGCGGTACTCCAAAAAAGCGCTTGTCTGGTCAAAGACTTGATCGGCGGAATACGAAATGCGCATCTCGACGATGTTCGAGAGCTTCTGTGACACGAAGACGGCGAGAGCGAAGAAGGGGATCACGATGATAACGAGGGAAAATATGAGGAGCTTCTGACGGAGCTTGACGTCGACGCGGAACGCGCGTACGAGAAGGCGCGGATCGAGCTTCACGGCGAGGCCTTCTCACGGAACTCGGACGGGGAGAGCCCCGTTTCCTTGCGAAATGCGCGCGCGAAATAATTCGCGTCGGCGAACCCGGCGCGCGCGGCGACCTCCGTCATTTTCGCCTGTCGGACATCGCGCAGGAGATCCTTCGCCCGCTCCAGCCGGTACATCGTCATATAACGATGGATGGTTTGGCCCGTGGCTTCCTTGAAGAGGCGGCAGACCGAAGCGGGGGACAGCCCCACGTCGCGGGCAATGTCCTCAATGGAAAGCCCGGGTTGCTGGAATCCGCCGTGTACGACCCGCTTTATCTCCATGATCAAGCGCCCTTCCACCGCCTGACGCTCGATGCGCTCGAATAGGAGGGTCACGCGCGCTTCCAGGAGCGCGGCGATCGCGTCCAGGGTGCCCGCGCGCTCGATGCGGTCGGTGAGGCGCCGCAGGGACTGCTCACCGTCCCGTGGATCGATTCCGCGTCGCTCGGCGAACGTGGTGAGGCGCAGCACCATGCGCGTCAATGAATCCCGCGCGCGATCCGCGTCGCGAGATTCCGCGGCGCGGAGGGCGTGCGCGTGCGCTCGCAACACTCCAACGGCTCCCGCGCCATCCTCACGATCCAGACATGCCTGGAAATCGTCAATGAGGGAAGCGGAAATGGTCAGGGAATTTCGAGGCGCGGTGGCGTCCATCGCAATGGCTCCCGCGCCCGAGAAGAATGCATGCCCGATCGCGGAACAGGCCGCCCTATAGTTGCCGGGAGCCGCGCTCAACCCCGTGACGCGTGGACCAGCGGCGGCCACCATGGCCACCAGCGGCATGGACTTGAGAATTCTGCCCAAGAGCGCCGCGAGAGTCTTTTCATCCAGCAATCGCGGAGTTTCCGGCTTCGCGTAGAGGACGAGGATCGCCTCCTCGGTCCCTTTGACGGCGACGAGCCCGGCTAAAGAGGAGCGTACGACCTCAGCGTCGGCCCTGGTGACGAAATCCTCGCGAAAGCCGGGCTCTTCCGGAAAAGCAAAGCCGGCAGGCCGCACCACGGCAACCGCAAGAGAGGAATCAGTGGCGACGGGCACCCCGGAGGCCTCGATGACATGACGTATGCGCTCCTCATCCTGGTTTTGCTGCACGAGCATGAGGGCCACTTCTCCGCGCAAGAGCGGCATGCCGGTCTGGGCCCGCTTGAGAAGCGCCGCCTCGCGCTCCTCGCGATTGCGCTCCTGATGGCAAAGGGATACCGCCCGTGCAAGCACCTCGCGCAACTCTCTGGTGCGGAATGGTTTTTCGATGTAGCTGACAGCCTTCAGCTCGATCGCGGATTTCAGATATTCCTTGTCCGCATATCCGCTCATGATCACGATATGGCAATGAGGAAAACTTTTGCGCAGCTCGAACGACATGGCGATGCCGTCCATGCGCGGCATGCGAACGTCGGCGAGCACGATATCGGGTCGGAAGGCTTCCGCGATCCGCAGTGCGTTCACCCCGTCATCGGCCTGGGCCACCTCGTCAACGCCGATGGCGGCGAGGTCGATCTCATCCATGATACCCTGTCGTGTGTAGTATTCGTCTTCCGCTATAAGAAGGCGCATGGCCTCATGCTAACGTCCGGAACTGGAGCTGTAAAGAGAAAAGCTTGCTCTTCGCTTGACAAGGCACGGCGGCAGTGGTAACCTTTTATTCAGATTTGATTGTCGGATGGCCACTTCTTTCGGGCTCTGCGCCGCATACGCGGCGTCTCTGCAGCTTTAGTGGTGGCTTCGGACAATGAAATGGAAAGCCATCCTGCAGGATGGCTTTTTTTATATGATCCGGCCGCGGACGGAAATCCACTGATCCCGCGATTGCGGGGAAAGGAGGTACAAGTGACTAAGACGTACGATATGCCTGACCAGAGGTGGTCCGGCATCTAGACAGTCAAATCTGTCGTGGCCTCCAATCAAATGGAGGCCACACTTTTTTCCCCTCTATTTTTTTGCCCCCGAGGCGAAATTCCTGAGAACCGTCGGCAGGATTCCACCGTTCTTGAAATACTCGAGCTCCACGATGGTATCGATGCGCGCACGGACTTTGAATTTCTTTTCTCCGTCCGCCGAGCGCGTTACGACCCCGACCATCTGCCCGGGTTCCTTCGGGGTCTCGATGTCGAAGACTTCTTCACCGGTCAATCCCAATCCTTCGGCGCTCTGGCCCTTCTCGAATTGCAGCGGTAGAACACCCATACCAATGAGGTTCGAGCGGTGGATGCGTTCGTAGCTTTCCGCTATCACGGCCCGGACCCCGAGCAGGATGGTGCCTTTGGCGGCCCAATCGCGCGAGCTTCCCGAACCGTACTCCTTCCCGGCCAGAACCACGAGGGGAACCGAATCGAGACGATATTTCTCAGCCGCGTCGTAGATCGACAGCTTTTCACCGGACGGAACATGTCGGGTGAAGCCGCCTTCGAGACCCGGTACGAGCTTGTTGCGGATACGGATATTCGCAAAGGTTCCCCGGATCATTACCTCATGGTTGCCTCTGCGCGACCCGTACGTATTGAAATCCTGCACTGCCACGCCGTGCCCCAGAAGCCATCTGCCCGCAGGGCTTTTTTCGGCGATGTTGCCGGCCGGTGATATGTGGTCGGTAGTCACCGAGTCGCCCAGGAACGCGAGCACGCGCGCCGATCTGATTTCAGGCACTGCCGCGGGCGCGGCCTTCATGCCCTCGAAGAAGGTGGGACTGCGTATGTAGGTAGAATCCGCCTCCCATCGATAGCGGCGATCTTCCGGGGTTTTCACGTTTCTCCATGCTTCGTCGCCGGTGAAGACGCTCGCGTACACGGAGCGGAACATTTCGGGGGTGAGGCTGCTCAGAAGCGTCGCGTCGATCTCGGCGAGGGTCGGCCAGATGTCCTTCAGGTAGACCGGCGCGTCGGTTTTGTCAGTTCCGATGGGCTCGGTCGCCAGATCGATCTCCATGCTCCCCGCCAGCGCGTATGCCACGACAAGGGGAGGAGAGGCGAGGTAGTTCGCCTTCACCTCCGGATGGATGCGGCCCTCGAAGTTGCGATTTCCCGAAAGCACCGAGACGACGGTGATATCGTTGTCCCTGATCGCGGCGGTGATGGCCGCTGCAAGGGGTCCGGAATTGCCGATACACGTCGTGCAGCCGTAACCCACGAGGTGGAATCCCAATGCTTCCAGGTACGGGGTCAGACCCGCTTTGTCGAGGTATTGCGTGACGACTTTCGAGCCGGGGGCGAAGCTCGTCTTTACGTATCCGGGCACCCGCAAGCCGAGATGGACCGCCTTGCGGGCAAGGAGTCCCGCCGCGATCATGACCGCCGGGTTGGACGTGTTTGTGCAGCTCGTGATCGCCGCGATGACGACCGCGCCGTCGCGCAGCGTTTCACTGGCCTCGCCGAGATGCACGTTGGCCGTGCGGGTGCCCGCCTCTGGCGCCGTGTCCACCTGCCGCCACGAGCCTTTGGCCTTGGCAAGGGCGATCCTGTCCTGCGGGCGACGCGGCCCGGCGAGTGACGTCTCCACGGATCCGAGATCAAGCTCCACGACCGTTGAATAGTCGGGTTGCACGGCATCCGCGGTTCGGAACAATCCCTGCTCCTTGCAGTAGCGCTCCACGAGGTCCACGTGCCCGGCCGCGCGGCCGGTGAAGCGAAGATACTCCAGAGTCTTTTCGTCCACGGGGAAGAAGCCGGCAGTGGCGCCGTACTCGGGGGACATATTGCTGATGGTCGCCCTGTCGGCGACGCTCAGGGTGTTGAGCCCGGGACCGAAGAATTCGACGATCTTGTCCACCACGCCGAGCTTCCTGAGCGCTTGGGTCACCGTGAGGACGAGATCCGTTGCCGTCACACCCTCGCGAAGATTGCCCGTCAGGCGCATTCCCACGACCTCGGGTATGAGCATATAGAGCGGCTGGCCCAGGAGCGCCGCCTCCGCTTCGATGCCGCCGACTCCCCATCCCAGAACGCCGATTCCGTTTATCATCGGGGTGTGCGAATCCGTGCCGACCAGAGTGTCGGGAAAAGCCAGAGACCCTTTGCCGCCGTCCTGGACGCGGACCACGTGCGCGAGGAACTCGAGGTTCACTTGATGAACGATGCCCGTCGCGGGAGGCACGACGCGAAAATCGGTGAATGCCTTGGAGCCCCAGCGGAGAAACTCGTAGCGTTCCCTGTTTCGCTGGAACTCCAACGTGGCGTTGCCGCCAAGGGCGCGGCTGGAGGCGAAGAAATCGACCTGCACGGAATGGTCGATGACGAGATCCACGGGGATCACGGGATTTATTCGCTGCGGGTCGCCGCCGAGCGCCGCCATCGCGTCGCGCATCGCGGCCAGATCGACAATGGCGGGGACGCCGGTGAAATCCTGCATGACGACACGGGCTGGCTTGAACGGGAACTCTCGGGTCCGCGCCTCGCTCGTGTTCCACACGCACAACGCGCGAAGGTCTTCTTCCTTGACGTCGAAATCATTGATTTGTCGGAGCACCGATTCGAGGAGGATCTTGATGGAGAAGGGCATGCGGGAGACCGGTCCCAAACCCTGCGCCTCCAGTCGAGAGAGGCTGAAATACTCGAATCGTCCCTCGGGGGTCTTCAGCGTGCTGCGCGTGCCAAAGGGATTCCCAGAATCTGCCATGCAATACTCCTTCACGCTAATATACATGTGAGAAGCGGATTGACACAGTACCCAAGGCCCCGTGAGCCGCCTCGCGCGGCGGATACGTATTGCCAACCGGCGGATATTGCTCTATCATTGAATCCCAGAGAGTACGAAAGATGCTGGTTCCTGCAGAGGTCTGGACAGTGGCGAAAGCCGAGCAGGGTAATGCGGTCCTCGTTCGGCCACTGGGCCTGGACGTCGCGGTGCCAATTTTCATTGCGCCGCTGGAGGCGCAGTCTATCCTGATAGGGTTGGGCAGCGTGAAGATGCCCCGACCGCTGACGCACGATCTCTTCATCACGGTCCTGGAAAGCCTTGAGTCATCGGTGAATCGCGTCGAGATAACTTCCTTGAAGGAAGGAACCTACTACGCGAAGCTGATCCTGGAATCCGGCGGCTCGGAGATAGGCGTGGATGCGCGGCCTTCGGACTGCCTCGCTCTGGCCGTGCGTGTAAAATGCCCCATCTATATCGACGAAGCTGTCGTGGACGAGGCGGGGATATCGGTGAAGATGGTGGAAGAGAAGAATCGGGAGTTGAAGGCCTCCGATACGCCGACGGCCGTTTCCGAGTCGGAAGAGACACCGACGCTTCCCGAGCCCCCCGTGTTTCCTCCCGAATCGGAGATGGCTAGCCTGAAGCGGCTCCTCGATGCCGCCATCGAGGAAGAGAACTACGAGGAAGCGGCGCGCCTTCGCGACCGCCTCAAGGACATGGAAAGCACCTAGCCAAGGACGGCGAGGGCGAGCAGTACAGGGATGTACGAGAGGCGAGCCCCTAATCCGGCCCGATCGTGGTCCCCACGAACGGCTCGCCGGCGAGCACGTGCGCCAGATTGGCCATGTCGCGCCCTTCCGCGAAGACGACCTTGATATGCGATTCTGCCGCCGCCCGTGCCGCGGTGGGATCAAAAGGCGTGTTCTTCCCCGGTGACCATTCTCCACCCACGATGGCGAGCATCTCCTTCCACGTGACAGTGTCCAGCGGCCGCGCCTTGGGATTCGTCCGTGGATCGTCGGTATACACTTTCGCGACATTCGACAGATTGACCACGGTGCCGGCCGAAAACCTCCGCGCAAGCAACACGGCATCGTTGTCGGTCGAAAATCCCGGCTTCCATCCCGCTGCCACGAGCACGCGCCCGGCAAACACGGTGACGGTGGTCGGGTCCGTCACCAGATCCTCCCCGCACCAGGGGCGGAAGAGACGGCGCACGAGCTCCCCGTTCACGCGCGTGGCGGCGATCCCCACCCAGTCTTGATCATCCCGCGTCGCGTCAGGGGAGATTTCGCGCAAGGCGCTCTGATAGTCCCGCGCCAGGCTCCCGCCGCCGCACACGATAATGAGGCGTCGTTGCGGGTCGGCTGCGAAGTGGACGGCGACGACGCGCGCGAACTCCTTGAGAAACGCCGTGTCCACGCCGCCGGGGGCGATGAGCGAACCCCCGAGTGAAATGACCATCACATGTTCTGGCATGCCTCTTACTATAGATCAAAGCCGTCGGACGCGCCAGAAGACGCGTCACCCTTTCATGCACAGCTTGCAAAATTATGCGAGCCGGATACTATGTCGGCCATGGCACAGAAAAAGGTTTTCATTGCGGATTCGCTGGCGAAGGAAGGCCTGGAGGAGTTCGGGAAGTTTCCCGAGCTGCAGATCGTCGTGAAGACGGGGCTCGCGCCCGACGCGCTCATGGCGGCGTTGGGGGATGCCGAAGGCCTCGTCGTACGCTCGGCAACCCAAGCGTCACGTGAGGTGATCGCGGCCGGAAAATCATTGCGGGTGATCGGGCGCGCCGGGGCGGGCGTGGACAACATCGACGTCAAGGCCGCCGCGGAGCGCGGTGTTGTCGTGCTGAACACCCCGGGCGGGAATGCCGAGGCGGCGGGGGAGCTCGCCATGGCGATGATGTTTGCATTGTGCCGCGATCTTGCGCGCGCGGATGCCACGATGAAGGCCGGCACGTGGGACAAGAAGAGCTTCGGCGGCATCGAGCTTCTCGGAAAGACCCTCGGCCTCGTGGGGATCGGAAATGTGGGGAGCATCGTTGGCAGGCACGCGCTTGCCATGGGTATGAGCGTCGTCGCCTTCGACCCGTTCGTGACCGCTGACAAGGCCGCGGCCCTCGGCTTCCGTCTGGCCTCCTTCGAAGAAGTGATCAAGACCGCGGACTTCATCTCCATTCACTCCCCGCGCACCGAACAGACGAAGGGCCTGTTCAACGCCAAGACATTCGCGCAGATGAAGAAGGGCTCGTTCCTCATCAATTGTGCACGCGGTGGGATCGTGGTGGAAAAGGACCTGATCGCGGCGCTGGATGCCGGGATTGTGCGCGGCGCAGGTGTCGATGTATTCGACAAGGAGCCCCCGGAGGACTGGAGCCTCGCGCGCCATCCCAAAGTGATCGCCACGCCGCATCTCGGTGCCACGACCGCGGAGGCGCAGGTGAATGTCTCCGTGATGATCGCGCGCCAGATCGGCGCCTATCTTACGCGCGGAGAGATCGTGAACGCGGTGCCGGCGCCGACGAAATAGTCTCGGGAGCCGTCCTTGCCGAAGCACCCCCCGCGGGATACATTGTGGGTGGGAGCGGGAATATGAGCGCCGACATTACCGACATATTGCGCGAATGGGAGTACGATTCGGATAACCAGATTCGAATCGTCCAGGCGGAGGACGGCCGGCAGGTTCTCCAAGTGCGCCAGCCCATGGGCATCGAGCAATACGAGCTGGACGGTAGACCTGATGGAAAGCGTCCTTTCGGCAAGGATACGGCCCTTGAAGAGTTCCAGGCCCGGTTGGAAAACTATCGCCAGGCTCATGGTTCAGAGGATGGGTTCGAGCTTTCCCACGAGGATTTCGCCACGCTCCAGGGCGAAGGGGTATTGTTCTATTTTCGGTACCTCGTCCTCTTCCAGATCGGAGATTTCGCGCGGACCGCACGCGACACGGAACACAATCTCAATCTCTTTTCCCTCGTGGAGAGATTCGGCGACAGCGACGACGATCGCAAGGAGCTTCTCCAGTACAAGCCATACGTCGTGCGCATGAACGCGATCGCGCGCGCCATGATATCGCTGCACAAGGAAATGAAGGCCGCCGCAGAGGAGATTCTCAACGGCGCCATCTCGACCATTGAGGACATGAATGACGTCGATACTCCCGCGTTCCAGTTCGAGCGTGTCCGCTCACTGAACTATCTGAAAGCGACTCTCAAGCAGATTCACGAGAAGCAGGATTCGCCGGTCGACGGATTGAAGTCGGAGCTGGCCGCCGCCCTGGACGAGGAAGACTACGAGAAGGCCGCCGCTCTTCGCGATCGCATCCGCACGCTGGAAGATCGGGATCTGGCCAATCTTGCCGACGAGTAACCTGCGCCGCTTGCGGGAGCCCCCTCACCCTGCTATTGTGCATGCGGGAGCGGGAGCATGATAAAGAAAAACGCGGACATGGAAAGGGAAGTGAGGGATCGGATGCGCGGCGGCGCCGGCAGCGTCGAGTTCCTGCATATCTTCCGCAAGGAGGAGCTGACGGGGAAAGCACGGCTATTCGCGAAATTGCGTCTCCCCCCGGGGAGCTCCATCGGATTTCACACGCACGATGGAGAGGAAGAGATCTTCTACATCCTCTCGGGAGAAGGTGAAGTCAGGGAATCGGACGTGCCCGACCACGTCGGTCCCGGTGACGCCGTGCTCACCGGTGGGGGCGCCGGACATTCCATCGCCAATACCGGCACGCAGCCGCTCGATCTCATGGCCGTCATTCTCGTCTCCTGAGCCTGAGACATGCTTTTTTTCAGACGTCGTCGCCCCACGGAAAGGCTTGCAACCTCGTTTCGTTGGCTCGATCAGAAGCCATTCCCCGAGGAACAGGCCGAGCATCATGCTGCGTTCTACACGCGGGGTGCCTACCAGCTCACCATCGCGAAAGAGAGCTATTTCGTCTGGGAGACTCTCGAGGAGGAGAGGCGTCTCGGGGATTTCACGGTGGAAGCAGAAGTCGAGCTGGACCCCTCGAACGGGCATTCGGCGATCGGCATGCTCTTCCGCCAGGTGAATGACGAGAATTTCTACATGTTCCTCCTTTCCACCCGCGGCAATTATCGCGTCGATCTCCTGTTCAACAATCATCCACGCGCGCTGGTGGAGTGGACCTCGCTCCCGGAACGCGGCGGGGGGGCGGTGCCTGGTGAATCGTTCCGACGCTCTCTGCGCATCGTGGCCCATGGGGCGCGCTTTTCATTCCACGTTGACGAAGAGTGGGTCGGTGAGCTTGAAGACGACGTGCTGCCCGAAGGCGGTATCGGGTTCGCGGCGCAGAACTTCGCGGGCGCCGGCCCGGGGACCTTTCGTCTTCGTCGGTTCCATCTGGACGCGCGCCCGATGGCGGTGGAAAAAGAGTATCTGCGGGGGTGGTATTACGCGCCGGTATCCCCCGCATCGCGTCTCCGATTCGCGGAAACTCTGTTCTCCATGGGCAGCTATGACGCGGCCGCGGTGCAGATGCGCCGATCCTTGAAAGACCGTGATGGCGCCATCCGCGAGCGCTTTCTCTTGGCGGAGTGCTACGCACGTCTGTCCCTCCGAGCCGAAGCGCTCGCGGAGGTGGAGCGCGTGCTCGCGCGCGACCCCGCGCACCACGAGGCGGCTTTGGAAAAAGCGAACCTCCTTTACCTGGAGAATCGCCTTTTGGAGACGCGGGACTTCATCGCTGCCGGGATCGCCCAGGGAACCATCCTGTCCGTTCCGGTGGCCTGGAACCTCCTCGGCAATGCCGAGTACGGGCTGGGCAACTGGGACATCGCCGCCGCCGCCTATGCGCGCGCAATCGAGCTGCAGCCCGACATGCCGCTGTTCCTCCAGAACGCCGCGCGCGCCGCGGAAAGGAGCGGCAAAGGTCTCGAAGCCGCTGAGCTCTATCTGCGCGCCGCGCGTCTGTTGTTCGCGGAGGAGGCCTTCGACGAGCTGTCGATGGTCGTCCCGCGCGCGCGGGCCCTCCAGCCGGAGAGCCGCGAAGCGCTCGCGATGGAAGCGAAGATGCTTTATCGCGAGGGCAAGGCCGACGAGGCATTCGAGCTGCTGCGACGCTTGGCGAAGGAGGGAAGCGAGGACAGCGCGGTCCATTTTCTGCTCGGCATCATGCTGAACGGAAAGGAGAGACGCGCCGAGGCGCTCCGCTCGTACCAACGCGCCTGCGACCTGGAGCCGGATTATCCCCTCTATCAGTTCCGTCTCGCCGAGGCGCTGCACCTCGCGGGGCAGGATCCTCACGCGCCACTGGACAGGGCCCTCGCACTTTCGCCCTCCGACCCTTGGGCGAACAATCTTGCCGGAGAGCTCAAGATGGAAGAGGGCGATATCGCCGGGGCGATCCTCTGTCTTCAAAAGGCATATGCGGCCGCCCCCGGCGAACAGGATATCGCGGTAAACCTTTCCGATGCGCTGTCACGCGGCGGCCGCCACGAGGAGGCACTTGCCGCGGTGGAAGCATTCGCGGCCGCCTCCGGGGACAGCGCTGTGTGCGCCAATCAACGGGGCAATATCCGTGCCCGCCAGGGCAGCGGTTTGGAGGCGGTGCGCGAATACGAGTCGGCGCTCCGCATGGACCCGGACAACTTTGTGTACAAGCAGAATTGCGCCGCCGCCTGTATCGAGACGGACATGGTCCATCGGGCTGAGGAGCTCCTGGCGCAGATCGAGCCCGATCACCCTACCGCCTCGGTGTACAACCTGCTCGGACAGGTCGCAGCATTGAAAGGCGAGCGAGCCCGCGCGGAGCTTTCCTATACGATGGCTCTCGAGCGCGATCCCGGAAATCCCGACATCACGGTCAATCTCGCCATTCTCCAGAGGGAGCGGGGGCACAACGACGCCGCGCGGGATCTCCTTCTCGCACTCCTGGCTCGCTCTCCGGGTCATCCACGGGCCACGGGCCTCCTGCAGCGCATTCGGGACGAGAAGGAGCACCGCCTGTCCTGCGCCGTCTGCGGGCGGGAGTGGTGGGTGCCCCGGGAGCTGTCGGCCCAGCCCGCGCTGCGCGTCCGTGGCGAGCCGCCGGCTGATGCACCCGCCGGGCGCTGCCCGCGCTGCGGGAAGCTGTACTGCGTGGGATGCGCTTCGGCATACGTTCGCGAGCTGCGCTTCTACTGCCCTGATTGCGGCGAGACGCTGAAACTTTCAGAGGACGCGCTGAAGTGGCTGCTCGCGCGAGCGCTGGAAAAGCCGATAGGCAATGGCGGTGCGCTCCCCGCCCGGGACGCCCCGTGAACCGCATCCTCGAAGGCAAAAACCCCCGTGCCTTGACAAACATTGTCGCATGGTTACTATGGGGAAAGCCTTGAACAGAAAAGCCGCATTCCTCATCATCCTCTGCATCTCGCTCCCGGGATTGGGTTTTGCCCAGTCCGCGACGTTGGAATCTGCCGAGAAGTTCTTTTCCGATCTTTCGGCGAATTTCGGCACCATCGCGGACTACGAAGCCACATTCGTCTGGACGCAGAACAAGACCGTTTCTCGCGGCAAAATCTCCTACAAGGCGCCTGATTTCATGCGTCTTGATTTTTCGGATCCCGCAAATCAGGTCATCGATTTTGACGGCAAACAGCTCACCGTCTATCTGCCGAGTGAAAGCGCGACCCTTCTCCAGAGCTACAAATCGAAGACACCTTCCCAGCTCCAGAGCATGCCCACGGGCGCGGGGCTCAGCATGATGCAGCGCAACTTTTCCGTAGCCTATCTGGCAACGCCGACCCCCGTGCCGCTCGAGGACGGATCAAAAGAGCTCGTCGTGAAGCTCAAGCTCACCCCTCGCACCTCTTCCAGCTTTTCCTCCATGATCCTCTCCGTTGGGCAGGATAGCGCGAAGAAGTATATGATCCGCCGCTCCGAGGGGTATTATGCGAATGGCGACAAGGTGGTTCTGGATCTTTTCAACTACCGCCTGAACCAGGGCATCCCGTTGTCCCGATTCGCGTACCAGTCGCCGGCGACATCGATCAATAGCACCGACTGGCTGTTTGATTCTTCGACAGAGTAGGCCATATGGAATCTATAGGTGAAAAACTTAGGCTCGCCCGAGAACGCAACAATCTGACAATCGATCAGGTTGCCCGCGAGACACATGTCGCCAAACGCTTTTTGAAGGCGCTGGAGGACGAAGATTTTTCCGTTTTTCCCGGCGAGACATACGCCATGGGCTTTCTGCGCAATTACGCCGAGTATCTTGGGCTGAGCCCCGATGAGCTCGTAGGGATCTATCGCAACATCAAGATTCAGGAACAGCCGCTGCCCATGAGCGAGCTGCTGGATTCCCGGCCCAAGCTGCCGCCTTTGCGCGTGATCGCTATCGGCGCGGGTGTGCTGATCGTGCTCGCTCTTGCCGCATTCCTGATCTACCGCGCTGCAACTCGCGGACCATCAGGGGCCGCGCAAACCCCTGCCGCGAAGTCCAGCGCCGATTTCGTCTTCCAGGACGAGGTACGTACGCAGTGGTTCAATCAAGGCGACGCCATCGCGGTGCCGCTCAACGGAAAGACCTACCGCGTCGTGGTATCCGCGGTCGGCGATTCGCTCACCCTCAAGGTGCCGGGCGGCACCGTCGATCTGGGGCTCGGCAAAGAGCGCTATGTCGATCTGGACGGCGATTCGACTCCTGATATCCGTATCGTCTGGAATGACGTGGACCGCGCGTCGGCTCAAAAGCGTGTGAATCTCGGCCTCTACAAGACAAATGGGCAGGCCGCCGATGCCGCCGCCGCGGCCGCCGCGGACGCCGCCAGTGCGAATGTTCCCTCCGCGGCGAATGCACCCGCCGCCGGACAAGCCGATGTGGCTTTCGCGAACTTCAAGCCCGTGGCCCTCGCGCAGGCTGCGCAAACCGGTTTCTTCACACTGGACTTCACGTTCAAGAATGACTGCTATTTCCGTTACCTTGTCGACGACAAGGACCGCGAGGACAAGTTCTTCCAGAAGGGCGAAGCGCTCAGCATCGACACGGCAAAGACCAAGGTCACGATCTGGCTCTCGAATGCCGGCGCGGCCCGCATGCGCGTTCAAGGCAAGGACTTCGAGCTGGGCGATCTCGGCGAAGTCGCGACCCGCACCATTGCCTGGCAGAAGGACGCGAGCACGGGCGGGTATGTCCTCCAGATCTCGGCCCTCAACTGACACGGGTCGCGCCGCGAACGCGCCCGACAAGACACCGCAAAAATCCTTCTATATTGAAAGCCTCGGCTGCGCGAAGAATCAGGTCGATTCCGAGCTGATCATCGCGGCTCTGGAGAAGGCAGGCTGGACGCGCGCCGCGAGCGACGACGAGGCTCGCGTTCTCATCGTCAATACCTGTGGCTTCATTTCCTCGGCGAAGAAGGAATCCATCGAGACCACCTTGGAGCTCAAAGAGCGGCATCCGGACCGGCGCGTCATCATGGTGGGCTGTCTTTCCGAGCGCTACGGCGCCGATCTCGCCCGCGAGCTTCCCGAGATAGACGCTTTCCTCGGCAACAAGGACCCCTCCAGCATCGTGGCAGTGGCGGAAGGGAAGACGCCAGAGGAGATTGCAAAGCCGATCGTCGCGCGGCCCTACGAGCGTTCCCACCTTCTCTCGTATCCGGGCAGCGCCTACGTGAAGATCGCCGAAGGCTGCGACAATCGTTGCACCTACTGCGCTATTCCCCTCATTCGCGGCGGGCTGGCAAGCCGCGAGCGCGTAGAGATCGTGGCAGAAGCCCGTGATCTGCTGGAGCGCGGCATCAGGGAGCTCATTCTGATTGCCCAAGACCTCGGCTCATTCGGCAAGGACCGCGGGGCGGCTGAGCTCGTGCCGCTGCTTTCCGATATACTGGCGGTGCCGGGCGACTTCTGGGTCCGGATGCTCTACATTCACCCGGACCGATTTCCCGCCGGGCTGCTCGATGTCGTGGCACAGGATCGGCGCTTGCTGCCGTATTTCGATCTCCCCTTTCAGCACGCTTCGCCCGGTATGCTCCGCGCCATGGGGCGTCGCAGCGATGCCCAGCGCAACATCGAGCTTCTGGGCGACATTCGTGCCCGTCTGCCCGGCGCCGTGATCCGCTCGACGTTCCTTGTGGGTTTTCCCGGTGAGACGGAAGAGGATTTCTCGCGTCTGCTGGATTTTCAGGCCAGAGCCCGATTCGATTGGCTGGGCGCATTCACCTATTCGCGCGAAGAGGATACCCCCGCGTACGACCTGCCGTCCCGCGTGCCGGCGGGTACGGCGCGCGCGAGAAAGCAGGCCATTGAAAGCGCCCAGATCTCCATCACCGAGCAGGCACTCGATCTGCAGGTGGGGCGTACTCTGGACGTGCTGATCGAAGAACCGGTGCAAGGAGAAGAGATGTCCATTGGACGCTCCTACCTTCAAGCGCCGGACGTCGATGGACTGATCGTGGTACGCCGTGCCCTCTCGGCGGGGCGTGTCGTACCGGTGATCATCACCCGCCGCAATGGAGTGGACCTCGAAGGGGAGACGGTGTGAGCGCGGAGCCGTCCTATCTTGCCGCCCTCAATCCCGAACAGCGCGAGGCGGTGGTCCATTCCGGGCCTCCCCTTCTCATCCTTGCCGGCGCGGGGTCCGGCAAGACACGCGTCATCACGACAAAAATCGCCTACCTTGTGGACCAGCGGGGTGTGAATCCGAGATCCATTCTCGCCGTGACATTCACCAACCGCGCGGCGCGGGAAATGAAGGAACGGGTACTGGCCATCGTTCCCCACGCGGAAGAGGTGATGGTAAGGACATTCCACTCCTTCGGCGCGTGGTTTCTCCGCCGCAATGCCCGTGTCATGGGGTTGGATTCCAATTTCCGCATCTACGACGAGGATGACTCCCTGTCTCTCCTGAAGGGGATTCTCGGTGCCTCCGAGGATCGCGGATTCCTGAGACGCACCTATGACGAGATCAGCCGCGTGAAGGACCTGGGCATCACCGCCGATGCTCCTGACGAGCAGATCGCGCGCGCGGGGTGTGCCCCGGAGATGTATCGCCTCTACGAAACGGCCAAGACGCGCACCGGGAACGTGGATTTCGGCGATCTCATCCTCCTTCCTTTGCTGCTCTTGCGCCGGCACCCTGAAGTGCGCGAGCGCACCCGACAGAGGTTTTCAGTAATCCTCGTCGACGAGTACCAGGACTCCAATGTCGCTCAGTTCGAGCTTTTGCGCGAGCTGTGGAATCCGGATGCCTATCTGTGCGTCGTGGGGGACGATGACCAGTCCATCTATGCCTTTCGCGGAGCCGAGGTAGGAAATATCCTCGGATTTCCGAAGGTATTCCCGGGCACGCACATCGTGAGGCTGGAGCACAACTATCGCTCTACCCAGCCCATCCTGGATGCCGCATCTGCCGTGGTGAGCAACAACAAGGGCAGACTGGGCAAGACGCTCTGGACGGATAAGGCATCGGAGGACCTGCCTATCGTGGTGTGCGTGCAGGACCAGGAGGAGGAGGCCGACCTGTGTCGTCAAATCGTGCAGGACGATTTTTCCGGCACCACCGCCATTCTGTATCGGATGAACGCGCAATCGCTGCCCTTCGAGACGACACTTCAGCGCAACGGCATCCCTTTTCGTCTCGTGGGTGCCGTGCGGTTCTACGAGCGCGAGGAGGTGAAGGACACACTGGCCTATCTGTGCCTTTTGCAAAACCCCGGTGACGAGGTGTCATTCCGACGCATCGTGAATAAACCCAGTCGAGGTCTTGGTGCGGCGAGCATCGAGAAAATCATCGGGTCGTGGCGCGCCGGGGCCGTGGGCGCCAGCCTCGTGGATGCCAGTCGGCACGTCAGTGACCGACTGCCGCCGCGTGCGCGCACGGGGCTCGCCGACTTCCTCTCCGTCTACGCGGAGCTCGCGCGCTCGCGCGACGAGCTCGCCCTGTCGGAGCTCGTCAGGCGTCTCCTTTCGCGCACCGGTCTGGACGAGCTGTACCGCACGAAGGACAAGTCCGACGGGACCTCGAAGGTGGACAATATCGAGGCTTTGGTGAGCGACATGGCCGCGTACGGCGCAGGCCCCGGCGCCCTGACGGCGTACTTGGAAAGGGTGGCTCTGGAAAGTCCTCAGGATGCCGTGACTGATGACGAGGCCCGCGTTACCCTCATCACGGCCCACAATACCAAAGGACTGGAGTTCGACCGGGTGATCATCACCGGTCTCGAAGAGGGGATATTCCCCCATTCTTCCAGCAGCGCGAGCGCCGAGGATGTCGAGGAAGAACGACGCCTTTTCTACGTCGCCATCACCCGGGCGCGGGAACGTCTGATCATGACCTGGTGTCTGCGGCGGCGCCTCTACGGGCGGACGGCCGACACGAGCCCCTCTCGCTTCCTGGACGAGCTGCCGCCTGAGTCTGTTCGTCGGGAAGACATCATGAAGATCGCGGAGGAGGAAGCGGAGTTTCCGCTCGGTGCCGGGGTTTTCCACGACGACTATGGCACCGGCGTCGTGGAAAGAACGTGGTATAGTGATGATTCCTTCTTCGTGCAGGTTCGATTCCAGTCGGGGAAGGTGTGCAAATTCTTGCCGAAATACACGCGTCTTGAGCGGATAGACCTCGGCGATTGACAGTAGGACGGACGATGAAGGACGTACAGAGCACCCCCGATTTTCGCAACATGCCCATCCAGAAGGTGGGAATTCGAAACATCCGCTATCCCATCACCGTACGCGACAAAAGCCGCGAGACGCAACAGACCGTCGCGAGTGTGACCCTCTCGGTGAATCTCCCTCACACGAATCGGGGAACCCACATGAGCCGCTTCGTGGAGGTTCTGGACAGGTTCAAGAACGAAGTGAGCTACCAGAGTCTCGACCTGATTCTCATGGAGATCAAAAAGGCCCTCCACGCCGAGGAATCCCACATCGAGCTGGCGTTTCCCTTTTTTCTACGGAAGAAGGCTCCCGTTTCCGGTCTGGAATCTCTCATGTCATACGACTGCATGATAGAGGCGACCTACGGCACGCGCATGGAGATCGCAACGCACGTGGAGATTCCCGTGCACACCCTCTGTCCCTGCTCCAAGGAGATCTCCGCCGTTTCCGCGCATAATCAGCGGGGCACCGTGGCCATCACGGTCGGCATGACGAAGTTCATCTGGATCGAGGATCTCATACAGATCGCCGAAGACTCCGCCTCCAGTCCCCTCTATGCCCTTTTGAAGCGGGAGGACGAGAAGTACATAACGGAGCGGGCTTATGAGAACCCCCGCTTCGTGGAGGACGTCGTGCGTGAGGTTGCACTTCGTCTCCAATCGCTACCGGGATTGCGCTATCATATGATCGAGGTTGAAAACTTCGAATCGATCCACAATCACAGCGCCTACGCCGTGATCGCCAAGAGCTTCGATGCCTGAGGGAACGCGGTTCGCGCCTTTGCCAGCCATTCACCGCGCTCGAGGATTTCGCCTCTACGACACCCGGGGTCGCCGATACCTCGATCTCGATCGGGAAGGGGCGCTCCTTGGCCACCGCGCCGCGACGACCCTCACCGTGATGAAATCGGTGCTTTCGCAGGGACTTGCTACCGGGCTTCCCACGGCGTGGCAAGGGCGCCTCGCTGCCACACTCCGTGCCCTCATGCCGGACTATCCCGAAGTGCGCTTCTATTCGTCCCCCGAGAAGGCGCATGCGGCCATCCGACATCTCACCAACGCGCCGCACGCCGCCGCTGAGGTTCACGACCCGGCATTCGGTCCGTCATCCGCGCCGGGAGCACGGGTGGCGCTCTGGCGCCCGTTCTTGCCCGTCCCCGCGGGGATGCGCGCACTGCTGCCGGTTCTTCCCCTATCCATCTGCGGCGCACCGGCGGTTGTTTGCGCTCCCGCGGGTCTCGAGCCCGAACTGCCCGAATCCGAAACCCTGCCCGGATTTCTCCTCGCCGCGGCCGTTCGCGCATGCGCCGCCCTCGAACGTATCCCGGCGGATTCGCACACGCTGGGTGATTCCGACCTGGAGCGCGCCATAGACG
>Ga0265342_10000600_pt1 | contig 38073 bp, 30 predicted proteins | sample 4CB327metaG_FD_203125 | JGI IMG/M metagenome (GOLD analysis project Ga0265342, IMG submission 203125) | Rhizosphere microbial communities from Carex aquatilis grown in University of Washington, Seatle, WA, United States - 4-CB3-27 metaG | ecosystem: Host-associated > Plants > Roots >... | reverse complement strand
TCTCCGCGCGGGGCGGCGTCGCGCACCTCGCCGCCGCGGATGATCGCGCGTCTGATGAAGTGCGGCCGCCGCTTGCTCTCCTCGAGGATCTTCGCGACGTATTCGCCCACGGTGGCGATCCCCAGCAGGTTGATCGATCCGAAGAACAGCGTCATCAGCAGCACCGTGGTCGCGCCCTTGGGCGCGGCCGCGGGGAACAACAGGCGCAGCATCACCTGCGTGGCGCCGAGCGCGATGCTCGCGAGAAAGAGCAGCGTCGCGATGAAGCTGAGCATCGATAGAGGCGTGTAGCTGAAGGAGAGGATGCCCTTCTTGGCCCAGCCGAGGTTCTTGACCAGACTGTTGGTGGTCCGGCCGAACATGCGCTCGGGGCGCACGTAGTCGACGCCGGTCTGCTTGTAGCCGACCGACGCGCGGATGCCGCGCAGGAACAGGTCCCGCTCGGGATATTGCAGGATCGCCTTCACCGCCTTGGCGTCGATAAGCGAGAAGTCGCCTGCGTCGCGCGGGATGCGGATGAACGAGAACGCGTCGAACAGGCGGTAGAACGCCTTGTAGGCGATCTGCATGAACAGCGGCGCCACGCGCTTGACCCGGCGGCCGTAGATGATGTCGTAACCCTCGCGCCACTTGGAGACGAACTGCGGGATGATCTCGGGCGGGTCCTGGAGGTCACCGTCGAGCAGCACGACCGAGTTCTTGCTGGCGATCTCCATGCCGCTGCGGAACGCCGACTGCGAGCCGAAGTTGCGCGAGTGCGAGATGCCGACCACGTGGCGGTCGCGCGCGCTGATCTCACGCACGACCTCCTCACTGTTGTCGGGGCTGTTGTCGTTGACGAAGATGATCTCGTAGTCGATCTTGAGCTCGTCGAACATCTTCTTCAGACGTTCGTACATGATCGGGATCGCCTGTCCGTCCTTGTAGCAGGCGATGATCGCCGACACGCTGTGCTTGGCGTCGATTCCGAACTTCTTCGAGGCGCGCTCGTAACCGTCGCGGTCCGCGAGCGACTTGAACCACTCGGTCGTGCGGCGCAGCCCTTCCTTGAAGTCGACGCGGGCCTTCCATCCCAGGACCTCGGCGGTCTTCTTCTGGTCCGAGTACCAGTCCCGGATGTCCCAGCTGCGGCTCTCCATCGCGGCGTAGGCGGGCTCGGTGTCGAGCCCGTAGAGCTCGGCGGCGACAGCCGCCACCTGGCCGATGGTCGTCTTCTTGCCGCTGCCGATGTTGAATGAGTCGCCGTAGCGCGGCGGCTCGAGCTTGAGCGCGGTGTCGATGTACGCCTCGGAGACGTCGTCGACGTAGACGAAGTCGCGCGAGATGTCGGCGCTGACCAGCGGCGGATACTTTCCAGTGAGGCCCATGCGCACCAGATTGGGGATCAGGCGCGACGAATCCTCGTAGGGGCCGTAGACCGAGAACAGGCGCAGGTTCGCGCACGGGAGCGCCTTTTTCTTGCCGTAGAACGACAACAAATTTGCGCACGCCACCTTGGACACCGCGTAGTCGCTGTTGGGGCGCGGCAGATCGTTCTCGCTGGGGCCGGCTGCCGCGTCGCCGTACTCCGACGAGCTGCCGGAGTGGACGTAGCAGGCAATCGGCATCTTCTGCAGGCGCTGCAAGAGGCGCGCGGTGAGGTTGAAGTTGGTCTCGTAGATGAGCTCGCTGTCGACCTCGAACGAGTAAGCACCGTAGGCGATGCAATTGAAGATCGTGCGCGGCTTGACTCGCGCGAGCACGGCGTCGAGGTTGGCGTCGACCAGCAGGTCGGCCTGGATCACGTTCTCTTCGGGCAACCCGTCGAGGCGCCAGGCAGGGAAATGAAAGAGCGTGCCGTAGACATCGCGACGCGACGCGAACAGCAGGCGCATCAGGTTGGCGCCCACGAAGCCGCTCGCGCCCAGCACCAGGATCGGCCCCTGCAGGTCGCGCACCTTGGTGGCGACATCGCTGTTCGTCGTTGGGTTCACGCAGCGCTGCCCTGCAGAGCGGCGAGGATGCTGGCGGGATCCAGGCCGCTCTCCTTGCGGTGAAACTTTTGCGACCCGTAGCGCGCCGAGGGATAGCCCTGGGCGAAGCGGTGGGTGAAGCGCGCGGGCGCGAGAGCGCGCTTGCAGAGCGCGTAGGCGAGCATCTGGCCGACGCCCCCTTGTGCCACGTGCTCTTCGATGACGAAGAGGTGGCCGCTGCGACGCAGGTCTTCGAGGAACGCGGCCGGCAGCGCTTCGGCCGAATTGGCGAGCGGCAGCTCGGTGACGACCCAGACCGACGGGCGTGAGGCCTCGGGCGCGGCCAGCAGCGCCTCGATGATGCCGCCCGCGAGTGGCCCGACGATCAGCATGGTCGGTCCGCCGCCCGCCAGCACGCGCCGCCAGGGGGCATAGGGCGGCAGCGTGAAGCCCTTGGGTTTTTCGTCGCGGCCGAGGCGCAAGTATGCCGGGCCGTTGCCGGCGGCGATGCGCGCCACCGCGGCGCCGACATCCTCGGCGAATGCCGGCACGTAGGCGGTCAGATGCGGAAGGCCGGTGAGCGCGCCGTAGTCCTCGAGCGCGTGATGGGTCGCGCCCATCACGCCGTAGGCGTAGCCGCCGCCGTTGCCGACCAGCGCCACCGGCAGGCCGTGCAGGCAGACGTCGTTGCGAATCTGCTCGAAGGGACGCGCGTAGAGAAAGGGCGCGATGCTGTAGACCCAGGGCCGCAGCCCGCCGCGCGCAAGGCCGGCCGCTACCGTGACCATGTTCTGCTCGGCCACGCCGGCGTTGATGAAGCGCGCGCCGGCTGCCTCGCGCACCGGCTCGAGCGCCATGAAGCCGAGATCTCCGGTCAGGAACACGAAGTCGGGCTGCTTGCAGAGCTCTGTCAGAGCTGTCGAAAGGATCGTCCTCATCGCTGGGAGAGCTCCGCCACCGCGGCCTCGTACTGCTCGGCATTGAGCGGCAGGTAGTGCCACTCCATGCGGTGCTCCATGAAGGAAACGCCGTGTCCCTTGACCGTGCGCGCGATGATCGCCGTCGGGAGCTCGCTGGCGCCGGCGGCCGCGCCCAGCGCGCGCTCGATCGCAGCGGCATCGTGGCCGTCGATCTCTTGGACGTCGATGTGAAAGCCGCGCAGCTTGTCGGCGAGCGAATCCAGGTTCGCCACCTCGGAGGTCGTGCCGAATCCCTGCAGGCCGTTGAGGTCAACCAGGATGGTCAGGCCGCCGAGGCGCTGGTGGGCCGCGAAGGTCAGCGCCTCCCAGCACGAACCTTCGTTCCACTCGCCGTCGGACATGAGGCAGAAGACGCGCCCCGGCTCGCGTCTGAGCCGCTTGGCGAGCGCCAGTCCCGTCGCCAGGCCCAACCCGTGGCCCAGGCTTCCGGTCGCGAACAGCAGCCCGGGAATGCCATCGACCGGCGGGTGGCCCGCGAGCTTGGTGTCGTCCTGGTGGAACGTGCCGAGGTCTGTGTCGGTGAGCAGACCGCGCGTCCACAGCGTTGCGTAGAGCGCGCCCGCGGCGTGCCCCTTGGACAGCACGAACCGATCGTCCGGGGCCAGCACGCGGTGATGCAGTGTGACCAACAGATCGAGGCAGGACAGATTCCCGCCGATGTGACCGACCCGACTTTCGTAGTGCATCCGCAACAGGCGCAGGCCCGCCTTCCGCACTATCTCCTTCACTGACTCGCTCATTTTGTTCTCGTCGCCCCGCCCGGTCCCAAACCGTCAGAGAGCTTCGCCCAGGACCGCACGCCGACGAGCCGGCGAAGCCTACACCATGTCCCGGCCCGGTTCGTCTGGATTTCGAACGCGGTGCGTTCGGCGATTTGCTTGCCGGGGCCGGGGGCTCCTGCCAACATGCGCGTCCCCTCGATGCTCAACCTTTTGGTCCGCCGATGATCATCGGTCGCAGCCCGCTTCGCATCTCCCTCGGCGGTGGCGGAACCGACCTGCCCTCGTATTACCGTGCGCACGGCGGATTCCTGGTTGCGGCTGCCATCAACCAGTACGTCTACGTGACGCTGGTGCAGACGCCGCTCGAGGAGATCATCCTGCGTTACTCGAAGATCGAGCGGGTGAAGAAGATCGACGACATCCAGCACCCGATCATCCGCGAAGCGCTGCGCCTGACCGGCGTCGCCGGGCGGAACATCGAGATCACCAGCATGGCCGACATCCCGGCCGGCACCGGCCTCGGGTCGTCAGGCAGCTTCGGGACTTGCCTGTTGCGCGTGCTGCACAAGTTCAAGCGGCACTTCGTGCACCCGCGCGAGCTGGCCGAGATGGCCTGCCACATCGAGATCGATCTCCTCAAGGAGCCGGTCGGCAAGCAGGACCAGTACATCGCGGCCTTCGGCGGCGCGACGGTGTTCGAGTTCAACAAGGACGACACTGTGAGCGCGCGGCCGGTCAAGGCCAGCGACGAGACGCTCGACCTGCTCGAGGACAGCCTGGTGATGGTCTCGACCGGCTTCTACCGGGCGGCGTCGCAGGTGCTGAAGGAGCAGGACGACAAGAGCAAGCAGAACGACCGCGCGATGATCGACAACCTGCATTACATCAAGGAACTCGGCTACAAGAGCCTCGAGGCCATCGAGACCGGCGAGCTCAACGCGTTCGGCAAGCTCATGCACGAGCACTGGCAGTTCAAGAAAAAGCGCTCGAGCCTGATGACCAACCCCGAGATCGACGGCTGGTACCAGCTGGCGCTCGACCACGGTGCGATCGGCGGCAAGCTCATCGGTGCGGGCGGCGGCGGGTTCCTGCTCTTCTATACCGAGCAGAAGGGGCGCTTGCGAAACGCGCTGCGCCGCGCGGGCCTGATGGAAGTGCCGATCTCGTTCGACTTCGAGGGGACGAAAATCATCTAGGCGCGGGCGCCGTCGTCTTTGCGGGCGCCGTCGTGGCGGCTCTTGGAGGCGCGGTCGGTGAAGCTGGTTTCGTCGCCGGTGCCGGCGCCGGTTTGGCCGGCACCGCCGGTTTTGGGGTGACCGTCGCGGGCTTGGTGCCGGCGTCCGGCGTCTTGGGCCCGGTCGGAGGAGGAGGCGCGGGCGCGGCGAGCCGGGGCGGCGGGGGCAGAGCTTTGGGCGGCGCCGTCACCGGCCCGCGGCGGAAGACCAGGCCTCCGCCATTGATGGCGTTGAGCGGCCCGATCTCCTGCCAGCCCGAGCCGGCCGCGCGTGCCTGAACGATCGTGCCTGGCTCGAGCAGGTAGATCCACTTCGCGCCCGCCTTGGCGGCGCGCGCGAGGAAATCCGGCCCGCTGTGCATGTAGACCACGCGGTTCGTGAACGCGCGGTTCCAGAAGATCGACGGGAATCCCGAGTAGCGATCGTTGAAGACCAGCAGCGTTCCCGGCCCGAGCTCGCGTTCGCGCGCCAGACCGGCGACCCGCATCGTCGGCGCGCCCAGGTCATTGGCCACCTCACGCTCGACCGGCGACGCTTGGGCGAGCTTGAGGAGCTGCTCCGGCGTGTACCACCAGCGCGGCACCGGGGTCCACCAGAACATCATCATCGACATGAGCAACACGCACGCCGCCGCCGCCTCGCCCAGACGCTCGCGCTCCGGGCGGCCGGTGAGCCACGCGATCAGCGCCGTCAACATCGCCACGCCCGCGATGTGGTAGCGGGCGGTCCACAGCGCGGGCGAGCCGGCGAACAGCCCCGCGGCGATGAGTGCGATGGCGAGCGGCGGTCGCGAGGCCACCGGCGAGACCGGGATGCGCTCGCCGGCATTGCGTGCGCGGCGCCGCTGGCGAGCGAGCCGCACCGCCGCGACCAGGCAGGCAACGAACGCGAACAGACCCAGCGGGAAGATGATCCAGGTGACGCCGATGCCGTATTCGGCGGCCTGCTCGTACATCACGTTCTTGACCGCCCACGGCGCCGCGAACCACTGCTCGAGAAGCGCGCTGAACGGCTCGTTGAGATTCACCGACGGTCCCTGCGCCGGACCGTCGGCGGCCCAGGGCCCGGTTCCCGGCCAGTGGATGTTCAGCGCCGCGATATCGACGCGCAGGTCGGGCCAGAACGGGTTGTGGAAGGCCCAGTAGTTGCGGAGATAAGTCGTCGAGGCGACCAGCGCGATCGCGAGCAGCCCACCGCCGACGGTCAGAAGCGCGGCGCGCCGCCGGTCCTGCCAGTGCTCGCGCAGGAAGAGCCAGGCACCGACGGCGCCGGTGACCGGCACGGTGACCAGCGCCAGCCCCTTGCTGCCGATGGTGAGCGCCAGTGCCAGCGACGCGAGGCAAGCGTCGCGGAAGCGCGGGCGATCGACGGTGGCGAAGACCACCGCCCCCAGAAGCAGCGCGCCGTACTGCGGATCGACGTAGGTGCTGTGCAGGAACCCGAGGTTGGTCGGGATGAGCACGACGGCCAGCCCCCAACCGATCGACGGCACCTTGCCGGCGTAGCGTCGCGCGAGCACGTAGGTGCCCGCCGCGAGCAGCGGCGCGAACAGGAGATTGGTGACGTCGGCCAGCCGCCGATCGGCGAAGATCACCATCCAGAGCTGGGTCATCTCGGCCAGGCGGACGTAGCCGTTGACCTTTTGCAGCGTCATCGGCAGGTCGACCATCGCGAAGCTGTGGTTCTGGATGGTCAGCCCCACCATCGTGTCGTGGTACCAGAGCGGATCCCAGTGCGGCAGCGGCTGGGCCAGCCAGGCTGAGAGCCCGAGATAGGGCAGCAGCACGGTCGCGAACGCGATGCCGACGAAGACCAGACTTCGTTCGCGCCAGCAGAGCACGAGCGCGTCGATCGGCAGGCGCAGCAAGCCGACGGCCGCGGTGCCGGTTTCACGCAGCATCGGCACGATGCCGACGCCGCGCGAGGCGATGGCGAACGCGCCGGCCGACACGACCACCGACGCGAGCCCGAGCGAGACGTCGGTCAGGTACGCGAGCAACCCGAGCACGTAGATGGGCAGCAGGATCAGCGCGTTCCAGAGCAGCGACGCCGCGACCACCATCTGCGCGCGCCCGGACAGTCGGGCCCGGCACGCGATGGCCAGCGCCGCCGCCGCCGCGAGAGCCGATAGCAAGAAGAGGACGACGAATCCCAAGCCGGATTCCACGAAGGCCGCCCTTATATCACGGGCTCGACGGGCGGCCTCATCGCCGGCGGGCCAGCACCATGAAGCTCATCGTCTCGTCGGGCTCGGCGAGCAGCGGGTCCAGCACCCGCGCCGCCGCCGAGATGGCGAACATCGACGCGCCCACGAACGGCAGCGTCCACAGACGCGGGCGCACGGCGCTGGCCGCGGCCTCGTGCCCAAGCTTGCCCAGGCTCTGCGCGACGCCGCCGATGCGGGCCACGCGGAACGCGAGGTACGAGTTGAGCTTGTGCCCGATCAGGCTCCAGAGCCCGCCCTGCTGCGACACCTCCTCGACCTCGAGCCCGGCCTCGTCGAGCAGGTAGCGCAGGCCATGCGATGTGTAGCGGTAGTAGTCGTGGGGCTGCTCGTGCAGCCGGAACTGAAACGGCGCGCTCAGGATCAGCAGGCCGCCGGGTTTGAGCACGCGCGCCATCTCCGAGAGCAGGAGCCGCGGGCGCGGCGTGTGTTCGAGCACCTGCACGTTGAGGACGGTATCGAAGCTATGGTCGGGAAAGGGAATTCGCTGACCGTCGTAGGTCAGATCCGGGCGCGTGCCCTGGTGGCCGGCCGCGGTTTCGGAGAACGTCGCCTCGTGCTCGATGCCGATGTACTCGGTGACGTGCGGCGCGAAGATCGGCTGGTACGGTTTATTGCCGCAGCCGACATCTAGCAGGCGGCCGCTCGCGCGCGGCGCGGCCTCGCGCAGGCCGGCGACGATCGTCGACAGCTGCAGGTCGACCCAGTCCGAAGCGGTGCGCGCGACTCGTCGCACTGCCGGCAGCTGGGCGAGATCGGCGAGCTTCATCGCCGATCCGGTCCGCCGCCGATGCGCTGGTACATCTCGTCGCAGAGCTCCGCGACCTTGACCCCCGCGTCGAAGGTCGCCGGGCCGGGGTCGCCGGCGCCTGGGTTCGGCGCGGCGCCGTTCCAGCGATCGATCACCGCCGCCATCTCGACGTCGAGGCTGTCGTTGCCGGCGCCGAAGTCGTGCGCCTCCTCGGTCTCGCGCTGCGCGCGGCCGCTGCCGTCGTTCCATCCCCAGCGTTTGCCGAAGCGCACCGTCTGGGCGCCGTAGCTGCCTCCCCTGCCCTCGATGATCGCGTAGCCGGCGTCGCCGCCGATCTCGATGCGGAAGGTGTTGATCCAGCGGATGTGCGACACGCGTGCGGTCGCGATCAGGTCGCCGTGACCGAGGATGGCGGCGAAGTCTTCTTCGATGCCGGTCTTCCAGAAGCCGCGCGTCGCGGCCGCGTGCGAAAGGCCGAGGCGCGGCTCCAGGCACAGCAAGAGGTCGAAGAGGTGCACGCCTGGATCGAGGATCACGCCGCCGCCGGCGAGCGCCGGATCGAGCTTCCACCCTTCGGCGGAGCGCGGGTTGCCGCCGTGGCCGAGCAGCATGTCGATGCTGCGCAGGGCGCCGACCTCTCCGCGCTGGATGCGCGCTGCGGCCTCGCGAAATGTCGGCAGAAAGCGATAGTTGTAGCCGACGAAGCTGGCCGTGCCGCGCGCGGCACCCGCGAGCGCACGCGCCTCGGCGCCGCTGAGGCCGAGCGGTTTCTCGACCAGCACCGGCTTGCCTTGCGCGAGCACGGCGCGCGCGAGCCCTCCCGCCAGGTGATGGGGAACTGCGATCACCGCCGCGTCGTAGCGGTCGGGCGCTACGTCGGCGAATTGCGCGAAGTGCGGCGCGCCGCCGTACAGGTCGGGCGCGCGCGGCTGCGGATCGACGGTGCCGGCCAGGGCGCATTGCCCCGCCCGCGCCCGCGCCGCGACGGCGTTGGCGCGCTGGCGTCCGATCAAGCCGTGACCGATGACCAGGATGCGGACCATGTCACTCGACCCGGCGCAGGCGCCAGTGGTTGTCCTCGAGCGCCGCGGCGCTTGCCGCGTCCCAGGTGTCGCGCACGTGCACGAAGCGGCCGTGCAGCCCGCGCGCGTCCTCGGTGAGCAGGCGCCGCACCAGCCGGCACGGCTCATCGATGGTCACCGTGGTCTTGACGATGCCGCCGGCACGCCGGACTTCGGCCAGCATGTCGGTGTCGTTGGCGCCGGGCGCAATGATGGTGATCAAGGGACCGCTCGCCCCCAGCTCCATCGCGACCGTCTCGGTGAAGCGCACCAGCGCAGCCTTGGCGGTGCCGTAGCTCGAGAACTGCGGGTAGCCATAGGCCGCGCCGCCGCCCGCGAACAGCACGACCCGGCCGGCGGCGTCGCGGTTCATGCGCTGGAGCACCGCGTGGGTCAGTCGGACGGTGGCGCCCAGGTTCACCTCGAACGCGCTCCACCAGGCGGTGAAATCGTTGTCGGTGAATCGGCCGCTCGGGCCGAGGATTCCGGCCGCATGCACCAGTCCCACGGGACCGGGCGCGGCGTCGAGGATCGGCGCCAGGCGCGCGGCGCCGGTCACCCAGTCGGCGAGGTCGAATCGCAGTGCACGCGCCGAACCGGCGCGGACGGCGTTGCAGGCCGCGGCGGTCGCCTCGCAGGTCTCGGTGCGGCTGATGAGCACCAGCGACATCTCGGGAAGCCGCGCGAGATCCAGCGCCGCCGCGCGGCCGATGCCGCGGCCGGCACCGGTGACGATCACCGTGCGGGGGACTGCGGGAGCAGGCTGTGACGACACGCCGGCGGAAGACACGGCTTTTACGTCGTCGCCCGCGCCACGGCGATCATCTGCTCTCCGCCGCGCGTCAGGTTCAGATAAAAGAGCGGGTTCAGGATGCGGCCGAAGGCGACGTAGCCGCCCGACAGCACCTTCGACATCAGGCTCGGATCTCCGCCCTGCGCCGGTGTTTCGGCGTCGGCCACCGGATCCTCGGGCAGCGCGAACCGCGAGACCAGCCGCACCACGGAGCGGTAGAGGTTATGGAACGGAAAACCCCAGGCCATGATCTTTTCCACGTGCAGGCCCGCGCCGGCGAGCAGTTGTTCGAGGCGCTGCGCGCGGTAGTGGCGCTGGTGGCCGATGCGCTGATCGTAGCGCGACATCTTGCCGCCGGGCACGGTGGCGATGAGCGCGCCGCCGGGCGCGAGCAGCGCCGCGAGGTTGCGCGCGGCGAGCCGATCGTCGGGGATGTGCTCGAGCACTTCTGAGCAGACGAGCAGGTCGAATGCACCCAGCCGATTGGCGTACTGTTGCGAAAAATCGGGGTCGGCGATGTTGAGCGCGAACAGCTCGAACGCCTGGTTGCGCTTGCGCGTGTCGAGCAGCGACTGCGCCGACAGGTCCGAGCCCGCGATGCGCGCCTCGGGCAGTCGCGCCGCCAGCTCGCGCAGCAGCTCGCCCTGGCCGCACCCGACGTCGAGCACGCGCGGCGCCCGCGACCGGACCGCGCTCGCGGCGAGCTCGACCACCAGCCGCCGCCGGTGAAAGTTCGCGGGGCTGGCGACGTCGAGGTTGCCGTACTTGCTCCACATGTCGTCGTAGAAGGCCCGCTCTTCGCTCTCGGAGCGCGGCGCCGGCGCGACCTCGGGCTCGGTGGTCATCATTGCCCTTCGGGACGTCTCCCGCTGTCGATCCCGTCGAACGCGCTGCCCTTGGTCATCACGCGGGCGCGCATGAAATGGTTGAAGCGCGTGTACGCCATGAAGCCCAGCACCTGTACGCCGGTCTTCCAGATCGTGACGTTGTGGGTCGGTCCTACGCGCTCCTCGTACGGGATCATGAACTCGGCGAACTTGTCGGGCTGGGTAAAATACGATTCGAGCTTGAGCTCGTTGGAGAACGCCCAGCCCTCGGTGCGCAGGTCGAGCTTCTCGAGCAGCGCGCGCCGGAAGACCCACATGCCCGAGCAGATGTCGCGGAACGAGTGCAGGTACAGCATCGAAGCCACGAGGCTGAGCCCGATGTTGCCGAGCTTGTTCAAGCCCATCATCGCCTTGTTGTCGGCGAGCGGGAAGCGCGAGCAGCTGACGAAGTTCAGGTCCTTGCGAACCAGGAAGTCGACGATGTGCGGGATCATCTCGACCGGGTAGGTCCCGTCGGCGTCGGCGGTCGCGATCACCTCGCCGGTCGCGACCTCGAACCCGCGGCGGTAGGCGAGCCCGTAACCGCGCCGCGGCTCGACGATCACCTTGGCGCCGGCCGCGCGCGCGAGGTCGGCGGTTCCGTCCTTGCTGCCGCCGTCCACGACGATGATCTCGTGCAGATCGGGTGCGGCGCGCCGCACCGTTGCCACGATACCCTTGGCCTCGTTCAGCGCCGGAATCAGAAGCGAAATTGTCGGTCCAGGCATGTCGGGTAGGGCCCGGGACTATACCGATTCTCGTGACCCGCGCAACGACGAATCCCCGGAGATTTCCGGCGGTGGCGCGCGCCCTGCCCGGCATTTCGCCCTGAATTGACGGTGGCTTTCTTTTCAGAGAACCTCGCGGCCTCGAAAGGCGAAGGGTCTAGTGGCTTTGAGCTCCGGTTCTGGTTCGGGTCGCTTTTGCGGGTTTCAGACGTGGGTGCGCAGACAGGCGGCCGCGCACAGGAAGCCATTCAACATTGCGCTGCTGGTCCTCGGCGCCGCCGGTCTGCTGTTTCGGATCTGGCTCGCGCGCCGCTCCCACGGCTCGAACGACATCAACATCTGGAACGCCTTCTGCACCCTCATCGAGACCCACCACGGTCTCGGATGGCTCTACGACAACCAGGTCGACTTCAATCATCCGCCGCTGATTGCGCTGCTGAACACGGCGCTGCACAGGCTGGCGGCGGCTCGGGGCTGGCGATTCGATTTCCTGTTCAAGCTGCCCGAGATCGGCGCCGACACCCTCGCGGGTGTGCTGGTCTACAGAAGCTGGCGCGCGCGGGGCGACCTGCTCGCGCCCGGCGCGTTCGCGCTCTTCTGCTGGAATCCGGCGTCGATCCTGGTCAGCGCGCACCACGGCAACACCGATCCGAGCTGTGCCGCGCTCGCGCTGCTCGCGGCGTTCCTGGTCGCGCGGCAGCGCGCGCTCTGGGGCGGCCTGGCGCTCGCGGCGGCGATCAACGTCAAGCTGATCCCGGTGCTGCTGATCCCGGTGTTGCTCGCGACCCTGACGTCGCGGCGGCAGGCCGTCTCCTTCATCGCGGCCCTGGCGCTGGGCGCGCTCCCGTTCGTGCCGTATGTCGTCCGCCACTGGACCGGCTTCTCGGCGCACGTGCTCAGCTACCGCTCCTACGTGGGACCGTGGGGGATCACGTCGTTCCTCGAATTTCTGGGCATGCACCACAACTTCGCCGAGATCGCGCAGCGCCTGACCAAGCGCTGGACCAAGGTCGGTCCGTGGGTGATGGTGCTGGCGCCGCTGGTGCTGGCGGCCGTCGCCTGGCGGCGCAAGCGCGCCTGGACCGCGATCGAGCTCGGCGCGATCGTCTGCTCGCTGTTCCTGGTGCTGACACCCGGCTTCGGCGTCCAGTACGTCGTCTATCCGATCCCGCTGCTATTCGCTGCAGACGTGGTCTGGGCCACCGCATACGGGGCAAGCGCGGGCTTCTTCATATTCGTCGCCTACTATGCAACCTGGACCGGGACCCAGCCCTACTTCTCGAACTTCTATCCGGGCTTTCCGATCGCGGCCAAGGTCTTCGGACATGTGCCCTGGCTGATCCTCACCGCCGCCACCTTCAAGCTGTTGGCACGCCCCTGGTCGCGGCCGGCCTAGACACCGTCAACGTCGACGATCACGTCGTTGACGTTGACGTTGCTACATCCGGCCCTGGCGTAGGTCGGGGATCATCGCCAGGATCGACTGGCGCAGGGCCTCGCGCGTCGACAGGCGGCAGCGCCACCCGATGCTCTGGATGCGGCGGGTGTCGAGGCGCACGATCGGCACGTCGCCCTTCCACCCGCGGTCGCCGCCGGTGAAATCGAAGCGGACGCTCTCTGGGCGCAGGTCGACGCACTCGACCGCCAGCGTGGCGATCTCCGCGACAGTGATGTAGTCGCCAGTCGCGACGTTGTAGGCTCGGAATGGCGGTGGCGGCGCCAAGTGGGTGTTGGCCGCGAGCACGGCGCGCACGACGTCGGTGACGTGGATATACGACTTGCTCTGGCTGCCGTCGCCGAGGATGCGCAGCGCGCGCGGGTCGGCCAGCAAGCGGCGCGCGAAGTCGAAGCCGACTCCGTGGGTCTGGCGTGGGCCGACGACGTTGCCGAACCGAAACGCGCAGCCGGAGAGCCCGAACATGAACGAGTAGCTCGAGATCAACCCCTCGCCCGCGAGCTTGCTCGCGCCGTAGGTCGACACCGGCAAGAGCGGGCCGTGGTCCTCGGTCGCCTCCACGGTGCCGAGGTCGCCGTACACCCCGCTCCCCGACGCGTAGAGGATGCGCTTGGCGCTGGTGGTCCGCATCGCCTCGACCACGTTGTGGGTGAGCGCGGTCCCCTGCCAGAAATCGACGTCGGGCTCGGTTGCGGCGCGCGCGATGTCGGGGTTCGACGCCAGGTGAATCACCACGTCGTGCCCGTCCATGGCGGCGCGCAGTGCCTCCAGGTTCCCGACGTCGCCGCGCACGACGCGCAGCCGCTGATCGTCCGCGTGGTGGGCGTAGTGCCACTCGCGCCCCGACGAGAAGTTGTCGTACAGGGTCACGCCCGCGACGGCCGGATCGGCGAGCAGGTGGTCGGTGAAGTGGCTGCCGATGAAGCCCGCGCCGCCGACGATGAAGAAGCGCTGGCCGGCGATGCTTCCGCCGGCCGCGCCACCTACTTGGTCGATTCCCATTTCGTAGCCGCGCGCTTGAGCGCGGGGTGGCTCACCAGCAGGTGCCAGACGACGGCGCACAGGCCCTCGGTGTGCGGCGTGATCCGATCCGGCGACACCGTCGGGATCACCACGCAAGCGTCGGCGTGTTGCTTGGTGGCGCCGCCGTCCTTGCCGACGACGCCGAAGACCCGCGCGCCCACGCCCTTGGCGAGCTCGATCGCGCGCACCAGGTTCATCGACACGTTCTTCTCGCGGCTGCCGCCGCCGACCGAGAAGACCAGCAAGCCGTCGCGCGCGCCCAGGCGCGACACCTTGAGCCACTCGGAGAAGCTGGTGTCCCAGCCCTCGTCGTTGACGCGCGCGGTGAGCTCGGAAACGTTGTCGGTCGGCGTGTAGGCCTCGATGCCGCAGATCTTGCGGAAGTCGTTGACCGCGTGGCTGGCGTGGCCCGCCGAACCGCCGACGCCGAGGATGAAGAGCCGGCCGCCGCCACCGGCGAGCGCCGCGAGCCCCTGCGCCACGGCCTCGACCGAGACCGCGTCGATCGCCTGGACGGCGCGCACGGTCTCGTCGAGAAACAGGCGAACGAAACCGCCCGCGTTGGAATCGCTCACAGCTCGTACCCCGCGTCCGCGGCGTCGCGGTGGAACATCTTCACGGTGTCGAGGCTGAACTCGCCGAGATCCTTGCCGATGAGCTCGATCTTCTTGAGCAGGTCGTGCGTCACCGTGATGATGTGGCAGCCGACCTCGGCCGCCTGGATCAGGTTCAGAAGCTCGCGCGGGCTGGCCCAAAGCAGCTCGATGCTGCGATCCGCCGCGCCGCAGATCTCCAGCGCCGCGCGCATCAGCGGCACCGGGTCACGGCCGGTGTCGGCGACGCGGCCCGCGAATACCGAGATGACCGAAGGCGCCCCACCCGCGAGCGCCTGCGCGGTCTCGTGCACCTGCCTGAGCGTGCACAGCGCGGTGACGTTCAGCTTCACGCCGGCCGTGGTCAGCTCGCGAACCAGCGGCACCGCCGATTCACCCTTGGTGTTGGTGATCGGAATCTTCACGTAGACGTTGTCGCCCCAGGCGGCAATCGCGCGCGCCTGGCGGTTCATCTCGGCGAAGTCGTCCGCGAAGACTTCGAACGAGATCGGCTTTTTCACGATGTGGGCCAGCGCCTCGCGCGCGAACGCGCGGTAATCCTTGACCCCCGCCTTGCGCATCAGTGTCGGGTTGGTGGTGAAGCCGGCGATCGCTGGGTTTTGCGCCAGCTCCAGCAGCGCCGGCAGCGATGCGCCGTCGGCGAAGATCTTGATGCGAGCAAGAGCGTTCGGTGTTTGCATTTAGAATTCCAACTAAATCCTCAAGATAAATTCGGCGAAGTCTCGCAAATCACGTCCGCGAAAGGAAGGTTGAACTGAGTGCGCGTGCAGCGCCAGCACATCGTCTGCGGCAGGCTCGGCGGCCTTGTCGGCGTCGCCGGTCAAGAGCGCGGTCTTGAGCCCGAAGCTCGCGCCCGCGAGCACGTCGACCGCGCGGTCGCCGACCATCCAGGACTCGCCGATCGCATACGAGGGGTGCTGCAGGAAGGCCTCGCGCAAGAGGCCGGTGCGCGGTTTCCGGCAATCGCAGCCGTCCTCGGCGCGGTGGAAGCAGACATGCGAGCTCAGGATGCGCGCGCCGTCGCTCTCGGTTTCGCGAAGGACGCGCGCGTGCGCCTCTTCGAGCGCGGCGCGCGTGGTCTTGCCCTTGGCGGCGGCCGGCTGGTTGCTGGCGACGCAGAGGCCGAAGCCGGCGTCGGTGAGCGCGCGCAGCGTCGACGGCACCCAGGGAAAGACCGAGACCTCGCCGGCGTGCATCGGGCTATCGGGGCGCGGCTCCGCCGAGTTGGGGACCGTCCGATTCAGGACCCCGTCGCGGTCGAGCACGATCAGGACCGATCGCGCATCCATCGCTCGAGGTCCTGGAGACCGGCGGGCGAGCCGATCTCGAAGAAGCGTTGCGTGATCTCGACGCCGGCCAGGTCGCCGCGCCGGCTGAGCTCGTGAAGCAGCGGTGCCAGATCGGCCCGCTCAACGCCGGCGCTCGGCGGCACCAGCTCGGCGATCACGTCGCGCTTCATGGCGAGGAGGCCATAGTCGACATAGTCGAACTCGGTCGCCGGCCGCGTCGCGCGGTGCTTGTCGTAAAGTACGATGCGGCCGTCGCGGTAGATCACGTTGCTGGTCTCCCAGCGTCCGGCGTTGTGGAACACGGTCATGAGGGCGGGTGCGCCCGACGTCTGGAAGCGACGCCAAACGTCGGCGAAGTCGATCGGCAGGAAGGAGTCGCCATAGGTCATCAGAAACGCGGGCTCGAGCGCTCCGCGATCCAGCGCGAGCCGCAGCGCGCCCGCGGTACCACGCAAGTGGGTCCCCTCGTCGACGAAGCGGACCGCGAGCCCGAAGCGCGCGCCGTCGCCGACGTGGTCGCGCAGCATGTCGCCTCGGTATCCGATCGACAGCACGACGTCGGTGACCCCATGGCTCGCGAGCCAGGCGAGCTGGTGGTCGATGAACGGAATGCCCCCGACCGGGATCAACGCCTTGGGGATGGTCTCGGTGAGCGGCCGCATGCGTGTGGCCAGCCCGCCGGCCAAAATTACACACTGGATGTTCACGCACTGCATGAGCACACGCACGCCATCGGGGTGCCGTCAGGATAGCGCGAGGAGGATCAAAATCGCAGCGTCACGCCCAGCATCAGCTCAGTACGGCTGATCGCCTGGTAGAAGTGGCTCCCCTTGGGCGAGTAGTCGATCGCGAAGGCGGCGAACCCCGCGACGCTGTGGGTCAGCTGGTACTGCGCGGCGAGCGCGGGGCGAACCTCGAGCAGGCTCTGCGTGCCGCTGATCTTCAAGGTGAGCTTGGGGTCGAGCAGCACCGAATTCGGCTGCATGCCGGAAATCCCCACGATTCCGATGCCGGCCTCGACCGAGATCGCCAGGCGATTGGTTGCTCGGAACAGGAGCGTCGGTACCACCAGCGCCGACAAGAACGTGTCCCGATAGGTCGGCTCTTTCAGGAACGTGTAGCCGAGCGACCCGCCGATCCGGAAATGGATCGCCGCGTTCGGGTCGGCCCCGAACGTGTATCCGCCCGACACGAGCAGCGCGAGCGACGCGTTGGCCTTGCCCTGCACGCCCGAGGACCAGCTATCGACGCCGACGCCGACGCCGAGATCCACCGGCAGCGCATCGTCGAGCACGCGGGGCGGCAGAGCCGCTGCCTCGAGAGTCGCCGTTCCGCCAATGGCTTCGGACGCGGGGCTGTCGCTCGGGCCAGGGAGCGCGGGCGTCGGCGCCGCGGGGGCCGGCGACGACGCGGGAGGCGCCGGCGGAGGAGCAGCCGGTGTCGTTGCCGCAGGCGGCGGCGCGGCGGGCGCGGGTGGCGGGGCCGGGGGCCGCATGCTGTCGGTGCCCGGTGTGGAAGTCGGCGAAGGGGGAGACGTCGGCGAGGGCGGGCGCGGCGCCGCCGCCTGTCCCTGCCCAGTCTCGCCCACCTGCTTTTGCAGCGCCTGGATCTTCTGCTCGACGTCGGCGCGGTTGTGCGCCTTGGGCGAGTTGCGCAGATAGCCCTTGTAGAAGAACAGGGCCTTGTTGGCGTCCCCCGCCAGCCGATAGGCCTGGGCGATGTTGTAGAGGAAGATCGGGTCGGGCTTCTCGCGGTAGCCCGACTGAAAGGCGTCGATCGCCTTGTCGAACTGCCCGAGGTCGAAGAAGCGCGTCCCTTCCTGGTAGAGCTCCTTGGCCCGCTGCGGATCGTCGGCGCGCGCCGAGGTGGCGAACGGCCCGGCGCCGCCGAGCAGAGCGCCGGCCAGCACGACCGCGATCAAGGGGGCAACGACCGAAGAACCAATTCGGAACGAAGAGATCCGCATGCGCGTCGCGCGCGATGGTATATCGGTCACCCTCTCCCGCAAAACGGGAATTAGGGGCCCGCGCAATCTCTTCGCACGTGTCACGTGGGCTGGCGCGCGGCTCAGCTGCGGCGCGTGCGCGGGGCCAGCTCCAGCGCCGCCTTGCCGCGCTTGAAGACGCGCACCGACCCCGACGTCTGTGACACCACGATGGCGATCGCCTCGGTGTCGCGCGAGATCCCGGCGGCCGCCATGTGGCGCGCGCCCAGGCCCAGCGGCACGTCGACGTCCTTCTCCTCGTCGAAGTTCAGGTAGCGGCCGGCGGCGACCACCACGCCGTCCTCGCGCACGATGAACGCGCCGTCGAGCACCGCGAATGCGTGCAGTGCGTGGCGCACGTCGGGGTTCATGATGTTCTTCTCGTCCTCGGAGTAGCCCTGGAACGGATTGAGCGTCAGCTGGCGCGACTGCTCCATCACGGTGTTGGAATCGCCGATGACGAACAGCGCGCCCACCGGCCGCCCCTCCCAGCCGCCGACGCCGATGCTGATCGCGAGGTCGATGAGCGTGTCCATCACGCCCGGTAACATACCGTCGGCCTGCAGGAAGCCGAACGCGCCCTCGTCATCATCTTGCCCTACGGTGACGACCAGGATCGAGTCGGGCATGCTCGCCGGCTTGCGCGACAGTAGCGCCACCACGACCTCGCCTTCCTTGTACAGACCACGCGAGATGCCGGCCACGAGGGCGATCTTGAGCCGCTCGGGCCGGTCGAGATCGTACTCGGGCAGCGGTAGGACCGTGATCCCGGCCCCCTCGACAACCTGCCGCTGCGCCGGGCTCACCACCGCCTGAACCAGCTTCTTTCGCGCGGCCGGCTTGCCCCGGAAGACCTCGTCGGGGAGCAGGCGATCGCCTACATAGAGCAGGTGATCGACGCTGGGTTTCCGAATGAGCGCGACCGCCGCTCGGATGATGTCCGTCTCGATGCTCGTCGGAGTCTTCGCCATGGGATGGGCGGTCATGCTACGCTGACACGAGGGTTTCATGAAGCTCCGCGCGATGCAGGGCTGGTTGCCGCTCCTCGGCGCGCTGATCGTCATCGGGTTGGCCTTCGACGTGGTGACGCGCTCGCGCCTGTCGGCCACGCCCGAGACGCAGTGCCTGGGCGAATACGCCGACACGTTGCAGATCCAGACGCCGCACACGCGCGACATCGAGCAGGGGCCGCGCGGTCAGTACAGCTACCTGGTGCGCAGCACCGCCAAGTACGAGTGCCCTTTCTTCGGCCCCGACGGAAAGCTGCGGCGCCGGCGCGTCCAGGCCACCGAGCTCGGCAGCGCGTTCGCCTACGAGGTGAGCGGCAACGACACCTATTTGCTCACCAACGAGCACGTCGCCAGCTGGCCCGAGGTCACCGATACGTTTCATCGCATCGACGGAGTTCAGGACGGCTGCAAGCGCGTCGAGGACAAGCTGCGCATCGTGCGCGACGAGCGCGACGACTACGAGCCGGGGCAGACCCCGCTCACGCGGGTTGCCGTCGAGCCGTTGCTGGACGCCGCGATCTTGCGCGCGAGCCAGCGCCTGAACGCCCTGCCCTACCGCATCGGCAAGACCGCGGGCCTGCGCCAGGGCAACGCCGTCGAGGTGCGCGGCTTCCCGCTGGGCGTGATGCAGGCGGTGTCGAGCGGCAAGATCGTGAACCCCTACGACCGCGATCAGGAGCAGGGCTGGGACCACGTCGACTTCGTGATCGACGCGCTCCTCGCCGAGGGGAACTCCGGCAGCCCGGTGCTGGCGCTTTCGTGCAAGTCGCGCGATCTCGAGCTGGTCGGCATGTACCACGCCGGCTACAAGGGCCACGGTGCGCTCAACGTCGTGGTCGGGATCGATCAGCTGATCGACTTCATGCGGAAAAAGAAGCGCGTCCCGCGCGCGCTGTCGGCGGACAACGCGCCCGGCGTCGTCGGCGCCGGAGATCGGGCCCGGCTGCGCGCGGCGCTCGACGGCGGCACGCTGCCGCTGTTCGACTTCGGCGGTCTCATGGTGCGCGTCGAGGCGTCGGACGACGTGCTCCTCTATCACGTCTACGGGCGGCAGTTCCCGCTCGACGAGCGGCGCTCCGCGGTCCTCGAGGATCTGCCCAAGGAAGGCGCCTACGGCGAGCTGGGGCGCGTCTGGGTGCAGGGCCAGCTGACCGAAGGCAAAGCGCAGGGGACGATGAGCTGGCACGAGTGGCCGCTGGCTTCGCTGGGCGCCGACGAGCGCGACCTGCTCACGCGCGTGACCGAGTCGATCCGCCTGCAGTTGCTGCACACCATCGACTATCGCCACGCGCTGGCCAACCCGGGCCTCGCCGACGAGCGGCGGCGCGGGCGCGACCTCTCGCGCGTGCTCGCGCGCGACGTGCCTCTCGCGAAGGATCTCGCCGCGAACTTGATGGATATGGTCGATCGCCTCGCGGCCGGCCGCGACGCCACGCCGGTGGCGACCACGTCGACCGAGAGCGCGCCGGTCGTCGGCGCCCTTCCCGCGCGCGGCATGCCCACGGTGGGCGGCAAGGCCGCGCCGTAACGAGCGCCGCGAGTCGGCGTCAGTACGCCGTGTAATCGAGGAAGTTGCCGGTCATCATCAACAGCGACAGCACCGTCCACGATTCGTCGTAGTAGGTGCCGCCGACCAGCAGCTTGCCGGTGGCGAGCACCTGGTACGTCTGGTCGACGAACGACTGGTAGGTGGCCGCGCTCATCGCGCCGACGCCGGCCGGGCCCACGAACGCGGCTGATTGCCCGCCGTCGGCGGCGAGCGTCGGTTGCGGCGTGCCATTGAGCGCGTAGCCGTCGACGATCTTCGCGGCGCCGATCCCGGCAAAGAAGCTGCTGGTCTTCGCGAGGTAGCTCTTGGCATCGGGCGCGCCGTTCCAGCAGGCGTCGAGGCCAATGCGGAACGGTGTGCGGCACGAGTCGTACTGGTAGTTGGTGGCGCCGCTCGGGCACGCGCCGTTGGGCGGGCCGCTGCTGTCGCACCAGGCCGGGACCAGTCCATTGCTCTGGTTCCCCTGCCCGCCGTTGACCGCCGGGTCGAGCGCGTTGGTGATGGTGTCGTAGACGGTCTTCACCACCGCGTCCCAGCCGGCGAGCCCGGCGTCGACGTGGTCGTACTTCTCGAACACGCGGTAGTAGGCCGGTGCGAAGTAGGAAATGTTCACGCAGTGCCAGTCGAAGCCGTGATCGCCGCCGGAGAGCAGCTTGCTGTCGACGACCTCGTGCAGCCAGATGTTGTTGAGCTGGTCTTTCGCGTAGTCGAGGTAGTTGCGGTCGAGCGATCCTTTGCCGCCCCACTGCTTGTCGGCCATCAGCAATGCGAACGCCATGTCCTCGTCGGCATCGCCGGCGCCGCCCAGGCCCAGGCTGTGGGAGCCGTCGGCGCTAATGTACCAGTCCATGAGGCCGAACTCGTCGAGGTGCAGCCGTTCATATTTCCAGAGCTCGTCGAACAGGTGCTGCGCGTCGGCGTCGCCCATGTAGACGGCGATGAGCATGCCGTACCCGATACCCTCGGAGACCGTGGTGTTGAGATCGAGGCCGGCGTCGTTGGGGCGCTTGATGCGCAGGTGGCCGCCCGCGCCGTCGGAGGTCACGGTGTCGGCCTTCCAGCGCGCGTAGGCGGCCTGCACGTCCTCGTTTCGGTAGCCGGACGGATAGACGCAGCTCGCGCTCATGCGGTTCTGCGGGAAGGGAAACCGGATCCCCGGCATTGGGGGTGTCGGGCCGCGTGATGGTCCGGTGTCGCGCGGAGCGTCGGCGCGGTTGACGCCGCCATCAGTGACGATGCCGTTGCTACCGCCGCTGCCTGTCCCGGGCGTCTCGTCGATCGACGGGTGTTTACAGCCGGATGCCCCGGCGACCCCCGCTGCGACGACAGCGACGACGGCGATACGAGAATGCCAACCCATCATAAGACTCCGAATAAAATCCGAGCCCGCGAGAGGTGCTTAAGGGCGGGGGCGGAAACGCGAGAATACGAAAACTGACGAGGAAGTACAGTCGCACGTCGTCGGTAGCGTCGCTAACGGCCAGCGGAGCGTTGCGTGAGGAGTTCTCCCTCTCCTCCACGTCTGCCACGTCTGCGTGGAGGAGAGGGTCGGGGTGAGGAGGTCCGCCCGGCGCAGCGAGGAGGTCTGTACTTCGCGAGGCCTCTCATCATCGCTCTCCCCCTCACCCAACCCTCTCCCCCGCGGCGGACCGCAGGGGAGAGGGCTTTCGGAAGTCACGCTCTCGCAAGGCCTGCGCGGGCGTTGGCTCTCGCAAGGCCTGCCCTCTCCCCGGCCCTCCCCCGAGTACAGGGGAGGGTGACTTGGGATTGGGGGGCGGGTGGAACGACGGGGGCGGCGGTGCTTTTCGACGGACCTGGTCTTTGAAGCGACGACGCGGGGAAGTCTCCCGCCGGCGCGACCCGTCAGCTGTAGCGCTTGCGAATCAACGCGAGGATCGCGTCGCGCGCGCAGTGGTCGCAGTAACCGAAGCGGCTCTTCAGCGTGTCGAGCGTCACCTGCGCCGCCGTCGCCGCGTCGGGCAGCATCTTCGTGGCGCCGTCGGTCATCAGCACCAGCAAGTCTTCGTTGATCTTGCGCACCTGTTTCTTGCGGTCGTTGAAGAACGCCTCGCGCAGCTCAGCGATCGGGCGCGGAAAGATGCGCTCGTAGTCGGGCTTCTGGCGCGGGTGATCGATCGACCAGGCGCCGATGCGCGCGATGACCTCGCGGCGGAACTCGTCCTTGCGGTTGCTGACGTCGAGCATGCGCTCGACCTCGCCCATGAAGTCCTCGTCGGGATCCTCGTCGCGCCCGGTGATCGGATTGTGCACCTTCTCGCGCTTGACCCACTGAGACGCCTGCGAAGCGTAGCGCTCGAACTGCTCGATGTAGCGCCGCTCGTCGACCAGGCCCATCGACGTGCGCACCTCGTCGTCGATGCGCTCGATCAGGCGGTCGCGCACCTGGAAGATGAACTTGCGGTTTTCATGGAAACCGCCGGGCAGCGGCTCCTGCTTCAGGAACTCGTACACGGTCACGCCGCGCACCAGCTCCTCCAGCTCGTCGAACACCGCGAACGGCGACAGGCACTGGTACTTCGTGCTCTGCGCCGCGTTCATGAGCAGGAGCTTGATCTCGCGCGGCGACGCTCCGGTGCGCCCCTCGTAGTTGGGGTAGTTGTCGGACTCGCGCGCGATCTTGTCGATGCCGGCGCCCAGCTCGCGTGACTGCTCGCTGGTGATCCCCTCGGGCATCGCGCCGTCGGCGTAGAGCAGCGCCTTTTCCATCGGCCCGAGCCGCGCGACGACGTCGGCCAGGCTCTTCGAGTACTTCTCGGCCAGAGGCTTCTTCATCCGCGTCAGCACCGACCAGAGCGCGCTGACCCAGGCGACGTGCGGCGCGACGTGCTTGCCCAGCTGGCTGTGCGCGATCTTGATCTGCGCCTGGTAGATCCGCTCCTCGATCCGGTAGTCGAGCAGGTAGGGCACGCGCACCAGCTCCATGCGCCCCTTGAACGACTGGAACTCGGGGACCTCCTTGAACGCGGCCAGGTAGCCCTCGTTCGAAGACCCGATGAACACGGTGTCGAGCTCGAGGCTGGCGACGTCGAGCGAGATCCGCCCCTGCTCGACGGTGCCGAGCAGGTACTTGTACGCCTCGAGCGGCCGCTTGAGCAGGTCGGCGAAGTCGACGACGCCGCGATTCCCGTCGACCAGCTCACCTTGGTACTCGTACAGCGTGAGCGACTGCAGCGCGGGCGGCAGCGATGCCAGCGAGCGGTCCATGGTCAGCTGGCGCGAACGCGCGTCGACGGCCAGTTGCGGCTCGACCGTGGCCGCCGCCTGGCGGTAGCGCCGCGACACGAAGAAGCGCTCGATCTGCACATGGCGCAGCACCTTGGCGAGATCGCCGTGGTACGACGACAACAGCGCCTCGAAGATCTGCCGGTTGCGGTGCGAGAGATCCCCGCGCAGCAGGTAGTCGGCCGGACGGTAGCCGTCGCGCATCGGGCCCTCGAGGCGCTGCTCGATCAGCTCGCGCCGCTTGGCGCGCGGGAGCAGCAACATCGGGTGGTCGCGCATCTCGTCGATGATCTTGGCCTCGATGAGCTCGTCTTCCAGATAGGCGAAGGTGTCGGCGGACGAGCCCGACTCGAAGTTGCCGCCACCGCCGAAACCGATGCCGCCCTTGGTCAGCTTCTGCGACGGGAAGATCCAGTTGAAGCGGTAGAGCGCGCCCTCGGGCAGCATCGAGTAATGTTCCATCGCGCGCTGCAGGCAGGCGACGAAGGTCGACTTCGCGCTGCCGTTGGGACCGTGCAGGAGGATCAGGCGGTTGGTGCGCCCCTCGCGCGCGAAGTTGGAGATCAGGCGGTAGACGGCGGCCTGTACCTCTTCCTGGCCCATGAGCGCGTCGCGGCCACCGTCCCAGGGACAGTCGAAGAGCCGCCAGCGGATCATCGGCCCGCGCGGCGTGCGCACCGAATCGGTACCGAAGTGGTCGAACACGTCGCGCAGGTACTGTGCCGCTGAGCGCACCTGGCGCCGCGCCTCGGTGCCGAACAGCGTGAAGTACTCGCCGAACGAGATGACCCGGCGGTTGCGCGCGAAGCTCTCGCGCATCTCGTTGGTCGCCTGCGACAGCCAGTTCTTGGCGTCGAACCCGTCGCCCGAGGACGCCGAGCCATCCCCGATGCTCGCCCCGCTGCTGGGAGCGCGCGCGGAGTCGCTAATTCCCATTACCCCGACGGTAGCATGCGGTCCGCGTCTTATCTAGCCTGGCTGCGTCCGCGCCTGGCTGCGTCCGCGCGATCGGGAACGGCATGCATAACTTCCCCTCGGCGTCCGTCCACAGTACAAAAGGAACACCATGGACCTGACTCAGAGACCGCCTTCCCGGCGCGGAATGGTTTCGGCCGGCGTGTTGCTGGCTTGCCTGACGTCGTTGCTTTCGTTACCTGCGGGGGCAGCCGAGCCCGCGGCGGCCGGGGCGGCGCCGCCCGCCGGCGCGAGCCCGATGGCCGAGCTCAAGAAGTCCAACCTCGCGCTCGACAAGGCGCTGTCGAAGAACCGGCCGAACTGGTCGCCCGAGGCCGAGCTGCAGCGGACCGAAGTGCGCAAGATCGTCGGGGGCTTCCTCGACTACGGCGAGCTTGCGAAGCGAAGCCTGGCTCGCCACTGGGAGCCGCTGACACCCAAGCAGCGCGAGGAGTTCGTCAACACCTTGCGCGAGCTGGTCGAGCGCAGCTACCTGCGCCAGATCCACGGCAACGCCGCCTACAACATCAAGTACGACAAGGAAGAAAAAAATGGGGGCGAGGCCACGGTCTTCGCCACGCTCAACACGACCTCGCGCGGGAAGAAGGTGGTCATCGCGCTCGAGTACCACATGCTCTACAAGGAGGGTCACTGGGTCGTGTACGATGTCGTGACCGATGACCAGAGCATGCTCGAGAACTACCGAGCGGAGTTCAACAAGATCATCAACAAGGAATCCTTCGACGCCCTCTTGAAGAAGATGAAGAACAAGCTCGACGAAAAAGAGGAATGATCAAACGGGCGCGCTCGGGCCCGGTGGCGGTCCTCGCCGCCGCCCTGGGCATGGTGGCGGCCTGCCTGGCGGCCGCCACGGGAGCCGGCGGCTGCTCCACAGACTGTTGCACCATCGATTCGTTCCCGATCGACCTGACCTCGGCGCCGCTGGGGGCGGGAGCGGCCGGCCAGCCCGGTGGCCTCCTGGCGTGGGCGCAGTCGCCGAGCCTCAACGGAGGCGCTCCGTTCCAGATGTCGGTCGATACAGCCTCTCCCCTTACGGTTTCCAACGGTTCCGCCGATGGATCGCCCGAAACCGTGTCCCGTGCATTCGATATCCTGGGCACCGCCCCCGGCGGCGCGACCGACAACGCCGTGCGCGCGCGCTTCAGCGGCATCGACGTGCTGCCAGTGCCGCTCGGGACGATCGGGGACGCGACGACTCAGCCAACCCTGGTGTTCGGCGGTGACCTGTTGCGGGGTTTCTCCGTCGAGTTCCGCTTCACGAAGCCGTCGGTGACCTTCTGGCCGAACCAGCGGGCCGACGACGGCTTCCTCGAGGACGTCGGTTACGCCGTGATTCACTTCACGCCGTTCGGCGGCGGAGAGCTGGATGCGACTGGCCCCGCCGACGTGTTCGGGTTGCGTGGACCCGTCGACGTTGCGCCGAGCCGGATCGTGCTGCGGGCTTGCGGCGCGCCGGACCTGTTCGACCCGGCGACGTCCCCGCGGCAGGCCTGCTGCCGGCGTGGTGACGAGATCAGCGACTCGAGCGGCACGCCGCTGTCGTTGTTGGTCGCGACCGGCGCGGGTCCGCTGGTGCTCACCCAGACGGCCTGGGATCGGATGAAGAGCGGCCTCACACCGGTCCCGACCCCGACTCCGGGCAAGCTCTATGTGGCCGGAGCGTCGCCCGCGCTGGACGTCGATTGGGCCATGCTGCCCCAGGCGGCGCACATCGCTCTCGTGAACCAGGAGGCGAGCGCGGCGACCGACCCCGGTCCCTGCGTCGAGCTGGCGCGGTCACGGCGAATCGAATGGGTCGCTTATCGCCAGGCGAAGCTCCCCGCGCAGGCGGTCTGCGTGCAGCCGTGCGACACCGATCCGAACGATGCCGGCAAGGCGCAGAACAGCGCCGCGTACATCGAGATCGGCGGCACCGCCGACAACCCGATCCCGGTGGCGATCATCGCCGATACCGACCCGTACATCGAGGGGCTGCGCGCCGACATCCGGCCCGAGGGGCCCGAGATCGACGGCATCATCGGTGCGGGCGTGCTTGGCCGCACGCGCGTCGAGGTCGACTATCGCAGCAGCAGCATGCGCGCGATCTTCTCCTGCGACGGCGAGATGAACCGGCAGATCTGCTGGACCGGTGCGCGCTGCCCGCGGCTGCCCGATCTGTCGACGCCGCACACTTGCTTCAACCTGCCGCTCGCGTATCTCCCCGCGATGTGCGCCGACGACATGTGCGGGGGGAACTAGGTCCGGCATGCTGGCGGCGATATCACTCTTCCTCACTCTGGCGGGCGTGACGCCGCCGGCGATGGGCCCCTTGCCTTTGCCGCCGCCTCCGGCCCCCGCGCCGCCACCACCGCCCGCCGCGGCGCCGGGCAAGGTGCGGGTCGCGATCCCCGACTTCCAGGTCGAGGGGAGCTCGTCGCCGGCGCTGGCTCTGCAGCTTCAGGACGGCTTCGTGCTCGGGCTGGTGCGCGCCGGCGTGCAGGTGGTCGATCCCGTCGATGTGGGCCGCAGGCTCGAGGCGAAGCCGGAGCTGGCGCGTTGCGATTCGTCGCCCTGCTTGAAGAGCATCGGTCAGCTGCTCGACGTACGCTACCTGGTGCGGGTCAAGATCGAGGTCGCCGGCAACAGCTACAAGGTGGTGGGCCGCGTGTTCTCGACCGAGGGGCCGGCGCCGGCCGCCCTGCCGCTGGCCAACAAGTCGAAGAGCTGCGACGTCTGCACCGTCGCCGAGGCGCGCGATGTGATGCTGCGCCTCGCCGACGCGCTCAAGGCCTATCTGGACGAGGCGCCCCCTCCGCAGCAGCCCTCCGTTCCGGCCGATCTGCCCCCTGCCCCGGCGCATCTGGCCGGGCCGGTGATGGCGGCCATGATCGGCGGCGTGGCGATCGCGGTCGGTGTGGCGGTCCTGAGCACGCTGGGCAGCTGTGACGCGATGAAGTGCTCCGAGAATCGGACCCGCAGCGCCTTTGGCGGCGCGCTGATCGGCGCGGGCACAGTCGTGACCTTCATGGGCGCATACGTCACGATCGAGCGAAGCCGGATGCCCGCGGCGCCCGCGGCGACCACGGCCGTCAGTGTCGCGCTTCGCTTTTGAGCTCCGGTCCCCTCTCCCGTCCGCGGGAGGGGGTTAGGGAGAGGGCAAGCCTTGCGAGCCGCGTCGCCCGACGGCCCCTCTCCCTAACCCTCTCCCGCGGACGGGGGCGAGGGGACCGGATTCGGATCCAGGCCGAGGCCCATCGCGGCATTGCTTCGAGTCGGGCACCTCAACCTCGCCGCCAGATCCGCCGATGTGAGGCGTGATCCCTATGCGCCCGCCACTCGACTGCCGTCGCTCCTTCGCGCCGGCGCGCGCGCGCCGGGACAGCGGCTTCACGCTCACGGAAGTGATGATCGTGGTCGTGATCATCGGCGTCATGTCGGCGATCGCGATGCCGCTCCTCAACCGCGACGACTACACCAACGACGGGCGCGCTTTCACCTTCGACGTCGCGCGCGAGCTGCAGAAGTGCCGGTCCGAGGCGGTGAGCAGCCGCCTGACCATCCGCGCGTTCGTCTACTCGAACCGCGTCGACCTGCGGCCGTACAAGGCGGGCGTGACTCCGGGCGCCGCGCCGACCGCTCCCACCGAAGCCGATCCCATGCTGCGCAGCCTGCCGGCCAAGAACAACATCGTCGTGCTCAACGTCGTCGGCTCGGGCGACGCCGCGCCGACCGGCCTGGTGCTGTCAGCAACCAAGTTCGCGCAGATCGATTTCTACAGCACCGGCGGCGCGCAGCTGGTGGGTGCCGCGGTGCCGACCAGTCCGACCATCTACATCCAGAACGGCGACCTGCCGTCGAGCAGCAAGGACTTCGCCTTCCGCGTCGATGTCAACGCCCTCACCGCCTTCGTCTCCGCCAAGAATCGATGATGTCACCGATGATGCCTGGAAAGAGAACGCGCGCGGCCGGCTTCACGCTGCTCGAGGTGATGATCGCGCTCTTGCTGGCGACGATCGGGCTTCTCGGCACGGTGGCGGTGCAGCAGACCATGTTCAACGCGACCGCCAACGCCAACGACGCCGCCATCGCGACGCGCCTGGCGACGCAGGCCATGGAGGAGTTCCAATCGCGGACCGTGCACGTCGATCTCGACCAGCTGGCGACCGCGGTGACCGCCGACTGGACCAACACGACCTATCTGAACGCCGCCGGCGTCGCCAATGCAACACAGACGCCGGATTTTCGTTTCAAGCGCGAGACGCTGGTGATCAACCAGGGCGCGACCAGCCCGTACCAGGTCTCGGTGCGCGTGACGTACAACCTGGACCAGGGCGCGGTGAAGACGATCCGCATCGACCAGCAACGGCGCAAGACATGGTGACGGCGCGCGATCGCGTACCGGCGCGGCGACGGGAAGGCGGCCTCACGCTGGTCGAGCTGATGATCACGATCGTGATCTCGTCGATCGTCGCCACCTCGACGTTCTTCTTCTTCGTGGGCCAGCGGCGCGTCTACGACACCCAGGCCAAGGTGCTCAACGTTCAGCAGAACCTGTGGGCGGCGATGGAGACGCTCACGCGCTTCGTGCGCGGCGCGGGCATGGGCATCTACGGCTGCGTCAACTCGACCGACCCGACGCCCACCGGCACCACCATGCCGCAGACCGGGCTGCGAGTGTTCCAGAAGAGCACCGGCACGGCGATGCGCCTGGCGCCGATCTGGATCAACAACGGCGCGGCCGGCGCGCCCGACGCGATCACCGTGGTCTTTGGCGCCGGTTCGTTCGGCAACTTCACCGACACCAATCTGAAGAGCACCGTCACCGCCGCGACCAGCGCGATCACCACCCCGGCCGGTCTGTCGACCGTCTACCGGATCGGTGAGTTCATCGTGCTGCTCGACAACACCGCGACGCCCGCGGGTCCGCCCACCGGCGACCGGGGCTGTACGCTGTTCCAGATCACCGGCATCGACTCGGCGACCGATACCTTGCAGCACGCGTCGTCGTCGATCTGGAACTCGGGCTCCGACATCAGCGCGATCGTGCCCATCACCTACACCGGCGGCGCGACGCCGACAGCGGGCGTGCGCGACATCGGTACGCTCAACTGGGTGCAGTTCACGATCGACGCCACCGGCACGTCGCCGCGCCTGATGATGAACCGCCTCGACGGAACGTCCGGGCCGCAAGTGCTGGCCGACGGTATCGAGGATCTGCAGATCGCCTACGCGTGCGACATCCAGCCGACCACCGACGGCGACGGCGTGTTCACCGAAGGGACGGACAACACGACCAAGAAGGCCGACGAATGGACGTACAACACGAGCGGCGACGTGCCGCCCGCCGGGTGCAATCGGCCCCAGGCGGTGCGCATCACCGTCATCGCGCGTTCGACCGAGGTCGACACCACCCTCGCGGGCCTCGCGACCAACCGCAAGCCCGCGGTCGAGGATGGCGTGGTCGGCGCCGTCGACGCTTATCGCCACCGCGTGCTCACCACCACCGTCTACCCGAGGAACCGCTGAATGTCGCTGCAACGACCAACCCGCAACACCGAGAGCGGCGCGATCCTGCTGCTGGTGATGATGTTGATGATCAGCCTCTTCGGGTTGGGCATCACCGCGCTCTGGCTCACCAGCGGCACCATGCAGGTCGGCACCAACGTCAACCAGCGCACGCAGGCGCTCTACTGCGCCGAGGCCGGCATCGAGCGCGCGCGGGCCGCGTTGAACTCCTTGCCGGCGCCCAACATCACGACACTGCTCAAGGGCTCGGGCGACGCCGCCGACGACGTGCCGTCGACGCTCGACGCCAGCGGCAACCCGGTCGGCGTGGGCGCGATCCTGCTCGACGGCACCACCGTGCTCAAGGCGGTGGCGTTCCCGCCCACGTCGTTCAAGCGCAACACCGGAACCGCGACCGCGCCGGTTTCGGCGACCATGGGCACCTATACCGTCTGGATCCGCAACGACACCGCGGAATGCCGTCAGGGCAACTATCTCAATGACGCCAACGGCTCGGTGCGCATCCGCTCGCGCGGGCTCGCGCCCGACAACCTGACCACGGTCGTGCTCGAGGTCGCGATGGGCGGCGCGCCCGGCAGCGGGGGAACCAGCACCACCACCTCGTTCGTGCCCGTGCTGTGCAACTCGGGCAAGAACTCCTGCGACGACAACACCTCGACGGTCAGCGGCGTCGTCGTCAACTGACGCCGCCCGCCGGCGCACCGGACCGCCGATACCGACGGACAAGTGGCGGGTTTGCGCCCGTTACACGTGCATAAAGTTTTGTACGGGATCTACCGATTGCTCCGGATGGGCGACGGGTTCGCCTTCTTCAGAACGGGCGTCATGAAACGATCCAGCTTTGTCCGCCGGACTGCTCTCGCGACCGCGACCACGTACTACGTCGGCATGGTCCTGATGATGGCGACGTTGGGAATAGTCGCGCCTGCGCCCGCCGAGGCGCGCATGAACCCGCTGCTGATCATCAGCCGGCAGATCCACAAGCCGAACATGCTCATCGTGCTCGACACGTCGGGCTCGCTCACCGGCGTACCCGGCGGATCGTTCGTCACCACCAGCGAGGTCGGCGTCGACTGCGACGACGGCTCCAACTGCCGCGGCGGCGACGCGTCCGGTACCTGCGCGGCGACGGGCAAGAACTGCTCGTCGGACAGCGACTGCAATGGCTCGACGTGCTCGGTCGACACCCAGGCCTGCGTGCTCAACTCGGATTGCGCGCCCCAGGCCGGCAAGTGCACGCAGTCGACTTGTGACGTCTTCAACAACTGCAGCAACGCCTCCTGCTTCGCCGACGCCGATTGCCCGGCGTCGACATCGGGCAACTGCGCCACGTCGAAGGCGTCGTGCAGCCCGAGCAAGAAGTGCACGGCGTCGCTCAAGTGCACCTACGGCAGCAGCGGCTGCTCGAGCACCTCGACGCCGTGCGCGGCGTACTCGCTGTGCCAGATCGCCGGCGGCAAGCTCGGCACGCAGCAGTGCAACGTCGACAGCGACTGCCCGTTGCAAACCACCGGCGGCACCTGCGCGGTCGGCACGACCAAGTCGTGTACCAAGACCGGCGACTGCGTCAAACTCTGCGCCGACGGGGTCACCACCTGCACGGCCGACTCCGACTGCGGCGTCTGCTCCAAGGGCTCGCCCAAGAGCGGGAGCTATTGCACCAAGGCCACCGACTGCTCGAAGTCGAGCGCGTCGTGCATCACCACGACCGGCGCCTGCAGCACCGCGAACAACAAGTGCAATTTCCCGCCCTATTCCTGTACGGTCTCGCAGGCCAATAACCCCTGCATCGACACCAACGCCTGCGTCGGCGTCGCCAACACCTGCACGCCGGGTCCCACGAACAACTGCCTCGCCGGCAAGGCCGGCGACACCTGCAAGATCACCGCGACCGGCAGCAGCACCGGCATGTGCCGGACCGCGCTCACCAAGTGCGGGAAGGACACCGACTGCCCGACCGGCGACACCTGCGGTCCCGCGACGTCGCGCTTCGTGATCGCGAAGCGCGTGCTGTCGAGCATCGCCTCGAACAACCAGTCGCTGGTGAACTTCGGCCTCATGACGTTCTACCAGGGCAACTACTTTCCCTACTTCAGCCTGTCGGGCACGTCGACTAGCACGCAGACCACGTTCATCCAGGGCAACCGCCTCAACCAGTACAACTGCTACGACGACAACAGCGGCCCCAGCAGCACCTGCAGCATCAACGGCGTCACCTATACACTGCGCTCCAGCGTCAACAGCAGCTATCGCATCCGCGGTTCCGGAGGCAACAGCGTCGACAACAACTGGTGCGGATCGTTCTGCGCGATCTCCGGCTACGGCACCGGAAACTACCGCGGCAGCTACTACACTTATTCGGTCACGAGCGGCACGCAGTCGACGACGGCCAACGTCCAGAGCACCTACCTCGGCAAGAACACGACCATCGCCGGCACCAACTACCGGTACTACGACTCGCTGCCGAACTACTACAACCCCTACGGGTCGAGCACGGCGCCGCCGATCAAGACCGCCGACTGCTCGCTCGGCATCTGCAGCGCCAGCTGCGGCGCGCGCTGGGACACCCAGCTGGCGCCCTTCCTCGACACCACCGACGATCCGACCAAGGCGGCGGCGATGGCGGCGGCGATCAGCGATCGCATGCAGCCGGCGTCATACGGCGGGCTCATCGCATACAACGGCACGCCGACCGGCTGCGCGCTGGAGAACAGCGGCGCGGCCAACAAGAACGCCAGCGCCTTGGACTACATGAAGGCGGTGCAGGCCGCCGACAAGCTCACCTGTCGCCAGGACTACATCCTGCTGGTCACCGACGGTGAGGCCAACGGTCCCGGCGATCTGCTGTGCGAGTCGGCAGCATGCGCCGCGGCCGATCCCAAGGCGGCCGGTTGCACCTGCAAGGCGGTCCTCGCTGCCCAGGATCTGAAGAAAATCGGCGTGAAGACCTTCGTGGTCGGGTTCTCGGGTGACGTTTCGATCGGCACGGGCAAGGCGGCCAACGACAACATCGCCAAAGCCGGCGGCACCGACCGCGGCGGCGACAACACCGCCCCTTACGCATACAACGCGACCAGCGAGACCGAGCTGGTCAACGCGATCCAGAGCGCAATCTACGACGCGGTCAAGGGCAGCTACTCGACCTCGCCGCCCGCGGTGTCGGCCGGCACGCAGCTCGTGAACTCGGTATCGAGCGGCAGCTACGCGCTCGACTCGCGCGTCGACTTCCCGTCGTGGAAGGGGCACCTGCTCGCCTACGACGCGACCGCGTCGGGCACGGCGCTGGTCTGGGATGCGGCGGTGCAGCTCGCGAACATGGACTGGAAGACCCGCCGCGTCTACACGTCCGACACGTCGGGCAACCTGGTGCAGATCGCGATCGACCAGAGCAGCGGCGCTATCAGCAACAAGACGACGTTGACCTCGCTGGGCCTGGGCGCCAACGCCAACGAGGCCGAGCTGGTCGCGCGCTGGGCGCTCGGTGACCCGGCGCAGGGCAACACCGCTGTGCTGGGATCGATCGTCAACTCGACGCCGATCGACGTCGGGCAGCCGGGCGCCGATCCCAACCCGGGCGGCAAGGAGTTCTCCGACAAGTACGCGAACCGGCCGCAAGTGACCTATGTCGGCGCCGACGACGGAATGTTGCACGCGTTTTATACCAAGGACGTCACGATCAACGGCGTCGCGCGCTCCGGCGGCTCGGAGGCGTTCGCGTACATCCCGCCGGAGATGCTGCCGGTGATCACCAAGCTCTACGCGCAGGGCGGCCAGTTGCCCGATCCCAACAAGCACATCTTCGGCCTCGCCAGCTCGGCCAAGGTGAAGAGCATCTGCACGGCGAACTGCACGGACAAGACCACCGCGGTCTGGAAGACCGTGCTGGTGATGACCGACGGCTACGGCGGCAACAACGCGTTCATGCTCGACGTCACCGACCCGACCGCCGCCACGCCGTTCTCGCTCATCTGGCACAGCGCGAACACCACGTCGAAGTCGACCTACCAGAGCGTGCTCGGTGAGACCATCTCGGTGCCGGGATTCATCTTCAACTACACGCCCAACTACGACGACAACCGGATCATTTTCACGTCGGGTTACCCGGTCGATCCCAAGAGCTCGACCCAGGGTCGATCGATCGTGAGCTCGTCGGCGGTGAGCGGCGGGATCCTGAACAACGCGGCGGTCACGCCGGCAGGTGCCTGCGGAACGACGCCCGAGTTCACGATGCTGGCCGACGTCCCGACGGCGCGCGACAACGGCAAGGACGCAAAGCGCACGGTCCTCGCCGCTTACGCGGGCGATACCTGGGGGACGCTGTGGCGCTACACGCTCGGTGGCACGCCGGCGTCGGTGCTGGGGCCGGGCTGCCAGCAACCGCTGCACTACGCGCCCGCGGTCGTGCAACTCGATCGCGACGACTTCACCGCTCACCCGCACGAGGTCTACCTGGTTCAGGTGACGAACTCCGCGCTCGACGACGCCACCAGCGGTTTCCCGGCCTCGCAGATGATCTTCAAGCGCGATGTCGTCACCAACGGCGTGGTCGTCGGCGACAGCACCTTCGGCACGGCCGGCTCGCTGACCATCACTTCCGGCCTCGACAAGACCATGTGCGCCATCACCGATTCGTCGGGCGCGTGCACGACCCTGCTGCCGGCGGCGGCGCGACCGATGGGAACGCCGATCGCGATCCTCAAGGCCGACGCGTCGGGCTTCGTGGTGATATCGATGTGGTACGTCCCCGACGCCGCCGGCTGCGGCAAGGGCACGACGTATCTCCAAGTTCACCAGCTGACGCCGGTGACCGGGGGAACCGCGACGTTGACGCTGAAGCAGGCCATCAAGGTGGCCGACGAGCCGGTGTCGGCGCCGATCGTCGTCGGGGGGAAGATCGTCATCCTGAGCTCGAACGGGCCGATCACGCTCAACAGCAGCATGAGCCAGAGCTACGTCGTGGGTCAGGCGACGCCCAACAAGGGAGGGGTCGTGGCGGAGCCGTTCAAGATGCTCGGGTGGACAGAGTCGCTCTGAGAGGGGCTCGCTAGCCCTCCGGGTCGACTAGCTGTTCTTGAGGCGTGCCTTCCACATCGGCAGCGTCGGGTCGAGCGGCGGTGCGTAGTTGGCTGGCGGTGGTGGCGGAGCTTTCGGCGCGGGGGCTGGCGCCTCCTCCTGGCGCGGTGGCGCTGCTTGCGACGGCGCGGGTGCTGGCGCAGGAGGCGGCGGAATTTGCAGCCGCGCGGCCTCGCTGCCGGGGACCGGCGGTCGCTTCACGCACAAACCGTCGCGGCAGTCGTACCCGGGATCGCAGTCGATGTGGGCGGTGCACGTACCGTTGCGCGTGCGGCGGCGGTGGCATCCTTCGTCCGCAACCACGCAGAACGCCGCCAGGGCGAGGATCAACCAGCCGATCGCAGGTCGCCGCACCATCTCACTAGAGCACAACCCCGGTCGGACGATCCAATTCGAAAATTCGCCGTTACGGCTGAATTGGACTTACGATCAAACCGTCCGAGCTGTGTCTACCTGTCGAGGAGACCTATGAAGAATCGTTCCCCTGCCCGCGCCCTTGCCTCCGGCACCGTCGCTTTTGCGCTCGCCCTCGCGCTCGCCGGCTGTGGCGACACCACCAACAGTCGCGTGATCGCCCGCGATCAGGCGACCACGGCATCCTGCGACTGGTACCAGATGTGCAACCAGATCGGCGCGGGACTGAAGTACGCGGACCGCGAGTCGTGCGACACCCAGGTCCGCGCGCAGTGGGACTCGGCCTGGCCGCCGGAGATGTGCGATTCGAAGATCAATCAGAGCCAGCTCACGACCTGCCTCAATGCAATCAAGGGGACCGAGTGCATGAACGGGCTCGATATCATCAACACGCTCGTGAACAAGTGTCCCGAGTCGTCGATCTGCAGCGGCCCCTGACGTTCGCCTGACCGAACTCGCTCTACGTATCGCGCTCGGCGCCGGGCACCCGCGGCACCGCCGCACGCGGCAGATCGAGCACGAAGGTCGAACCGCGCCCCGGCTCGCTGACGACGCGCAGCGTGCCGCCGTGCGCACCCGCGATCTGGCGTCCGATGTAGAGGCCGAGGCCGAGCCCACCGACGCGGTGGACGCTCTCGACGCGCTCGAAGGCCTGGAAGATCCTCTCCTGGTCTGCCTTGGCGATGCCGATACCGCCGTCGCGGACGGCGATCGAGATGCGATTGCCTTCGGCGCGCGCGGTGACCGCGATCTCCCGGCCCGAGCCGTACTTGATCGCGTTCGAGAGCAGATTGGTCACGACCTGCTCGATGCGCCCGCGGTCCCAGGTCGCCATCAGCGGGCCGGCGGCATCGTCGATCTCGAGGACCACCGGCGAACCGGCTTCGGTCGCCTGCTCGCGCAGCCGGGCGGCCACCTCGCCGACCAGATCGCGCACCGGGATCTCCTCGGACGAAAGCTCCAGCCGTCGCGCGGTCAATCGTGAGACGTCGAGTAGATCTTCGATGAGCCGGCCCAGGCGATCGGTGGTCGCGCTGGCCGCAGTGACCGCGCGGGTCGCCTTGTCGACAGCGGCCGGGTCGGCCGGCAGCCGCTCGCCGCCCAGCACTTTGAGCGCGGTCGCCAGCCGCAGCCGCAGGGCGGTGAGCGGCGTCTTCAGCTCATGCGACGCGATCGAGATGAACTCGTCGCGCGCCAGGATCGCCTGGCGTCGCTCGGCGAGCGCCGCCGCGACGAACATCATGCTCACCGCGGTGACCGCCATGAAGCACTGCACGCGAAACAGCCGCTCGTGCGGCGAGGGCGCGTGAACGGCGGTCGTCCCCGCGAACAGGCCGTGCCCGGCCGCGGTGCCCGAGATCGCGATCAGCGAGACCAGCAGCAACGCCAGCACTCCGCCCCGCTGGCGGAAGCGCACCACCGCCCAGATCAGCAGCGGCCAGATCGAGTAGCTACCGCGCGCGAGCCGCACGACCTGCTGCGGAAACAGATCATGGAATACGGCGAGGCCGACGACGACGAGCAGGAACGCGAGCAGCGCGCCCTCGAGCCAGCGGCCGGGCTCGCGCCCCGGCCGCCAGGGGCGGATCCAGACGAAGATCACCGGTGCGATCAGGAGCGCGCCCAGCACGTCGCCGACCCACCAGACCATCCAGAACAGGCCATAGCCGTCATTGTCGATCGGGATGTGCGCGAGCCAGACCGCGAGCGTCCCCAAGCTCGCGCTCACCGTCGTCGCCGCAAGCGCCGCCGCCGACAAGGCGAACACGTCGTGGACGCGCTCCATGTCGCGCCGCCAGCGCAGCCGCACCAGGATCTCGCGCGCCAGCAGCGCTTCGGCGGTGTTGCCGGCGGCGATGAGCGCGCTGGTCCAGTGCGGGATGCCGGTCGTCGCATTGACCACGAACGCCGCGAGAAAGACCGCGGGCCAGCGACTTCGGCCGCCGAGGCAGATCGCCGCGATGGCTACGCCCGTCGGTGGCCAGACTGTGGTCGCCACGCCGGCGAGCGCATCGAAAGACAGACCGAGCCGAGCCGTGGCGACGTAAACGATGAAGAGGGCGAGCATCTCCAGAAAGGCGCGAAGCCTTTGCCGGGTCTCTTTGGAGAGCGCCACGTGTTCACAATACTAAGATTCGCGGCCGTTCGCTAAACCGGTGACGGCGGACCGCGGCCTGTCGAAGCACGGCGGTGGCGTGTGCAGCGGATGAGGACGAGGGGGATCGGGAACAGCCGTACCGCTGCTGACACTGGCTGGACGCTACCTCCGTGCGATGGACGACGGCGGGCGCCTCATCGAGGTTCATGGACGCAGGAAGGGCCTTCGTGTCTCGGCTCACTGACTCGCCGCGGATTGCGGGCGCGCGCGGATGGCCTCGAGCACGAAGGCGATCTTGGTCGCCAGGTCCTCGCGCTGGTCCTCGGGCAGCGTCAGCCGCGCCCGCAGGCTGCGCCCCTGGGAAACCACCGTCACGTCGCGCAAAAACGTCGACAGTCCGAACACCGCCAGCGCCCGCCGCGCCCGCAGATCGCGCACGGTGATCTCGAGGTTGTGAGCCATGGCCGCCGCCTCGTTCGGTGTCGCGAGCAGCCCGAACAGCTCGAGCTGCAGTGGCCCGCCGAGGTC